>Ga0247825_10003458_pt1 | contig 10414 bp, 5 predicted proteins | sample 13C_Vanillin_Day_FD_194413 | JGI IMG/M metagenome (GOLD analysis project Ga0247825, IMG submission 194413) | Soil microbial communities from agricultural site in Penn Yan, New York, United States - 13C_Vanillin_Day48 | ecosystem: Environmental > Terrestrial > Soil > Agricultural land | place... | reverse complement strand
ACCTTCCTCATCGCCGCGCTGCGCGACGATGAGGAAGGTGTGGCCCCCCTTCTTCGCCCGCAGCTCCTTCCAGCCCTGGACGAGGGTCCAGGGCGGCACCTCCGTCTCCGGAGGATCGATGCGCACCGCCATTCCTGCTTCCACCACCGCTGTGATGGGAGAGAAGAGATCCCCGCCATGGATCATCATCTGCTTGTGGCGCTCCGGGCTCCAAGCGATGAGATCGGGCGCGGCGTCCTCCCAGGCCTTGACCAGCAGGGCCTCGACGAACGTGCAGCAGTTGGTCTTCGGCGCCTGCAAGTCGGTGGGCACCTTGATCCGGGGCAACGGCCAGGGATAGCAGACACCCTTGGTCATGTCGTACCCGTAGCCCTTGAAGTCCTTCAGGCGTTCCACCAGGAAGAACTCCTTGATGGCCATCTCGTCATCAGCGAAGTCAGTGTCCGCAGGATCTGAACCGTTGCTCATCTTATGATCCCCATGCACGTCAGCTCGGGCTGCCTGAAACTCTGGTAAGCGCCCGGCCAAGCATAAGTCGACCCGGAGCGCCCATGAAACCCCAGAAGCCCAAGGACACCACCAAACCCGTCTCGCCTCCCTCGGACGAGGAGCAGTCTCGCATTGCCCGAAGCAGCAATGCCTTCGCCGCCGACCTCTGGGGTAGGGTTCGCAGCACCCAGGGCAACCTCGCCGTCTCTCCGGCGAGCATCACCCTCGCGCTCGCGATGACGTGGGGGGGCGCCAGGGGCCGCACCGCGGACGAGATGAAGCAGGTCCTCCACTTCGAGGGCTCCGTCGATGAGGTGATGGCCTCGGCGGGACGGCTCCTCCAGGCGTGGAACACGAGCTCCGGTGAGGCCCTGCTGCGCGTGGCCAACCGCCTCTTCGGCGCGAAGCGCTACACCTTCGAGAAGCCCTACCTCGAGAAGACGCAGGCGACGTTCGGCGCGCCCCTCGAGCCGGTCGACTTCGACAGCGACATCGAGGCCACGCGCAAGTCCATCAACGCGTGGGTCGCCGGCCAGACGGAGGATCGCATCCAAGGGCTGCTCCCGGAGCGGAGCTTGCAGCCCAGGTTGACGCGGCTCGTGCTCGTCAACGCCATCTACTTCAAGGCGAGCTGGGCCAAACCCTTCTCGGAAGACCAGACCGTCTCCGAGCCCTTCTCCGTCACGGCGGCCGTGAAGAAGGAGGTGCCCCTGATGCACCGCACAGGGGAATACGGCTATGCCGAGCAGGACGGCGTCAAGGTGCTGCAGATGCCCTACAAGGGCGAGGACCTGGCGATGGTCTTCGTGCTCCCCGATGCCGTCGATGGGCTGGAGGCCGTGGAGCGGCAGTTGACGAGCGCGCAGCTCGATGACTGGATCACCGCCCTGCACAAGGAGAACGTGAAGGTCTCGCTGCCACGCTTCGAGGTCAACCCCGCGGCATCGGTGGAGTTGGGAGACACTCTGGTGGCGATGGGAATGTCACGAGCCTTCAGCCCGGAAGAGGCGGACTTCACGGGCATGGCCAACCCGCCCAACCCTGGCGAGCGGCTGCACATCACCAAGGTGTTCCACAAGGCCTTCGTCAAGCTCGACGAGAAGGGCACCGAGGCCGCGGCCGCCACCGCGGTCGTCATGGCCATGAGAACCGCCCTCCGTCAACCCCGTGAGCCCAAGGACTTCCGCGCCGACCACCCCTTCCTGTTCTTCCTGCGCGACACCACCTCCGGGATGATCCTCTTCATGGGCCGCGTCTCCGACCCGGCGGGCCCATAAGCGGCTAGAGTCCACGGCCCCATGTCGTTTGCGACGCGAACCGAGCTCGAGAGCTGGGCAGAGGACCATCAGGTCCGGCACGCGCTCGCGGTCTCCGCGGAGATTCTCTTCTCGGACCTGCCGATCAATGAGGCGCAGCGACAAGGGCTTCGGTACGCCCTGGGAGGGCTCTCCGTCCGCGACATCGGCTCCAGAGAGGGGGCCATTCGTCATGCCGGCGCGCGCGGGAGCGGCCTGGAGACAGCGCTCGCCGAGGCAGCCTGGGCGTACCTGCGGCAGGAGGCGAGCTCGGTACAGCAGGCGCTCGCCGAGGAGGCTGCACGGCAGGAGACACATACGGATGCGGCGCTCGCGCCCCTATGGACCCGCCTGCTCGAGGTGCGCCGCACGCTCCGGCCTCATGTGCCTCCGCGCTCACGCGAGCGGCGAGCCTCGGCCACCTGGGGCTTCGATGCCACTGCGTGCGCGCTCACGTGGAAGGAGCGTGAGCGTGTGGTGCGCCCAGGACCGGACTACGGCACCGTCGGAGTCTCAGCCCGGCTGACGTTCCCTGGAGCTCTCGAGGGCCGGGTGGAATGTAGCTGCGCGGCCCGGCAACGTGGCTGTGTCCACACGCTCGCCCTCATCGACACGACCCTCGATGTCCTCGAAGACGCCTCTCGCGCCGCTGAGGCCCGTTTGATCGCCGAGGAGCTCCTTCGCCCGAGCTGGTCCCGCGCGCTGAAGGAGCTCGAGCTGTTCGAGGCGGAGGCGGCGAAGCCCCGCGCCTCGATCGAGGTGTGGTGGTGCATCGAGCACGAGCTCGGCACGCTGACTGTCTCTCCTCTCGTGAAGAAGCAGACCCGCCGAGGTACCTGGAGCCCCGGCGCGCGGATGCCCGCGGCCCGGTTGCTCGAAGAGCATCGTCAGTTGCTCTCCGAGACCGATCTCCGGATCGCCGAGCAGCTTGCCTCATGGGCTCCGGCATCCCGCGCGGCCGGGACATACCCCTCGCGGGCGTTCCTCGCGCTCGCCGGGCACCCACGCGTAGTGCTCGATCTTCGCCCCGAAGAGCCGATAGAGGTGCGAAGCGTGAAGCTCGGCTTCACCGCGCTCTCCGCAGGGGAGTCCATCCGCCTGGAGCCCTCCATCGATGGAGAGCGCTTCAACCCCAAGCTCCTCGGCACTTTGCTGCGCTCGTTCGCTCCAGGTGAGCCTCTGTTCACGGCAGAGGAGCAGCGGAACCGGTGCCTGCTCATCGATGTCACCGAGGAGGCACGGCGGATCTGGAACGTGCTCGAGCGGCACGGCGACCAGTTCCCACCCGAGAGCCATGAGCAGCTGCTCGAGCGGCTGTCTCGACTCGAAGCGCGACTGCCGCTCGTCGTCCCTCCCACGCTCAAAGGGCGTGAGCTTCAGACGGAGATGACCACCGTCGTCCGCCTGCGCCTGCTCCCCGATGTGTCCCTGGAGATGGAGTTGCTCGTCCGTCCGGGCCCGGGGGCGCCGCTGTTCCCCCCCGGAGTCGGACCGCGCGACGTGCTGCTCTCCCGCAACGGTGAGCGTGGCTATGTGCGGCGCCGGCTGTTGGTCGAAGCAGAGCTTGCACGCGCGGCGATCGCTTCGCTCCCCCTCGCCACGGCGGAAGAGGGGCCACCGTTCTGCTTCCGCATGGGGGACACGGATGAGGCGCTCCAGCTCGTCGCAGCGCTGCAGAAGCCTCTCCCGGGACTCGAGGTGGAGTGGCTCGACGCCAGGCCGTACATCTCTTCGTCCGCCGGCCCGGAGTCCCTCAGGGTCCAGATCGAGCGCAAGCGGGATTGGTTCGGCCTCTCGGGAGACTTGAAGATCGAAGCCGGGAGGCTCGAGCTGGCCGTCCTCCTGGATGCGGCCCGGCGGCAGAAGCGCTTCGTGCGCATGGATGAGCACCGGTGGGTCGAGCTCAGCGACACCTTGCGGCGACGCCTGCTCGCGGTGGCCGACCATACCTTCATGGGGAAGAACCGCGTGGAGCTCTCGCCCGGAGGGGTCCCTGCGATCCGCGCGCTGTTCGACGCGGGCGCCGAGGTCGAGGCCGCGCCCGCTTGGCAGTTGCTGACAGAGCGCCTCTCCTCCTCGCTCTCTCTCAAGCCCAGGCCCCCCGCCTCGCTCCGAACCACGCTGCGCGACTACCAGGTGGAGGGGCATGCGTGGCTCAGCCGCGTCGCGGCCTGGGGCGCCGGAGCCTGCCTCGCGGATGACATGGGGCTGGGCAAGACCGTGCAGGCGCTCGCGGTGCTGCTCGATCGCTCGCGGATAGGCCCTGCCCTGGTCCTCGCGCCGACCTCGGTCGCCTTCAACTGGATCCAGGAGACCCAGCGCTTCGCACCAGGCCTGCGCCCCGTGCTCTACGCGGAGCAGCCAGACCGGCTCCTGTGTCTCGCCAGGCTCAAGAGGAACGATGTGCTCATCGTCAGCTACGGCCTGCTGGTGCGCGATGCGGTGAACCTCGCAGCCGTTCCGTTCGCGACGCTCGTCGTCGACGAGGCGCAGGCGCTGAAGAACCCCAGCACCCGGCGAGCCCGTGCCGCACGGCATCTGAACGCCGGTTTCCGCATCGCGCTCTCGGGGACGCCCCTGGAGAACCACCTCGGCGAGCTGTGGAGCCTCTTCGCCATCATCTTCCCGGGCCTGCTCGGAAGCTGGGACCAGTTCCGCGAGCGCTTCGCCGCGCCCATCGAGCGTGGCAAGGATCCCGAGGCCAACGCGGCGCTCGCGCGCGTGCTCCGTCCCTTCCTGCTCAGGCGTACGAAGCAGGAGGTCGCGCGCGAGCTTCCGTCACGGACGGAGATCCAGGTCCCCATCGCGCTCTCCGAGGAAGAGTGGACGCTGTACGAGGACGCGCGGCTCGCGGCGGTCGCCGAGGTCAGCAAGCAGGGCAAGGGCCTGCGCAACGAGCAGCAGCGCTTCCAGGTGCTCGCGGCGCTCACGCGGCTGCGGCTGCTCGCGTCGCACCCGCGCCTCTATGACGGGCAGTCGCGCCTCGCCTCCTCCAAGATGCGGCGCCTCCTCGAGCTGCTGGAGGAGCTGCGCAGCGAGGGCCACCGGGCGCTGGTGTTCAGCCAGTTCACCTCGCACCTCGAGCTCGTCCAGGAAGAGCTGGAGCGTGCCGGGTTCACGTACCAGTACCTCGATGGCTCGACGCCCGCGGCTGCACGCGCGGAGCGCATCCAGGCATTCCAGGAAGGCGCTGGCGAGGTGTTCCTGATCTCGCTCAAGGCCGGCGGCACGGGCATCAACCTCACCGCCGCCGACTATGTCATCCATCTGGATCCGTGGTGGAACCCAGCCGTCGAGGATCAGGCGACGGATCGCGCCCATCGCATCGGCCAGACGCGGCCGGTGACTGTGTACCGGCTGATTGCTCGCGGGACGATCGAGGAGCAGATCCTCTCCCTCCACTCGGACAAGCGCGCGCTCGTGGCAGGCGTGCTCGAAGGGACAAGCGCCGCGGCGCGGCTAAGCACGAAGGATCTGCTCACCCTGCTGGAAGCTGGGAGCTCCCCTCATGAGAGGCCTGACGATGAGGAAGTGCTTCGCAGCAGGACCGTGCACTGACCGCCCGGAGATGGGCAGGCAGGGTCCAGGACCGTTATAGAGAGGAGTATCTGCCTCCCCTCAGTAGTTTCACGGATTGACTTGGAGTGCGTCTTGGGCCGTCATGGCTATGGATTCTCCAGCGTGTCATACATCCAAGGTTTCACTCCAGGTGTCTCTCGTGAGTCCCGACGGTTCTCCCGCTGATCCCTCTCAGGGTCCCCCTTCGAAGGGGCTCATCCCCGGATCCAAGATCTTCCTCCGGCGCGACTTCGTGCGTGAACGGTTTGGAGGGGCTTCTTGGGAAGCGGTCCTCGCGCGCGTTTCCGAGGAGGATCGCCGGCAGATTGCCGCGACGGAACCGGGGGCCTGGTACGACGTGCGCCTCGTGGAGCGGCTGCACCAGGCGCTCACCGATCACCTCAAGGCCGATGAGCCGCTGTTGACGGAGCTGGGACGCTTCGACGCGGACCGGGAGCTCTCCACGGTGTACCGGTGGTTCGTGCGGCTGCTCCGCCCGTCCTTCGCCATCCGCCACATGAACCTGTACTGGCGCCGGACGCACGACACGGGGACGTGGCGCTCGTGGCGGAACGGGACGGAGGTGACCGCCGAGCTCCGGGACTGGGCCGTCGTCAACCGCGCCTGGTGCATCACCCTCGGGGGCTACCTGGGGCGCACCCTCGAGCTGTTCGGAGGCAAGATCGGGCCGATCGAGCACACGGAGTGCCGTGCCGAGGGGCACGAAGCGTGCATCTACCGCACCCACCTGGATCTGCCCGTGGATGAGCCTCGGACCGGGCGAACTCCCACGCGGGCGGATGTCGCTGGCATGGCGCGCGAGCTGGCGCAGTACCCCAACCGCGAGACGCTCTCCGAGGCGGTGGTGTCACTGCTGCGCTTCCAGTTCGGCTGTAGCTGGGTGGAGCTGTGGACGAGCGGGCTGGATTCCCGGATGCAGCTCATGGGCGTCTCGGGACAGCGCGGCCCTGGAGAGCAGCGCCGCTTCGTGCTCGAGGTGGCGGGCCACGCCGTGGGGCGGCTCGAGGTGGAGCTGCCGCACGGCCCCGGACAACGGGGTGTGGACGAGGTGCTCTCCGAGCTTACGCCGTGGATCGCCATCGCGATGGAGACGTCGCGCGCGGTCCGGAGCGAGCCCCAGTCACAGGTCGAGGAGAGCGAGCTGGCCCGGCGGCTGCGGCGAGCCCGCGAGATCGGCCAGCTGACGCCCCGTCAGTTGGAGGTGCTGGAGCTGGTGGCCCGGGGGAAGACGAACAAGGAGATCGCCGCCGTGCTGGGCCGGAGCGAGGGGACGGTGGAGGTCCACGTCACCAACCTCCTGCGCAAGTATGGGGCCAGCAACCGCGCCGGGCTCGTGGCGATGTTCTGGGGCGAGCTGTAGCCTCACGCCCCATGCGCGTCCGCTCCTCGTTCGTCCTTCTCTGCCAGCTCCTGTGGCTCTCCGCCTGTGCCTCCACGCCGGTGCCTCCGGCCTCGGAGGCTCCCACGTATGACGTCATCCTCCGCGGTGGCACGGTCCATGACGGTAGCGGTGGCGCACCCTTCGTCGCGGATGTGGCCATCCAAGGGGACATGGTCGCCGCCATCGGAGAGCTGCCAGCGGCGCGGGGGCGGCTCGAGGTGGATGCCCGGGGGCTCGCCGTATCGCCCGGCTTCATCAACATGCTGAGCTGGGCCACGGAGTCGCTGCTGGTGGATGGGCGCTCGCAGAGCGATCTCCGGCAGGGCGTCACGCTGGAGATCTTCGGAGAGGGCAGCTCCATGGGCCCTATCAACGAGACGATGCGCAAGGAGATGATCGAGCAGCAGGGAGACCTGAAGTTCGACGTGCCGTGGACGACGCTCGGCGAGTACCTGGAGCACCTGGAGAAGACCGGCATCTCCCCGAATGTCGCCTCGTTCGTGGGTGCCACCACCGTGCGGATCCACGAGCTCGGGTACGCCAACCGCGCGCCGGCTCCCGAGGAGCTGGAGCGGATGCGCGCGCTGGTGCGCCAGGCCATGGAGGAGGGTGCGCTCGGCGTCGGCTCGTCGCTCATCTACGCGCCCGCCGCCTATGCGAAGACGGACGAGCTGATCGCCCTGTCGCAGGTCGCCGCCGAGCATGGCGGCATGTACATCACCCACATGCGCAGTGAGGGGGCCCGGCTGCTGCAGGCCCTCGACGAGGCGATCACCATCGGGCAAGAGGCCGGACTGCCGGTGGAGATCTACCACCTGAAGGCGGCGGGCGAGCGGAACTGGGCGAAGCTGGACGAGGCCATCGACCGCATCGAGCAGGCGCGGCGCAGCGGGCTGCGGGTGACGGCGGACATGTACCCCTACACGGCCGCGGCCACGGGGTTGGACGCCGCGATGCCCCCCTGGGTGCAGGAGGGCGGGCAGAAGGCCTGGGAGCAGCGCCTGAAGGATCCGGCCATCCGTCAGCGGGTGATGCGGGAGATGACCACGCCCTCGGGTGATTGGGAGAACTTCTTCCTGGCCGCGGGCTCGCCGGAGAAGATCCTGCTGGTGGGCTTCAAGAGCGCGGCGCTCAAGCATCTGACGGGGAAGACGCTGGCGCAGGTGGCGGCTCTGCGCGGCAAGTCCGCCGAGGAGACAGCCCTGGATCTGGTGATCGAGGATGGCAGCAGCATCGCCACCGTGTACTTCCTCATGTCGGAGGACAACGTCCGCAAGCAGCTCGCGCTGCCCTACATGAGCTTCTGCTCCGACATGGAGTCCGTGGCCGCCGAGGGTGTGTTCCTCAAGTCCAGCATCCACCCGCGGGCCTATGGGAGCTTCGCGCGAGTGCTCGGACGCTACTCGCGGGACGAGAAGGTGTTCCCACTCCAGGAGGCCATCCGCCGCCTGACGTCACTCCCCGCCGAGAACCTGCGGCTGGACCGGCGCGGACGGCTGAAGCCCGGCTACTTCGCCGACGTGGTCGTCTTCGATCCAGCGAGGATCCAGGACCACGCCACCTTCAACAAGCCGCACCAGTACGCCACGGGTGTGCACCACGTGTTCGTCAATGGAGTCCAGGCGCTGCGGGATGGAGAGCCCACGGACGCCAGGCCCGGCCGCGCCCTCCGCGGGCCAGGGTGGAAGGGCGCGGGAAAGTAGGGCGCCTCACCCGCTGGGCAGGAGGATGCGCGAAGAGCCCTTCTTCTTCGCGGTCTTCTTCTTCGCGGTCTTCTTCGCAGCGGCCTTCTTCGCCGTCGTCGTCTTCTTCGCGGCCTTCTTCGCCCCAGCCTTCTTCGTTGCTTTCGCTCGTTTTGCCATGGTGCGAGAGATGATAGCGCAATTGTCGAAGCTGTGTCTCCTCACGCGGGACGATGGCGGTGCTCGACTCCGTGCGGACTCGCGACGATCAGCTCTGACGTCAGCCCGATGAACAGCCCATGCTCCACGATACCCGCCCGCGCCTCCAGCTTCGTAGCCAGCTCGGCCGGACGCGCGATGGGGCCGAAGGCACAGTCGAGGATGAAGTTGCCCTGGTCTGTCCGGTAGGGCGCTCCATCACGCGCCTCCCTCCGCGTGACGCGCGCACCCAGCCCTTCCAGGAAGAGGGCCTGTGAGCGCCACCCGAAGGGCAGCACCTCCACCGGCACGGCCCATCGAGTCCCCAGCCGCGGCGACAGCTTGCCCGCGTCCACCACGATGATGAGCCGCCGGCTCGCCTGGGCGACGATCTTCTCCCGCAGCAGCGCACCGCCTCCGCCCTTGATGAGCGACAGGTCCGGATCCACCTCGTCCGCCCCGTCGATGGCGAGGTCCAGCCTCGGGTGCTCCTCCAAGGTGGTGAGCGGCACTCCCAGCGAGTGCGCCAGCGACTCTGTCTCCAGTGACGTGGGCACGCCCACCACGTTGGCCAGCCTGCCCTCCGCGCGCAGAGCCGCCAGCCGCCGCACCATCAAGGCCGAGGTGCTGCCCGAGCCGAGCCCGATCACCATGCCCGGCTGGATGAGCTCCACGGCGCGCTCGGCGGCCAGGCGCTTGGCTCGGGTGACCTCGCTCTCTTCGAAAGAGGACATGGCGGACGGCCTCCAGCGGGATGCTCAGCGCGCGGCTCCATGAGCCACTCCCAGAGCCTCGCTCTTGTCGGCGATGCACGCCATGAGTGACTTCCAGGACTTCGAGAAGGACTCCGCCCCTTCACGCTGGAGCTGCTCGGCGAGGGCATCCACGTCCACACCCGCGGTGACGAACTCGCCGATCACCTGCTCACAGTCTCCCCCATCCCGCGGCAGCATCCGCCCTACCTTGCCATGGTCGGCGAAGGCCAGCAGGGTGCTCTCCGGCATCGTGTCGATGGTATCCGGGGCGGCCAACGTCTCCACATACAGCGTGTCCGGCGCGGACGGATCCTTGGTCCCGGTGCTGGCGAAGAGCAGCCTCTGCATGGAGGCTCCCTCGGACTCCAGGTGCCGCACACGCCGGCTCTCGCGCAGCCCACAGTGCGCCCGGTAGGTGCGCTGCCCCACCGCGATGCCTAGCCGGTTTCGCAACTGCTCTGGCACCTTGCCCGACACCGCCTTGTCCCAACGGCTGACGAAGAGCGACGCCACCGAGGGCACATCCGGCGAGAGCCCATCCTGCAGCCGCCGCTCGATGCCTCTCATGTACGCGTTGGCCGCGGCCAGGTACTGCTCGGCCGAGAAGAGGAGCGTCACGTTGATGGGCACCCCCGCGAAGATGGCCTCCTCGATGGCCCTCAGGCCCGGGGGCGTCCCGGGGATCTTGATGAAGAGGTTGGGCAGGCTGGCCCGCGCGTGCAGGGTGAGCACCTGCTCGAGCGTGGGCACCGGCTGCCAGGCGAGCACTGGAGACACCTCGAGCGACACCCAACCGTCCTCGCCCTGGCTGTGCTGGTGAATGGGCCGGAAGAGGGCTGCCGCACGGGAGAGATCCTCCAAGGCGAGCTGGAAGAAGAGCGCCTCTCCACGCAGCCCCCGCTCCGCCGCGGCGCGGATCGAGTCGTCGTAGGCATTCCCTCGCCGGATGGCCTGGTCGAAGATCGTCGGATTGGACGTGAGCCCGGTGACGGCCAGGTCGTCGATGTAGTGCCGCAGCGTGCCCTGCTCGAGCAG
>Ga0247825_10003457_pt1 | contig 10415 bp, 6 predicted proteins | sample 13C_Vanillin_Day_FD_194413 | JGI IMG/M metagenome (GOLD analysis project Ga0247825, IMG submission 194413) | Soil microbial communities from agricultural site in Penn Yan, New York, United States - 13C_Vanillin_Day48 | ecosystem: Environmental > Terrestrial > Soil > Agricultural land | place... | reverse complement strand
ACGGGGAAGGACACAACTCCGGCGTGCCGCTCAACATCGTCGCAGCGATTGCCGTCAAGCGCATCATGCAGCGCGACAAGCTTCCCGGCACCATCGTGCTATGGCCGGGCGTCGCCGAGGAACTGCTTGCGACCAAGGCCTACTACGTGCGAGCGGGACTCTTCACGGACGTCGACGTCGTCCTCTACAACCACGTCGGCGCCAACCTTTCGACCGGATGGGGAGACAGCGCCGGGAACGGGCTCGTCTCGGTCGAGTACACATTCCAGGGCGAATCCGCCCACAGCGCCAACGCACCATGGCGCGGCCGCAGCGCGATGGATGCAGTCGAGCTGATGAATGTCGGCTGGAACTTTCGACGTGAGCACCTTCGCATCCAGCAGCGATCGCATTACGTTGTGACCAACGGAGGAGATCAGCCGAACGTCGTGCCGCGCACTGCCTCCGTCTGGTACTACTTTCGTGAGACCTCCTACCCCGAGATCAAGCGTATGTGGGAAATCGGGGACCGGATGGCGCAGGGCGCAGCGATGATGACCGACACCAGCGTGTCGATGCGCGTCCTCGGCTCCGCATGGCCCATCCACGCCAACAAGGCGCTCGCGGAAACGCTGTACGCCAACATCAAAGCCGTTGGCCCGCCGACGTGGACCGATGCCGACGTCGCCCTGGCCAAGGGCGTGCAGCGCGAGCTCAAGGTGCCCGAGATTGGTCTTGCGACTGAGATCCCTGAGCTCCGCGGCCGTGAGGTGATCCCCGATGAAGAGAAGCGCGGCGGCGGATCGGACGACATCGGCGACATCTCGTGGAATGTGCCGACCGTGATGCTGAACTTCCCGGCAAACTTTCAGGCGGGACCAGGCCACAACTGGGCGAACGCGATTGCGATGGCCACGCCAATCGCGCACAAAGGCGTGATCGCCGGGGCGAAGACCCAGGCGATGACGGTGCTCGATCTGTTGATGAGACCCGAGGTCGTCTTGCAGGCGTGGGAATACTTCCGGAACGTTCAGACGAAGGACGTGAAATACACGCCGCTGATCCGGCCCGAAGACAAGCCGGCCACCTGGCTGAACGAAGACACGATGGCCAGGTATCGTCCCGAGATGAAGAAGTATTACTACGACCCCACGAAGTACAAGACTTACCTCGATCAGCTGGACATCAAGTACCCGACGGTCCGCTGATTTGGCAACCTACTTCCGTCGCGCACCGACTTCCGTGCTCTCGACGTAGTGGATCTGGCGCTGCATGCCGTCGCTGAAGGCGAACATGATCAACGCCGACGTCTGGACGATTCGAAAGTCACGATAGCGCGTGGTGAGGTAGGCAGGGCCGAGCGGCAGGCACTGCGTCTCCATGCTGTCCTTGCCGAACTCGAGCTGCCGCTTGATGAAGAGCTCGTGTGCCCACGGCGCCACGTCGCCGACCTGCAGATCGGCGGTGACGTTGTTGTAGTAGCGATCACCGCCGTCGTTCTGCCAGAGTCCGGAGAAATCGGGCTTCCCGTCAGCGGTACGGGGCGCGGGTGCATTCAGATCGGGCTTGCCGTCAGCGAGGCGTGGAAGGCCTGGCGTCGGATGCTTGATCCACTGCGCCTCGAGCGAGATCCCCGCTGCCAGAACGATCGCAAAGCAGACCAATAGCGACGCACGCTGTCCAGAGAGGCGCGCGTTCCGATGCGCCTTTTCAATGTTGTCCACCGTGCGCCCATTATAGGCGGGTGACTGCGCAGAGCTCGCTTCAGGGACCGCTTTGCGGTCGCTTGCCGGAGGCGCGGCGCAGTCTTTGCCAGAACGATCCGCGACCGTCGGGAAAATCGACACGCACTTCAATCTCTCCCGGCGTCCCGGCGAACGTCGCGACCTCCACTTGCAAGCCTTCGATCGTCCAGGCCGCCTCCGGATTGTCGGGGTATCGCCGCTCGGCGTGCTTCACCGTCGTCGCATGATCGGATCGGACGTCGTTACTGCTCTTCACGTCTCCGAGCAAGAGACTCGCGTGCTCGATTGACGTCGATGCAGGAACGGTTCGCCGGCGTGCATCAAGGACCTTGCGAGTTATGGTCAATGTGGCGTCGCCGGATGGCCGGATTGACATCTGCACCGTCCTGACCGCTTTCGCGTTCTTGCCCCAAACGGACTCGTCGAACGCAGTGCTCAGGGGCATTTCATCGGGTGCCGAGATCCACGTACCTGTCAAGGCGGACGTATTGGCGCCCGACAGGATCGGGATCAGCAGCATCGTCAAGGCGAAGTAGATCGCTCGCATGCTTACCTCCCTACGAGACCGGGCCGGCGGCGGTGCCGGCCCATCGGCTCGATGCTGGTTATACAGTTGTGAGTGCCGTCGCGTTTCCCTGGCGATACATCTCGTGAAACAATGCGGCGAACTTCGGACAGGTGAAGGGGAACTATGCGTCTGTCGTTTTTCGCGGCGCTCGGTGCTATCTCCGTCTTACTCGTTCCGTCCGGCCTTGCGCAGGTCAAGCAGGGTGGACACGATTTCGCCGGTGCGAAGCTGACGGCGCACCCCACCACGAGCTGGCCGACCAACGGCGGCAACCTCTACAACCAGCGCTATTCGCCGCTCAAGGCCATCGACCGCAGCAACGTCGCGCAGCTCAAAGGGGTATGGCGGACGCGCCTGCGGGGATCGGGCACCCAGCCGCAGTACTCCGGATTCGCGGCGCCGCTCGTCTATAACGGGGTGGCGTACGTGAGCACGGGCGCCAACGACGTGTTCGCGCTGTCGATCGACACCGGCGAGATTCTCTGGCAGTACGAAGCGAAGCTCGATCCGAACATCACCTCGGTCTGCTGCGGTTGGAACAACAAGGGCGTCGCGATCAGCGAGGACAAGGTGTTTATCGGGCAGCTCGATGGCAAGCTCCTGGCGCTCGAGCGCGCGACGGGAAAGATCGCATGGTCGATCCAGGCTGAGCGCTGGCAGGAGAACTTCTCGATCACCGCCGCGCCACTGTACGTGAACCCCTCGACTTCGCTCGGGGCAGGCGACATGGTCATCATCGGCTTTGCCGGTGGCGATCGCGGCACACGCAGTCGCGTCAAGGCGTACGACGCGAAGGACGGCCGCCTGATTTGGACCTTCTACACGATTCCGGGTCCGGGCGAGCCGGGTCACGACACGTGGCCGAAAGACAATGACGCGTGGAAGTACGGCGGCGCTGCGATCTGGCAGACGCCGGCGGTCGATCTCGATCTTGGCCTTCTCTATTTCTCAACGGGCAATGCCGCGCCTGACTATAACGGTGCCTTCCGCGCTGGCGACAACCTTTACGCGGCGTCAATGCTGGCGATCGAACTGGCGACGGGAAAGTATCGCTGGCATTTCCAGCAGGTGCATCACGACATCTGGGACTACGACGCAGTCAATCCGGTCATCCTCATGGATGTGAACGTCGGTGGCCCCTCGACGGGGGTCGGGACAGGTCGCACGCGCAAGGCGATCGCCGAAGTGGGAAAGACCGGCTGGGCGTATATCCTCGATCGCGAGACAGGGAAGCCGCTGATCGGCATCGACGAGAAGCCGGTGCCGCAAGAACCGCTTCAGAAGACCGCCGCGACCCAGCCCTTCCCGCGCGGCGAGGCCATCGTTCCCCAACTGATCGAGATCGCGCCGGAAGGACACGCGCTCGTCAACGACGGCCGTATCTTCACGCCGTTCGTCGGCAAGGATCCGACGATCGTCGCGCCCGGTATCTGGGGCGGCGCCAGCTGGCCCCCGAGTTCGTACGATCCCGTGCAGCAGCGGATGTTCGTCTGTGCATCGTCAGTGATCAATGGCTTCACAGGTGGCGGCGATCCCAAGTTCGTACCCCCCACTGATGGTGTCGCATTTCTCGGTGGTGCGACGACGTTCACGCGCGTCGCGCGGACAGGGATCATCGCGGCGCTCGATGTGACGACGAACAAGCTGGCGTGGCGATATCAGTGGCCGGAGCAGTGCTACAGCGGCACGCTCGCGACCGCAGGCGGGCTGCTCTTCGTCGGTCGCAACGATGGCCGGCTGATGGCGCTCGACTCAGCGAGCGGCAAGCAGCTCTGGGAATTCCAGACCGGCGCCGGCATGCACGCGCCCGTCAGCACGTTCGAGCGCAACGGCAAGCAATACCTGCTCGCGTTTTCTGCCGGGAGCGCGTTGATCGGATCCGCACGCGGCGACAGTGTGTGGCTGTTCGCACTCGACGGAACACTTGGTCCCGCTCAGGCCGGTACGCCTGTGTCGCGCAATTCCGCCGCGACGCCGGCAGTGGCGGCCGCAACGCCACGCCTCGCTGACGCAAATCTCGTCGAAGGAAAGCGAATCTTCACGACGAACTGTGCGGCGTGCCACGGCGACGATGGAAAGGGCGGTCACACGGGTGGAGCGCCGCTCGATAAAGTCGCGGACTTCAACGCCGCGATTCAGACCGTGACCGCAGGGCGCAACAACATGCCGTCGTTCAGTCGCTCGTTCACGCCGGAGCAGATCCGGGATGTGAGCGCGTATGTAGTGCAGACTCTCGCCGCCGGCGCGGCGCGGTGACGCGACTCATGCAGAGGGCGAGGCACAGGACGCGGATGGCATTGGCGGTAGCGCTGGTCGTGTCGACCTCTCTCGCTGGCTGCCAGACTCCGGTGGCGGACGTTCAGCAGGATGAGAGCGCTGTACGAGAGGTCTTCGATCGCTACATCAAGTCGGTGAACGCGGCGGACCTGCCTTTGGCATCGGAGGTCTGGCTACAGAGCGCGGACGTGGTGGCTGTCACACCCTTTGGTCGCTTCCAGGGCTGGGATCAAGTTCGCGACGAGGTCTATATCAAGTTCCTGCAACAGTCGTTGACTGAGCGCGACTTGCAACCAAGCAACGTGTCGATTCACACGATGGGTGATTCGGCGTGGCTTGCGTTCGACTGGGCATTCAAGGGAACGATGGCGACCGGTCAGCCGATCGAGTCGAAGGGCTGGGAGAGCCACGTCTATCAACGGACCGACCGAGGCTGGAAGATCGTGCACTTGCACTATTCAGTCCCGCCACCTCCGCCACCAGTGTCACCATAAGCCGCGAGGTGCTTGGTCTGCGGTCGCCCTCGCTATTGCGATGGGAGTCGGAAGGTCACGACGTAGTCGCCTGTGCCCCACGCACCACCACCGCCTGCTGCGACAGCCACATACTCCGCGCCCGACGCGAGGCGATACGTCATAGGCGTCGCTTTGGCGCCCGCCGGCAATTCTCCCTGCCACAACTCACGCCCGGTTTCGATGTCGTAGGCATGGAGCCGGCGATCGAGCGCCGCACCGATGAACACGACACCACTGGCGGACGCGGTGGCGCCGCCGAGATTGACTGAGCCCCAGTCAGGTTTTGTCTGTGGCGCCACGTCAGGGGTGAGCACCGACGCCATCGAGCCCAGTGGCACCTCCCACTTTCTTCGACCTGTCGTGAGATCGATTGCGACGAGCGCGCCAAAGGGAGGCGGTGTGCAGGGCAGCCGGGACGGTGCGAGCAGCAGGCGCCGCCGTATGACATACGGCGTTCCTCGCATCATGTTGTATTCGAAGTCGTCGCCGAGCCGCGTCTGCTCCCCGGATCGTGCGCGCTGAAGGTCGAAGCCGTCGCGCGGGATGAGCTGCACCATTTCGGCAATGCGGTTCACCGCGATGACGGCCACCTGCCGTATCGGATCGACGGCGACGCGGCCCCAGTTCGCGCCGCCGATCCTGGCCGGCATCAACAGCGTGCCTCGGGTGCTCGGTGGTGTGAAGATACCCTCGTTGCGCAGTGGCGCGATCACCGCGCGGCAGGCGTCGCGATCGGCTGCCGTGATTCCCCAGACCTGATCGACGGCGAAGCGATGCGGGCTGAGCGGCGGCGTGAGTGACGTGAACGGCTGCGTCCGCGATGCCTGCTCCTCCGGAACGTCGCTCGCAGGAACGGTGCGTTCCTCGACCGGGAAGACCGGCCGACCGGTCTCCCGCTCGAGCACGAACAGCATCCCTGTCTTGGTCGCCTGCATGACTGCGGGCACCGCTGTGCCATTGCGCGCGAGCGTGACGAGGGCCGGCGGCGAGGCATTGTCGTAGTCCCAGAGATCGTGATGAACAGTCTGGAACGCCCATACTCGTTGGCCGGTCGTGGCGCGCAGCGCGACGACCGAGTTCGCATACCGGTTGTCGCCGAGCCGCAGCACACCGTAGTAGTCGGGTGCAGCGCTGCCCGTAGGCACGAACACGAGGTCGCGCTCGGCATCGGTGACCAGGGTGGACCACGCATTGGCGCCTCCGCCCTTGTGCGCGAGCGCGCCTCGCCATTCCGGGTACGCGGGATCGCTCGGGTCCTGCGGGATCGGGTCCCATGTCCATCGCAACCGGCCGGTGCGTGCGTCGTATGCCCGAACCTCGCCGCTTGCGGGATCGGGGCGGGAGTTGTCGCCGATCGAGGATCCGGTGATGACGACGCCATTCACTGCGACTGGTGGCGAGGTGATGGAGTAAGCCTGCGGTTCGAACGGTGGAATGCGAAGGCCGGCCTTAAGATCGACGGTCCCGTTCGCGCCAAAGCCAGAGCACGGCCGCCCATCCCGCGCGTCGAGCGCGATGAGCTGCGACTGTGCCGTCGCGGCAAAGATCCGTCGCCGGCACGGCGTATCCATCGGTGCCGCCTCGTCGAGCCAGGTCGATACGCCGCGATTCGCAAAGTCGCTGTACGGGATGTTGCGTGCGATCTGCGGATCGAACACCCACCGTTCCTGGCCGGTTGCGGCGTCCAGTGCGATGACCCGTCCCAGGGGTGTCCCTACGTACATGGTGCCGTCAACGACGATGGGCGTGGCTTCGAAGGACGGGGCCTTGATCGTGGCGAAGCGGGCGTCGGTTTCGCCGGTGCGGTAGGTCCACGCGACCTGGAGCTGGCTCACATTGTCGCGGGTGATCTCCGGAGGAGTTTGCTGCGCGTGGCCGCTCGCGAATCCGGGCACCACGAACAGCATGGCTCTGAAGAGTGTGCGCATCGCCACGCTCCAGTGACGCAGGGCCCTCATCGATTGTTCCCCGGCGTTCCGACCGGGTGCCAACTCTTGTGGTCGCTGGAACGTCCAATAGCGCGTACTGGACGGCCATGATGACGACTCTCCGCCAGGACATCGTCTTTGGCGCCCGCATGCTGCTGGCGCGGCCCGGATTCACGATCGTGGTGGTGCTGTCGCTAGCGCTCGGCATCGGCGCGAACACCACGATTTTCAGCCTCATCAACTCGTCGCTTTTCGCCAACCTGCCGTATCAGGAGCCCGATCGCCTCGTGGCGATCTGGACCTCGCGCGTGGATCGGCCCGCCGTGCGCAACAGCTCCACGGGTGCGAACTATCTGGCATGGAAGGAACAGGCGCGTTCGTTCGACGTGATCGGCGCCACCTTCGGCGTCACGATGAACCTCGGCTCGTCAGAGGACGGCGCACCTGCCGAGCGCATCGAAGCGGGACGCTTCACGGCGTCGATGTGGGACGTACTCGGCGTGCGGCCCATTCGCGGTCGCCTGTTCACAGCCGAGGAGGATCGCAATGGCAGCCCGGCGCCAGTGGCCGTGCTCAGTTACAAGATCTGGCAGCGCCGGTTTGTCGGCGATCCGGAGATCCTGGCCAGGACGCTAAGGCTCGACGGCGTTGAGACGGACATCATCGGCGTGATGCCCGAAGGCTTCGACTTCGCCAGCACTGATACCGACATCTGGATTCCGGCGGGATTTTCACCGCAACAGCTTTCCAGCGCGGCATCGTTCCTCATGGTCACAGGCCGGTTGCGGGAAGGCGTGACAATCGCGCAGGCGCAAGGCGAGATGACGGCGCTCTCCCAGGGGCTGGCCGCGCAGTTTCCCGATCGCAATAAGAACGTGACGGTCGCGCTGCAGGGATTGCGCACCGCGTTCTACGACGATGTGCAGCGCCCGCTCCTGGTGTTGCAGGGGACGGTTGGTTTCGTGCTGCTCATTGCCTGCGCGAACATCGCGGGGTTGTTGCTCGCACGCTCCGCGTCGCGCAAGACCGAGATGGCCGTGCGAAGTGCGATGGGGGCAGGACGCTGGCGAGTGATCCGGCAGCTGCTGACCGAGAACGTGATGCTCGCGATCGTCGGAGGGATTGTCGGAATCGCGATCGCATGGGCCGGTCTGCGTGCGCTGGTCGCCGCGCTGCCGCCTGGCATCATGGGTCTGACTGAAGCGAGGATCAACATGCGCGTCCTCGTTGGCACTGGACTCCTTTCGATTGTTACGGGGGTGCTCTTCGGACTGGCGCCTGCGATTCAGACGTCCAACGTCGATCTCGCGACCACGCTCAAGGAGTCGGGGCGCGATGGCATGGCCGCTGGCGGCACGCAGCGGTTTCGCAGCGCGCTCGTTACCGTGCAGATCGGCTTGGCGCTGATGCTGCTGATCGGTGCGGCGTTGATGGGCAACAGCCTTCTCAAGCTGTTGAACAACCCACTCGGCGCGGATCCGAAGAACCTGCTGACGTTCGAGTTCCGATTCTCACAGGACGAGTTGATGCGGCCCGTCGACAAATACCGCGGCGTCGGGCTGTGGGAGATCTTCCCCGTCACCGGGCTGACGTTCGATCGCGTGTGGGAACGCATCCAGACCATCCCCGGTGTCAGGTCGGCTGCCGCGATCAGCCGCGCACCACTGAGCGGCAACGCCATGGGCATGCAGTTCTTCATCGCGGGGCAGACGCGGCCGGAGCCCGGACGTGGACAAGGCGCGGCGTACTTCGCCATCACGCCTCGCTACTTCGAGACGATGAGGATTCCGATCCTTCGTGGCCGGGACTTCAACCGCAGCGACACCACGTCAGCTCCGCTCGTGATGATCGTCAATAAGACGATGGCGGAGCGGTTCTGGGGAGGCCAGGATCCGATCGGGCAGAGCGTGACGCTCGATTTCGTTCCCAACGAGCAGCCGCGTGTCGTCGTGGGTGTAGTGGCCGACAGCCTGATTGGACGGTTCGAGCGTCAGCCCAGGCCCGTCATGTATATCCCGCACCTTCAACAGCAGGATCGCTGGCAGGGTCCGGCGTGGGAGTATCGCGCGATGATGGCGTTCGTCATCCGCAGCGACAGCGATCCGTCGTCGCTGACGTCTGCCGTGCGGAGTGCGGTGGCCGAGATCGATCGCGGCAAACCGGCCGGTAACATCCGTACGGTTGAACAGTACCTCGGTCAGCAGGCGCGCGGGCTCGAGCTGTACGCAACCCTGCTCGGTATCTTCGGACTGGCCGCAGGACTCCTGGCAGCTCTCGGGATTTACGGCGTAATGGCCTACACGGTGGCGCAGCGAACGCGTGAGATCGGGATCAGGGTTGCGCTCGGCGCAGGCGGCACACGCGTGATGCAGCTGGTGATTGTGCGCGCCGTGATCATGATTGCCATCGGCCTCGTGCTGGGGCTGGGCGGGGCAATCGGGTTGACCCGCGTACTTGCCTCCGAGTTGTTCGAGGTGAGCCCGACAGATCCCACGACGTTCGCGGTCGTCACCATCGGTGTGACCGTCGTTGCCATCATCGCGTGCCTGATCCCCACTCGACGGGCGATGAGCGTGAACCCCGTCATCGCGCTGCGATACGAGTAGCACTGCATTAATTCCAATTCCCAACTTCCAATCTCCAACTCCCAAACTCCCGAAGAGTGAGGGCATAATTTCCTTTCAAAACTGAGAGGGGACGATGAGGCACACGATTTCGGGCGCGGTTGTTCTGCTGGTGGTCTGTTCAGTCTCGCTGTCCGCTCAGTGGGCCAAGTTTCAGGATCCCAGCGTCCCGCGTGATACGAAGGGGCAGGTTCGAATGGACGGGCCCGCGCCACGGACGGCGGACGGCAAACCCGACCTCTCGGGCAACTGGTTGAGGGCCGACCAGGAGCCACTTCCGTCCGAGCTCGCGGGACTGTTCAAGCAACAAGGCCGTGCGAACGCTGGAGGCGATGTCGTCGGCGAACCGCAGGTGCCAACGTTTGCGCTGGATCCGAAGTCGCCTCCACTGGGCGCGTTCTGGGATATCGCCACGAACTTTCCTGGTGGTTTGCCGCTCACGCCGTGGGCCGCAGCTCTCAAGAAGGAGCGGATGGCGAGCGACATGAAGGACAATCCGGATGCGAACTGCATGCCGATGGGAATCACGCAGTTCCACATGCAGCCACAGCCGCGGAAGATCATCCAGACCCCAAAGCTGATCGCGATCCTCTACGAGTCCAATTACGGCCTGCGCTACATCTACATGGACGGACGGCAGCTTCCGAAACAAGGCGATCCGCAGCCGTGGTGGTACGGCTATTCAGTCGGGCGCTGGGAGGGCGACACGCTGGTTGTCGAGACGAACAATCTTCGCGGGGCAGAAGAGAGCCCGGTTGACGGATGGCTCGATGTGCGCG
>Ga0247825_10003456_pt1 | contig 10415 bp, 11 predicted proteins | sample 13C_Vanillin_Day_FD_194413 | JGI IMG/M metagenome (GOLD analysis project Ga0247825, IMG submission 194413) | Soil microbial communities from agricultural site in Penn Yan, New York, United States - 13C_Vanillin_Day48 | ecosystem: Environmental > Terrestrial > Soil > Agricultural land | place... | reverse complement strand
CTCGTAGGCCGGACGCCACTTGCGGCCGTCTTCGCTGTTGAGGACGGTGTCGGACATGCCGGTGTGCACGACGCCGGGGTGGATCACCCAGGCGTAGACGTTGTGCTCCTCGGCCTCGATGGCGATGCCTTCGGTGAGGCGGATCAGGGCCGCCTTCGTGGTCGAGTAGCCGGTGTCGTAGGGCACAGCCCAGAGGCCGCCGCCGCTGCCGACGTTGATCAGGCGGCCGTGCTTGCGCTCGACCATGCCCGGCAGCACCGCCTGGGCGAAGTTGAACGGCCCCATGACGTTGGTAAGCAGGCAGCGCTTCCAAGCGTCGTTGTCGTTGATCCACATCGGGCCGAAGGGGCCTTCGATGGCCGCGTTGCTGACGGCGATGTCGACGGCGCCGAGCTTCGACTCCGTGTCGCTGACCAGCTGCTTCATGGCGCCGGGGTCGGTGACGTCGCCTGGGAAGGCGAGGGCTTTGACGCCGAACGCCTCGATCTCCTTCGCGGTTTCCTCGAGGTGGCTGGCCGACCTGCCCGTGATCGCGACGTTGGCTCCGGCCTCGGCCAGGCCCAACGCGATCGCCTTGCCGATGCCACGGCCGCCGCCCGTGACGATGGCTGTTTGCCCCGAGAAGTCGAATTCGCTTGCCATGTGTGTCCTCCGATAGCGCCGAGCAGGTTGCTCAGGCGTTCGTTCTTCCCGACGTTGGGGCTTGCCTCCTGGACACGCGGAGTTGTCCGCGCCTCTGGGTTGTACACCTTAGGGACACGCACGGGAAGATCGGCGATCCGGGCCAACCGCAGGAAGGGGTTTCGGTCTGCCCCTCTCCTCGCAAGGAGGGGAGGCTGGGGGTGAGGTCTGCTCAGACACCGTCGGTGAACGGCAAGCCTGAAGGCATGCAGCTACAAATAACGTTGCTGCTAGCGCTGGCTATCTGCGGCGTGACGGGGGTGGAGCCGGGCGCCCGGCACCTCCATGCCGCCCTTGATCACGGCGACGATGAGGCCGATGACGGCGCCGTAGAGGGTGCCCACAATCGCGTCCATGAGCAGCAGTCCCGCGAGGCCGGGGACGTCGCGCTCGAATGTCAGCGACACGACCTCACCGAAGGCGCCGGTCTGAGCTTCGACAGCCTTGTAGGCGAAGCGATGAGGGCTCCACCACGGCGCCGCGAATACGGTCTCGTCCCAGACGTAAACAGTGTCGCCGCCGAGAGCGTCCTGACCGACGTGGCGCAGGAGGAAACGGCGGCCATTGCCTTCTTCGACGGGGAAGGTCGCCCGGTACTGCGGCGCCTGGACCTTGAAGGCTTCTTCGTCTTGCTCAATCAGGCTGCCGTTGCCATCCTGCGCTGCCTCGTACGCCTGCTTCAGTTGCGTGCCGTCCTGGCCGCTGAGAACGCTGGTGAGGTTGAGGTCCGAGGCGCGTTTGATCAGCTCCGGGTCCGGGTGGGTGAAGTAGCCGAAGGCGATGGCGATAGCGAGGCCGCAGATGATCGCCGAACGGAGGGGCGTCGCGAAGATGAAGCTCGCGATTGCTTTCACTACACGCGCTCGAATCCGCAGGTGCCGTCCGGCGCCAGAGTGGCGTAGTACGGCTCGACGGTGGCGTTGGGGAAGGCATCGCGCAGGTCTTTCGCGACAGACTGGAGGTCGCGGCGCTGCTTGTCGGGCAGCGAGAAGCCAAACTTGCTCAGCTGGCTGTGGAAGGCCTCGAGGTAGCGCTTACAGCCCTGGTGGTTGATGACGATGATCCGCGACGGCTGGCTCGCCTGCATCATGAACTTGACCATGCGCGTGCCGACCTTGAGCTGCTTCGGCAGCACCTCTGCGAACGAAAGCATGTAGGCGCCGCCGGGCGTAGCGAGGGCGTCCCAGCGCTGCAGTCCGAGGTGCGTCGAGAGGAACTCCCGGAACGCCTCCTGGAAGCGGCGATCGGAGCACATGAGCACGAGGGCGTCGGCCGGTGTCTCCGTCACCTTCGTGGTGGTCGTGTAGACCATCCCCGGCGCCTGTGTAGCTTCGCTCACTGGCGACTACTCCTTCTCGTCCGGAGGCGGGTCCTGCACGACCACAGTCGCGCCGCCGTTACGGTCGCCGTTGTGGGTGCCGAGGTTCTCGACGACCCTTCGCGACGCCTGCTCGATGTCGATGCCCGTGGTCTCGCGCACGACCTCGAAGGTCTGCTTCATGGCGTTCGTGGCGGTCGAGAGGAAGCGGTTGACCGACCCGGTCCCGTTGTGGCCGTTGCCGCCGCCCATGTCGAGGATGGTTACCTTGTCGATCTCGGCGAGGTGACGCGTGATGCGGTCGGCGACTTCGGGCATCGCCTGCATGATCGTGGGCAGGATCTGCAGTAGCTGGGCGGCTTCGTTCATTGCGTTGAGGGCTTCGGCGAGCTTCTCCTTACCCTCGGCTTCGGCGAGCAGGCGGGCGCGCTCACCCTCGGCCTGCGCGAGAAGGTGCATGCGCTGGCCCTCGGCCTCGGCGAGGAGACCTGACTTGCGACCGCTGGCTTCGGCCTCCAGCTCTGCCTGGCGCGCCTGGGCCAGGGCGGTGCGCTTGGAGGACTCGCCGACGCCCTCGGCGACGAGGGCCTGGCGCTTGCCCTCCGCCTCGGCGACCGTTGCGTCGCGGCGGGCCCTCGCGGGCACGACGATGTCGGCCTCCTGCGCCATCTTCGATTCCTCGATGCGTTTCTCTTCGACGCCGATGCGCGCTTCAGTCTCGGCCCTTTCGACCTCGACCTCGGCCATGCGCACTTCTCGTAGCGCTGTTGCCTGGGCCAGAGGTCCGGCCTGGGCCGCACGCGACTCCGCAGCCTGGATCTCGGCCAGGTAGGTAGCGCGGGCAACGTCCCGGGCCTTCTCCGCCTCGGATATCTGCTGGTCGGCAATAGCACGAGCCTGCGAGGCCGCGAGGTCGGCCGACGCGACGCGCTCGACCTCTTCGCGGCGGGCGTCGGCGGCGCCGATCTCGGCGTCGCGCTTGACCTCGGCGGTGCGCTTCTTGCCTAAGGCCTCGAGGTAGCCAACATCGTCCCAGATCGCCTGGATGACGATGTTATCGATCTGCACCCCCATCTTGGCGAGGTCGGCGGACGCGGCGGCGGTGACGGACTGCTGGAACTCCTCGCGGCTGTCGTTCGCCTTTTCAATGGTCAGACCGGCGAGTACGGCCCGCAGCTGGCCTTCAAGGGTCTTGAGGACGATGGAGTGGATGCCCTCGACGCTGAAGGTGAGGAAGCGTTCGGCGGCAGCCATGATCGAGGCGTCGTCGGAGCCGATGCGCACGTTGGCGACGGCGTCGACGTTCAGCGGCACGCCTTCCTTGGTGATGGCCTTGCGTACCTCGATGAGCAGGTTCATCTCTTCGAGGGAGAGGTAGTCAAGGCGCTCGATGACCGGCCAGACAATGGTGGCGCCACCACGGACGACGCGGAAGCCGACAACGTGCTGGACGCCTTCGATGTCCACCATGCGCCGGCGCCGGCCGGAGATGACGGCGACGAGGTTCGGCGGCACTTTCACGTAGCGCTGGCTGACCGTCGCGACGATCAGGAAGAGCACGAGGAGGATGAGGATGATGCCGAGACCAGCGAGAATCGGTGCCATGGTGGCTACTCCTTGACCACTGCCGCCTTTGCGACGACGAGGTCCGTACCAAGCGTGGATTTAACGACAACGGACTCGCCGCTGGCGATGGGTGAACCGTCCTCAGACCGGGCGATGAAGCTGCTGCGACCGCCGACGGTGCTCATGAGCACGCGGCCGAGGCCGCTCTGAGGCACGCCGACTTCGATGATGCCGGTCCGGCCCACGAGCGAGGAGACCTCGAGCACGCTGCTCGATTCCTGGCCATAGAGGGTCCGCATGAATCGGTAGGCGACGAATGCCATCGCGATGCCGGGAATGAACGCGAAGAGGCTGCTCTGGAGGGTGTCCCAACCGTATGCCGACGTGATCAGGCCAGAGGCGCCGAAGGCTGTCAGGAAGGCCATCAGATTGCGCAGGCTCAGAGGCGATGGGCCATCCGCGTCGCCATGGCCACCACCCGGGTCGGTGTCACCCCCAGGGAGGTCAATGTTGTCACCGACGAAGTCGCCGACGCTGTCGAAGGCCTCGCCGATCTCGCCCATGATGAACGAGAGCAGCAAGAAGCCTGCGCCGATGAGCGCGATGAACAGAAAGAAGATCTGATCGGTGTCCATAGTCCCGCCCCGAAACTAACGACCCGGCCCGGTATTCGCCTCGTGCAAGAGAGGTTCGTAACGCCCCTGCCTTCTTCTAGTTTATCGGTAATTTAGGAGCTTCGGGATAGTTTCACGAAGAATCGCAAACCGATTCTTGTACGAAGTATCTTGGGGGAGCGCAGATCTAGCTCTGCTGCCCCGGCCTCGCCAGCAGCCCGATGCGGCGGCCGGCGGCGGAGTCGGCGATCAGGGTGGTGAGGCGGCGTTCGCGGGTCTCCTCGCGCTTGGCGTCCATGACCCAGAAGCCGGCCATGCGCTGATACCACGGCGCCTGCTTCTCGAAGAACGCCCAGGCGGCGGGCTGTGCTTTGAAGCGTGCCTCGTACTCAATCGAGAGACCATCGCGGCGCTGCTCATAAGAGTATGCGGCGCTTGCTTCGTCGCGCTTGTTGAACTCGCGCATGCCGGCTTCGGTCATGAGGCCTTGCTCGATCAGGGCTTCCGCCCGCTTGATGTTGACGGCGCTCCAGTTACTCTTTGCGGTGCGAGGCGTGAAGCGCTGACGGAACGCGTCCTTGTCGATCGAGTAGCGCACACCGTCGATCCAGCCAAAGCATAGTGACTCTTCGACCGCTTCTTCGTAGGTGACGCTGGGCCTGCCCGAGCCCTTCTTATAGAAGCCAATCCACAACACAGGCACGGATTCGCCGTTCTCGGTTAGCCACTTTCGGAAGGCCGCGCGCGATTCGAAGAAGGTCGGATCCTCAGCGTTCATAGGCAGAGGATAGCGGGAGGGGAACTCCTCCCCCAACCCCCTCCCCGCCTGCGGAGAGGGAGGCTAAGAAAGCGGTAGAATACGCGCCGACCCTCAGTCTCGAATCGCCCGGAGGTGGTCATGGAACTGGACTCTGAAGCGCTGCTGCACATGTTCCGTTCGATGGTGAAGATACGGGAGTTCGAAGAAGCGGCGGGGCGACTGGCGGAACAGGCGAAGATTCCCGGCGCTGTCCACCTATATGTCGGCGAAGAGGCTGTCGCGGTTGGCGTGTGTTCTGAGCTGACGGTTGATGACGCGATCACGAGCACCCACCGCGGGCACGGCCACTGCATCGCCAAGGGCGGCGACGTGAAGGCGATGTTCGCCGAGCTGTATGGCCGGGCGACCGGCTACTGCCACGGCAAGGGCGGCTCGATGCACATCGCCGACCTTGACCTGGGCATCCTGGGAGCGAACGGCATCGTCGCCGGCGGTGCGCCGATGGCGATGGGAGCGGCGTTTGCGTCGAAGTACAAGAGCGACGGCACCGTCTCCGTGCTGTTCTGTGGCGACGGCGCTACAAACGAAGGCGCCTGGCACGAATCGATGAACTTCGCGGGCCTGTACGAGTTGCCGCTGATTACGATCGTCGAGAACAACCACTGGGGCGAGTTCAGCCGCCAGGAAGCGCAGGCGCCGATCCAGGAGCTGTACGTGCGCGCGGCCTCGTACGGTATGCCCGGTGTGCGTGTCGACGGCCAGGACGGCGTGGCAATTCGCGAGGCGGCGCGCGAGGCAATCGACCGGGCGCGCAACGGCGGCGGACCCAGCCTGATCGAGTGCGACACGTACCGCTTCTACAACCACATCGGCAAGAGCGAGATCGACCCGCGCCCGAAGGAAGAAGTCGCGCACTGGCGCGCCCGCGACCCCATCGAGATCATGCGGGCCGTCCTCGTCCAGCGCGCGATCGCGACGGATGGCGCAACGGAGCGCATCGTCGAGGAAGTGCGCAAGGAGATCGAAGAGGCGATCGCGTACGCCGAAGCCAGCCCGATGCCCGAGCCATCCGACTTGCTTAAGGACGTGTATACGGTCACCTAGAGGGGGAGCGGCCATGGCACGACTCGCGTTCTACACATTCGGAGTGGCTCACGAGACCATGGGTCATCCGAGGATGCAAGAATTCTGGGACCGGGTCGTGCCGGTGATACGGAGTGCGGCAAGCCATCCGGGTTACATCGCCCACGACAGCGACCGGGGAGAGCGCTGGGGCGAAGATGCCGCGCCGCGCTTCTACGATCCCGCAGTCCATGCGCCAGTTGCCGAAGGTCACACATCGCGGTCTGCGGCGCCGGCCACACTTTCTCTGTGGCGCGACGTTGCCTCAGTCGTCGACTTCGCATACAGCGGGATGCACCGTGAAGCCCTGCAAAGGCGCAAGGAGTGGTTCCGCACGCCGGAATGGCCGACCTACGTCGCATGGTGGGTGGGCGACGAAGAGGTGCCGACGCGGGTCGAAGCAGCGAAGCGCCTCGAGTACCTGCATGACCATGGCTCCACGCCGCACGCGTTCAACTTCAAGCAGCCGTTCGACGCCGATGGCAACCCAGCTCCCCTGAGTGCCAGAGCGCTGGAGAACCGGCCTTCGTAATGAACGATCCGGTGTCGGTGCAGGTGAATGCATTCTGGCGCTCGTACGTTGAGCGGCTGCCGGAGAGCGAGCGCGACCGGGAGTACTTCGAAGCCTTCCAGTTCGGCGCAGGGCGAGAGATGGCCAACCAGCTATCGCGCCTGGTGCTCGACGGCATCAAGACGGCGACATCCGACCTGATCTGGCACATCGACGCCAACAACAAGCCGCGCTGGGGTGTCGGCGAGGAGCACGTCGTGCTCGACGGCGCCTGGACACCGGTGGCGGTGATCCGCACGACGGAGCTTTCGGAGCGCCGCTTCTGCGACGTCGATGAGACCTTCGCGCATGACTACGGCGAGGGCGACCGCACTCTGACATGGTGGCGGGAGCACATCTTCAACTGGTACGCCCACCAATGCCGGGAGCTGGGCATCGAGCCCACAGAAGAGATGCCGTTGCTCTGCGAGCGTTTCGAGGTCGTTTATGCACCGGGCAAGGTCAGCCTGATTTAGGAGGAAGCAACGTGCCAGATATTAAACTTCCGAGCACCCGCCTCTACTACGAGGAACGTGGTAGTGGTTCTCCCATCCTGTTAATTAATGGCACCACGGGCTTCACGGAAGTCTGGGGCTCGGCGCCTGAGGAGCTGGCGAAGCTGGGTCGCACCATCGCTTACGACCGCCGGGGCTGCAGTCGCAGCGAGAGGCCAACACTGTATGACACGACTTCAGTTGGCCAGCATGGCGACGACGCCGCAGAACTGCTCGGAGCACTGAACGCTAGCCCCGCAGTTGTGATCGGCCGGAGCTACGGCGGTGGAGTCGCCGTCGACCTCGCGATGCGATACCCGGAAAGTGTTAAGGCACTGGTGCTACTGGAGCCCGCGCTCATTGGCCTGAGTGATGAGACAACGCGGTACTTTGCGGACCTGTTCCGAGACGTGCTGAGAGACGCTGAGCGACAAGGCACCATGTATGCTGCGGAGTCTCTGCTCAGGGCAGTCCTCAGCGACGCGGGTTGGGAAGGACTGCCAGAGGCGCTGCGAACCAAGCTGGCGCAGAACAGTCCGGCCGTCATCGCGGAACTCACCGGAGGATTGCTAGATCTGAACCCGGGCGACCTCGTGGCTGTGCATCAACCGGTGCTCATTGTTAGTGGAGCAAGTTCGCCAGCCGGCTTTCGCGAGCTCAATCAGGTACTGCTCAGCGAACTGCCAGATGCGCGGCTGGCAACCGTGCCGGGCGGCCACTTGATCACGCCCGCTGACCCGCAAGTGCTTGCGTTCGTTGAGGATGTGATCGGGAATTCGTAGCAGGGTACGCCGGAACGTCTGCAACTACTGTTGCGTCGGCACCACGGGTGCTGGGGAGCCTGCGATTAGGAGGAGCGCGATGCCGGATACCGGATACCTGGAGGCGATCAACCAGGCGCTGCATGAGGAGATGGAGCGCGATAAGAACGTGTTCATGGCCGGCATCGACATCGCCGAGCGCGGGGACGTGTTCGGGGCGACGCAGGGCATCTACTCGAAGTATGGCAAGGCGCGGATCATGGACACGCCGATCGCCGAGAACGGGATCATCGGACTGGCGATCGGGTCGGCGGCCCGCGGCCTGCGGCCCGTGGTCACGATCATGTTCATGGACTTCATCGGTGTCTGCTTCGACCAGATCCTCAACCAGATGGCGAAGATGAAGTACATGTACGGCGGCAAAGTAAAGCTGCCGCTGGTCGTCCTCACGAACGCTGGCGCCGGCACCAGCTCGGCGGCGCAGCACTCGCAGAGCCTCGAAGTTCTGCTGTGTCACATCCCCGGCCTCAAGGTCGTGATGCCCAGCAGCCCCTACGACGCCAAGGGGCTCTTGAAAGCGGCGATCCGCGAGGACAACCCCGTGTTCTTCGTCCAGCACAAACGCCTGGGCCGCATCCGCGAAGAAGTGCCGGAGGGCGACTACGAGGTGCCGATCGGCAAAGCGAAGATCGTGCGCGAAGGCAAGGACATCACGATCGTGGCAACGTCGTTCATGGTGCACGAAGCGTTGGCCGCCGCCGACCGGCTGAAAGAGCGCGGTATCGAGGCCGAGGTGGTCGACCCCCGGACGCTGGTACCGATGGACATCGACACGCTCGTCGAGTCGGTGAAGAAGACGCACCGGGTCGTAGTGGCGCACGAGGCGGTGCGCTTCTGCGGCATCGGCGCCGAGATCGCGTCGCAAATCACCGAGCGCGCGTTCGACTACCTGGACGGCCCGCCGCTGCGTATCGGTGCGCCATCGAGCCCGGTGCCGTATAGCCCTGCGCTGGAGAAGGAGTGGGTGCCGGGCGTGGACGAGATCATGGAAGCCGCGAACACGCTGGTGGGGGCGTGACGATGATTGAAGGCACAGGCGCGCGGCGGAGCATTCTCGCAACTTGTGGTGGTTCGACTCATCGAACCGCCAGTCTTTTTTACATTCAAATACGGGACATTCGAGTGGCTAGAAACGCCGGTGGCGCGATGAATCGCGCCGCTACAAGGGTCGGCGCAACCGCGGAGGCAGCCTGATGGCGACTCCTATTCACCTTCCCAAGGTTGGCATGACCATGGAGGAGGGCACGCTCACGAAGTGGGTGGCGGTCGACGGCGCGTCGGTGAAGCGTGGCGACGTGATCTTCGAGATGGAGACCGAGAAGGTCCAGATGGAGATCGAGGCAGACGCGGATGGCGCTCTGAAGCATCTTGTGTCCGAGGGCGATGTACTGCACCCGGGCGAAGTCGTTGGTGTCCTGCTGGCGGCCGGCGAGGCAGTGCCGCAAGCGCTGCTGGACCAGGTGGCAGCGCAGGGAGGGACCCCTCCCCCTGCCCCCTCGCCGCTGGCGGAGAGGGGAAGTTCGCCGGAGGTTTCGTCGGCGGCCGGGGCGTCTGGGGCCGGGGTAAGCCCTGCCCCTAACAGCGGCGACGGCGCTGTGCGGGCTTCGCCGATTGCGCGGCGGCTGGCGGATGAGAACGGTATCGATGTGCGGACGTTGACGGGGTCCGGGCCGGATGGGCGCATCGTCGAGCGTGACGTGCAACGGGCCATCGAGGCGAAGACGGCGGCACCGGCGGTGAGTACGCCGGAGGTTTCGTCTGCGGCCGGGGGGCCCGGGGCAGGGGCAAGCCCTGCCCCTGCGATGCCTGGCGCATCGTCTCCTTACGCCGGGCGACGGCGGACCACGGGGCAGCGCATGCACGAGAGCCTGGCGTCCATGGCGCAGCTGACGCTGGTGAGCGAGACCGGCGTGGACGAGGCGCTAACGATGCTGCACGGGCTGAACCGCGAGTGGCGCAAGGACGGCATCGTGGTGACGTTGACGGGGCTGATCGTGCGCGCGAGTGCTATCGCGCTGCGCGAGCATCCCGGACTCAACGCCCGCCTCGATGGCGACCAGATCATCGTGGCGCCGGAGGTCCATGTCGGGGTGGCGGTGAACCAGGAGCACGGCCTGATGGTGCCGGTCGTGCGAAATGCGGATGCGACCTCGCTGAAGGAGGTCGCGCAGAACCTGCACATGCTGGTGCAGAAGGCGCGCGCGGACACGCTGCAGCTTGACGATGTCTCAGGTGGGACGTTCACGGTGACGTCGCTGGAAGGTACGGTCGTCGATGCCTTCACGCCTATCATCAACCCGCCCCAGGCGGCGATCCTTGGCGTCGGTCGAGTGCGCGAGGTGGCGGCGTTCGAGGACGCGAACGTGGTCAAGCGCCAGGTGACAACGCTCAGCCTGACGTTCGACCATCGCCTCAACGACGGCGCTCCGGCCGCGGTGTTCCTCGAGCGTGTGGGCGAGCTGCTGTCGCGGCCGTACATGCTGATGTAG
>Ga0247825_10003455_pt1 | contig 10415 bp, 8 predicted proteins | sample 13C_Vanillin_Day_FD_194413 | JGI IMG/M metagenome (GOLD analysis project Ga0247825, IMG submission 194413) | Soil microbial communities from agricultural site in Penn Yan, New York, United States - 13C_Vanillin_Day48 | ecosystem: Environmental > Terrestrial > Soil > Agricultural land | place... | reverse complement strand
CCTCGTACACGTTCGACAGCACCGATCACGCTGCCGCGCTGTTCGGTCTGGCCGAGCCGGGCAACATCTACACCCGCATCATGAACCCCACGCAGGACGCGGTCGAGCAGCGCATCGCCGCCCTCGAGGGCGGCGTCGCCGCACTGCTGCTGGCCTCCGGGCAGGCCGCGGAAACCTTTGCGGTGCTGAACCTCGCGGAGGCAGGCGACCACATCGTCTCCAGCCCGTACCTGTACGGCGGCACCTACAACCTCTTCCACTACACGCTGCCCAAGCTCGGCATCGAGGTGTCGTTCGTGGAGGACCCCGACGACCTCGAGCAGTGGCGCAGCGCCGTCCGCCCGAACACCAAGGCGTTCTACGGCGAGACGATCGCCAACCCGAAGAACCACATCCTGGACATCCCGGGAATCTCGAAGGTCGGCCACGACAACGGGATCCCGCTGATCGTCGACAACACGGTGGCCACACCGTATCTGCTGCAGCCGCTGAAGCACGGCGCCGACATCGTGGTGCACTCGGCCACCAAGTACCTCGGCGGTCACGGCACGGCGATCGCCGGTGTCATCGTCGACGGCGGCACGTTCGACTGGACCCAGGGCCGCCACGGCAACTTCACCACGCCGGACCCGAGCTACCACGGTGTCGTCTTCGCGGACCTCGGCGCCCCGGCCTACGCGCTGAAGGCTCGCGTGCAGTTGCTCCGCGACCTGGGTTCCGCGGTCGCCCCGTTCAACGCATTCCTCATCGCGCAGGGCATCGAGACCCTCAGCCTGCGCGTGGAGCGGCACGTCGCCAACGCCCAGAAGGTGGCCGAGTTCCTCGAGGCCCGCCCGGAGGTCACGTCCGTGGCGTACGCGGGTCTGCCGTCCTCGCAGTGGCACGAGCGCGCACGGCAGCTCACCCCGAAGGGTCCGGGTGCGATCGTGACGTTCGAACTGGCCGGTGGTGTCGATGCCGGCAAGAAGTTCGTGAACGCGCTCACCCTGCACAGTCACGTCGCGAACATCGGCGACGTGCGCTCGCTGGTGATCCACCCGGCGTCGACGACGCACTCGCAGCTCACCCCGGAGGAGCAGCTCGCCGCCGGTGTGACTCCCGGACTGGTCCGGCTGGCTGTCGGCATCGAGGGTATCGACGACATCCTCGCCGACCTCGAGACCGGATTCACCGCAGCCGCAGTCTGATCCGATGCCGGGAGGCCGGGGCGCGCGCCTCGGCCTCCCGGCGCTTTCAGATCATGGCGCGCATCATTCCCTGCGGTTCGCCGCCGAGCTGGGTGAGCGCGCTCGCGTGGTTGGTGGGTCCGGGCACGTGAACCGCGTGGGCCAGGCCGGCGTGCGCGTCCCGCCAGAACCGTTGCATCGGAGTCTTGTAGTGCAGCGCGCCGCCGCCGGCGCGCGCGAAGATCTCGTCCACGGCACGCACCGCACGCCAGGCCGCGGCGATCTGGGTGCGGCGTCCGATCGCCCGCTCCTCGAACGTGATCTCCTTGCCCGCGTCGACCTTGTCGTAGAACCGGTCGGCGGTCTCGATGAGGGAGACCCGCGACGCATTGATCTCGGCGGCGGACTCTCCTATCGCACTGAGCACGTAGGGATCCTCCTTGATCTTCTGGCCCGTGATGGCGACGCGGTCCTTCTGCACCGCGATGTGACAGGCCAGCGCGCCCTCGGTGATGCCGATGACGGCGGCGGTGATGCCGAGCGGGAACATGCACGAGTACGGCATGTTGAACAACGGCTCCGGCCTGCCCGCCTCCTTCTGCGCACGTCCGTCCATCACCTTCGCCGCGTTCAACGTCCGGTAGCCCGGGACGAAGGCACCGTCGACGATCAGGTCCTTGCTTCCCGTTCCGCGCAGGCCGATGACGTCCCACGTGTCCTCGACGATCTGATAGTCGGTGCGCGGCAGAATCACGTGCAGCGACGACGGCGGCACCGCGATGCCACCCTCGCCGTCGCCGACCATCGCCCCGAGGAAGGCCCACTGACAGTGGTCGGTTCCGGACGAGAACGACCACCGTCCCGTCAGGACGTACCCGCCGTCGACCGGTGTCGCGACACCCATGGGCGCATACGGCGACGCCATCCACGTGTCGTTGTCCTCGCCCCAGATCTCCTCCTGCACCTGCGGGTCGGCGAACGCCAGTTCCCACGGGTGCACGCCGACGATCCCGGTGACCCATCCGCTCGCCCCGTCGAGTGCGGCGACTCCCATGACGGTCTCGGCGAACTCGTGGGGGTGCACCTCGTAGCCGCCGTAGAGCTTGGGCTGCAGCAACCGGATCGCGCCGGAGTCGCGCAGGAGGGCTGCGGCGGTGTCGGTGAGCCGGCAATCCGCCTCCGACCGGACGGCCTGCCCGCGAATCTCCTCGGCGACGCCGTCGATTCTGTCGAGAACCTGTCCCATCGGGACTCCCTTCCACCGCGAGTAGAACACGTTCTAGTCAATATAGCGCCGGAGGTGGCAATTCCGGGCCGATCCGCACCCCACGCTTGAAAGTTCGTTATCCCTAAATCTATAGTGCGGATATACGAATCAGCAGGTAGATCCGCAGACCACGACCAGGAGCTCCGTGAGCATCGAGGCACCCCGCCCTCTCCTCCCGCGCCGCACGCCCCGCAAGGGCAGTATCCGAACTGTCGCGCTCCTCGGGCCCGCCTTCGTGGCTGCCATCGCGTACGTCGACCCCGGAAACGTGGCCGCCAACCTCACCGCGGGCGCGAAGTACGGGTACCTACTCGTCTGGGTCCTCGTTCTCGCCAATGCCATGGCCGTGCTGGTGCAGTACCTGTCTGCGAAACTCGGGCTGGTCACCGGCAAATCACTGCCCGAAATGCTGGGGACCCGCCTGCGGACCGGGAACCGTCGCGCGTTCTGGCTGCAGGCGGAGGCGATGGCGATCGCGACCGACCTCGCCGAGGTGATCGGCGGCGCGATCGCACTCAATCTCCTGTTCGGCGTTCCCCTCTTCGTCGGAGGGCTGATCACGGGCGTCGTGTCGATGGGCATCCTGTCGATCCAGAGCCGCCGCGGTCAGCGGACGTTCGAGTTCGTCGTGATGGGACTCCTGACGATCATCACCGTCGGGTTCCTCACCGGGCTCGCGTTCACCGACGTGTCGGGTACGGACGCGCTCGCCGGACTCGTGCCGCGTTTCGAGGGCACCGAGACGGTCCTGCTCGCCGCGAGCATGCTCGGCGCCACCGTGATGCCGCACGCGATCTACCTCCACTCCGCCCTCGCCCGCGACCGGCACGGGAACGACCTGGAAGGCCCCCGCCTCGCGCGACTGCTGCGGGTGACGAAGTGGGACGTGGTCGGTGCCCTGATCGTGGCGGGCGCGGTGAACATCGGCATGCTGCTGCTCGCCGCCTCCGCCCTGCGCGGCATTCCGGGCACCGACTCGATCGACGGCGCGCACGCCGCCATCCAGAGTTCGCTCGGCCCCACGGTCGCCGTCGTCTTCGCCGTCGGACTGCTGGCGTCCGGCCTGGCGTCCACGTCGATCGGCTGCGCCGCCGGCTCCGAGATCATGTACGGCCTGCTGTCGATGCGCATCCCCCTGCTGCTGCGCCGGGTGGTCACCCTGATTCCCGCACTGGTCGTGCTGGCGATCGGCGTCGATCCCACGTTCGCGCTCGTCCTCAGTCAGGTCGTTCTCAGCCTGTGCATCCCGTTCGCGGTGATTCCACTCGTGCGGATGACGTCGAGCCGCGACCTGATGGGCGTCCACCGCAACGCGACGGCCACCACGGTCGCCGCCTGGGTGGCGGCGTCGTTGATCGTCGTGCTCAACGTCTCGCTGCTGTGGCTGACGTTCACGGGTTCGGCCTGATCACTCGTGCCGCGGCGCGCCTGACACGACGCGCTCCAGCGCGTGCAGGTCCTCGGACAGCATCCGGAACATCCAGTAGGCCGCCACGAACGCGACGACGCTGCCGACGCACAGGACGCGGAGCGCGACGATCACCCGGGGCAGGTCCTCCGGGGGAATGAACGTGGCTCCCGCGATCCCGAGCAGCGGCACGGCGGCGGCCGCGGCGAGGAAGAACGTGCTGCGGCGCCCCAACCGCTTCAACATCCGGGCGTCGGACGCACTGATCTCGCCGTGCCGCAGAAACACCGGGTAGAGGCAGCGGACGGCGTAGAAGTTCACGAAGAAGAACGGGTAGACCACCGCGATCGCTCCGCACACGAGCTGAGATGCGGTGAAGTGGACGATCGTGTTCCACGGAACCTGACTGCCGCTCACCTCCAACGTGATCGGCACAACGAGGCCGCTGACGATCCACAGACCGAGGCAGAGCAGTGCACACCGCTGGCCGAGCAGCAGGGTGTCCCGGCGCGCCCGGGCGAGCTGGGCGCCGGTGTAGACCCGCCCCCGGCGCAGCCCGCCGGCCACCATCGTCAGGTAGATCACCATCGACACCGTGCCCACGGCTCCGATGAGGAACGCGACCGTGTAGTCGATCCGGGTGATCCGCTCGAAGTTCTCCTGCGCGGCGGGCGGCAGCTTGCTGATGATCAGGGTGCTGTTGTGCTGGTAGCTGTAGAGGATCGCCAGCAGATTGGGAACTGCGATGGCCAGGAACATGATCGGGTGCGTCCACCGCCGCATCCGCAGCCGCCAGCTTCCCGGCGGCGGATCGACCAGATCGCGGGCGTGCGCGTCGAGGCAGACGTCGAGCTGCTGGGCGAGTTCCGCACCGGAGGAGAACCGATCCTTCGGTGCCGGCGCCAGCGATTTCAGCAACACTCGCCGCAGCGCGTTCGGACAGTCGGCGGGCAGCGCGTCGGCGGCCGGTTCGTCCGGTCCGCGCCGCCGCGCGAGCATCGCGTCGAGAGTGGTGCGGTCGCCGGGCGGGTGGGAGTGCAGTTCGGCGTCGCTGTCGTCGAAAGGCCTTCTGCCGGTCAGCAACTCCCACAGGACGACCGCGAGCGAATACAGGTCGCTGCGGGTGTCGAGATCGCCGGGTGCGCCCGGCCGGTCCGGGTGGATCGCCTCGAGCTGTTCGGGTGACATGTAGGCCAGCGAGCCGCCGAAGTACGCGACCGGACTCGACCCGGCGACGTTGCGGCTGAAGCTGATGTTGAAGTCGGCGAGCTTGGGGACGCCCTCCGTCGTCAGCAACACGTTCGCCGGTTTGACGTCGCGGTGCAGGACGCCGTGGCGTCCGGCGTAGTCGAGCGCCTCCGCCAGCCGCCGGCCGAGCCAGGCGACCGTCTCGGGCCAGGTCAGCGTCGCGATCTCCCGGCGCACCCCGGATTCGCTGGGCCGGATCTCGCCTCGACCGACCAGGGCCCGGTCGATCGCGTCCAGCAGCACGGCGCCGCTGCGCGAATCCGGTGGCGTCTCACGAACCCGGGCGACCACGTCGAGCAGGGTGCCGCCCGGGACGTACTGCATGTACAGCAGTCTCAGGTCACGGCCCGCGAGGAGGCGTTGATCGAAGACCCGGACGATGTAGTCGTGGTCGAACTGGGCCAGAGTCTGCGGCTCGGTGCCGTGGTCCAGGGAAATCTTGACGGCGACCATCCGTTGCAGCGACCGCTGCCGGGCCAGGAACACCCGCGCGAACGCGCCCCTGCCGAGACCGGTCACGAGATCGAAATCGTCGATCCGCTGGCCCACCTCCAGATCGTCGAGCGTTCCGCCGCTCCCCGGAGACACCGACAGCGTCGTCTCCCCGCGATGGAACGCCGTGCTCTGGTACTCGCCGGTGCCGAGCAGTTCGTCGAGCTCACCGGCCTGACCCGGAAAATTCTGCGTGTATTCGCTCGCCTCGACCGACTCCCCGCTGCGCCGCCGGATGTGGAACTCCTCGTACAGCAGATCCGGCGGCAACGGCCACCGCCGCAGTTCCGGCAGCTCCTCACAGTATTGGTCGAGCCGCTTCGGGTGGTCGCCGCGCAGCCAGCGGTTCTCGAGGTCGACCTTGACGAGTTCGATGAGCGTGACCCGGCGGAGCGCGGGAGACACGGGCAGGTAGGCGACCAGATCGGGCGCGGACGACGAGGACTCCCAGGCACTGGCGAAGCGCGCGACGGCGTCGCCGACCGCCGTGTCCGACACCCAGGCCTGCTCGGAAGCGGCCGGTGAACCTCGCCGGGAGGGCATGAAAGCCATGGTAGCTGGCCACAGCCGGCCGACTACTGCAGTTCCGACACCGGGGTCGACGGGTCGATGGTGACGCCGATCCGCGCCAGATTGCCGTGCAGCACTTGCCAGATCGACACCTCCAGGAACTCGGCCAGCTCGTCGCTGCCGAGCGCCGACTGCGGGTTGCTCAGCCACCGGTTGACGCTGGCATCCACGAGTCCCACCAACCCGAAGGCCAGCGACTCGGCGAGATCCGAATTGCCGGCCACCGTGTCGAGGACCGTCGCGAGCAGACCGGACAGCTGGAGCGCGATCGCGGTCTTCGTTCCGGTCACCACACGCGAGCCGGTGGTGCGCCTGCTCGGCGATCCGGTGCCGAGGAATTGGTGGAGCCGTGGATATTCCACGATCCACCGCAGGTACGTCTCGACGGCGCGCGCGATCGCCTCGCCGACGGTCCCCTCCGGTGTCAACGTGGGCGCGAGGTCCGCCATCAGTCGTTCGATGATGCGTCCGCGCAGCTGCTCGTCGAGGTCGCCACGATCGGTGAAGATCCGGTAGACCACCGACCGCGGCACGTCGGCGCGGTTCGCGATCTGCTGGACGCCCACGTCGGGGCCGTCCTCGTTGATGGCGTCCATCGCGGCTTCGAGAATCCGGCTTCGGCGTTCCGCCTTGTGGTCCTCCCAGCGCGTGGCGCGGCCGTCGCCCTGGGGCGACGCGGCGGTTTCCACTTTGTCCGGCATCACGCACACGTTACCCATCCAACTGTTGACTGGACAGACTGTCTCACATACTTTGGTGGGACAGGGTGTCACACACACATTTCTCCGGACTCTAGGGAGCCGCAATGGGTAACAGGGTGTTCGTCGTCGGCGTCGGGATGACGAAGTTCGAGAAGCCGGGTGCACGCGAGTGGGACTACCCCGACATGGCGCGCGAGGCCGGCGGCAGGGCACTCGCGGACGCCGGAATCGAGTACGGGCTCGTGGAGCAGGCGTACGTCGGATACGTGTACGGCGAATCGACGTCGGGACAGCGGGCCGTCTACGAACTCGGCCTCACCGGCATTCCCATCGTGAACGTCAACAACAACTGTTCGACGGGGTCGACCGCACTCTTCCTCGCCACGCAGGCCGTCCGGAGCGGTCAGGTCGACTGCACGCTCGCGCTGGGCTTCGAGAAGATGCAGGCCGGTTCGCTCGGGTCCACGTACGACGACCGGGAACAGCCGATGATGCGCCATCTCCTCGCGCTCGCCGAACTTCAGGAGTTCGCGATGCCGCCGGCCCCCTACATGTTCGGCGCCGCGGGCAAGGAACACATGGAACGCTTCGGGACCACGGCGGAACAGTTCGCCAAGATCGGCGTGAAGAACCACCGCCACTCACAGAACAACCCGTACGCCCAGTTCCAGGACGAGTACACACTCGACGAGATCCTCGGCTCGAAGCCGATCTACGGGCCCCTCACCAAACTGCAGTGCTCCCCCACCTCCGACGGCTCCGGCGCCGTCGTCGTCGTGAGCGAGGAGTTCGTCGACAAGCACGACCTCGCCGGGCAGGCAGTGGAGATCGTCGGCCAGTCCATGGTCACCGACCTCCCGAGCACATTCGACGACCGGAGTGCGATCAGCCTGGTCGGCGCGGACATGACCCGCACGGCCGCGGCCCGCGTGTACGAACAGGCCGGCATCGGACCGGACGACATCGACGTCATCGAACTCCACGACTGCTTCTCCACCAACGAACTGCTGACCTACGAGGCGCTCGGCCTGTGCGGCCAGGGCGAGGGCGGCAAACTCGTCGACAACGACGACACCACGTACGGCGGGCGCTGGGTGGTCAACCCGTCCGGCGGTCTCATCTCCAAGGGACATCCCCTCGGCGCCACCGGACTCGCCCAGTGCAGCGAACTCACCTGGCAACTCCGCGGCACGGCCGACAAGCGCCAGGTCGACGGCGCCGCGGTCGCCCTCCAGCACAACATCGGCCTCGGTGGTGCCGTCGTCGTCACCGCCTACCGCGCACTCTGATCCGTCTCTCTCACAATTCCTTTCACCTCGAACACCAGGAGTACATCATGGCTTCCGTTTCCGTCGCAGCGTCCCTGCCCGCGTCCCCCGACAAGGCGTGGGACGCGCTCTCCAACCTGTCCCGCTGGGAGGAGTGGCTCACCATCCACCAGTCGTGGAAGAGTGAGATTCCCGCCGAGGTGGCACTCGGATCGAAGTTCACCGAGGTCGTCTCCGTGATGGGCATGGCCAACAAGATCGAGTGGACCGTCACCGAGGTGCAGGTGCCCGAGATGGTGAAGATCTCCGGCACCGGTATGGCGGGGGTCACCGTCGAATTCACGCTGAAGGTCGAGCCGGACGGTGCCGGATCCACGGCGATCATCGACGCAAGCTTTACCGGCACGATGATCGTCGGCCCCATCGGCAAGGCCGTCGCCAAGAACGCCAAGGCGGATCTGGAGGCGTCCCTGGCCGGGTTCGCCGACATGGTGGGCTGATCCGCATGACCGCCTCCACAGTCGAATTCGACACGAGCGGCCTCGGCGAGTGGACCGAACCGCAGCAGTTCGAGGTCACCGCCGAGCGCATCGCCGAATACGCCGCGGCCACCAACGATCCCATCGAACGCCACCTCGCCGGCGAGGTCGCGCCACCGCTGTTCGCCGTGGTCCCCGCGTTCACGTCGATGGCACCGGCGGCACTGTCCGTCGCCCCGGTCGAACTGCTCATGAAACTCGTGCACGGGGAGCAGGATTTCCACTTCCACCGTCCGATCCGTCCCGGCGACAACCTCGTGGTCCGCGCGAAACCGATCGGATTCGAGGGCCGGGAGAACGGCTCCACCGTCGTCGTCTACGTCGAAACCGCCACGGACGACGGAGAACTGGTCAACGAGCAGTGGATGACCGCGTTCTTCCGGAAGGTCGATGCGGGAGCCGGACTCGGCGACCGTGCACCCGCCCACCGGTTCGACGAGTCCCTGCGCGGACAGGCCCCGGTCGCGTCGATCACCCAGCACATCGACGACGACCAGACGTTCCGGTACTCGCCCGCCTCCGGTGATCCGATGCCGATCCACCTGGACGACGAGATCGCCCGGATGTCCGGACTTCCCGGAATCATCAACCACGGCCTGTGCACCATGGCGTTCACGTCGTGGGCGGCGCTCACCGAACTCGCCGACGGCCGGGTCGAACGTCTCCGCCGGCTCGCGGTGCGGTTCGCGAAACCCGTCCTGCCCGGCCAGGACATCGCCACGCAGTTCCGGCAGGTCGCCGAGTCCACGGCCGGGACAACGTCGTACGCCTACGAGACCACCGTCGGCGCCGAACTCGTCATCAAGGACGGCCTCGCCGTCATCGCGGACACAGAAACCTAGGAGTACGCACATGGGAACACTCGACGGACGGGTCGCCATCGTCACCGGCGCCGGACGCGGAATCGGCCGGGAGCACGCACTGCTCTTCGCCCGTGAGGGCGCTGCCGTGGTCGTCAACGACCTCGGCGGTGCGAACGACGGCACCGGCGAGGACGCGGGCCCGGCGCAGCAGGTCGTCGACGAGATCGTCGCCGCGGGCGGCACGGCAGTCGCGAACACCGACAACGTCGCGTCGTGGGCCGGCGCCGAAGGACTCGTCGATCAAGCGGTGAGCGAGTTCGGCCGACTCGACGTCCTCGTCAACAACGCGGGCATCCTGCGGGACGCCTTCATCGCGGGCATGACCGAAAGCCAGTGGGACGCCGTCATCGCCGTGCATCTCAAGGGCCACGCCGCCACCCTGCACCACGCGGCGGCGTACTGGAAGGCGCAGACCAAGGCGGGCGAAACCGTGAACGCGTCCGTGATCAACACCGCGTCGGCGTCGGGCACGTTCATGCCCAACGCGGGCCAGGGCAACTACGGCGCCGCGAAGGCGGGCATCGCCGCACTCACCCTGGTCGCCGCGGACGAGCTCGAGCGCTACGGCGTCCGGGTCAACGCGATCGCGCCGATCGCCCGCACCCGGCTCACGCTGGCCACCCCGGGTGTGGGCGCGCTGTTCGCCGAGGAGGTACCGGAGGGCGAGTTCGACGCGTTCAGCCCCACCAACATCTCTCCGCTCGTCGCGCGTCTCGCCGACGCGAACTGCAAGATCACCGGCAAGGTGTTCGCCGTGCAGGGCGGGGCCATCTCCGAGCTCGCCGGCTGGCACGACGTCACGACCATCGAGAGCGACGGCCCGTGGACCGTCGCCGACCTCGCCGACCGGCTCGGCTGAAGGGCCCCGACATGGCCAAGAACACGTACGAGCT
>Ga0247825_10003454_pt1 | contig 10416 bp, 9 predicted proteins | sample 13C_Vanillin_Day_FD_194413 | JGI IMG/M metagenome (GOLD analysis project Ga0247825, IMG submission 194413) | Soil microbial communities from agricultural site in Penn Yan, New York, United States - 13C_Vanillin_Day48 | ecosystem: Environmental > Terrestrial > Soil > Agricultural land | place... | reverse complement strand
GGCCGCGCACCGCGGCCAGATCGAACGGAGGCATGGCGCCAAAGATCACCCGGCCTCCGGGCTTGCGCGACCTCGACAGGCGATCCTACTTGTCCCTCAGGCGTCCTCCACTCGCGAGAGGACGCCGGACCAGGACGTATCGCGCGCGCGGCCGCCGCGGAACTCGAAATGATCGTCGTCGAGGATGCGGCGAGTGAACTCCCACCTTCGCTCGCTGGTCAGCCGGTAGCGCAGGATGTGGGGGACCAGTTCGGCCGCGACGTGCCAGACGTCGGGCCGGATGCCAGGGTAGAGATCGGCCCACTCGGGCCGGAGTCGTGCCTCTCGAACCGCCATTGCCGCCTCGTTTCACCAGCGAGTCGACGGACGTTGTCTTCCCGGGTACCCGTTGGCTAGGACGCAGGTCACAGGAAGCCGCTTTCTCCATGTCCGTTACAACCGTACAGATAGATAGTCTGGCCGAGCTGATCGCCAGAGTCACCCCCGCCAGTCCCGACCCGACGACGGGCCGGCACCGGGATTCCGGTGTCTACCGGGGGGCCGCGAACGCGTCCTGGCCTTTGCTCACCAGCCTGGACACCCTGGGCGGGGTCAGGCCGCCCCACAGCAAAGCGGAGCTCGAGGAGCACATCCTCCGCAACTTCATCCGCTATTCGCGTCCGTTCTTCCCCGCCACCCCGATCAACGAATGGGAAGTGCTGATCGCTGCTCAACACCACGGGCTCCCCACCCGCCTGGTGGATTGGACCTACTCCCCGATGGTGGCGGCGCACTTCGCCACCGTCGGCACCGGACGCGAGACCGACCGCGCCGTCTGGCGGCTCGACTGGAAGGCGGTGCACCGGCATTTCCGTCTGCCGGAGCGGGCCCTGCTGATTCAGGATCTGGAGGGAATCTTCGGGCAGGAGCAGCCGTTCACGCCACGGACGCTGTTCGACCCGCGGACTCGGGAGCGCCCGTTCGCCTGCATGATCGAGCCGCCTTCGCTCGACGCACGCATCGCCTCCCAGGCGGCGACGTTCACGCTCTGTTCCGACAACCGGCGCTCATTCGACGCGTTTCTGGAGGACAACGGGCTCAGATCGGCGCTGACCTGCTACGTGATCCCGGCCAGGGAAGTGAGCCGCCTGCGCGACCAGCTCGATCTGGTGAGCGTGGACGAGCGGCGGCTCTTTCCCGACCTGGATGGCCTGGCGGCCTATCTGCGGCGCTACTACTCCTGATCCGGCGACTCCTCACCGCCGGGGCCCGGCCTCCGGCCGGCCAGTCGCACCGCGGCGTGCTGCTCCAGATCGCCGACGCGGCTCAGCAGGTATTGGAAGTCACCTCGGGGCGCCGCGATCCAGCTCAGGTTCACGAAGTCGTCCGTAAGCCACGAGGCGGTCGTGGCACGGTCGGTGATCTCCACCTCCCAGAGCGACCCGTCCTCGAGCGCGATGTACCGGCCGTCCTGCTGGACACCGCTGACGTAGAGTCCCACCGGCTGGGGGAACGGGCCGCAGTGCGGGGCGTAGGCGCAGCCGTAGAGCACGACGGGCTCGGCGGTCTGGGCGGCCGCCGGCAAGGCGGCCAGGGCAAGTGCGAGAACGGCGATCGGCAGGGCACGGGTCAGCATGGGGGTCTCCGGGGTCAGGATCTCCCGATACTATACACCCGATTTTTGAGGTCCGCCCGTCAGCTCGCAGGCCGGGGCTTGCGGCCCAGCCAGGCGTCCCGGAGCGCCCGTTGCTCGGGGGGGGGCGCCGAGTCCACCTCGAACCGCTCCGGCATGCCGTCCTGGCCCTCGATCAGCCGGATCCCCAGTTTGCCGTAGTACTCCGCGATCGGAAGTCGTTGAGAATCCCAGACATAGCGAGTGAAAAAATCGCGGATCTCGGGGGAGGTCATCGCAGCCAGGGTGTCCACGAAGGTCGACTCGGGAAACGCGCGCCGCTTGCCGAAGCGGTGGGCGAGCTCCAGGATCAGGTCCTGCAGCCCCTGTCGCCCTCCCGAGAGCTCCAGCAGGCGGATGTCCAGCAGTCCCGCCGTCAGCGCACCCCGCATGTAGATGTTCCCGTATTGAGCTTGGCCTGAGTCGCTGTAGGACGTCAGCGCGAGCTCCCGCAGGCTCCAGGTGGAGTCATACTTCGCCCGGTCGATCCGCATTTTTTCGATGACCTTGGCCAGATACTGGTCAGGGGTCTTGAGCCCCGCGCGCAGCTGGATGGCGTGCGCGGCCCACTCGGTGGTCCCCTCGTAGAGCCAGAGGTGCTGCGACGGCACCGGCGTCACGAAGTTGAAGTGCTCGATGATCTCGCTGTGGATGTTGAGCGGGGTCACAATGTGAAAGAACTCGTGCGCCGCTATGTCCTTCACGTACCGGCCCACGGAGTCGGTGAACTCGCTCTCCTGGAGCACGTACTCGGAGCTGAGGGAATGCTCCCAGGCGCCCGCGGGGCGCTCGTCGAAGTGGTAGAGAAAGGTGTACCGGTCGACCGGCAACTTGCCGAGAAAGCGACCGGCGGCCTGCAGCATGTCGTCCATTGCGCCGAGGAGCTGCGAGGAACGGATCTTCCCGGTGTGGGAATAGGTATAGATCTCCACCGGCACCCCGGTGACCCGGGTGCGTGCCTCGGTGAGCCGGCCGAGGAGGATGGGCGAGTCGACCAGCTGATCGAAGTCCTCCGCGCGGTACGCGCCCGAACGGTCGCGCTCGAGCGGCGTGCCCAGTTTCCACCCGGCGGGATACGCGAGACGCAGCCGGATCGGCCTCGCCTGCATCCCGCTGGGGTATCCGATCACGGCGTGGGGGTTGATGAGGACGTGATCTCGCTCGATCGACGTCCCGCACATGAGGTAGACCTGGTGTTGGTCCACCGGAGTGTCCCAGGTCTCCGAAATGGCGTAGCGAAGCGTGCGCACCCGCGCGGGATCGCTCAGCTTCCACTGGTTGACCGATACCCGCTCCACCGGCACGGCCCGCCCCGCGGCGTCGAACGCCTCGAAGCGCCGCACGTACCGTCCGATGTCCATGACCTGATACGTGCCTGGTGCCGTCGCGGCGAACTGGTAGATGGCGTTGGCGTCGGTCAGTCCGCCCACCCACGCGGTGACCTTGAAGCTGTCGTCGGCGCGATCGTTCAGGTCGATGGCGTAGCCGAGGGCGGACTGCTGGCCAGCCGCAGGCCCGGCGAGAGCCGTGAGAAGCGCGAGAGTGGCGAACGGGAGTCGGGCCGACATGGAGCTTCCGGTCATGGGTGTTGGAGTGTGTCGCCCTGGGGCGACCGTGTTTAGGAGACGCCCGGGGAGGTGATTCGGTTTCACCCTGTCAGTGCCTTACTCCGCCGCCAGCCTGCCCTTCAGCTGCTCCGGGCGGAACGGCCCCGGCTCGGCGATCAGCGCCCGGGCGGCGTCCACCTGACCCCAGGTATTCCACAGCAGTACCCCGCGCACCCGCCCGCGGTCGAGGTAGTAGACCACGCCCTCGCGGAACTTTTCCTTCCAGTCCTCCACGATCTGGTGCCGCGCACTGAGATCCCCGACGGCCTCGTAGCCCAGGTCGAACAGGTCGGAATAGAAGAACGGCAGGTGGTCGTAGCGCTGCCCCGCGCCGGCCATGTTGCGGCCGGCGGTCTCGCCCATGGTGTTGGCGTTGTCCTCGTGCTCCACCCTGAGCCGCCGGTCCAGCGCAGGGTTGTGGAAATTGGCGACGTCGCCCGCCGCGTAGATGCCGTGCCGGCTGGTGCGCAGGTACTCGTCCACCACTACCCCGTCGGTCACCTCGAGGCCGATCTGCCGGGCCAGCTCCACATCCGGCTCGATCCCCAGGCCGGCGACGACCACGTCGGCGGCGAGCGACCCGGGTCGGCCGGGAATCTGGAACTTGCCGTTCCGCGACTCCACTCGCTCCACGGTCATGCCCGTCTGAACCGTGACTCCCTTCCCGCGATAGTACTCCACCAGCCAGCGCGACAGCTCCGGCGGATAGACGCCTTCGCCGATGCCCTCGCCCCTGAGCACCAGCGTGACCTCGCGATCCTGCATCCGGAGCGCGGCCGCGATCTCGGAGCCGATGAATCCGCCCCCGACCACGAGGAAGGCGGCGCCCCGATCGGCGAGCCCGCGCAGCCGGCGGTAGTCGTCGAAGGTGCGGAAGTAGACGACGTCGTCCGGCGCATCCCCTAGCCGGCGAGGGCGGCCACCGGTCGCGAGGAGGAGTGTGCCGTACTCGTATGAAGCGCCGCTGTCGTCGCTGGCGCGCTTCGCGTCCGCGTCGACCCGCACGATCCGGCGGCCGCGGACCAGCTCCGCACCGGTCTCTCCGGTCTTGCGCCAGATGCTGTCCTCCGGGTCGCCCTTCCACAGCCCCTTCGTCAATGGCGGTCGGTTGTAAGGCGCGTGCGAGTCCGCGCCCACCATGGCGATGCTGGCCTTGGTGTCCTCCCGACGGATCCCGTGCGCTGCCGCGTCGGCCGTCATGCCGCCGCCGACGATCAGATAGTCGTATCGAGCCACCTGTTCCTCCGGTCTCGGCCTTCCCGCATGGTAAGCGACACCGACGATGGACGCGACCCGCCCCCCTGGTGATAATCCTGTTGCGGCCGGCTCGCGCCGCATCGCCACATCATCTACCGGAGGCCGATCATGATCCGCTGGATAGCGGCCGGTTTTGCCGTGCTGTTCACGCTGGTGGTGGCCATGGGGTACGTGCCGTCGTTCGTGACCGCGGTGCATGGCGAGGACCGCATCCTCTTCGACCTGTTCAAGATCAGCCTGCTGGACGACGTGACGCACGCGGGCACGGCCGTCGCCGCGCTGGTTGCCGCGGCGACCTCTACCCGCGCATCCCTCCTCTTTCTGACGGCGTTCGGCTTCTACTACGCCCTGGACGCCGCGTTCTATCTGACCTACGGTGTGCTGAGCGGACAGGCGCCGATGGACAACCTGATGCTCAACGCTCCCCACATTGCCATAGCGACCGTGATGCTGGGTCTGGTCTACTGGTGGGTGCCCCGGGCCGGCTCACCCGCCGTGGCGCGCTGAGGGGTCATGGCCTTTCATCGCCGCGTCTGGCGCCGGCTGCGCCCCCTGCGCCGCGCGCTCGGCGCACTCCTCCTGCTGACCGCGGCGGTTTCGCTCTGGTACTTCCTGCAGACGCCTGTTCTCCGCTTCAATCGGCCGCCCGTGACCAACGACATCACCGGACTCAACCCGATGCCCCTGGAGGGCGTGATCGCACCCACGACGGTGGAGGAGATCGTCGACGCGGTGCGTACCCACGAGGGCCCCATCGCCATCGGCGGCGGACGCTACAGCATGGGGGGACAGACCGCCGCGCCCGGCGCGCTTCAGATCGACATGCGCCGGTTCAACCGCATCCTGGCGCTCGATACCGCCGCGAGGACGATCACGGTCCAGGCCGGCGCTCGGTGGCGCCAGATCCAGGAGGCGATCGACCCCCACGATCTCTCCGTGAAGATCATGCAGACCTACGCCAACTTCACGGTCGGCGGCTCGGTATCGGTCAACGTGCACGGCCGCTACGTCGGGCAGGGACCGCTGGTCCGTTCCATTCGCAGCCTGCGGGTCGTGCTCGCGGACGGGACCATGGTAGAGGCGAGCCTCACGGTGAACCCGGAGATCTTCGCCGGCGTCGTAGGGGGCTACGGCGGGCTCGGGGTCATCACCGACGTCACCCTCGACCTCGCCAGGAACGTCCGGGTCAAGCGCCGCCACGAGGTGATGCCGATCGCCGACTACGCCCGCTATTTCACGGAGAAGGTGCGGTACGACTCCCTGGCGGTCTTCCACAACGCGGACATCTACCCCGACGGCTACAACACCGTCAACGCGATCACCTACACGCGGACCGACGAGCCGGTCACCGTACCCGATCGCCTGGTACCCGCGGACCGGTCCTACCGGCTGAATCGCTTCGTCTTCTGGACCATGTCCGAGCTGCCCGGAGGCGGCTGGCTCCGGCAACACGTGGTGGACCCTCTGGTGCTCCGGGGAGAGCCGGTGAGCTGGCGCAACCGCGAGGCGAGCTACGACGTCGCGGAGCTGGAGCCGGGCTCGAGGGATGACGAGACCTATGTGCTGCAGGAGTACTTCGTCCCGGTGGAGCGGTTCGACGACTGGATTCCCAAGATGCGGCGGGTGTTCCGCACGCACCGGGTCAACGTGATCAACGTCTCCATTCGGCACGCCCTGCCCGACTCCGTCTCCCTCCTCTCCTGGGCCCCCAACGAGGTGTTCGCGTTCGTCGTCTACTACAAACAGGAGACCGATGTCGCGTCGCGGGCGAAGGTGGGCACCTGGACCCGCGAGCTGGTCGAGCAGGTGTTGAGCCTGGGCGGCTCCTACTACCTGCCGTATCAGCCGCACGCCACCCCGATGCAGTTCGCCGCGGCCTATCCGCGCTCGGACGAGTTCTTCGCGCTCAAGCGCCGGCTGGACCCGGGCAACAAGTTCCGGAACGCGCTGTGGAACACGTACGATCCGCTGGTGCTCGCGAGCGAGCCTCCGGAGCTGAGCGGCGCGCTGATCGCGCGGGCCGAGCTGCGGCCGGGCTACCGCCGTCCGGACTCGGACACGTTCCTCCAGCACCCCGAGTGGTACATCGTGTATAGCTCGGAGGAGTACGGCCGCCACTTGGCCTCTCATCCGCCGTCGACCTTCCCCTACGGCGCGGCGATCGGGCAATACTGGCGGAGCTACTACGAGGCGTGGAACGCCACGCGGCACACGTATCCGCCCAACTGGGCCTACCACGTGATGCTCTGGGTGATCGGGACCAGCTACTCGGGCGAGCTGGCGCTGAAGGGCTTGTACGAGAACACGCTTGGCCGGCTCGGCGAGTGGTCCGCCGATGGCGAGCGGACGCCGGAGGACGACCTGGCCGCCGAGGTGGCCCAGGAGTACGGACGTTTCATCCACGATCGGCCCTGGTACGAGTACCGCTTCCTGCCGCGGCTCTGGGAGGTGTGGACGGACCCGCCGTTATGGGGCGAGCATCCTGCCCGGAGCTGGGAGCGGAAGGGGTTTCTCACCCTCGAATACGGATCGAAGGCGGCCTACGCCGGGCTGATCACGCTCGCCACCCGCGCCGCCTACGATCCGCAGCCGCCGAGGACGGAGCTGCTGTTCCGCCGCTGGAGGGACAGCCTGGGGCAGGTGATCCCCGAGCTGGAGGTGGAGGAGCGGCTCGACTCCACCGCGACGGTGGTGAGCGCCGGCCGATTCGATCCCACCCGAGACCTGCTGCTGCAGCTCGCCCGGAGCGGCCCGCCGGACCTGCGGGTAGACGCGATCGCGGGGCGGCCGGTCACGGCCTTCACCGGCGTCGCGCCCCGCGGCTGGCTGCCCCCGGGCGGCCCCGGCCGCGTCCTCCACGCCATGCCGCTTCCGACCGATTCGGGGACCGTCCGCCTGTTCTTCGAGACCCGCACGCGCGACCTGCTACCCTGGCTGCGGCGGCTGGTGCGAGATACTGCACTCACGGTAGACCACGTGTACGACTGAGCCCGTGGTCCAACGTCTTGCGCCCTTCCGCCCGGCACCCAACTTGGACGGAGACGTATGGTACCCGGGCTCCTCGCAGCGCTCACCTGGGTCCTGGCCGTTCAGGCAGGGCAGCCCGCCGTCGCGGGAACGATCAGAGACGGCGAGAGTGGCGCTCCATTGTCCGGCGCCGTCGTCACCCTTACCGACGACGACCGCGAGGTCGTGACGGACACGGGTGGCCGCTATCGGCTGGATGCGACGCTGGCCGGCCCGCAGCACCTCTCCGTAAAACGCATCGGCTACGAGCCCCGCACCGTGCACGCCATCATTCCTGGCGACGGGGTACTCCAGCTCGATCTCTCGCTTCACCCGGTTCCGCTCCGGCTTCCGACGATCGTGGTGCACTCCGTCGTGGCAATCCGCGGCCTGGAGAACACCGAGCCACCGGACGTGCTGGATCGCTCGATCTCGGCCGCGGCGCTGCGCAACCACCCGTTGCTGGCGGAGCCCGACGGTTTCCTGGCGCTCAGTGGAGGAAGTGTGTCGGCGGCGCCGGAGGCGCCCGAGGGAGTTCACCTGCACGGCGGAGCGGCGGACCACACGGCGTACCTGCTGGACGGCATACCCGTGTTCAGCCCCTATCACGCGGCGGGGACCTTCAGCGCCTGGAACCCGGACGCGCTCGAGCAGGTGCAGGTGCAGTCCGCCACGCCTTCGCTCGCGGCGCCCGATGCATTGGCCGGTGCGGTGGCGGGGACGACGCGGGTGCCCGGCCGCGAAGTCAGGACCTACGGCGCGCTGAGCACGAGTCACGCGCGGCTCACCGTGGATGGTCCTCTGGGCGCCGCCGGCGCGGGCTTTCTCCTGAGCGTCCGGTCCGGATTTCCCGGCGTCGTGACGCCCGAGCACGATCCCTCCTACCTGCAGGGGCGAACCGGCGACCTGCTCGCCAAGGTCGAGGCGCCCGCGCTCCACGGACGCCTGCGGGTCCTGCTGTACGACAGCGGCAATCGGCTCGACGCGGCCGCGACCGCCGAGTCGCTCGACGGCGTGACCGACCCCCGTCGGAACGGGTTCGAGTGGGACAGCCGCTCAGCCGGCGTCAGCTGGACTCGGTCGCTCGCCGGGGGGAACCTGGTGCACGTCCAGGCCTGGAATGCCCGAGGTGAAGCGGAGGCGGAGTGGGGGCCGACCTCGCGCCTAGCGCTCGAGGCCGACCGGGAGGATCAAGGTCTGCTGGCCACCGTCGAGCGTGCCCGGGGCGATCGTCTCACCGGCATCGGGGTCCGGGTCCAGCGCAGTCGCACGTCGTATCGCGTGTCACCGCGCGACGGCGCGGAGATCGGCCCTTCGCTCGGCTCGCGCATTCCGATCGCCTCGCTTCTGGCGCGCCACCGCGAGCCGCTCGCCGGCACACTCTCCGCGGACCTCGCGCTCTCCGCCACCGCGGCGGCTGGCGACGTGTACCTCGGCCCCCAGGCCGAGCTGCGGTGGAGCCCAACGCGTGCTCTCTCCGTGGCCGGGAGCTACACGCATGCGCATCAATTCGCGCAGAGTCTCCGGAACCCCGAATCGGTCAGCGGTGGCATCTTCCCAGCGGACCTGTTCATCGGCACCGGGGCGCCAGGGGTGCCGGTCGCCAGCAGCGACCGGATGATGGTCGGCGGCGAGCTGCGGCCGCTCCCCGGGGTCCGCCTGGGGGCACAAACATTCCTGAGCCGCTTCGATGGAGTGCTGCTGGTGGCGCCGGCGACCGGCAGGCCCTTCGCGACCGATGGCTTCGCCGGGGGGCGTGGAACGGCGAAGGGCGTCTCCGTGGAGGCGGCCCTCAGCGGCCGCTGGTACGGGGCGCTCGCAAGCTGGGGTCTCCAGGACGTGCGCGAGATCTACGGGGCATCGAGCTACGCTCCGGGTCACGGCACCAGCCATCTGCTGGAGCTGGGACTCATCGTCTTCCCCTCCCCCACCGCCTCGGTGCACATGGGCTTCACCGGAGCGCTCGGCCGCCGGGGCACCGGCGTGCTCGGCGCGTTCGAGTGGGAGTCGTGCAACCTCCTCGACCAGGGATGCGAGTTCGCCGGGAGCCCGACCCAGGACGCGCGGAACCCCGGCGGCACGCGGTTGCCGGATTATTTCCGTCTCGACATCGGGGCGCGCAAGCACTGGCACCTCGGCATTGCCGGCCGGGACGTGGAGCTGGGGCTGTTCGGCACGCTGACCAACCTCTTCGGCCGGCGCAACGTGCTCGCCGTCGCGACGGATCCCTCCACCGGCGCACGGTCGCTCGTCGAGATGCGCCCATTCGCGCCGCTGGTCGTCGGGCTGGACTGGCGATTCTGATGTTCCCGTCACAAACCGGCGCCCTGGCCGGCTCCTCCTTCCGGACGATCCGGAGCGGACGATCACGATCCTGAGGCCACGGTCATTCCAGGACCAGGTGGTGGAGCTGTTCCACAGCCACTTCCACCGCCTGGTCCGCTACCTGGATCGCCTCTCGGGCGATCCGGAGCTCGCGTCCGATCTCGCTCAGGAGGCGTTCGTCAAGCTGCACCGGCGCGGTGCTCTGCCCGATCATCCGGAGGCGTGGCTCATCACGGTCGCCATGAATCTCTTTCGCAACACGAGATCCACCGCCGCCCGCCGGCGAAGGCTGCTGACCTCTGCGCGTGTGGAGGCCAGCCTGGGGGATCCCGCACCCGACCCCGCGCAGCTGCTCGAGGGTGTGGACGAAGCAGAGCGGGTGCGTGCGGCGATCGACCGTCTCACCGAGCGGGACCGCCAGATGCTGCTGCTCCGGGCCGAAGGCTACGCCTATCGCGAGCTCGCGGCTGCGATGGACTTGAACGAGTCGAGCGTGGGCACGTTGCTGGCGCGCGCCAAGCGCGCGTTCCGGGAGGCGTACGAGGGGGGCGCCAATGCACCTCGATGACG
>Ga0247825_10003453_pt1 | contig 10417 bp, 8 predicted proteins | sample 13C_Vanillin_Day_FD_194413 | JGI IMG/M metagenome (GOLD analysis project Ga0247825, IMG submission 194413) | Soil microbial communities from agricultural site in Penn Yan, New York, United States - 13C_Vanillin_Day48 | ecosystem: Environmental > Terrestrial > Soil > Agricultural land | place... | reverse complement strand
ACTCGGCCTGTCGAGCCGCGACGAGCTCGGCCGGCTCGCGGCGCGCTTCGACGCCATGGCCTCGGCCCTGGACGCGCGCGAGCGCGAGCTGCGCCAGGAGGTGGCCTTGCGCCAGCAGTCCGAGCGCCGCATCCGCACGATCACCGACAGCCTGCCGGCGCTGATCGGCTACGTCGACCGCAGCGAGATCTACCGCTTCACCAACGCCCACTACAAGACGGTGTTCGGCGTGGAGCCCGAGTCCCTGCTCGGCAAGACCGTGCTCGAGAACTTCGGTCCCGAGGCGGCGACGCAGCTGCGTCCGCGCATCGACGCGGTCCTGCGCGGAGAGCGCGTGAAGTTCGAGCGCCACGACACGCAGGACGGCCGCGACCTGCACCTGCTGGTCGACTACGTCCCCGACTTCGGCGAAGACGGCGCGGTGGAAGGCTTCTACATCCTCGTGCTCGACATCACCGCGCGCAAGCGGGCCGAGCTCGAGCAGGCGCGCAGCGAGGAGCGGGTGCGCAGCATCCTGACCCATGCGCCCGACGCCTTCATCAGCTTCGACGCCGACGGCCGCATCCAGGAGTGGAACGGCCAGGCCGAGCAGACCTTCGGCTGGCGGCGCGACGAGGCGCTCGGACGCGCGGTGGCCGAGCTCATCGTCCCGCCGGCCCTGCGCGAAGCGCACGCGGCCCGCATGCGGGCCTTCCGGGCGACGGGGCAGGCCCGCGTGGTCAACCAGCGCGTGCAGCTGCCGGCGCTGCACCGCGATGGCCGCGAGATCCCCGTCGAGCTGTCGGTCGCCGCGCGCCAGGAGGGCGGCTCCTTCGTCGCCAACGCCTTCCTGCACGACATCTCGGCCCGGCAGGCGGCCGAGGCGCGCATCCTGGCCAGCGAGAAGCTGCTGCGCGACATCACGGACAACGTTCCGGCGCTGATCGGCTACTTCGACGCCGAACTGCGGATGCAATTCGCCAACGGCCCGGCGCGCGCGCTGTTCGGCATCGACCCGGCGCGCGACGTCCGCAGCTACGACATGCGCGAGGCGCTGGGAGACGCCATCTTCGCGCTGCACGCGCCGCACCTGCCGGCCGTGCTGGCCGGCCGCCGTGTCAGCTTCCAGGGCTCGGCGCAGGTCGGCCACTCGCAGCACTTCCAGGCCCACCTGGTGCCGGACACGGACGCCGAGGGCCGCATGCGCGGCTTCTACATCATGACCTTCGACCTGACGGCGCTGAAGCAGGCGGAGCAGCGGCTGCAGGAGATGGCCCGCAGCGACGCGCTGACCGGCCTGCCCAACCGCCGCAGCTTCGAGGAGCGGCTGGAGGAGGCGCTGGCGCGCAGCAAGCGCGACGCGCGCGCGCTCGCGCTGCTGTTCGTTGACGTCGACCGCTTCAAGGAGGTCAACGACGCGCACGGCCACCCGGCGGGCGACGGGGTGCTGCGCGAGTTCGCCCGCCGCCTGAAGGCCTGCGTGCGCGCCACCGACATGGTGGCCCGGCTGGCCGGCGACGAGTTCACGCTGATCCTCGAGGGGCTGCAGTCCGAGGACGACGCGGCCCGGGTGGCGAGGAAGATCGTGCGCGCCATGCGCATGCCGATGCAGGTGGAGGGCCGGAACGTGCGCGTGAGCGCGAGCGTCGGGGTGGCGGTGCTGGAAGGGCGCGAGCCGCAGACCGAGAGCGCCTTCGCGCGCCTGTCGAACCTGAGCGCCGCGGAACTGACGGCGCGCGCCGATGCGGCGCTGTACGAGGTCAAGCGCTCGGGCCGAGACGGCTACGCGGTACACGGCGCGAGCGTCGCGCCGGCGTCGGTGCACTAGGCTGCGACGATCCGCGCATTCAATCGCGTCTCGCGACGCGCGCGGCTCCATGCAGTCCGAGCCGCGGCGATGGCCGACCGGGCGCGCGATGGCGCCCAAAGATGCACAACCCAATAACTTAGCCGTCTCCGAGCACATTTCAACCCGGGCTCATCCCGGTTGGCCGGGTCATCGGCGACCCCCAGGATCGGGCAGAGACGGGCATCCAACTGCGTCGCTACCGCCATCGGCACGAAGACCGTCGCGGCGGTGTGGCGCGCCCGTTCGAGGGGGTCGGATTGGGCACGAAGCCTTGGACAGTGCGCCTTGCGCGGCTCTTCGGCGCAGGGCTGGTCATGGACGCGGCCTTGGCCGTGGCCGGCGTCGGGGCGTGGGCGCAAGCGCCGCCGGTCCCGGCGCAGCCGCCCGCGCCGGTCCAGGCGCAGCCGCCGGCGCCGGTTCAGGCTCCCGGCGCGCCCGTCTTCAAGGCCGAGGAGATCGAGGCGCTGGTCGCGCCGATCGCGCTCTACCCCGACTCGCTGCTGTCGCAGGTCCTGATGGCCTCGACCTATCCGCTCGAGGTCGTGCAGGCGGCGCGCTGGGCCAAGGGCAACCCCAACGTCAAGGGCGATGCCGCGGTGAAGGCGGTCGAAGGTCAGCCCTGGGACGTCAGCGTGAAGTCGCTGGTCGCCTTCCCGCAGGTATTGGAGGCGATGGACCAGAAGCTCGACTGGACGCAGAAGATGGGCGACGCCTTCCTGGCCCAGAAGGACGACGTGTTCGCGGCCGTGCAGCGGCTGCGCGTGCGCGCCCAGCAGTCCGGCAACCTGCAGAGCAACGAGCAGCAGAAGGTGGTCGTCGAGCAGGCCACCGCCCCGGCGGCGGCGCAGCAGACCATCGTGCGGATCGAGCCGGCCAGCCCCGAGGTGATCTACGTGCCGTCCTACAACCCCACGGTGGTGTATGGCGCGTGGAGCTACCCGAGCTATCCGCCCACCTACTGGCCGCCCAGCCCCTACTACTACCCCGGCGGCGCGCTGGCCACGGGCTTCGCGTGGGGCGTCGGACTGGCCGCGGCGGGCGCGATCTTCAGCGACTGCGACTGGGGCGGCAACGACGTCGACATCGACGTCGACAAGGCGGTCAACATCGACCGCAACGTCGACCGCTCGAAGATCCAGAACGGCAAGTGGCAGCACAACACCGAGCACCGCCGCGGCGTGGCCTACCGCGACAACGCGACCCAGCAGAAGTACAGCGGCCGAAATCAGGCGGGCGTGGACGCGCGGCGCGACTACCGGGGCCGTGACGGGGCCGGCGACCGGGGCGGCGTCGGCAACCAGGGCGGCGTTGGCGGCCGTGGCGGGGCCGGCGACCGCGGCGGCGTCGGCGACCGCGGCGGCGTCGGCAATCAGGGCGGTGTCGGTGACCGTGGCGGGGTCGGAGATCGCGGCGGCGCCGGCAACCGTGGAGGCGCGGGCGGCGCAGGTGGTGTCGGCGGTGCAGGTGGTGCGGGCGGCGCAGGCGGTGTCGGCGGCGCAGGCCGTGTCGGCGGTGCAGGGGGTGTCGGCGGTGCAGGTGGCCACGGCGGGGCAAGCCGCGACAACGCCTTCCAGGGCGTCGGCGGCGGCGCCGCGGCGCAGCGCGACGTGAGTCGCGGGCAATCGACCGCCAATTTCTCGGCCGGCAACCGACCCAGCGGCGGCGGCTTCTCGCGCGGCGGCGGTGGCGGGCGCGGCGGCGGCAGGCGCTGAGGAGGGCAGGGCATGGGTTTGCTTCGGAGCTTCGGCCGCGCGCTTCGCGCCCGGCTCGTCTTCCTGGTCGCGGCATCGGTGCTCGGCCTCGCGCCGTTGGCGATGGCGCACGAGAACCAGCGCTTCGACTCGCCCGAGGCGGCGATGAACGCCTTCGGAGAGGCGGTGCGCTCCAGCGACGAGGCCGCCCTGAAGGCGATGCTGGGCGCCGAGTTCCGCACGCTGATTCCGCCGGTCGGTGCCGATGCGGTGGAGCGCTTCCTCCGGGCCTGGGAGGAGAAGCACGCGATCCAGGACGCGGACGACAAGATCGCTCACGTCGCCGTGGGCAACGACGGCTGGACGTTGCCGATCCCGCTGGTGAAGGCGGGCAAGGGCTGGCAGTTCGACACGCGCGCCGGCGCGGAGGAGATGAGGGTGCGCCGCATCGGCCGCAACGAGCTCGCGGTGATGCAGACGCTGCTCGCGATCTGCGACGCGCAGCGCGAGTACGCGTCCGAGAACCACGGCGGCGGCGTGCTGAAGTACGCCACCAAGCTCAAGAGCTCGCCCGGCAAGCAGGATGGGTTGTACTGGCCGACAGGCCCCGGCGAGAAGACGAGCCCGCTCGGGCCCGTCCTCGCAGGGGCGGGCGCACGCGGCCCGGAGGGCTATCACGGCTACCACTTCAAGCTGCTGACCCGGCAAGGCCCGCACGCGAGCGGCGGCGCGCTCGACTACATGGTGCGCGGCAACCTGTTCGGCGGCTTCGCGATCGTCGCCTGGCCGGCGCAGTACTGGGATACCGGCGTGATGAGCTTCATGGTCAACCACGAGGGCCAGATCTACGAGCGCGACCTCGGGCCGAACAGCGCGGCCAAGGCCGCGGCCATGACGAGCTTCGACCCGGGGCCGGGCTGGCGCAAGGTGGAACCGTGAGGGGCCTGCGGCGCGTTGCGCTGGCCGGTGCCGCGCTGGCGCTGACCGCCTGCACCTACTACGTGATGCCCAACGGAACCGCGGTGCCGGCCGGCTCGGCTTACCCCTCCAACTTCGACCGGACCTTCACCGCGGCCGCCACGGCCATGCGCGACCAAGGGCTGGCGATCAGCGTGGAGGACCGCGCGCGCGGCACAGTGGTCGGCAGCTATGACGGCGGGACGGTCACGGCCAACGTGCGTCCCCAGCCGGACGGCAGCGTGCGCGCGCAGTTCGACGCGCACAACGTGCGCGATCCGGGGCTGCTCCAGCGCATCTCCGACAGCTACGACCGGCGCCTCGGGCGGTGAGTCCCCGGCCCCGCCAGCAGGCGCGCGCTCGAGCCGTCTCGTGATCAAGACGGCCCACTTCACGACCACGATCCTGACGCCCGGCGTCGACCATTTGCCCTCGCCGCCGCGCAACTCCTACAGTGCAGTCAGGCGCGCGGTCGACAGCGCGCGTCGAAACGGGAGGTGCCCATGTCGTCGTTCCTCGAGCGTCTGGTCCAGGCACTGTTCCGCGGCCCGGCGGAGGCCGTCGACGCGGCGGACCGCCCGCTGGTCGACGATGCCATCGAGGCCTTCGTCGAGACCGTCGAGCCGCGCGTGCGGCTGCGCTCGGGCTACCGGGAGAAGCTGTCCGGTCCGGCGGCGCGCACGATCGCGCACCTGCGGGGTCTCGCCCGCGCGCCGCTCGGGCCGGTCCTTCTCAGCCGCGCCGCGTGGTCGGAAGACCCGCGGGTGCATGCCTTCTTCGCCGCTGCCGATGATGTGCCGGACTGCCTTGCACGCAGCGAGGAGCTGCGCCGCTTCTTCGACGAGCATCCCGACTGCGACGAGGCCTACGCGCTGCTCGGCATGCGCCGCGACGACCGGCAGGTCTTCGGGCCGCGCCTGGAGGGCGAGGTGCTGCGCCACGACGTCGCGCAGACCACCGTCGGCTTCTCCGGGCACCGTCTGATCGCACCTTCGCCTGACCTGGCGCAGGCGCGGCTCGAGATCGGCCGTCGCGTCCTGCACCGGCTCGCGCAGCAGGTGCTCGAGCGCATCGTCGCCATCGGCCGCGAGGCCGAAGACCTGCAGCAGCGCCAGGCGATGCTGGGCATGCGGTTGCGCATGCTGCAGCGCGGCCGCGATGGCATGCAGGCGCTCGTGAGCGATGGCGCGACGGTCGAGCAGCAGATCCGCGATGTCGAGCAGGAGCTGAAGCAGGCCACCGCGGGCTACGCCGAGGCCAAGGGAAGCCTGGCCACGCTCGATGGCTACATCGAGCAGATGAACGCCGTGCTGGGCCAGCCGGAGCGGCACGTGACCCTGCAGGCGCAGCCGCTGCGCCTCAACCGCATGGGCGTGAAGGTCGACCCCGGCTCGAGCGAACCGGCCGACGACCTCGACCTCGCCGAGCTGTGCATCGGCGAGGGGCTGCGTGCCACCGTCACGCTCGTGCGCATCCCGCGCGCCGAGCTGCCGCCCCGGCAGGACTGGCTCGCACGGGCCGAGCGCGCGTTGTGATCGCCCCGCCGGCACGCGCGTCGACGGAGGCAGCGGCATGGCGCTCGAACCCGCCCGCCGTCTCGGCGCGGCGTCGGTCCTCGCTTGGCTGCGCCACTACCCGAAGGCGTGGCTGGGCCACGACCTCGCCGCGGGCCTCACGTCGGCCGCCGTGGTCATCCCCAAGGCCATGGCCTACGCCACGGTCGCCGGGCTGCCGCCGCAGGTCGGCCTCTACACGGCCTTCGTGCCGATGGTGGTCTACGCGCTGCTCGGCAGCTCGCGCCCGCTGAGCGTCAGCTCCACCACGACGATCGCCATCCTCTCGGCCGCCGCGTTCGGCCAGGCCGTACCTTCCGGCGACACGCCGCAGCTGGTCGCCGCCACCGCCACGCTGGGCCTGCTGGTGGGTGCGATGCTGGTCCTCGCCTCCTTGCTCCGGCTCGGCTTCGTGGCGCACTTCATTTCCGAGCCCGTGCTGGTCGGCTTCAAGGCCGGCATCGGTGCGGTCATCGTCCTGGACCAAATGCCCAAGCTGCTCGGCCTGCACATCGACAAGCAGGGCTTCCTGCGCGACCTGGTCGCGGTCGCGGGGCAACTGCCGCACACCTGGGTGCCGACCCTCGTGCTGGCGCTCGTGCTGTTCGCGGCGATCTTCGCGCTGCACCGCTGGGCGCCGCGGGTGCCGGCGCCCCTGATCGTGCTGGCGGGCGCCGTCGCCGCGTCGGTCCTGCTGGGCCTGCCGGCCGCCGGCGTGCAGACGGTCGGTCCGGTGCCGAGCGGGCTGCCGCACTGGACGCTGCCGCGGACGGACCTGCTCGAGGCCTTGTGGCCGGCCGCCGCCGGCATCGCGCTGATGAGCTTCACCGAGACGGTCGCGGCGGGCCAGGCCTTCATCGCGCGCGGCGAGCCGCCGCTGCAGCCGAACCGCGAGCTGCTTGCGCTCGGGCTGGCCAACGCGGCGGGCTCGGCGCTGAGCGCCATGCCCGCCGGCGGCGGCACCTCGCAGACGGCGGTCAACCGGCGGGCCGGCGCACGCTCCCAAATGGCCGAACTGGTGACGGCCGCCGCGGCGGTCGCGACGATGCTGCTGCTGGCGCCGCTGATCGCGCCGATGCCGCAGGCGGCGCTGGCCGCCGTGGTGATCGCCTACTCGATCGACCTGATCCAGCCGAAGGAATTCCGCGCCATCCGACGCGTGCGGCGCGTGGAGTTCCGCTGGACCCTGATCGCCTGCATCGGCGTGATCCTGCTCGGCACGCTGAAGGGCATCCTGATCGCGGTGATCGCGTCGCTGGTGTCGCTGGTCTACCAGGCCTGCAATCCGCCGGTGTATGCGCTCGGCCGCCGCCGCGGCTCCAACGTCTTCCGCGCCCTCTCGTCCGAGCATGCCGACGACGAGACCTGGCCGGGTCTGCTGCTGGTGCGCACCGAGGGTCGCATTTTCTTCGCCAACGCGCAGCGCATCGCGGAGGCGATCGCCCGGCTCGTCGAGCAGGCGCGACCCTCGGTCGTGGTTCTCGATTGCAGCGCGGTGCTGGACATCGAATACACGGCGCTGAAGATGCTCGTCGAGGCCGAACGCAAGCTCCGGGAGGAGGACGTCACGCTGTGCCTCGCGGCGCTGAACGCGGAGGCGATGGCGGTGGTCGAGCGTTCGCACCTGCGCCAGGATCTCGGTCCCGGCCGGCTGTTCTTCAACCTGGAAGCCGCGATCCGGGCTTACGAGGCCCGCTCGCCGCAACGGGCGGACGCGCCGCCGGCCTGAGCCCGCGCCGCCACGCTCGCGCTCACGGGGCGCTGTGCGCCGGTTCCACCGGTTCTGCCGGCCGCCGGTGCGGCGCTACAGGACGCGGCGCGCCGAGCCGCATCTCGATCAACCCGCCGTCGATGAGCTGGAGCACCGCGTCGCCCACGTGCTCGCCCTGCAGCTGCAGCAGGTCCAGCAGGTCGCGCAGCGGCGTCTCGCCGTTGACGAGCAGCAGGAAGCGCCGCGCCATCGGCGGCAGCTGCTCTTGATCGAAGATGACCTCCCGCTGGCCTGCCGTCGTCCGCCTGTAGATGGCTTCATCGCAGAGGAGTTCGGCACGCGCGATGACCATGGAGTTCCCCGAATCGACGTACACCAGTCATCGTACGCCTCGCGGTGGAGGCCCGGAACGGGTCGTCTGCCGATGCTTCGGGCGCTTCGGGGGTGGACCTTGGTCCCATTGCGCCGCGCCGCGCGCCCGGCCAGCATCGCCTGCTTTGCACGGCCCGGCGGGCGTCGACGTGCCGCGCCGCGGCCTCAGCCCCAGGTGTCCAGCACCGTGGAGCGCACCGCCTCGACCGCGTCCGAGCGCCGCCCTCCGGCCGGTGCCGCCCAGCACAGCCAGGTGTGCGCGCGCCAGCCGCTCCAGATCCGCAGTTCCCCGTTGCGCTCGGCCTGCTCCGCCTGGTCGAGCCGCAGCACGCCCGCGCCCAGGCCGCTGGCCACCATGCTGCGCACCGCACCCTCGCTGTCGGCCGTCGTGCCCTCCCGGTATTCGCGGCCGGCGGCGGCGAACAGCGCGTCGAGGTGGGTGCGCATCACGCAGGAGGGCGGCGTGCCTACCCAGGGCAGGCCGGTCAGCTGCTCGATCGTGAGGTCGGGGTGGGCACGCGCCAGCGGCGGCGGCAGCGCCACGACCAGGTCGACGACGCCGAGCCGCCGCAGTTCCAGGCCCTCGACCGTCTCGCGGTCGCCGAGCGCGTAGGCGCAGTCGAGCTCGCCGCGCCGCACCGCCGCCAGCGTCTCGTGCGAGAGGCCCTGGCGCAACTGCAGCGTCACCTGCGGATGGCGCTCCGAGAGCCGCACCAGCACCTCGCCGAGCCGCAAGGAGACGGGGTCCACCACCGTGCCGAAGCGCACCACGCCCTGCGCCGCGCCGCGCAGCCGCTCGGCCGCGGAGCGCATCCGCAGCGCCGAGTCGAGCGTGCGCCGGGCCTCGTCGAGCAGGCGCTCGCCGGCCTCGGTCAGCACCATGCCGCGCGGCATGCGCTCGAACAGCTTCACGCCCAGCTCGTCCTCCAGCGCCTTGAGCTGCGCGCTGACGGCCGGCGCGCTGGTGAAGACGCGCTCGGCCGCGCGCGTGAGGCTGCCTTCCTCGGCGATCGCCACGAAGGTCTTCAGCTGGTAGAGCTCCATGAGGCGGATTCTGGGCAGTTCGGGGCGACCTGTCCGTTCGCAAATGCGGAAGCCCGGCTCCAAAGAAGCGAATGGTCGCGGGCCGCGGCGGCGCCGATGCTTGCGGCATCCCCGCGCATCGAGGCCGCCATGACCCTCCCTTCCCGTCCGCTCGCCGTCGTCGCCCTGCTGCTCGCCACCTCCGCCTGGGGCGGCATGTTCCTGGTCAGCAAGGACGTGCTGCAACATCTCGACCCGTACTGGTTCACGCTGCTGCGCTACACGCTGTCCGTGGGATTCTTCGCCGCGCTGCTGCTGGCGCGCGGGCCCGCACCGTGGGCCAAGCTGCGCACGCTCGCGCTGCCGCTGTCGATGCGCGGGCTGGCCGGCTTCGGCGTGTTCAGCGTGCTGCTGCTGCTCGGGCTGGCGCACTCGGTGCCCTCGCACGGCGCGATCATCGTCGCGACCGCGCCGGTGACGACGCAGCTGCTGCGCTGGACGCTCGATGGCGTGCGCCCCTCGCGCTCGACGGTGGGCACGGCCGCGCTGGCGCTGGCCGGCGTGGTCGTGGTGTCGGGCGTGCTGTCCGGTGGCGACGCGACCGGCTCCACGGCCTTCGGCGATGCCATGGCCTTCCTCGGCACCCTGGGCTGGATCGTCTACACGCGAGGCGCCACGCGCTTCCCGCAGCTCGACGTGATCGACTACACCGCGCTGACGGTCATCGCCTCCTGGCCGCTGCTGCTGGCCGGCGCGCTGCTCGCGACGGCGCTCGGGCTGGCGAGCCCGCCCAGCCCGTCCGACCTCGGCACCTCGTGGCACGCGCTGCTCTACGTCGGCCTGGTGTCTTCGGCGCTGGCGGTGCTGGCCTACAACTTCGGCGTGCGCAGCCTCGGCAGCGTGACGGCCACGGCCTTCCTCAACTTCGTGCCGGTGTCCGCGCTGCTGATGAGCCTCGCCCTCGGCAAGCCGCCGGCGGCGCATGAGCTGGCCGGCCTCGTGATGGTGGGGCTCGCGCTGCTGGTCCACACCCGTGCCTCGGTGCAGACGCCGACGCCGGCGCGCCGCCCGGCCGGCTCGACGCCGTCCACGCGCGCCGCCTGCCCCGCGGCACGCTGAGACGGCATCGGCGGTGGACCGCCGCGCGGTCCGCGACGGGTGGCGCGCCATGCGCCACCCCCAAGGCCTGCCGAGGAACACGGACAAGCCGTCGAAGCCGTGGCGGGCTGCGCCCAGGCGTCTCGACGCCGGGCGGCAGCGAGTCCGAGGTGATCAGGCCGTG
>Ga0247825_10003452_pt1 | contig 10417 bp, 10 predicted proteins | sample 13C_Vanillin_Day_FD_194413 | JGI IMG/M metagenome (GOLD analysis project Ga0247825, IMG submission 194413) | Soil microbial communities from agricultural site in Penn Yan, New York, United States - 13C_Vanillin_Day48 | ecosystem: Environmental > Terrestrial > Soil > Agricultural land | place... | reverse complement strand
GTGCGGTGGATGGTAGGAATATTCTAACGATCTTCTGCGGCGCGCTTAACGCTTCCCCCCGAGACGTCGAAATCCGTGAGGTCCTGACCGAGGACAATTGGCGTGCCACCATGAGCTGGACAAGCTGTGGTGGCTGGAGTCAGGGACGTCCGAAGACGTCTTCGGGCCGTACGACAGCGACCTTCATGAAGAGTTGACCCTTAGCCTCCGCCTGAAGTGGCCATCGGTGCGTCGCTGGTTCGCATGTGTTGACGGTGTGCCAGGGGCGTTCTTTGCGTCCTGGCCGGGCGACAACGGCGTCGGCATGGTCGAGGACCTTTTCTGCGACCCCATCTACCGCAACCGGGGGCTCGCGACGGCCTTGATCGCACACGCTGTCAATGACGCCCGCGACCGGGGAGCCGGGCCCGTGATCATCAACTCGAACCCGCCGGACACTCCCAAGCACATCTACGCGCGCATGGGCTTCCGGCCTATCTACGTCAGCTGGACGTACCTGAAGAAGCTGCCCACGTAGCGACGTCAGCTGGTGCGTCTACAGGGTCATCATGGGCTGTGTCAGGAGTGCGAACGCCGCGGACCAGTCTTCGACTACCCGTACCTCCGGGAGGCGCTGGAAAAGGTTCTCGACGCGGCCGACCACGATCGTGGGCTTAGCTAGAGCCAGGGCCATCCCGAACTCGACGTGGCGGCCGCTGCCACCGTCCAACTCTGGCTCTGCGAAGAGGATGAGGCCATCGGCGCGGAGGACGTCTTCGCGGTCGATACGCGCAAGGTCGGCCCATACTGTCGATGCCCAGTCGTCAGGCGCCGGCATCGTGAGCCAGCTTGAGGTTACTTCGATGCCGGCAGCGCTCAACTCGGCAGCATGGGCTAGCAGTTCATCGCGGCGGCGGATGCGCGCGGCCAGGTAGACGGAGTGGATAACGGTCATGGGAGCCTCGGGACGGAGCGATGTTGTCATTCTACGGGCGGGAGAGTGCCTGGGTGCAGAGCGCATTAAGAGGTGGACTCGCAAGCGGTGATGACAGCCTCCCTCGAATCGCCGCACTTTGCGCTCTGCTATTCCTTGACGGCAGAGATGCCTTCGCGGATGGGTGGGCGCTGTTCGCGCATCGGACGGCCGGAGCCGCCACGTCTCACCGCGATCAACTCGGCCATGATCGAGACCGCGATTTCCTCCGGCGTCTCGGCGCCGATATCGAAGCCGATGGGTGTGTAGATGCGCTCGAGGGCATCGAGGTCGAAGCCCTCTTCTGCGAGGTGGCGCAGGACCGTCGAGACGCGGCGGCGGCTGCCGATCATGCCGACATAGCGGGCGCCCCTGGGCACCACGGCGCGCAGGGCCAGCTCATCCTGCTTGTGTCCCCGGCTGACCAGGACGATGTACGTGTTGGCGCCGATGGGGAAGTCGCGCAGCAGTTCCGTGAAGTTGCCCGCCATCGTCTTATCGGCCATCGGGAAGCGCTCCGGGTTGGCGTACGCCTCGCGGTCGTCCATGACCACCACTGAGAAGCCAACGTGCTCGCCAATCGTCGCCAGGGAAAGACCGATATGGCCGCCGCCGATGATCAGAAGGGTTACCGGCGCCTCGATGATCTCGACCATGACCTCGTAGGCATCAACGCCGCCCTTCGCTTCGAGACGATGGATGCGGCCGCCTTCGGGCTGGTAGTAGAGGGCCTGCACAGGCCGGCGAGGAAATTCGTTGACCGCGGCGAGGCAGTCTTCGACCACCGTCTGCTCGAACGCGGCGCCTCCGTAGGAGCCAAGCGTGCTGCCATCGCGGCGCACCAGGAGCTTCATCCCTGGTGCCGGCGATGCCTCCGGCGGCGCTGAAATCACCGTGGCAACGATGACTCCCGGGCCTTCGCGCGAGGCTTGCAGGGCTTCAAGGGTAATCTGACGAGACGTGTCGTTCACGTCCACACGATGCCACGCGCGCCGCAGGGGCGCAATCTGGAAGCAGTCGGGCCGTCCAGTACGCGCGTCCGGCATTTGCGCTAGTATGCCGCGCATGACGAAGGCGGTCGTCATCAGTGCGCAAAGGCTCCGTATCACGCTGGTGGCTGCGCTGTGTGTCCTTCGCCATCACTACTTCACGTTCGTCACAGCGGCAGTTCTCGGAGGCATCGTTGTAATTACAGCAACGAGTTCGAGCTTTAGCGACCGCGAGCAGGCGTCCTCCGGCGCGAGCACGGAATCGATTTGGCCGAAACCGGCTCCGGGATTCACCCTCCGGGGCCGAGCGATGATCTACTACATCGTCGAGTCCAATGAGCAGGCGACCGCCATGGAACGTGCGTTGCGAAGCGATGTCATCTACGCCGAGATGAATGGAGCCCGCCACGACTTTGGACGCGTGATCTACCTGAACCCGCGGACGCCGATGGAGGAGGCGAACGTCGCCGCACTTCTGAATGACGCGGTGGCGTCGTCACCTCACGGCGGCTACGTCGTCACGATCATCGACTTGCGGAACTAGCGATATGGCTCCTGGGGCGATTTTGCCGCGACGAAAGGGTTAGGATTAATTGATGGCGAGCCTCAGGAGGGTGCATTCATGCTGAGCGAACAAGACAATGACCTGCTATGTCGCGTGGGCAAAGGCACGCCGATGGGCGAGTTGATGCGTCAGTACTGGATCCCGGCGGTGCTCACCAATGAACTGCCCGTCACGGACGGCCCACCCATGCGCGTCAAGCTCCTCGGCGAAGAGTTGATCGCCTTTCGCACGACTACCGGCGCGGTCGGTCTGATTCAGAACGCCTGCCCGCACCGTGGCGCTTCGATGTTCTTCGGTCGCAACGAGGAAGAAGGCCTGCGCTGCGTCTATCACGGCTGGAAGTTCGACGTATCCGGCGCCTGCGTGGACATGCCATCCGAACCCGCCGAGAGCAACTTCAGGAACAAGGTACGTACGAAGGCGTACCCCACCCAGGAGCGCAACGGGATCATCTGGACGTACCTCGGCGCCCGCGACGTGCCGCCGCCGCTGCCGGACCTCGAAGCGAACATGCTGGACGACGTAGAGACGCACATCTACCTCTACAGCGTCGCCAACAACTGGATGCAGGGCTGGGAAGGCGAGATGGACACCGTCCACGCGGCTTTCCTGCACTCCGGCGCGACGCGCGTCGAGGACACCATCCCCGGCACCTTCGCCTACTATCAGGCGAAGCAGCGCGATGCCCGTTTTTCGGTGGTCGACACTGAGTGGGGCACGTCGTACGGCGTGCGCCGTCCCGCCGAGGAAGACACCTATTACTGGCGCATCGCCCACCAGCTGCTGCCGTTCTACGCCATGGTGCCCACCGGCGTCCTCGGGCTCGAGGTGCGCTTCCGGGCTTACGTGCCGCTGGACGACAACAACACGATGGTTTGGACGATCAACACCGCACAGCCCAATCGGGCGCAGGCGGTCGTCCCGCGCGGTGCGGCGGCCGGTGGTCTCGCCGTGCGCCTCGACTACCTGCCGAACACGACGGACTGGCTCGGCCGCTGGCGCCTCGAGGCGAATGGAAGCAACGACTACCTTATCGACCGTGAGCTGCAGAAGTCCGGCGAGAGCTATTCCGGCATCCGGGGCATCCGCCAGCAGGACGCGGCGGTCACGGGCAGCATGGGCACGATCTACGACCGCACCCACGAGCACTTGGGCACCACCGACGCTCTGATCATCCGTACGCGACGTCGCATGATCGCCGCCGCGAAGGCGCTGAGGGACGAAGGTATCATCCCACCCGGCGTCGACAATCCGGAGATATACCGTCAGCGCTCGGGCGGCGTCATCCTGCCGCGCTCGGCCGACTGGTGGGAGGCGTCGGAAGACCTCCGAAGGGCTTTCGTAGACAGGCCGGAGCTGGCGCCGATGGCAACGCTGGGTAACGCGTAGCACGTCGCATCGTACGAAGCGTTCGAAGGGGCGGTTCGCGAACCGCCCTACGTGCGTTTCGTTGTCGTCCGGAGCGTTAGAATCGGCCTTGGGTCACACGAATGCCGCGTTCCTGGAGGGGCGTTTCACATGGAATATAAGAATCTCGGCCGTTCCGGTCTGATCGTGTCGGCGCTTGGGCTTGGGTGTAACAACCTCGGACGGCAGGTCGACGAGGCCGGGACGAAGGCAATCGTCGACAAATGTGTCGAGATGGGCATCACCTATTTCGACGGCGCCGATGTTTACGGCGCACCGCCGGGACGCTCGGAGGAGGTCCTCGGCAAGGCCCTCAAGCCGCATCGCCGCAACGTGGTCTTGGCGACGAAAGGTACGGGGCGCATGGGCGAGGGACCCGGTTGGTCCGGCGCTTCCCGCCGCTACCTCATGGACGCCCTCGATGCGAGCCTGCGCCGGCTCGGGACAGACTACATCGACCTCTACCAGCTGCACTTCCCGGACGCGAACACGCCCATCGAAGAGACCTTGCGAGCGCTGGACGACATGGTGCGGTCGGGCAAGGTGCGCTACGTCGGCTGCTGCAACTTCAGCGCCTGGCAGGTCGTCGAGGCGGCCTGGACGTCGAAGACCGAACATCTTGTGCCCCTGGTCAGTGCGCAGAATCGATACAACATGCTGGAGCGCGACATCGAAAAGGAGCTGATCCCGGCGGCGCAGAAGTACGGCCTCGGCATCCTGCCCTTCTATCCCCTTGCCGCCGGTCTACTCACGGGTAAGTACACCCGCGACTACACGCCCCAGGGCACCCGGCTGACAAGCGGCATCCACTTCTACGATGGCGTCCTCGCCAACGCGAATTACGACCTGCTCGACAGCCTCACTACCTACGCCCAGGAGCGAGGCCATAGCCTGTTGGAGCTGGCCATCGGTTGGCTCGCCAGCAATCCGGCCGTGAGCTGCGTGATGACGGGTGCAACGAAGGTGGAGCAGATCGAGGCGAACGCCCTCGCGAGCGACTGGTGCCTCACGCCCGAGGAGATGACCGAGGTCAACGGGATTCTGGACGCGGCGTAGACGTCGCCGCTACAGAATTTCCGGCTCGGACGTACATGTAGGGGTCCAGCATGCTGGACCCCTAGATTCACTAGCGTCGTTAGCCGCCCCTACACCTCGAACGGCAGGTGGAAGAGGTCGACGGCGTTCTTCACCGTCATGGCGTAGCGCTCTTCGTCCGGGACGTTCTCGAACAGCTCATCGAGCACCTGCTGGGAGCGCGGAAAGATCGAGTCGTGGTGCGGGAAGTCGCTGCCCCACATCAGGTTGCGCACGCCGATGTCGTAGCGCGTTTCGATGCCGACGCGGTCGTCCTCGAAGGTCATCGTGAAATTGCGGTGGAAGTAGTAACTCGGCGCCTCGGTCACCTCGGCCGGGATCTGGTTGCGCGGCACGCGGTAGGAAGACCAGTCCAGGCGCTGCAGGTAGTGAGCCAGCCAGCCCGTCTCCCACTCGGTGGGCACGAACTGCAGTTTGGGGAAGCGGGCCGGCACGCCGCTGGTGATGATGTCGCCCATGACGAAGGCGATCGCGGTCGGCCACAGGCAGTAGCCCATAATCGGGCCCCAATGCGCCGGCAAGCCCATGCCCTGCTGCGCCGTCGTCAGCACGTGCATGACCAGGGGCATCTCGAGCGCCTCGGCCTCGGCCCAGAATCGGTCGTAATCGCGGCTGGAGTATGGGCGGTCGACCGGCGGCACGCAGGGGATGTTCGCGGCGACGTGACCCATGTTCTTGACGCGATGAAGCTCCTCGATGCCCTTGTCGATGTCGTGCAGGGGGATGCAGGCTGTGGCGAAGAGGCGCTTCGGGGCCTGCGAGGCGTAGTTGGCGATCCAGTCGTTGAAGTTGGCGAATGTGGCAGCCACGATCTCGGCGTCAGATAGCGGATAGACGCCGAACATGACGCTGGGCAGCAGCACCTCGGCGTCGAGGCCATCGATGTCCTGATCCTTGAGGCGGGCGATGGGGTCGAGGATGCCGGGACGCAGGCCGCTGTAGCCCATCTTGATCATTTCCTGCGTCTCGGGGTCGTTGGCGTAATGGCCCGCGACTCCGAATCGCCCGACGGGGAAGTTCTTGCTCTGACCAACCTGGAGCATGTCACCCCGCTCGGGGTCGAAGACCATGCGTGGCGCAGCGTCGCCAAAGCGTTCGGGAAGGCCGTTGAAGACCTCGGCCGACTCGACAACATGCGAGTCGCCGGAGATGCAGAGACTGGGACGTGCCATGTGCGTTCCTCCTACTCTAAAGTCCGGGGACACCCCGGACCCCGCTCAAGGGGCGTACCTTCACCTTGAGCGGGCATTCCTGGGTCTTACAAGGGCCTCTTAAGTCGAGCCATTTTTCGAAGACTGATGCCCGAATTGCGATCCAGATAGTCCGTTGTCTGTTACAACCTGTCTGGCACTATCCTTAGACCGCCCCGCAGCTTTGTCAACACGCAGGAGTGTACCCGTGGCCGACTCGATCAACCGCCGTCTATCGCGCTTCGTCGCTAACCTGGAATACGACGCCATCCCGCCCGCTGTCGTAGACAAACTCAAGGCGTCGATCGTCCACGGCCTCGTCACCACTTTCCTCGGCGCGCCGACCCAGGACGGCAGCAAGACGATTCGCATGGTGCTGGCGGATGAGGCGAAGGCGGACGGCGCCACCATCCTGACCGACGGCCGCAAGGCGACGCGCTACGGCGCCGGGTTGGCGAACAGCATGCTCATGCACACGAACAACCAGGGCGACAGCTATCGCATGCTGGCCCATCCGGGCGCGTGCGTGATCCCGGCGGCGCTGACGGCGGCGGAGCTGGACGGTCGCAGCGGCAAGGAGTTCATCGCCGGTGTCACTGCGGGCTACGAGGTCGAGTGCCGGGTTGCTGGCGACTTCATCCCTTCGACCCAGGCGCAGGGTTTCCGCACGAGCCCTGTCTATGGCGTCTTCGGCGCGACGGCTGCCGCGGCGAAGGTGCAGGGCCTGGACGAGGACGCTGCTGTTAACGCCCTTGGCTGGGCGACGAGCTTCGCGGCGGGCATCGTCGAGGGCGGACACGCCTTCCACGAACCGGCGGCGACCCGCAACGGCCTGCTCGCGGCACGTGTCGGGCAGGAGGGCTTCCACGGCGCCGACCGCGCCTTCGAGGCCAAGGGTGGCTTCTACAAGGCCTTCACCGGCGACAGCGAGGGCCGCCTGAACTACGTCTTCCACGGGCCGCGCCGGACGGACGTCGAGTACGTCGTCCAGGACCTCGGCGAGCGGTGGGAGAGCCTGCACGTAATCATGAAGATCCCGCCGACGCCCGGCTTCAACTGCCCGATTATCGAGCTGATCAAAGACCTCAGACGCGATCACAGCATCGAAGGTGACCAGGTCGAGAGCATCCAGATCGCGATGAACTGGCTGGAGACGTCGTACCCGACGCCGGCGTTCGTCGATGCGGTCCCCGGCAAGGTGCCACAGGGCGGCACACCCTTCGTTGCCGCCTACACTGCCCTCTACGGCGACTTCCCCATGATGGGCCTGCGCGCGAACAAGACCGTTGCCGACGATGCTGCCGTGCGCGAGCTGATGGGTCGCGTCGAGGTGCTGGGAGTCTGGGACCGCACGCCGTTCGCGCCCCGGGTGACGCTGCAGCTGCGCGATGGACGCCGGATCACCGGCGAGTACCAGGGCAACGAGCTGGAGTGGGACTTCGCGACGGAGCTAAAGAACCTCACGCCCTGGTTCCCCAAGGTCGACTGGCCGCAGGACAAGCTCAACCGCATCGCCGAGCTCGTCACGGACCTCGAGAAGGAGCCGGACGTGTCGCGGCTCATTGCGGCCTGCGTGCCTGATTAGTGCGCGAGTTCGCAACTGCGCTTGTCTGTCATTCGGAACGAAGTGAAGAATCCCGCCCTTCATCGACGCGCTCCGGACATCCCGCGGACCGGTGCCCAGCGCGAATTTCTTCGCTCCGCTCAGAAGGACAACCATGGGGTTTCCTGTTTGTGATTGCGTGCATCGTAAGATTCGCTCGTGGGCTTAACTCGATTCCTTACGATCATCTGCACTGCACTAGTCATCCTCGCCTGCGGCGGTGACGGCTCAGATGCCTTTTCGCCCGGCACGAAGGGCGTGCTCAAAGTCGCGACCAGCTTACCGGCCCCCGGCTTCTGGACCGGTGACACGGTCGACAGGCTCACCGGCGGTTTCGAGTACGGCATCGCGCAGGAGATTGGCAAGAAGTACGGGCTGCGCGTCGAGTTCATCGATGTGCCGTTCGCGCGCATCGCGGCGGGTGACCTCGGGGGCGCCGACATCGCCATGGCGCAGATCGCGGCAACGGCCGAACGCGAGCAGGTGATGGCGCTCTCCCGCAGCTACATGCCTGCAAACACGGCGGCGCTCGTGCCTGCAGGCCGGACCATCCGGGACCTCGTCGAGGCGCGCACGCTGCGATGGGCAGTCGAGCGCGACACCACCCACGCCGCGTTCATGAACGAGATCATCCATCCTGTCACCACCGTGCTCACCACCAGCTCGCGCAACGAGACCCTCACCGCGCTGGCAGAAGGACGCGCCGACGCGGCGCTGCTCGACCTGGAAACTGCGCTGGCCACGGCGTATCAGTCCGGTGGCAGGCTGGACGTGGCGGGACAGTTTTTCACCAACCAGTTTCTCGTCATCGCACTGCCGAAGGGCTCAAAGAACCTCGAGGTCGTGAACACCGTGATCGGCGAGCTCGAATCGTCAGGGCGTCTGGAGCAGCTCCAGCAGTCGGAGCTCGTACCGGTGCTCGGCCGCGATCCTGACAGCGTCGGCGTGATTATCACTCGCGCACCACGGACGCCTTAGGCCCTTTCCTTGAGGCGGGATTTCAGGTGTTGCGTCTGCCCGTACGTACGATGCTGCGGGTGCTACGGTCCAGGCGCCCGTTATCAACTCGCGTCGGATTGGTCTTCGATTGCGGTCGCGCGAGCGAGCTACGTTGCCGGCTGGGTACTGGCTGAGATGCGGACGCGCTAGTTCTGGGAGCCGTTCGTGCCGTTGCCGTTATGGGGCTTGCGCAGGCGAACGAGCGTGCCCTGTCCGGGCTTGCTCGCGATATGCAGGGTAGCGCCGATGCTCTCCGCGCGCTCCCTCATCGACACCAGGCCGAGGTGGCCGGGGAAAGCTTGCTGGGGGTCGAAGCCACCACCGTTGTCGCCGACCTCCAGCACCAGCGACCCGTTCTCCTGGGCGAGTCGTACCGATGCGCGACCAGCGCGGGCGTGCTTGACGACGTTATGCAGCGCCTCCTGGCCGATGCGGTAGAAGATCTCCTTTTCCGGCAGGCTGAGCGCGGGTTCTTCGCCCAGGTCCGACGTGACTTCGATGCGATGGCGCGCCGCCGTCGCCGCGACCTGCTTGTCGAGGGCGGCGACGAGGCCCTCGATCTCCAGCGACTCCGGCCTCAGTTCGAAGATCAGGGCTCGCATCTCAGCCAGCCCTGCCTCGGCGAGCGACAGGACGTAGTCGACAGGCTCGACAGCCTGGGCGGGATCGCGGTCGAGGAGCGTGCGGGCAGTTCGGGCGCCGAGGGCGATACCGTAGAGGGCCTGCGAAACGGAGTCGTGGAGCTCGCGCGCCAGGCGCTGGCGTTCTTCCAGCGATGCTGCCTGCTGAGACCGAGCGTACAGCTCGGCGTTTTGGATGGCGACGGCGCCGCGTTCAGCCAGGGCCTGGTACGCGCGCATTTCGCTGGGGTTGAACCGGTGCAGGCTGGTGAAGCCGGCGAGGAAGCCGCCGATGGTCCGCCCTCCAGAGATGATCGGTACGACGACGTAGCTGCGCACGCCTTCGGAGGTCCACATTTCCCGCGGTATCTCACGAGTGTCCGTGTCATTGTCGGCCATCACGAAGGTCGCGGGACCGCTCCCCGCCTCAAACGACAGGGTGACCAGCCACTTGCGGATCCCGTCGAGACCGCTGGGACTGATGTTGCGTGATGCCCTCACCTGCTGATGTTGACCTTCCGCGAGCGTGATGATGCTCTTGTCGACTTGCAGGATGTCGACCGTCACATCGGCGAGCGCCTGCAAGACGGCGTCAAGGCTCAACGACCGGAACAGCTCCGCGTCGGCGCGGAGGAGAGCCTCGTTCTCGCGCGCGACTCGCTGTGCCTCCTCATACAGCCGGGCGTTCTCGATAGCGACGGCCACCTGTGTGGCGATACCGCTGACGAGGCTGGCGTGCCGGTCCGTATAGAAGCCGGGCTGCGAGTGCGAGAGCGTGAGCATGCCGATGACTCGGTCTTGCGTGAATAGCGGCACGCTCATCCAGCTGCTCGTGGTGCGAAAAGCGGTGTCAAGGAGGTCGCCGACAGCATGCCTATAGGCCTTCGCGTCGTCTGAGTCGCTGCGGACGTCATCGATGATCAGGGGCAGGTTCCGGCTCAGCCGTTCCCATAGTGGCAGGACATCCTCCTTGTGAAGGGTGAACTCCCCTATAGGA
>Ga0247825_10003451_pt1 | contig 10418 bp, 10 predicted proteins | sample 13C_Vanillin_Day_FD_194413 | JGI IMG/M metagenome (GOLD analysis project Ga0247825, IMG submission 194413) | Soil microbial communities from agricultural site in Penn Yan, New York, United States - 13C_Vanillin_Day48 | ecosystem: Environmental > Terrestrial > Soil > Agricultural land | place... | reverse complement strand
CGAGGGTCGTGGTTTGGGGTGTTCTGGCGATGCTCGCGACCGCTGCCGTCGGAAGGCTGTTTGGCACTGTGGTTGGCTGAACGAGCCGCCGGAGGACTTTCTGAACAATGTTCGCTCCCGCAACAGGCGGGAGGTCAGCCCCTGAATGTGTTAAAAGTCTTCGCCCATCCGGGGTCGCAGTCCTGCCGCGCCGTCCTCGATCGCTTCGACAGTGGTCTCCGAGACGCAGGGCATACGAACGATATCGTGGACCTCTACGCAATCGGCGTCGATCCCATCCTGTGCCCACGCGACAACCCGAGCTGGCTGACCGAAACCATCCCGAATGACATGCTCGAGCGCATGCGGTTGCGCGAGAACCTCCTCGACGAGGTCGGTGGCCTTAACTATGTCTCAACTGTTGCCGCGTCGTTGGACTGCGCGCCAATCACCGCGAGATGTGGAAGGAGCATCACAGGTATTGCCAAGGACATGGGCGTCTCACCGCGAAGGGGCTCACATTCGTTAAGTTGTGCGGCGATCCCAGGCGTCGCCGAGTCCGTCGCCGTCAGCCTCGGCATTCCACTTTTCGCGAAGGACTGGTTGGAGGCACCCTTGCTCAGCTCTCAGATCGTCCCTCGCGATCAACTCGGAGTGATCGGTTACAACCTGCTCACGACGCTGGCTCGTCAGCAGCTCCTGTTGGGCCAGTCTGCGATTCTCGACAGCGTGGCTAGTACGACCAGTAGCCCGCCGGCCGACAGCTTCACATCTCGCTCGATGTCGATCCGCACGTACGGCGACGCCCGAACACTCCTTCCTATTGCAGTTCGCCCTCGTGTGCGAAATCGCGGCGTCCGGGGCGAACTCTGGGCCCGGCGAAACACTCAACAAGAGCCTGTTACTGCCACCTGCAAGCCCATCGCGCCCGGCGCCTACTATGAAGAGCGCGAGGCTAGGTACTCGGCCAGCGTCTCTTTCTCGATGTCGCTGACCCGCGCTCCCCATCCCCTCATCTTGTCGATCGCCCGCCTCCACCCTTCTACGGAGAGGCGCTGTTGCTGGATCAACCGTCCGTCGTGGCAGCCGAGGCAGCGCGTTTCGACAAGCGCGCCGCCAGGGTGCCCGGGTGCGATCGATTGGCGGCGGACGGATGGACCGAAATGGTCGGCCAGGTAACCGGCCAACACACCGCGTTCCAACTCCTGCAACACGGCACCCCACCCGATCATCTTGTCGATTTCCCGGTCCCATCCGGCGCGCGGGAGCCGCTGCTGCTCGATCAGGTCGGAGCCATGACACGAGAGACACCTCGCGCGGACGACGTCCAACCCGGGGCCCGGCGGAAGCCTGCCAGGCGACTGACCGTGGATAGGAACGGACAGCTGCCAGGCACCGGCTGCCATAAGGAACCAGATGGCGATGCCGGCCCGCATGCAGACCCTAGGCGCTCGCCACATCGACGCGCACCTGGTCGATGGTGTTCCACAGATAGCCCGCGGGGTTCCAGTCCGCGACGATGGGCTGGACGCGGCCGCGGGAATCAGTGGCCCGGGACAGGACGACATACGAACCAGTCTGGGCCGGTCGCCACAGGTGCTCGAACTGGCGCCAGGCGTACGGCGCACGGTCAGCGCTCAGGCGGGCGGCCGACCACGTGCGGCCGTTGTCGGTCGAGACGTCGACCCGTGTGATGTCGGCCTCGCCCGTCCACGCAAACCCGGCAATCCGGACCGTTCCGGGCGCAAGGATCGCCCCTGCTGCCGGTGAGGTGATCAACGATTTCACGAACAGGCCCTGTACCGGCTGCATTTCGGCGGGCGCCACCGCCGCGCCCGGGCGCACCGGGCGGCGCGGATAGCGATACGCGGCCTGCACGAACGGACCATCGTGATCGCGCGTGCTGACCTGGAGATGCGTCAGCCACTTGACCGAGTAGGCGCCTTCCCACCCCGGTACAATCGCGCGTAGTGGAAACCCGTGCGGCATCGGAAGAGGCTGGCCGTTCATCGCATAGGCAAGCAGCGTGTCCGGGTGGATGGCCTTGTCGATTGGAAGGCTGCGAATGAAGTCCGGCGCGCGTCCGATACCAAGGTCGGCGCCGTCCAGCCATATATAGCGCGCCGAAGGTGCGATACCAGCCATGCGCAGCAACTCTGTCATGCGCACGCCGGTCCACCGCGCCGTCCCCACGGCGCCCTTTTCCCACTGCACACCCGCGACCGGCGGATCGAAGAAGGCGCGGCCGTTGCCGGCGCACTCCAACGTGACGACCATCGACGTGGAAGGCGCCGCTTTCAGCTCGCTGAGCGTCAGTTCGAGCGGCCGCGCCACATCACCATCGATGCGCAGTCTCCACGCGTCCGCGTCGACGGATGGCGCATAGAAGTGCGAGCGGACGTAAAAGAGGTCGTTCGGCGTAATCCACGAGGTCAGCAGATGCGCGGGAGTCTCGAGGTCCTGCGGGCGCCCGGCCCGGACGATGAGTCGATCCTTGGACAGCACCTCCTGCGTCGCCACGCGACCGGAGGGCAGCAGCCCCGTGATGATAAGGCCAGCGCCACCACGGCGGATCGCGTCCAGAAAGGAACGCCGTGTGACTGCTGGATGCAGGGCGGCCCGCATTGTCCGCGCGCGATTGGAGCGCGGCATCATACCTCGCGATCATCTCATGAAAAACGGCCGGTGGGTCAGTACTCCGAAGCGTGTCGCCACGGTCGGGTCACCGGTGTCGCCACGCGCCAGCCGTACGCCGACTAGCTTCGTTCGGGAGTGATCTTCGAGCGCCATCAATGCCCATCCGTCGTGGTGCCTCCGACACCGGTCGGGGTTCCGCGTGCGTCCTCCGATGTCTTCGTCATGTCCACGACCACATTGCCGGCCGCCATCGCCAGGCTGTTCGCGAACGCGCCACGGTATAGGTCGTAGAGGGCTTGTCGCTCCTCAGGGAACTCGTCATACAACACCTGCATGACGGTGTAATCAGCGCCGGGGACGACGGGACTTACCATGTGCACGTACGTGATATTGCCGTCCGGCTGTGGTCTCGATAGCTTTATGAGCTTCCAGCCGGCCGCCTGCCGCCTGCGCTCTGGTTTGTCGGATTTCATGAGCCCATCGCGAAGCTTTGCGATGACTGCCTCGAAATCGGCGGTCTTGTCCGGCCTTATGGCAACTGCCCAGTACGCAGTGTCACCTTCAAACGTCAGTGTATGTGCGGCCTGTGCGCCGCCGCGAATCTCAAGCTCTCCTGAACACGAGAGCAGCGCGACAGCCAACGATACTCGGCACAGTCGTCCCATCTCACACCTCCTATGCAACCAAATACCGTTCTCTCGGCGCGTCAATCGACAGATACATGACGGCGCCGCCGGCCTTCCTGTACGAGCTCCACGATCGTGTTGACCCACCCCTCGACTCCGTCGATGTCGACCAGCGCCCCCGACGATTTTTCCGTCACGCCCGCGGCGAGGGACACGTCGCGGCCCCTGACCACGACAGGAATATCCACGAGCTGCAGCAGATTCCCCTCGTGCCTGGGCTGAGCAATGCCCACCGAGACCACATCACCACACGCACGCCGATAAAGGCCGCTCAACAGGCTCACGCCGAGGCGATGATCGACTGCAGCGCCGGCATGGTCATAGCGTCGGCCGATCGTCGTGCAGAGAACGCGTGCGGAGCGAAGGGCTGTGAAGAGACGAAGCCGAGCGGCGGGATCGGGATCGAGCACTCGAAAGAGCTCGCCGTACTCGCGCAACTTTGCGAGCCGGGCCTCGAGTAGCGAGACGCCACCCTCTCGCGCAACCTCCTCGACCGACATGTCGCTGAAGCCACGAATGTGGATTCGCTGACGGTCGGCGGTCGTGCGCAGGATGTCAACAACCTCCGTATAGGAACGACCGAACTCGACGGCCGTGTACCCTGCCAGCTCGCGGCCTTCGCCCACGGGGAATCCAAGATACCCTTTCGGAATAAATACAGCGCTTCCGCTCTCGCAGATGAAAGGATGGCGGATTCCGAGCCCTTGTGAGATGTGCTCGAGCTCCGCGCGTGTCTTGCTCGAACAGAGCACCAGCGGGACGTGATTGCGCGTCAGCCATCCCAGTCTTCGAGCCGCTGAGTCGAACGAGTTCGGCGACGCCTGGTCGAAGACACCATCGACGTCCGAGAACACGATGAGCGGCCGATGTCGGAGCACTTTCTTCCGACGATAGCTGGCGGTGGTTCCTTCTCGTATCCGGTTAAGACTGTATTTGAGCCACGGAAAGCATGGAGGTGCCACAACGAGCACGACGCCAAATCGCACCAGGGTAGTCAACAAGTGCACTCCAGGATTCCACGCGTGGTACACGCAGACGTGGAATCCCTCCCTGTGAATAATCATCGCCAGAGACACATTGACGAGCGGTCGCCGCTAGGGTCAGTCGGTGTGGCAACACGAGGCTACAGGCCGAGAAGCCGCGGTTGGTGAGGACCTCGAAATTTCCTTCATCAATTGTCCGGACGGGTGTCGCGCCCACCGTGGCCATCTTTCTCCAGCCCTCGGCGTTGACGTTGGAGCTCGAGTACCGCCCAGGAAATAGCGGCGGCGCCGCAAATCCTCTTCCTATTGGTGACCAGCAAGCCCGCCCGTGCACAACGCGGACATGTTCCGCTGTACCGTCGTCTGGCCGCGTCTCTATTCGACGGTTAGGCTGTCCTCTGACTAAAACCGGAGGAGCAACATGATGGGTCAAGAGACGTTCAGTGCCATCCCGCCGGCATTGTCCGAGCCGATTCGTGATAGTTCCAGTAGCGCGCACCGTCATGCGCCCGCACTCAGACGACTCCAACCGCCCCAGTCCCGTCGCTAGATCGCAACGGCTGTGGTAGGTAGCCGGGCGGCACGATACAAGTCCGCGACGATCGCGTGTTCGGTGTCATCTCGCCCCAAATGTAGGGTCAAGACTGTATGGAGACAACTGACGGCGCGCCATACCATTGCGCTGCCTTATGTCTGAGATAGGTCTGCCCGCTACCAGCTGGACCGAGCCACGCCTCAACTCCCGCCACGCCGTCTTACGCAGCTACAAGCGCCTCTCGTCTCATCTCCCCCGCCTCTTCCGCTCGGGACTGGATCTGCTCATCACCATTTATACGCTCGGCCTTTGCCTCATCGCCTTGACCGGCGGGGTGGAGCTTGGTGTCGTCCAGGTTCACGGCGCGGCAAAACCGCTCTTGATGCTCTGTCTGATCGTGCCTTTGCGCGTCGCGCTCGGCGGACGCTCCCGGCTGGCGGATGTGACGGAACCGATGGTCCGCCAAGTAATAGCCTGGCGGGAACTCGCTGCGGCGCGTGTACCGGCTCGCATCGCTGACACGCTGTTCGCGTTTGTCGTAGTCAGTATAGCGTCGGTGCCCGCGGCCTTCGTGGCCAATCTGGTGTTCGAGCCGGCCATGGAGCGCGGCTTCATCCTGCCGTTTAGATACGAAAAGTTCGCCGAGATCTTCGCTGCGTGGGATTCGGGTTGGTACTGGGACATTGCGAGGCGCGGGTACACCTTCAGTCCCGATGCGCAAAGCAGTATCGCATTCTTCCCCTTGTATCCAATGTTCATGCGTGCTGTGGCCGCTCCGTTCGGAGGGGGCGACAGTGCGACTTGGGTTGCCGGCCTCGTCATTTCGTGGGCAGCGTTTGCGCTCGCGCTCGTTGCTCTCCATCGGTTTACGGAAAAGATCTTCGGAAGCCGCGAAGTCGCGCGGTGTACGGTGCTCTTGGTAGCCGTATTTCCCTGGTCGCTGTTTCTGACGCGCGTCTACACAGAGTCGCTGTTCCTGCTCATGAGCGTACTCGCCGTCAGCCGCGCCCACGACCGACAATGGTCGCGAGCCGGCCTCTGGGGAGCACTGGCCACGCTGGCACGCCCCAACGGGATCTTGATCGGACTGCCGCTGGTTCTACTAGCTCTCCGCGATAGACCTGGCCTCTCCGAAGTTGTCTCCAGATGGATCCGGTTGATACCGGTTCCCGCGGCGCTGGTGGCGTACTGCGCATACGTCTATACGCTGACCGGAAATCCCCTGGCCTGGATGGCGGCACAGGTGCACTGGGGTTACTCCCTGGGCCATCTCCCATGGCAGCAGCTTCTCAGGATGATTGGCGAACTACTCGAGTACGGACCGTACGATTATTTCTTCAGTTCGAGTATCGCGCCATTTGAACTCCTGCAGGGCATTACCGCACTCATCTTTCTTGCTCTCACGCCGGCCATTTTTAGACGACTCGGCGTCGCGATGGGAAGCTACGTGCTCGTCAGTCTGCTCGTGCCACTCAGCAGCAATACGCTTGAGGGCCTCGGCCGCTATGCATCTGTGCTGTTTCCGGCGTTCATGCTCGCCGGCAGCACGATGCCTTCGCGCGTCTCCGAGGGAGTTGTCATCGTGTCGGTAGTCTTCCGCACGCTGCTCGTATCCTTGTTCGTGACCTGGCAGCCCATCTACTGATTCGTGCGTATCCTTGTTGACTACCGACCGGCGTTACGTGAACGGACGGGCGTTGGCGAGTACATGCACAACCTCGTGCGCGCGTACGCGCACCAGTACGTGGCTCACGGCGATGAGGTGGCCATCTTTACGAGCTCATGGAAAGACAGGCCCGCTGCGGGACTTTCGTCCGACCTGTCGGCTCGCGTGGTCGACCGGCGAGTACCGGTTCGGGTCCTCAATTATTGCTGGCATCGGTTGGAGTGGCCACAAATCGAAATACTCGGGATTGCCGCCGATATCGTCCACGCCGCTCACCCCTTGCTCATTCCCAGTCGACATGCAGCCCAAGTCGTGACCGTGCACGACCTCTTCTTCCTGACCGCGTCACATGCGACTCGCGCCGAAATCCGCCGCGACTATCCGAAGCTCGCGTCCAACCACGCTAGACGTGCAGACGCGATTGTTGCGAATTCGCGCTATACGGCCTCGCTTGTCGAGCGAACGTTCGGCGTGTCGAAGACCCGGGTGCATGTGTGTTCTCCGGGGCCGCCCGTGTGGCGCCGGCTAGGGTATGCACCTAATCTGCCGCGTGACGGCTACGTGCTTTTCCTCGGAACGCTCGAGGCCCGAAAGAACGTGGGCGCGTTGCTCGACGCGTACAGCTGTCTAATCGAACGGAACGCACGGCCAGCCCCTCTGGTGATCGCGGGAAAGTCGACGGCGGATGCAGCTGGTTCGCTTGCGCGACTGTCACAGTGGCCTCTCGCCGGGCACGTTCGTCATGTCGGCTACGTGCCAGACCGCGAGGAAGTGTATGCGGGCGCCCGCCTCCTTGTCGTGCCATCGCGCGACGAAGGGTTCGGGATCCCGGTCCTGGAGGCGATGTCCGCGGGCGTGCCGGTCGTCGCCGCGAGTCGAGGCGCGCTTCCTGAGGTTCTTGGAGACGCCGGAATCCTTGTCGATCCGGATGACGTGAATGCACTCGCGGATGCGATTCACCGCATGCTCACGGATGCGCCATTCGCTCTCGCGTGTGCTGAGCGGGGACTTGCACGAGCACGGCAGTTCTCGTGGGACCGCGGTGTCACGGCTCTTCGCGGCGCATACGAGGCCGCCATCGCAAACCATTGTCGGAGGAAATTTCTGAATGTCCGCCGCTGACGGCCCACTTCGCGGCCGTTCGGCGCGACGCCGGACGCGGCTGACGTAGACGCGCATCCTTTCTGCGCAGAGCCGCGACTTGGCTGATCTATGCGCGCACCGGGACACGCTCGCCAGCCGGTATGCGATCGCGGTTACCTCCAAGAACACGAACCACGATAGCGTCGGACGGCCCGCTCTTACCTCGACAACGCCGCCATCACGCCGGGCGCGAACGTCAGGGGCGAGCCTGACAGGCTGACAGAAATCGCCCCAGACACCAAGTCCGCGCTCAGAGGTCACCCGGACGCCGAATTGCACCGTGCGGAATCGTGTTGCCGAAGACGTTGCCGAATGTCCGAACCCATACCACCTGGGAGATGAGTCCGCTCAGCCCGGAGAAAAAGAAGAGGAGATAGGTCATCGCGGTCTCAGGTGACGTGACGCCAATGTACGCAAGAACCAACGGATTGGGGATGCGCGCACTGATCATGCGCGACACTCCAGCTACTGTCCGTATCGTCAACGATTTCCAGTCTCGACCCTATCGATCCCCCGACCACGTGGCGGTACACTGCGCCCGCTGATTCCGGACTGGACAGGAGGTGTCCAGTGGAACGGTCAAAGCGACAAGGGTATCGCACCGCCCGGAGTCCTATGCCCACCTATTCTGAGGTTGTCCTGGCCGTGGCGCTGGTTGCTGCTACGAGCGTGCAGAGCAGAATCCACAGCAGACCAGCGGAAGATCAGTTGTCGCTGCGAATATCTCCTCTTGTGTCACTAGATCCTGGCTTTATCGAGATCGATATTCGGTACAGAGCCGATAAGCGCGACCGCGCCTTGGTCATCGAGATCGACTCAGAACAACTGTTTCGAAGTAGCACGATAGCCGTCGGTGGAGCCGACGCACCCGAGTCACGATGGCTTCGCTTCGAGGGGTTACCGGCCGGGAACTATTCGGTACAGGTCCTGCTGGATCGTGGAGACCACGTGGTGACTGCAGGTTCGAGCTCGTTTCGGGTGATTGGGACTCTCGAGAACGAGCGCAGCTCGTAGCGACCTCTGTTACACCGCCCGTTGAATCCCTCTTCTGTTTGCGGTGGTGCAGCACCGCCTTCTCGCTCATCCTTGTGCCTTTGGACGAACAAAGCCGTTGGCGAGCGCCGGGTGAAAGCGGCGGCATTCTCTCCACAACATCACACCTTGGTTCTCGAGACGGCTCTTACCTTCCTGAACCAGCGCTAGGTATGACACGTTGGTGCCTCTCGATCAGAACTGGTACTTCAACGCGAACTGCATGATGCGCGGATCGTCCGCGGACAGAATGCGCCCGAATGTCGCGCTGCTGAAGTTAGTGACGGGGTTACCCCAGCGGAACCAGTTGAACGCATTGAACGCTTCGATGCGTGCTTCAAGCCGCTGCGTCCCGAACGGAAACGCCCGCACGAGCGAGAGATCGACAACGCGCTTGCCCGGGCCCTCGTAGGCGTTGCGGCCGGTGTTCCCATGGGTGCCGAGTGCCGGCTGCGCGAACGCCGCCGGATTCAGCCAATTGTTGAGCGACCTATCGCCGTACGGATCGTCGAGCAACTGGTTCGGCCGCTGGTTCTGCATGCCGGTCAACGCCCGATCGGCGCCGGTCGTGACGGTCAACGTGTCACCCGACTGGGCCCGGACGATCCCTGACAGGCGCCAGCCGGACGCGATCATCCGCAGGGCGGTACTCGCAAACCGCGGTGTCTGGGCGCTGGCCGTCATGTTGAAGATGTGCGTCGGCGAGTTGCTGCACGGCCCCTTGTCGGCTTCGAACAACTCGTCGCCGTTGGAAGGCGGGTTGATGAGCGACACCGGGAGCATGTAGCCGGTGCCGACGTTGAGAGGCCCCCCGCCCTGGCTGATGAGCCCCTCACACTTCGACAGGGTGTAGTTGGCGGTCGTCGTGATCCCGTTCGCCGACCGCCGCTGGAACGACAACAGTAGCCCGTTGTGCTGTTGCCAGCCGGCATCGGTCACCCAGTCCAGGTAGCCGAGGTACTGGCCAACTGCCGGATTCGCCTGTGTGATCTCCCGGCGTACATCCAGCGGCGCCGCCGAGCAGTTCGGGTACGTCTGCCACCCACCGGGTGCGGCAGGGTTCCGCAACGTGCAAGGGCTCGTCGGAGACGCCAGCCCGGCCGGCAGGGTACCGGGATTTCCCGTCACATCGCCCCACACGTTGGTCAGGTAGTTGCCGAGGTAGCTGACCGACAGTCCCATGTTGTCGTCCAGTTGCTGTTGCAGACCAACATTCCAACTGTGCACCCGCGTCGTCTCGAGGTCGTACGGCACTGAGATGAGCAGTGCGTAGGGCGGAAACTCCGAGAGGCTCCCCACCGTGAACGGATACGGATTGTTACGGCCCGCGGCACCCCACGGATTGTCGAGCGACCGCGGCCCGAGGTTGATGAGCCGCTGTTCCAGCCCGAACGGCGGCGCCGAGGCCGAATCGAAATAGAATTCCCCGGCGATGAAGTTGCTGTTCATCCCGTAGCCGGCCCGGACTGCCGTGCGTCCGTCCCCCTTCGGGTCCCAGGCAATTCCAACGCGTGGCTGAAAGTTCATCCACTCCGTAAACATTCCCGCCTTGCTCGGGAACCCCTCGTCGCCGGGATACGACAAGCCGGGCGGCGCCTGCGGAAACACCGTGCTGCGCGTGCCGGCCTCATAGCGATCGATGTCGAAGTTGTAGATCTGGCTCTGCTGGTGCTGCTGCGGGAACCACGGCTCCCACCGCACCCCGTAGTTCATGGTCACCGTCGGCGATACCCTCCAGGTGTCCTGCGCGTAGAGCC
>Ga0247825_10003450_pt1 | contig 10419 bp, 11 predicted proteins | sample 13C_Vanillin_Day_FD_194413 | JGI IMG/M metagenome (GOLD analysis project Ga0247825, IMG submission 194413) | Soil microbial communities from agricultural site in Penn Yan, New York, United States - 13C_Vanillin_Day48 | ecosystem: Environmental > Terrestrial > Soil > Agricultural land | place... | reverse complement strand
GGGCGGCGGCGAGGAGCCCGACCAGCGCCCACACCAGGCCGCTGAGCGGGGCACCGTCTCCGACCGCGGTGATGATCCGGCCCACCAGCACCGGTTGCACCAGACTCAGTCCGGCTGCGGCAATGGAGAACACCGCCGCCGCCCCGAGCAACCGGCGATGCTCACGCACATACGGCCACAACGCACGCACACCTCCCCGGCCGGCAGTGCCTGCGTTTCCTCCATGCGGATCCATCCGTCCCCCGAACCCCAGAAACAAGTTCCGCCATCATATTTGGCCCCGGACTCGAATCTCTGGTTGATCTACCGATGACCGATCGGGTACAGCGGCCGTGTGGGGATCTGACTGGTTGTCCATCCCTCACCGGACGGATGAGCAAGCAGTGGTATGACGCCATCGGCCAACCGATCTGCTCGGGCTGGCTCTCAGGTCGGTTCCAGCCATTAAACCCAGATCCATCCGAAAGGGCCCGGTTCCTTTTCCCGGAGACGGCGTACACCCTCGGACTCCAGGATGTCGAGATGTATCGATTCCATCAGGGTGGGGGCACCCGGCCACAGGCGTGGCCGTCCGTCGCGATCGAACACCGACATACGCCGCGAGCACACCCGCCCGGTCAGTCCAGCGACGCGGAACGTCACGATGAGGGTCGTTGTCGGGAACCAGCCGTCGATCTCGATATCGAGCAAACCTTGTGGGGTGTTTTCCGCGAGTAGTCGGACGCGTTGGCGCTGCGTCCATTCGTCCGGATCGCCTAGCTCGAGTGGTGGGGTCACCGGAAGTGTCGGTATCGCAGGCAGTTCCGCATCCGCGTCGTGTAGGGCGAGGGCGCCGGTGTGGGTGAGTGCGCCATGGGCCGTGGCGAACGTGCCCGAGGTGGTCGATACCCATACCTGATCGAAACCCGGCAGTGTCGCCAGACTGATGGGGAAGCCCGCGGCGATCGCCCAGGTTTCCGGTCGGGTTATCGCGCGATCGGGGCGAAAGTAGGTGAACTGCTCGTCGGTGCCGTCGTAACCGGCTGCAAAGGCGGGGTCTTGCAGCTGGTGTGCCAATGCCCTCGATCGCATCACCAGCCAGGTCCCCGATTCGGTCGTCCACGGTGGGAAAGCCGAGGTGAACGGTACCGAGGCGATGGGGCGCAGTTCCTCGTCGAGCAGCTGCCCGCGCGTGTCCGACCGGCCGACGGCCAGAGGCGCCCCCACATACACCAGCGCGGTGTCACCGGTGTTCCAGAACGGGCGTGGCCAGGCCGTTCCGAGTTCGAGTGCACCGTCGAGGCGAACCCGCGCACACCACGGCCCACGCTGATTCTGCGCGACTATCCGGCCCTGGGCTCCGGTGCGCATGAACAGGAGAAAGCCGCCCGCACCGGGGCTGACCGTCTCGATATCGGCCGGCACATTAACGGTGGCGTATACGCCCCCGCTCAGCGTCCGCAGCACCAGGGAACTGCTTGCGTCCCGAGGTGTCGGTGCCGCGGTTGCCAGGACTCCGTCCGTCAGGGCCGATGCCGAGATGGGGGCGGATTCGACGATCGTGACGGTACCGGCGTGGTCGCAGTGTGCGATCCCGTCGGCTCCCACGATCCAGCAACCGGAGCCGTCGGCGTGAAGCCGGCGTGGTGTGTAGCCCACGATCCCTGAGCGACGAATCGCGCCCGGCACGGTGTGCGTGCTGGTTGAACCGTCTCCTGCTCGGCGTACGAGAACAGGCCGTCCGAGATCGAGTAGCCATAACACCGAACCATGGCCGGCCAATGGGCCAGCCCGAAACGCTCTCGTCGACCCCGCGTGTCGGGTCGACGCCTCGTTGCTGCCGCTCATGCGCCTTTCGGCGAGTCGCTGAGGATCATTCTCGATACTTACCAGACTGTAGGACCGCGCGGTGAATGAAGATCACAGCGATGCCTTGAGCCTCCGAGTGGTTCCGCGGAAGCGGATCCACGACCGGGGATGATTGCCACAGCAAGGAAGCCGGACAGCGTCGTGCCCATTAGCCTTAGACCTGTAGATGATCACCGGTACCAAGGAGCCCCGTGCGCAAGCGACTTTTGTTCGCGGCCGCCGTAGTGGTGGTTGCCGGTGTGGCGGTAGGGGTGCTCATCAACGGTGCAGCCTCCGACCTCATTGCTGTTCCCGACGCACCTGATGGCGGCGCTGAAGATACTCGACCGATGCCAAGCCGAGGAGTGGTCCGTAGCTGGGATATCGAGGGTATGCAGGGCGTTATCGACGGCGACGACATCCCAGGCGGATGCCACATCATGTTTGGGGCGGTCGCGGTAGACGGATTCCCCGCATTATCCAAAGGCCAACAGGTGGAGTTCGAATGGTATCGCGACGAACAGTCCGAGTCGGGCCTTCCATATGAATGCAGTCGGGCCTGGCCGACCGGGGAACAAACGTATGACGAGCCGAAGGCTTTCAGGTCGAGAGCGTGGACGGTTCACGCGGACGGCACCGTCGAAGAGATCACCGAGGAGGATCTGGCAGAGCCGGCGCCAGCTCTGCCCCGGGTTACCGGCCAGGCAATAGGCACCGTGCAGATGTGGAATAGCGAGGAGGGGTGGGGAGTTATCGACTCCGCTCAGACACCGGGCGGTTGCTGGGCCTTTTACAGCGACATCGTCGGAGAAGGGTTCCGAACCTTGGTTGTGGGTGCCACCGTCACGCTCGACTGGGAACAGGTAACCGATCAGGACGGCTATCGGTATCGGGCCACGCGTGTGGAGCAACACGGCAACTAGCACCCTGCGGTGGTGGCGGAGCCTCTCCAGCGGCATCCCGAGCGCGGAACCTTCGGTGGAATGAATCCCCGGCCCCTTTCGATCGGCAATCGACGCTCGTTCCGTAAGCGGATCCCTCAACGGTTCTGCAGGTGAGGATCGTCAAGCGAGGCTGGGGTGGGCACACGGGATCCCTGCGGTCGTCCCCCATGACGACGACAACGGAAGGCTTCTCGCGCCATGGTTACCGCAGCACGGCAAGGATGAATCCGTCATCGGCGACATCCGCAACATATTCATCGAGCGAACTGGTAATCGCGATACTCCGCGCCCCACTGGCCACGAAGCCGCTGATGGTGATCCATGAGCTGTCGGGAGGACCACCGTCAGCAGGGGGTGGCCCAGTTCGAGTAATTTCCAGGCGTTGGATGAAAGATGGCCGGAAATTTCGATCAGGGGCTGCTCGCGGCAACTCGCCAACAGATAGGCCCGTGCGGTGGCTAGCGGGTTCCGCGTGACCAGGCTGGCAGGGCGAGGTCGTCGAGGATTTCGGTGAGAGCTTTTTCGGTGATGGGTTCGAGGGGACGGGCAGGGAGTCGGACCGCCGAGGATGCGATTATGCCGCGCCGTAACAGCACCTCTTTGTGCACTGCCCAGGCCATCCCGGGTCTCACACCGAGGTGAATGAGGGGGAGCAGGCGGGTGAATGCTGTGCGGGCTTCGTCGCGGCGACCTGCGCCGAGGTCGTCGAGGATGGGGCGGAGCAGGTCGGAGAATTCGCACGCGGGCATCGTGCCGACTGCGCCGTTGTCGTACTCCTCGATCAGCGATTGCGCGTTGAGTCCGCCCAGGATGGTCAGATCGGTGTGTTCGCGGATTGCGGCGATCTTCAGCGGTGTCGGCGGTGTTTCGACCTTGATGGAGGTGATGCCGTCGACCCCGGCGAGCTCGCTCACCGCACCGATCTCGATGGTGACTCCGGTGACCGCGGCCGCGTCTTGGATCATCACCGGGATTCCCGCTCCGGCGGCGACCTCGGAGAAGAACTCGATGACCTGCGCAGGGCTGGGTTTGGTGGGGCACGGCGGCAGGACCATCACCTGATCGGCGCCGCCGTCGGCGGCGGCCTGTGCTTGTTCGAGCGCGGTGACGGTACTTCCACCGTTGACGCCGGCGATGATCGGGATGTTCGGGCCGGTGAGGTCGCGGACCTCGCGCAGAATGGTGGCGCGTTCCGCCGTGGTCAGTGCGAAACCCTCGCTGGCCATGCCGAATACGGCGACGCCGTCGACGCCGCTGGCGAGTTGGAATTCGACCAGCGAATGCAGGGACGGCACGTCCAGTTCACCGGTGGCGGTGAACGGGGTGGCCAGGATGGGAATCAGGCCGGTCGGGGTGGGCATGGTCAGTTCTCCTTCGCGAGGGTGGCGATGTGGTCGGCGTCGATGTCGATGCCCAGTCCGGGGCCGGTGGGCACTTCGAATCCGGTGGGTCCGGCGACCAGTGGGGTGCGCAGGATGCTTTGTGCTACCGGGATGGTGTCGGGCTGGTACTCGAAGAAGGGGGTGTCCTGGCTGACAGCGGAGACGTGGATACCCGCGGCCAGGGAAATCCCGAGTCCGACGGAGTGATGGAACGCGACGGGGACGTGGGCTGCCGAGGCGAGTTCGGTGATGGCCATGGCCTCGGTGATACCGGTGCGGGCCACGTCGGGTTGCGCGAGGCGCAGCGCCCGCCGTTCGAGCCAGTCCGCGAATTCGTACCGAGTGCGCAGCGCCTCACCAACGGCGACCGGGGTGGTGATCCTGGTTGCGAGTTCGCGATGCCCGGCGACATCCTCGGGCGCCAGGGGTGCTTCGAAGAACAGGGCGTGGCGACGGTCGAGTTCTCGGCCGAGTTCGACGGCCTCACCGATTCGGTATGCCCAGTGGGCGTCGACCGCGATCGCCAGCGAGAGGGCTGCGGCCGCGACCGCGTCGTAGGTCGCCAGGTCGGTGGCGATTCCCTTGCCCAGGGCCAGTTTGACGGTCGTGGCTCCCTGGGTGACCCAGTCCGCGGCGAGTGCGGCGCGCTCCTCATCGGTGGAACGCGCCAGCCCCGAGATGTAGGCGGGGACCGTGGTGCGGGTGGCCCCGCCCAGCAGCTGCGCGACGGAGAGGCCGGTGAGTTTGCCCTGCAGGTCCCACAGGGCGATGTCGACCGCGGCCAGGGCGTCGGCTTGGTGCCCGACGAGGTGCCCGCGCTCACGCATCAGATCGCGTAGCCCGAACCACAGGGGCCGGACACCGGTCATCTCCCGTCCACGGAGCCAGCCGGCGAGCATGGTGTCGACCACCGCGGCCGATACCTCCGGGCCGACCGGGGCGAGTGTTTCGCCCCAGCCGGTGGTGCCGTCCTCGGCGGTGATCCGGACCAGCATGGTCTCGTATCGGCCGGAATACAGACTGCGCCAGGGCTCCCGGACGACATATCCGCGGGTTTCGGTCAGTTCGCTGCCGTCCTCCATGCGGCCGAGGTAGGCCTGTGGGCCGGAGAGTTTCAGGACATAGGTGGTGACGTCGGTGATGCGCATCGAGAAGGGTTTCCTTCACTATCGGGTTCAGGTGCAACCACTTTTGCATGGGCCTTGCAAAATGTGCAAGCGGTGCGCATAATTCACTCATGGCTTCCGAAACTGGCGGTAATCAGAGTGTCGAGCGGGCCGCGGCCGTGCTCAATGCGTTCAGCCTGGGTCGGCCCACGCTTCGGGTCTCCGATGTGGCCGCCCAGGTCGGTCTGGGTGTCTCGACGACGTCCCGGCTGCTGGCCACGCTGGAATCGGCCGGACTGGTCCGGCGCGATCCGATCAGTCAGCTCTACGAATTGGGCTCGGCGGTTCTCACCCTGGCGGGTGTCGCACTCAATAACGATCCGATTTATCGGCAGGCGCGTCCGGCTGCCCAGCAACTGGCGTGGGAACTCGGTCTGGGCGTCAACGTGTCGGTGCGACGAGGAGCGGAACTGTTTTACCTGCTCAACGTCGAGGGCCAGTTGGCGCAGAAGTCGTACTCCTTGATGGGGCAGCGCAACCCGCTGCACGCGACCGCGATGGGCAAGAGCCTGCTGCTAGGTACCACCGCCGGGGAACGAGCTGAGCTACTCGGCCCGGATCCGCTGGAATCGTTCACCACCCGCACGATCACCACACACGAGGCACTCGAGGCGGAGTTGTCCGCGGTGGCCGAACGGGGATACTCCACCGAGGTCGAGGAACTCGCCCTGGGCCGGGCCTGCATTGCCGCGCCGATAAAGGATCACACCGGCGAGGTCATCGCGGCGATCTCGCTGTCCGGTGCGCTGTCCACGATTGCCCTCGACGAACGCGAAGCCAAATTGGGCCGAATGATCGTCGAGGCCGCCGATGCGGTCGGTGTCGGACTGGGGTATTTGGGACCGGTACACACTCCCTCACGAGTGGTGTCCTGACCTCAGTCGGGCGGACCGAGAAAGCCTCATCACCCGACCGGGCACCGGCGGGAACCTATCGGCGCCCGTTGGGCCTGAAAACGCGGCGACAGCACCGTTACGCTGTATCGACCCGCGCCGGACTCTCCGTGCGCGCCATACCTTCTCCCTTGTTGGAGAGTGCATCGACGATCAAACGGCGAACCCCGACGAGATCGCTGTGCGACAACTGGGCCGATGGGCATCCTCGCCCCGCCGCTTCGCTCCCACACCACTAATCCTCGACAGACAATGAGGTCGCAATGTCAGAACAAGCCACGGTCACCAATACGGATGATTCCACTACCACTTCGGCCCGGACAAAGGACTCTTCCCCGCGGAAGGTGCTGATCGGTGCCGGCGTCGGCCACTTCGTCGAGTGGTTCGACATGGGCATCTACGGCACCCTCTCGACGATCATCGCAGCGAACTTCTTCGCCGCCGGTGATCCCACCGCCGCGCTGCTGGCGACCTTCGCGGTATTCGCGTCCGGGTTCGTCGTCCGCCCGCTCGGCGCACTGTTCTTCGGGCCGCTCGCCGACCGCATCGGCCGACAACGGGTCCTGGCGATGATCGTCATCACCTCACTGGCCACCTTCTCCATGGGCCTGATCCCCACCTACGCGTCGATCGGGATGTTCGCGCCCCTGCTGCTCGTCGTCGCCCGCCTGGTCCAGGGCTTCGCGGCCGGCGGTGAGACGTCGAGCGCGGTCACCTTGCTGTTCGAATACGCCCCCAAGAACCGGCGCGGCTACTACACCAGCTTCTCGAGCACCTTCAGTTTCGCCGCGTTCGTGTTCGGCTCCGGACTCGTTCTGACCTTGACCGCGATACTCGGCGACGATGCGATGACCTCGTGGGGCTGGCGGCTGCCGTTTCTGATCGCACTGCCGCTCGGTGTGATCGGCATGTACCTGCGTCTGAGGCTCGAAGACACTCCGGAGTTCCGCAGGTTGGAAATGGCCGGCAAGATCGCCGAGAACCCGATGCGAGACAGTTTCCGCACCGGCGGCAAGGCAATGCTCGCCCTGGCCGGACTGGTGGTGATCAAGGGCGTCGGGCACTGGATTCTGCAGACCTTCATGCCCAGCTACCTGCAGACCAGCATGCACTTCTCGAAAGTGCAGTCCTTCGCGGTGACCACCGTCTGCCTGTCAGTGATCGCCGTCGGCGTACTGGTGATGGGCGCCCTGTCCGACCGGGTCGGGCGCAAGCCGCTACTGGTCGGCAGCACCGTCGGATTCATCGTCCTGACCTGGCCCGCGCTGTGGCTGATGTCGTTGGGCAGCTTCGCGTGGGCGATGGTCGCGATGGTCGGCCTCGGTCTGCTGCTCGCCGCCTATGACGGCGCGATCGCCGCCACCATGGCCGAACTCTTCCCGCCGCAGATCCGATCGGGGGGAATCGCCATCCCCTACAACATCATCGTCTCGCTCTTCGGTGGCACCGCCCCCTACGTGGCGACCTGGCTCATCGCGGCCACCGGCAACAGACTGTCTCCAGCGTTCTACGTCATGTTCGCCGCCACGATCACCCTCGTCACCGTGCTCCGGTACGTCAGCGAAACCGTCGGCCCCCGCGCCACCGTGACGATCGAGCGGTGAAACCCATCCACCTCTCTCGGCTCCACCAGGAAGACACGATGACAACAGACACCACCTCGACCGTTCCCGTCCACACCACCCCCGGTCAACCCGAAACACGGCAGGAATCAGGCAGTCTCACTGCCGCCGCCACATCACCCTCGGACGCCCCGGAGGTGATCCGGACTGCCCGAGCCGCAGGAATCGGGTCCCCGCCCGGCGCCTACACACCCACCGAGATCGTCTCGGCGTGGCGCCACGGCCCCGGCTATCTCGCCGATATCGCCGCCCCACTGCCCCACATCCCGCTCGTGCCCACCGGCGGGGTCCACGCCGAGGATATCGCGGCGTACCACGACGCCGGCGCCCTCGCGGTCGGGATGAGCCGGTGACCGACCGCGCGCCCCGACCGGACTGATGCTCACATAACACCGCGCCGCCGGCGTCCGCCGAGTCCACCACTACCGGAGGGCATCCGCCGAATCCCGCCTGTGTCCGGACGACCTTCCCGCCACACTGCTCGACAACTGCCGCATACTGCACCCTCACCGGGATCACACCCGCACTCTCCCAGCGCGGCCGGCGCCATCCGCACTGCCATCAGCACCGTCCGCGACGCCGGCGGCACCGGCACCTTCGATGCCAATTACCGGGCCCGGCTCTGGCGGGCCGACCAGGCCACCGAAGTCCTCCGGGAACTCACCGCGTCGGCCGACATCGTCTTCGCCGGCGAAGACAAAGCACGAATGATCACCGGCGCCACCATCAAGGCAGAGAATCTGGCGGCCGCGCTGTGTGACTACGGCCCCACCACCGCGGTAGTCACCGCGGATCGGTCGGCGCCGGAGACTCATTCGCCGCCGGCTACCTCGCCGCCCTACCCGATGGACACGACGAACACACACCCATGACGACGGCCGCCACGGTGGCGGCAATGTCGGTTGCAATTCAGGGCGACTGGGAAGGGCTTCCGGGGCGCAGTGCGCTCGGATCGATCACGGCCGCGGCCGGAACGGTCACCCGCTAACCCCAGGATGGCAGGGACAACCAAATCGGCGCCCTGGAGCCGGGTTCTGGGTGCCACCTACATATTCCATGGCACGAACATCGAGATCAAGAGAGACAGCGCAACCGATGAAACTGATAGGCGTCCAGAATCCGCGGACCCGAACCACGACAGTCGGCCGGGTCGAAAACGATCGGGTGATCGAGATCGCCGATACAGCGTCGTTCTGGGCCGACCCCCTCGAGGCGTTGAATAGGGCCGATTCTGCGAACGGAATGGGTGTATCGCGCTCCGAGGTCATCGAGGTGCCATTGGTGCCCGACACCGCCCGGATACTGTGCGTCGGCGGCAACTACGCACCCACGGACGAAACCAGTTACACCGCACCGCAATACCCCACCATCTTCGGTCGCTGGACCACATCACTGAGCGTCACCGGGGTGCCGGTCACGATTCCAGCCAACGAACCCGGACTCGACTGGGAAGTCGAAGTCGCCGCCTACGTCGGCACCCGACTCAACGACGCCGACCCCGATACCGCCCGCCGAGCAGTACTCGGCTACTCCACCTTCAACGACCTCACCGCGCGCACCGCCCAGAAGATCACCAGCCAATGGACCCTCGGAAAGAACGTCGACAACAGCGGCCCGATCGGACCATTGGTCACCGCGGACGAGGTAGGAGATCTCCGAGCCGGACTACGAGTCCAGACGCGGGTCAACGGCACCACCGTTCAGGACGCCAACACCACATCTCTGATCTTCGACGTCGGGGAACTGCTGTCCTTCATCAGTAAAACGTTGACACTCAACCCCGGTGACGTCCTCGTCACCGGAACACCAGCCGGCGTCGGATACGTCCGCCAACCCCCCTGGCTACTCGTCGACGGCGATGAGGTCGAAGTCGAGGTCGAGCGGCTCGGAACCCTCCGTACCCCGATCCGAAAAGCCTGCTAACCCGAACTGCACAATCTTCCTACCGCACCCTCGAGCGACGAGATCCCGGCGTCCGCAGCCGCGCCGAGGTGTTCGTGATCGATGCCGCCACCAACACGGTCAGCACAACCCTTCCTGTGAAGGGCACCCTCGGCGGCGCGGCCGTCACCGGCGACGAAAATACCCAGTACGTCATCGACTCCAAGGGCGGCGCGGTCGCAGTCTTCGACACCGCCACCAACACCGAGATCGCCTACCTTCCCGTCGGCGCGATCACCGGCTACGTCACCGTCTCCCCCGACGGCAACCAGGCCTACGTCACCAGCTCCGACAACACCGTCACGACAATCACCCGCAGCGGCACGAACGAAGTGTGCACCGGATCGCTGTGCCTGCCGATACCTGGTCGCTGACGGACAACAATGAGTGAGGGCGGAACCCAGTGGGTTCCGCCCTCACTCATTCAAGTCAGTCGCACCCGGTTGCGGGAAGCGACAAGGCCCGTGGCCAACGTGGAGCACTGATCAGAGTCTGTAGATGGTCTGGCGAGGTGACGTGACGGGCGGCGCCCTCCCGAGGAAGCTCGCGGGCCGGTGAACCACCCCATCCCGCCGCCCACGCCGTTGCCGCGCCCGCTACGAGATGGCTTCCGGGGCCGGGCGATGCGCGGCGCGACCACGCTG
>Ga0247825_10003449_pt1 | contig 10420 bp, 4 predicted proteins | sample 13C_Vanillin_Day_FD_194413 | JGI IMG/M metagenome (GOLD analysis project Ga0247825, IMG submission 194413) | Soil microbial communities from agricultural site in Penn Yan, New York, United States - 13C_Vanillin_Day48 | ecosystem: Environmental > Terrestrial > Soil > Agricultural land | place... | reverse complement strand
GACGGCCGTCCAGGCTGGGCGTACATCTTTCTCGACATGGGGTACGTCGTGTACCTCCAGGATTTCCCGACGCGCGGCCGGTCGCAGTACGTGCCGGGCGTAGACGGCACTCCCGGACAGCTGAATCTCAATATTCGAACCGCGAACAACCTCGAAGAGATCTTCACCGCTGCAGCGGCGCGCGGCGATTTCCCGCAGGCCAAGAAGCACAACCAGTGGCCCGGCGCCGGACGCATCGGTGACCCGATCTTCGATAAGTTCAACAAGACCCAGGTGCAGTTCCTCGCAGGCAACCGGCAGGAGACGCTGACGCGCGACGCAAATGTCGCACTGCTCGACGCGATCAATACGCCGGTGATTCTGCTGACCCACTCGCAGGGCGGTTCGTTCGGCTGGCTCATCGCCGACGCGCGGCCGAACCTCGTGAAGGCCATCGTCACCCTCGAGCCCGCGGCGCCGCCCATTCGTGGCGTCGACACCGCGAAGGTCGCGTACAACGCCGGTGGTGGATTGAGCTGGGGCGTCGCGAACAACCCGATTGCGTATGAACCGGCGATCAGCGACGCGAAGGAACTGCAGACAGTGCTCGAGGCTCAGGCTCCGTCGGCGGACAAAGTGCCCTGCTACGTGCAACAGGAGCCCGCGCGCAAGCTGAAGAACCTCCAGAACATTCCGGTGCTGCTCATGTCGATGGACGGGAGCTATCACCGGCAGTACGACCACTGTCTGGCGAAGTGGCTCAATCAGGCGGGCGTGAAGACGCAGTACGTCGAGCCGGAGTCGGCGGGCATCTCGGGCAACGGCCACATGATGATGCTGGAAAAGAACAGCGTCGAGATCGCGAAGTACATCGGGAACTGGCTGAGCACCAACGCCCGTCCTGGACGCGGCGAGAACACGTCGAGGGCCATGCCGCCCGCGCGCGCGATTCCGACGTTCCCGGTCGAAGACATTGCGCGCAAGGGCTTCTTCTACGCCGGCGGCGAGTATTGGGGTGAGGCTGGCCGCCAGGTGATGCGCGGCGCGATGTACACCGAGGTGTGGGTGCCCCGGCAGATCCGACAGCCGAACCCGATCGTGCTCTTCCACGGGAACGGGCAGACAGGTGTGGACTGGCAGCAGACACCAGACGGTCGTGCCGGGTGGGCCTACAAGCTGATGGACGAGGGGTTCGTCGTCTACATGGTCGATTTTCCCGCCCGCGGCCGCTCGACGTACGTGCCGCTGCCTGGGCCGGACGGCAAGACCCCGATCGACGGCAACCTCGGAATCCGGACCGCGCTCGAGCTCGAGCGGATCTGGACCAACGCCCGTGAGCGCGGGGATTTCCCGTTGAAGATGAACCACACGCAATGGCCGGGCACCGGCAAGATGGGCGATCCCATCTTTGACACATTCATCAGGTCGCAGGTCCAGTTTGCCGGGGCCACCGGTCAGTTGGTGCGTCCGGCAGGCGTGGCGCTGCTCGACATGATCGCCACACCGGTCATTCTCTTCACCCACTCGCAGGGTGGCGGCTTCGGGTTCGAGGTGACCGAGACACGCCCGGAGTTGGTGAGGGCGATGGTCACTGCCGAGCCTGGAGGTCCGCAGTTCGGGGGCGCCGACACGGCGAAGGTCGAGGCTGGACCTCGCAACCCCAACTCGTGGGGCTTGACGAACATGAAGTACCAGTACGACCCGCCGGCCAACGCACCGGCGGAGATTCAGACGGTGCTCGAGGCGAAGTCCGATCGGCCGGATGAGGTGCGTTGCTGGATGCAGGTGGAGCCGGCACGGAAGCTAGCGAAATGGCAGAACATCCCGGTTCTTGCAATCTCTGCCAGCGGCACGTATCACCGTGTCTACGACCCGTGCATTCCGAAGTTCCTCAACCAGGCGGGCGTCAAGACCGATTTCATCCGCCTCGAGGACGTCGGCATCAGGGGCAACAGCCACATGATGATGCTCGAGAAGAACAGCGACGACGTCATCGAGTTCGTCGTGGACTGGATCAAGGACAACGTACCCGCGAACGTAACGAGCACGCGGTAGGCGGAAGTTTGCAGGCTCTGGGCCCTAGGCTTTGGGCTTTGGGTTCTGGTTGGGTGGGGCAGTTGGCGAAGGCGCGCGGTCGAGCCGATGCCAGAGCCAACGCCTAGAGCCCAAAGCCTAGAGCCAGAGACTAGAGACCAAAGACTAGAGACTAGAGAGTAAAGACTAAAGACGAGAGTCGACAAATAACACCAGCTTTGAGAGGCCTCCCATGAAGTACTTGGTGAGCGGCTGTTTCGTTCTCGTGGCGTTCTGTGTGGCGTCGCCGAGCTATGCGCAAAGCAGAGCCAAGGCGCAGAACGTCCCGGAGATCCCCTTTGAGTCCGTGGCGAACTTCCTGAAGATGCCACCCGATCTGTACCTTGGCGAGAGCATGGGTGTCGCCACCAACTCGAAGGGTCACCTGTTCGTCTACACCCGCCGGGACGATACTCGCCTGCTCGAGTTCGATCAGACCGGGACTTTCGTGAAGGAATGGGGCGAGGGACTCTACGGGTTCGAGTTCGCGCACAAGGTTCGCGTCGACAAGGAGGACAACGTCTGGGCCGTCGATGAGGGGACGAACATGGTCATCAAGTTCAACCCCGAGGGGCGAGTCGTGATGGTACTCGGTCGTCGCCCGGAAGCGGTCGAGGGCGCGGTGGAGACACCGCAGGGCGATCCGCCTCCAGCCCAGCGCTATCTCTTCGCCCGCCCGACCGACGTGGGCTGGGATGCGCAAGGCAACATCTTCGTGACCGACGGCTACATCAACCACCGGCTGGTGAAGTACGACAAGAACGGCAGGTACATTCGGGAGGTCGGCAGTCACTTACGAGGGACGGACCCGTATCAGTTCAACACGCCGCATGGTCTGGCCGTCGATGCGCAGGGCAACGTCTACGTGGCGGACCGGGGCAATGCGCGCATCCAGGTGTTCGATAACAACCTGGTGCTTCGAGCCATCTACGACAACGTTGGCAACCCCTGGGAACTGTGCATATCGCCCGGCGCACACCCCTATCTCTTCTCGTCGAACTCGAATCCCGACGCGAATCCCGCGGCTTCGTGGGAGACGAGCGGCGAGATCTACAAGATGGAACTGGACGGGCGGATCGTCGGCAAGTTCGGACGAGCAGGAAAGGCGATCGGCCAGTTTCAGACCGTGCACGGCATCGATTGCCGCAACCCCGATGAGCTCTTCGTTTCCGAGATCGCGGCGTGGCGCGTGCAGAAGATCCGCCTGCGTCAGACCACGACCACCACGTCGAGCCGGTAGGGGAGGATTTCATGAGACGCCTGTTGTCGACCGCGCTTGTCACGGCCACGCTCGCGCTTGGCGCGACCCTCTCCGCGCAGCTGAACCTCTCGGAGATTCCCTACGACGCAGTCGAGCCGCTCAGGCTCCCGCCGAACGTACACATGGGTGAGGCCGCCGGCGTGGCGACCAACTCGAAAGGCGACGTATTCGTGTACACGAGAACCGGCTCGCCCGTGATCACGTCCGCGGGATCGCGCAGTGTGTCCCACGGCGGGTCCCGGCTCTTCCAGTTCGATCGCACCGGCAAGTTCGTACGTGAGATCGGTCAGGGAGTCTACGGGTTCCTGCAGGCGCAGCAGGTCCGCGTCGATCCGCAGGACAACGTCTGGATCGTCGATCAGCTGTCGACGCAGGTCATCAAGTTCGACCCGAACGGGCGGATTCAGATGGTCTTTTCGAGAAAGCCGGAGGCGATGCGTATTCCGGGGTTGCCGTTGGCGGTGCCCGCGGATACCTATGCGCTCGTCGGGCCGAGGCCACCGCAGCCCCCAGGTGAAGGTCGTGGTGGTGCGGCGGCGCCAGCCGCCGCTGCTGGTGGGGGCCGCGGCGGTCCGCCCCCCGGTTCGGGCGCGGAAGGTGAGAACTTCAACCGCCCAACCGACGTCGCGTGGGATTCGGCGGGGAACATCTATGTCGCTGATGGATACGGCAATTCACGTATCGCGAAATACGACCCCAACGGGAAGTGGATCAAGAACTGGGGCTCGACCGGCACGGGCGACGGCCAGTTCCGCGTGGTTCACGGCATTCAGATCGACGCGGCCAACAACGTGTACGTGGCCGATCGCGACAACAGGCGAATTCAGGTCTTCGACACGGAAGGGACGTTCAAGACGCAGTACCGGAACGTCGGGACCCCGTGGGCGATCTGCATCACACCAGGACCTCGTCAGGTCTTGTACGTCTCGAACTCGAATCCGCCCAGCAACCTGGACTACGACGGCGAGATCCTGAAGATGACGCTCGACGGCACGATCATCGGCAAGTTCGGCCGCGCCGGCAAACAGCTCAAGGAGTTCGGGACGGTCAACGCCATCGACTGCCGAAGCGAGAACGAACTGTACGTGGGCGAGATCGGCAATTGGCGTGTGCAGAAGGTCACGCTGCGCCCGACGGCAACGGCGACGCGCTAGCGTCGACGCGAATGGCTTGACCTGTTTGGCGCCAGACGCATACAGTCACGAGGTTCGCCGCCCGCCTCCGAGCCCCGTCGTGCTCCGTGAGCGGGCAGTAGTGGTACGGCGGACACAACAGCAAGTACGGAGGAAGAGCTATGCGTAAACGTGCGTCACTTATCGTGACAGCCGCGATTGCCGTGACGGCCGTGTTCGTCGTGGGCAACCGGTTGTCATCGGTGCAGGGTCAGGCTGGGCCCACCCGGGTTGCCGCGGTGCCTGGAGAGAAGGGCGGCCAGGACATGTTTGGCGGCTACGAGGTGGTGGCCGGCTGGCCGAAGCCGCTGTCGAGCGTGCCAGGCGTTGGGAAGTGGACATGGGGCGCAGGCCAGGGCGTGTTCGCCGAGACGCCAAACCGGGTCTTCACCCTGCAGCGCGGCATGCTGCCGGACATCGAACGGCCGAAAAACACCAAGATCGCCCCGAGCGTGGAGTTCCCGATCGGACGGCTCCCGTGGCGCGACGCCACGTCCGCGAGCCCTCCGGGAGCGTTGTTCAAGCAGGGCACGCAGGAGCCGGGCGATGACCTCGACGTCGGGCAGCCCGACGTGGACTACAAGTGGGCGCGGATCATCAACGTGATCGACGCCCAGGGTAATCACGTCGAGGACTGGACGCAGTACGACAAGATGTTCCGCCGGCCGCACTCGGTATTCGAGAGCCCGTACGATCCGCAGAAGGACGTCTGGATCGTGGACGACTACCGTCACGCGATCTTCCGCTTCAGCAACGACGGCAAGAAGCTGCTGCAGACGCTCGGTACCGTGAACGTGCCCGGGAACGACTCCACGCATTTCTACCGTCCGACGTTCATGGCGTGGGCGCCCAACGGTGACTTCTACGTGGCTGACGGCTATCAGAACACCCGCGTCGTCAAGTTCGACAAATCGGGCAAGTTCCTGATGACCTGGGGTGAGCGCGGCGAGGCCGGCAAGGAAACCCGCCCCGGGTACTTCAACAACGTCCATGGCGTGGCCGTGGATCCGCAGACTGGTCGCGTGTTCGTCAACGACCGCGGCAACCGTCGGATCCAGGTGTTCGACGCCAACGGCAAGCCGCTCGATTCGTGGAGCGTTGGTAAAGCGCCGGCCGACATTCACCTGATCTACATGGACGGCTCGCGCATGCTCTGGGCGTTCGATCGCGCCTCATCCAAGATGATCAAGTACGACCTCGAGGGCAATCTCCAGTACACCTTCGGGATGTGGGGACCGATCCCCGGCGGATTCTGGGGTGTGCACGGGATGCACGTCGACTCCCAGGGGAACCTCTACGTGGCCGAAGTCGACAACGGCGGCGCGCAGAAGTTCACGCCGCGCGCGGGCGCCAACCCGGCGTTCCTCCTGACGAAGTCGGCTGCTCCGGCGTCGGGGACGCGGTAGATCGTCTTTGGTCTTTCGACTTTAGTCTCTCGTCTTGGTCTTTCGTGGCCCTGCGGCGAACGTATCGCCGCCGGGCCTTTCGTCTTTTCGGGCAACTTGCGCAAGACCAGAGACCAGAGACTAGAGACCAGAGACCAGAGACTGCCTCCCACCGTGATCTACCTTCTCTTCCTCCTATCCGGCCTCAGCGGCCTCATCTATCAAGTCATCTGGGTCCGTGAGTTCGGCAACGTCTTCGGCAACACCATCCACTCCGCGTCGCTGGTCGTGGCCGTCTTCATGCTGGGACTTGGCGCTGGCAGCTACCTCGTTGGGAGTTGGGCCGACCGGCGGTACGCGGCCGAGCCAGACTCCCTGATCCGCGCGTATGGCTACGTCGAGCTCGTCATCGCATTGATGGGCCTGGTCGTCGCGGCATCGTTGCCGCATCTTGGTACTCTCTCCGCGCTCGTCTCTTCCTACTCGCGCGAGCCGTCCGGGTGGTATGCGCTTTCCACGGCCTCGTATTTCGCGCGAGGGGCCGCCGCAGTTGTCCTGCTGACGCCCATCACGATGCTGATGGGCGGGACGCTCACGCTTCTGGTTCGACACCTCGTCCGGCACGATCTCGAGGTCGGAGGGTGGCGTATTGCCCTCCTGTACGCCGTCAACACAGCTGGCGCGGCGCTCGGGTGCGCGCTGACGGACTTCGTCCTGGTGCCGGCCTACGGCCTGTTCGGGACCCAGATGTTCGCCGTGGCCTTCAACGTCGTCGCGGGCGTAGGCGCGTTGGTGTTGGCGAATCATTCCGGGGTCCGTCTCAAGGCGGACCGTCGTGCCCGGTCAGCTACGCCGAGGCCCAACGCGCGCAGGGCACGTGCCGCGAGCGCCGACGTACGTAGAGCGGGTGCCGTGCAGCGGACCCGCCAGGAAGAAACACTCGCGCCCGATACCACGCGCTGGATCGACGCCGAGGGCGGCCGGGCGGTGATCTTCACGAGCATCGCCCTCGCGCTAACCGGTGTCGCGGCCATGGGGATGGAGATTCTGTGGTTCCGGCACTTCACGATTCTCCTTGGCGGATTTCGTGCTGTGTTTTCCCTGCTGCTTACCGTGATTCTCGTGGGGATTGGCATCGGATCGCTGGCCGGAGGCGCAGCCTGCCGCCGAACCGGCATGCCGGCTGTCTGGTTCATCGTCGCGCAGGCGTCGTTCGTCGTCTCAACCCTCCTTGGATTCGCGATCGCGGACGTCCGGGCCATCGACGAGGCGGTGAACCGGCTGGGCGGTTCGGAGCTTCAACCCGCTGCACGCATGGCCGGAGCGTGGGCGGAGTTCTGGTTCAACGCGACCCCGATGCTCACCGAGGTTGCCGTGCCCGCCCTGCTCATGGGCTTCAGCTTTCCGCTCGCCAACGCCGTGATTCAGCGCACCGAGCGTCTCGTAGGCCGTCGTGCTGGCATGTTGTATCTGGCCAACACCGCCGGCGCTCTCGTCGGCAGCCTCGTGGCGGGTTTTGTTCTTCTCCCCATGCTCGGGCTTCAGCTCAGCGCGACGATCCTGATGACCGTCGCGCTGCTTGCCGTCGTACCTCTCTATCTGGCGACTCGAGCCCCGAACCCAGAGTCCCGGGTCCCGAGCCCCGAGGCCCGAGTCGCCACCAAGGCTCTCGGTGCTTCGCTCGTCGTCGGCGTCGGTGCCCTCGCGCTGTGGGCGCAACTCCCTTCCGACCATGTGATCACCCGCGCGCTCGGAACACCGAAAGGCGAAACGGTGCTGACGATCAGCGATGGCCTCACCGAGGTGATCGCAGTGACCGAAATGCCAGGCCAGGGGCTCACGCTCAGCACCAACGGTCATCCGATGTCGTCGACCAAACCGCTCGCGCAGCGCTACATGCGCGCGCTCGCTCACGTGCCGTTGCTGTCGATGCGCGACCCACGGACCGTTCTGGTCATCGGCTTCGGCGTCGGTAACACGACACAGGCCGCAACGCTCCACCCGTCGGTTCAGCGCGTCGACCTTGCCGATTTGTCGCGCGGCATCCTCGATCACGCCGACTACTTCAAGGATGGAAATCAGGGTGTGCTGGGCAGCCCTCGGCTGTCGGTTCACATCAACGACGGCCGGCAGCATCTGCTGATGCAGCCCGAGGGCGCCTACGACCTGATCACCCTCGAGCCACCACCGATCGCGTACGCAGGAGTAAGCGCGCTCTATTCAAGGGAGTTCTACGAGCTGGCGCGTTCCCGCTTGACCGCGGGCGGCTACGTGAGCCAGTGGCTGCCGGCATATCAGGTACCTATCGAGACCGCACTCGCCATGGTCCGCGCCTTCGTGGACGTATTCCCGCAATCAGTTTTGCTGTCGGGCGCGGAGTCCGATCTGATTCTCCTGGGGACCAGCGGGCCGCGGATCGAGATCGATCCCGAGCAAGTGTCGGCAGCGCTCGCGAAGGCGCCGGCTGTGCAGGCGGATCTCTCCCGCATTAGCCTCGGACGCATTCATGAAATCGTCGGCAGCTTTGTCGGCTCTGCGCAGACCTTGGCCGACGCCACCCGCGCGGTGGAGCCCGTGACCGACGACCGTCCGGTCCAGGAGTATGGCGTCCGGTCGTTGCTCACTGTCAGCCGTGTGGTCCCGGGAGCGGTCGTCGATCTCGGACGCATCGCCGAATGGTGCCCCCGGTGCTTCTCCGGAGGAGCACCCGTTCCGGCGGTCCAGGGTCTCGACACGTATCTCGCGCTTCTCGGACTGGCCTACGGCGGTTCGCCGACAGCCGTTGCTGAGGCCAGACAGCATGCGGAACGCGAGGGGCGTGTCGTTGCCGGCAGCAACTACCTCGGGATGATCGTCCCGGAGTCAGCGGCGATGCACAACGTGCTGGGCGTTGCAAGTGCAACAGATGGCCGGTTGGACGACGCCATCGCAGAATTCTCGATCGCGCTGACGCTTGACCCCGAGAGTGCGCAGACGCACTGGCACCTGGGAGCCGCCTTCGCATCGCAGAACCGGCGAGAGGAGGCGCTCGGACATCTCCAGCGTTCGGTGCAACTCAATCCCGGCAACGGCTCGGCGCAGCACGATCTGGGTGTGATCCTGGCGTTCGCGGGCCGATGGGACGAAGCGGCCAACCATCTCGAGCGTTCGCTCGAGCTCGATCCCAGTTCAGACGACGCGCGTCGGAATTTGGCCGCCGTGCGAGAGCAGCAGGCGCGTCGCAGCGCAAACCGGTTCGCACGACCTTGACCGCATCCGCGATCACCCATAACATTACCGCGCCTGTCAGCGTTGCCACCGGCCAGTTCGACGCGGGTGTGTGCGCGTATCGTTCTCTAACTGCCCGGAGGGCTATTTGATGGTGACCGCAGCCGCAGCGCGACCGATGACTCCCCTCAATTCAAACCAGATCAAGGGTTTCTGGGCTGCCTGGGGGGGCTGGTGCCTCGACGGCATGGACGCGTTCATCTACGCGCTCGTTCTGGTGCCCGCCTTGCGAGAGTTGCTGCCGAACTCCGGCATCGAACCGACGCCTGGGAACATCGGGTACTACGGCAGCCTTCTGTTCGCGCTGTTTCTGCTCGGGTGGGGTCTGTCGATGGTCTGGGGTCCGATCGCCGATCGGTACGGGCGCGTCAAGGCGCTGATGGCGACCATCCTGTTCTACTCGGTGTTCACGTTCATGTGCGGTCTCGTCACCAACATCTGGCAGCTCGCGATCTTGCGTGTGCTGTGCGGCATTGGTCTTGGCGGTGAACAGCCGATGGGCGGGACGTTCATCGCTGAGGAGTGGCCCGAAGATCGCCGGAAGATGGGCGCTGGCTACATGCACACCGGTTACTACTTCGGCTTCTTCCTCGCCGCCATCGCGAACTACACGATTGGCGCGAACTTCGGATGGCGCTGGATGTTCGTACTCGGCGGCGCACCGGCGCTGCTCGTCGGCTGGATCCAGCACGGTGTCCGCGAGCCGGAGACCTGGCAGAAGAAGGCGGCCCAGGAAACCGAGCGTCCCCGGATGATCGATTCCTTCAACAAACTGTTTTCCGCCGCGTATGCGAGCCGCACGCTCATCAACTCACTGCTGTTTACGGTGTCGATCATTGGTCTGTGGGCCGGATCGATCTATGTGCCGACCGCCGTCACGCAGATTGCACAGCGCGCGGGGTATGAGGCTGCGGATGCCGCGAGGATGGCATCGTATGGGTCGATGGTCCTGGCGTTGGGAACGATCATTGGCTGTCTCGCCGCACCGAAGCTGGCCGAGAGTCTTGGGCGCCGCACCGCGATGGGGCTGTACTACGTCTTGATGGGTATCGCCGTCGCCGTCGGGTTCGGCTACGTGTTCTACGCGGTATCCGCGATGACGCCGTTCTTCGTGCTCGTCTTCGTGCTCGGTCTCGGAGGCGCGAACTTTGCGCTGTATACACTGTGGCTGCCCGAGCAGTACACGACCGACTGCCGCGGAAGCGCGATCGCGTTCGTCAGCTCGGCCGGCCGTTTCGTCGGAGTCGCCATGGTGTTCATCCTCGGCAACGGCATCGCCTCAT
>Ga0247825_10003448_pt1 | contig 10420 bp, 9 predicted proteins | sample 13C_Vanillin_Day_FD_194413 | JGI IMG/M metagenome (GOLD analysis project Ga0247825, IMG submission 194413) | Soil microbial communities from agricultural site in Penn Yan, New York, United States - 13C_Vanillin_Day48 | ecosystem: Environmental > Terrestrial > Soil > Agricultural land | place... | reverse complement strand
ACGGGGCCGCTGCTGCCGCGCAACCGCGATCTGGTGAAGCGCTATTTTGGTGACGAGTGACATGAGAGGAGCCCGACGTGTCTGAGCTTCTGAGCCCCGCCGAGGTGCAGGGGGCGGCGGAGGTGGCGGCCCAACTGAAGAAGGGCCTCAACCAGGTCCTGCTCGACCAGGAGGGCGTCGTCGAGCAGGTGGTGGTGGCGGTGCTCGCGCGAGGCCACGTCCTGCTCGAGGGCCTGCCGGGCCTTGGAAAGACAGAGCTGTGCAAGGCGCTGGCGCGGTTGCTGGCGCTGCCCTTCCGCCGCATCCAGTTCACCCCGGATCTGCTCCCTGGCGACATCACCGGCACCTACGTGCTGGAGGGCGAGGGCCGCCGCGAGTTCACCTTCCGCGAGGGGCCCCTCTTCGCCAGCATCGTCCTCGCCGACGAGATCAACCGCTCCAGCCCCAAGACGCAGTCCGCCCTCCTCGAGGCGATGCAGGAGCGGAGCGTCACGGTGCTCGGGCAGACACGCTCGTTGCCGGATCCCTTCTTCGTGCTGGCCACGCAGAACCCCATCGAGCTGGAGGGCACCTACCCGCTGCCCGAGGCCCAGCTCGATCGCTTCCTCTTCCGCGTCCAGGTCCCGCCCGTGGGGGCGAAGACGCTGAGCACCCTGCTCACCACCCGCGTGCGCGGTGCTCCTCCCGCGCTGCCGCCGGTGCTCGATGCGCAGAGTCTCGGGCGCCTCTTCGCCACGACGGATCGCGTGCACCTGCCCGGACCCGTGGCCGACTTCATCGGCCGTCTGGTGGAGTCCACGGATCCGCGCCAGGCCCACGCCCCGGACTCGGTGCGCCGCTTCGTCCGCTATGGCGCCTCGCCTCGTGCGGCGCTGGGGCTCGCCGCCGCGGGCCGGGCGCTGGCGCTGCTGCGCGGCAAGCCCAACGTGGGCTTCGACGAGGTCGTCGCGGTGGCTCCGGCCGTCCTCAACCACCGGCTCGTGCTCGCCTATGAGGCGTCGCTGGAGAAGGTGTCTTCCACCGAGGTCATCCGCGCGCTGCTCCAGGCCGTGCCCGAGGTGCCTCGTGCGTAGGTTCCTGGAGATCGGGCTGCTGTGCGCCGCGCTGCTGGCCTCGGCTCCCGGGCTCGCGCAGGACGCGGGGACCGAGGGGCTCACCACGGACGAGGCGGCTCCCGAGGAAGAGGTCGCCCCCGAGGAAGAGGCCGCCGCCGAGGAGGAGCCCACCACCTTGGAGGAGGTCGCGGCGGCGGAGCTCGAGGAGCCCGTGCGCTTCGGCTATGCCGACTCGACGGGCAACCTGGAGAACCTGGACGACAGGGACGAGCTGCGCGTCTCCGTGCGCACCGGCGCCCTGCGAGCGAAGCGCGGCTATACGCCCCTGGAGGTGACGCTGTACAACAGCGAGAACGTGCCGCGAGCGGTGCGCCTCTCCTTCCAGGGGTACGGCTCGGGATCACCTCAAACGGAGCGAGCGCTGGAGCTGGCTCCGCGTCAGCGGCTCACCACGTACCTGCTTGTCCCCGCGTCCGTGCATTCCGGTGTCTTCTCCGTCTCCGGGCCCGGCCTCCCCCCGCGCACCACCGGGGTGTACCTGGATGACGGCAGCGCCCTCTCCATGGTGGTGCTCGGTGCGTCCAAGGCGTTCGAGGCCAGCACCGCGATACCCCGCGCCGAGGACAGCAAACCCCCGGAGGTGAACACCCGCTTCCTGCCCGTGCAGGACGCGCCCCGCGAGCTGGCCGCCTACGTGGGGTACCCCCTGGTGATGGTGACCGAGGACGTGGTCTCCGTGCCCTCCGATGTCTGGGCCGCGCTGGAGAACTACGCGGCGGCGGGGGGCTCGCTCATCCTGTCCCGGCCGCCTCGTGATGTGCATCAGCGCCTGCCGCTGCTCTCGCCGGAGGCGACGCGCGACACATGGAACGCCTACGGCTTCGGGAACGTGTACCTGTGTCAGTCCGGGCCGAAGGACTGCGCCAAGGCGATGGTGTCCGTGGATCAGGATGGCACGCCGCCGTTGGATCCGGTGGGGCCGCCGCCTCGCTGGGAGAACAACCGCTTCGCGCTGAATCGAGGCGAGACGCCGCTGCTGCCCAACGCGCTGGTGCCAGTGGGCCGCTTCCTGATCCTCATCTTCCTGTTCTCGCTGGTGGTGGGGCCTGGCGGGCTCATACTCGCGCGGCGCAGGGGCCCCGTGGCGCTGCTGATCGGCGTGCCGGCGGTGGCGCTGCTCACCTGTTCGATCATCGTCGCTGACTCGGTGCTGGTGGACGGCTTCGTCACCCACTCCTCGCGGTACAGCTACACCTGGCTGGACCGGCCGAGGGATCGGGCGGTGACGTCGGTGGTGGGGGGCTACTACGCCAACCTGGCGACGAGCGAGGTGCAGTTTCCGGCCAACAGCGTGCTGTTGGCGCCAGACGAGCTGGACGAGTGGCTCGTGGACGTGCGCTGGAACGGGGGAGGCATGGTGGCGGATGGCTTCCTCCCGGCGCGTACCTATATGGAGTGGGGCGAGCTGGCCGTGGTGCCCACGCGGGCCCGGCTGGTGGCGCGCCGCGAGGGGAGCGGGGTGAAGGTGCAGAACGCGCTCGGAGCCCCGCTCAAGGAGGGCTACCTCCGCCTGGGGAAGAAGTACTACTCGCTGCCCGAGCTCGCCGATGGTGCCGAGGGCCTGGCCGTGGAGCTGGAGCGCGTCAAGCCGCAGGCAGGCATCGCGGACCGCGTGAGCCTGCCTCTGGGCATGAAGCGCCGCGCGAAGACGACGGGCCCGGACTTCCTGCGGCCGCTGGAGGAGGGACACTTCCTGGCTCGGATGGGGGGAATGGGCTTCGGGCCGTTGGCGGCAATGAAGGTGGAGCTGCACGAGGGGACTCATTACGTGCGCGGGCAGGTGGACTCACCATGAGCAACTCGCGGAGAGACGAGGTGGGGCGATGAGCCTGTTGCAGGTGAAGGGGCTGCGGCGCGACTTCGGGGCGCTGCGCGCGGTGGATGATGTGACGTTCGAGCTGGACGCCGGCACCATCCTGGGCTTCATCGGCCCCAACGGTGCGGGCAAGAGCACCACCATGCGCATCATCGCCACGCTGGACACGCCCACGTCGGGCGAGGTGCTGCTGGATGGGCAGTCGCTGGTGGACTCGCCGGACAAGGCCCGGCCGCTCATTGGCTACATGCCGGACCGGTACGGCACATATGACGACGTCACCGTCTGGGAGTTCCTCGACTTCTTCGCGCGCGCGTACGGCCTCAAGGGCGAGGCACGCAAGAAGCGGGTGGCCTCGGTGATGGAGTTCACGGGGCTGGTGCCGCTGAAGGACAAGCTCACCAGCGCGCTCTCCAAGGGCATGAGGCAGCGCGTGGCGCTGGGGCGGACGCTGCTGCACGATCCGAAGCTGCTCATCCTGGACGAGCCGGCGGACGGGCTGGATCCGCGCGCCCGCATCGAGCTGCGCGAGCTGCTGCGGGCGCTGGCGGACCAGGGCAAGGCGGTCCTTATCTCCAGCCACATCCTCACGGAGCTGGCGGAGATCTGTGACACGTGCGCCATCATCGAGCAAGGGAGGCTGCTGGCCACGGGCAAGGTGGCGGACCTGCTGGCGCAGAGCCAGACGGGGACGGGCACGGAGCTGACGGTGCGGCTGGCGGTGGCGCCGGGCGCGGAGGGTGACGCCGCGTACGAGCGCACGGAGAAGGTGCTGCTGGAGCAGCCCAGGGTTGGGCAGGTGGTGCGTGAGCCGGGGGCGATCCGGGTGCGGCTGGAGCTGGAGCCGGGCGCGACGCGGTCTCAGGTGGACGAGGCGGCGGCGCGGCTGCTGGCGGCGCTGGTGGGGGCGGGGGTGCCTGTCTGCGCCTTCAGCCACCGCGAGCTGAACCTCGAGGATGCCTTCATGACGGTGACAAAGGGGAGGGTGGCGTGAGCGCTCCCGTGGAAGCCATGGCGCCGGCCTCGCTGAGCGAGCGGCTGGGGGACCGGATCAACCCGCTGGTGGTGAAGGAGATCCGCCAGGGGCTGCGCACCCGGGTGTTCTGGGTGTGCTTCGGGCTGATGCTGTTGGCGTGCGTGCTGCTGTCGCTGATGGCGTACGCGGATGTGAAGGACGGCGGGTACCGGGCGCGGGGGCAGGTGTACTTCTTCACCTACTTCGTGTGCCTGGGGCTGGTGCACTTCTTCGTCATCCCCTACAGCGCGTACCGCTCGCTGGCGCGCGAGCGCGAGGACGAGACGTGGGTGCTGCTGGCGCTCACGGGGCTGGGGCCTCGGCGCATCCTGCGCGGCAAGATGACCTCCTTCCTGGCGCAGGCGGGGCTGTACGCCTCGGCGGTAGGGCCCTTCCTGCTGTTCAGCTACTACCTCAACGGCATTGATCTGCCGACGATCCTCACGGTGCTGGCGCTGGGGGCCGCATGGCTGGTGTTCCTCACGGTGCTGGGGGTGTGCGCGGCGACGCTGGCCGATGGGCGGCTGGGGCGGGCCTTCGTGCACTTCCTGGTGCTGGGGATGCTGGCGGCGGGAGTGGCGCAGGGGCTGGGGGCGGCCTTCGCGCTGAGCGAGGGGGGCTCGCGGCTGATGCGGGACACGGACTTCCTCTACGCCGTCGGCATCTCGCTGTGGCTGATGCTCAGCTACGGGTGGCTGCTGTTCGAGTCCGCGGCCGCGAGGCTGTCGCTCATCACCGAGGACTACTCCCGGGGGCCGCGGCGGGCGATTGTGATCCAGGTGCTGGTCAGCGCGGTGATCGTCGCGGCGCTGTGGTGGATCAAGGGGGAGGAGCGCGAGATCGCGACAGTCGCGGGTGTGGCTGGATGCCTGCACCTGACGGTGTCGGGGCTCTTCATCATCTCGGACGTGGATGGACAGGCGCGGGCGCTGCGGGCGAAGACGCGAGGGTGGAGCCTGCTGCGGCCCGGCGCGGTGCGTGGCTTCCGGCTCACGGTGCTGCTGATCGCAGGCTGGTCGTTCCTGTGCGCGATGCTCGGATGGAACTCCGACGACAAGGAGCTTCAGTGGCGCTCGATGCTCTATGTCACCATTGCCGCGGCGGCGTACCCCATCCTGTACTTCGCGGTGGCGATCCTGGTGGGGAAGATGCCGCGCTCGGACCGATTCTCATCGCCTGCGATGGTGCGCATCCTGTTCGTCTCGCTGGCGGGCCTGGGAGCGCTGCTGCCGCCGCTGCTCTCCCTGCTGGTGGATGAGCCCGCGGACAATGGGCTGATCAACCTGCTCAACCCCATCGTCGGGCTGGTGAACTTCGGCACCCACGAGTACTCCCTGTCACAGCCTAAGATGACCGTGGAGCTGCTGGGCTTTCTGTGCGTGGTGGCCGCGCTCGCAGCCTTCGCCGCGGATCGAACCCTGCTCGAGCGCGAGCGGCGGGCCCACTCATCGTGAGCGCGGCGGCAGACGAGACCGAGGTGGCGAGGCTGGCGCCGGGGCTTGCGCTGGCGCTGCCTCGAGTGCCTCATCGGGGGCGGGTAGGCGAGGTGCGCGCCTCCTCCGCGGGCGCCTCGCTGGAGCTGCACGACTTTCGCGCCTACCAGCCGGGGGATGATCTGCGGCAGGTGGACTGGAACGCGGTGGCGCGCACAGGGGAGATCATCCTCCGCGTGCGCCAGGACGAGGTGTCCCCGCGTGTGGAGGTGCTGGTGGACGCCTCCCGCTCCATGACGCTGAGCTCGGCGAAGGAGGCGCGAGCGCGGGAGGTGGCGCTGCTGGCCGTGGAGGTGGGGGGGCTGCAGGGGTTGACGCCCACGCTGCTCAGCACGAGCTCGCGACCAGAGCGAGCGGAGGGGCAGGTATGCCGCTCGGCCTTGCGCTCGGTGGCCTTCGACGCGAGGGATGACCTGGCTGCGGCGCTGGGGCGGATGCCGCCGCTGCGCCCGTGCGGCCTGCGCGTGGTGGTGAGCGACTTCCTCTTCGAGGCGGACCTGCCTGGACTGGTGGCCCGGCTGGCGAGAGGGGCCTCGGCGCTCTTCCTCGTGCAGGTGCTGGATGCGGAGGATCTGGAGCCCTCGGGAGGCGAGGGGGCACGGCTGGTGGACTCCGAGAGCGGCGCTGCGTTGGAGGAGCTGCTCACGGAGGACGTGCTGGCCGCCTACGCTCGGCGCTTCGCCGAACACCAGCGCATGTTGCGGGCTGCTGCGGCGCGGGCGAGGGCGACCCTGGTGACGGCCCCGGCGCTGGAGCCATTGAGGGCACTCGTGAGAGGCCCTCTGCGGCCGCTCTTCCTGGCGGGGGGCGGCGCGTGAGCTTCGGCTTCCCATGGGGGCTGCTGGCGCTGGGGGCCCTCGTGCCGCTGGCGGCGGCGTACTTCCTGCGGCGGAAGCAGAAGCCTGTGACCGTGAGCGCGCTCTTCCTGTGGCGCACGCCTCGCCCGCGCGCCGAGGCGGGCCCGCGCTTCGAGCGCTTCACCCGGGAGGCCTCGCTGCTGCTGGAGGTGCTGGCGGTGGTGGCGGCAGCGCTGTTCCTGGCGGACGTGCGCTTTAGTGAGGACACGCGGGCTCGCCACCTGGTGCTGGTGGTGGATGGGAGCCTCTCGCTCTCGGCCCGGAGTGCGGACGGGGTGACGGTGCTGGAACGCGTGCGCCGGGAGGCCGCCCGGCGGGTGGAGCAGGAGCGCGCCACGAAGGTGACGGTGCTGGCCAGCGGCTCCTTGCCGCGAGTGATTGCGGGACCGGAGGCGGAGCCCTCGCGAGCGCTGGGAGCGCTGGAGTCCTTCCATGCGCTGGGGGCGGACCATGACGCCACGGCCACACTGCTGTGGGCGCAGGAGCTGGCGGGGCCAGGGCGGCGGGTGCACTTCTTCACGGATGCGATGCCTGCGGAGGGATCGGTGGTGCCACCCGCGGTGCGGTGGACGGCGCTGGGGGCGGCGCGGGACAACGTGGCGCTCGTGTCCGCGCAGCGGCGGGACGAGGGCACGAAGGCCACGGTGACGCTGCGGGTCGCGCGCTTCGGCGGGCTGGAGTCGGTGGAGGTGCGGGTGCGCGCGCAGCCGGGCCCCGGCGCGAAGGAGGGGACGGAGCAGCGCGAGGTGGTGCGTCTGCCCGCGGAGGGCGCGGCGACTGTGCGGCTGACCTTCGAGAACGCGGGAGACGTGGATGTAGCGCTGCCGGAGGATGCACTGCCGGAGGACGGGCAGGCGCGGCTGGTGCCGTCGGCGGCTCGCCCGGTGCGAGTGGCGTTGGCGGAGGGATTGGACGCGCAGGCCCGTCAGGCGCTGGAGCGCTTCCTGGCGGTGGCGCCGGAGGTGGAGACAGGGCCGGGCGAGGGCGCGCTGATCGTCGGGCCGCGAGGGACGGATGCGAGGGTGACGGTGGGGGCGGGCGGCACGCTGCGGACATTCCTGGGCCCGTTCTTCTCGGAGAAGGGGCACCCGTTGCTGGATGACGTGCAGCTTGCGGGGGTGAGATGGACGGCGGGGGACAACCCGTCGGGGCGAGCGCTCATCACGGCGGGGGACGCGGTGTTGGTGTCCGAGGAAGAGGGCCGGGTGCACCTCAACCTGGAGCTGTCGCGCTCGAACCTGCAGCGCACGTCCGCGTGGCCGGTGCTGCTGGGGAACGTGCTGCGCGAGGCCCGGCGCATGAGAGAGGGCTTCCCGCGCAGGCAGCTGACGCTGGGAGAGCCTCTGCCGGTGGTGACGCAGCCGGGCGCTCGGTACACGCTGGAGGGCCCGCTGGGAGAGAAGCCCGTCTTCGGTGCGGGTGCGCTGACCCTGCCCGCGCCGCAGGTGCCGGGCCGCTACACGCTGGAGCGGGACGGCGAGCCGGTAGATGTCACAGAGGTGCTGGCGCTGGACGCACGCGAGTCGGATCTGCGCGGAAGGGCCAGCGGCGAGCGTGAGGCGGAGGCAGAGGAACGGGACGAGGGGAGCACGGGCTCCTCGAGCCGGGCGCGCTGGCCCCTGCTGGTGCTCTTGGGAGCGCTGCTGGCGGACTTCTACGTAACGAGGCGGAGATGAGCGGAGAGACGCGACAGTCGTGGAGCCTCGGATGCACAGTGCTGACGTGGTTCTTGCTCTGCGTTTGGGGATGTTCAACTCCCAACCCCAATGTCCGGGCCAGGCGCTTGCCGGATGGCCGCATCGAGGTTGACGGCCCGCTCGCTGGCCCATTTCAGACAACGGAGGAGTTGGCTGCGAAATCATGCAGAATCATGACTGAGCAACCAGGTGCATCGAATGGAGTCTACGGCTTCGAGTACTGCGCGTTGACCTACTATTCACATGAGGGCAGCGGTTTTTTCTTGAGCTTTCTCTCCGAGCACCGAAACAGGTTGGACAGCCAAGTGAAGACCTGTCTCAGGCCCGCGCTGCTCAATGATCCAAGTCACCCAGACGCTGTCACGGTGGGAGATGCTCATAATCACACTCATAACCGCAGGTTCTCGCCGCAAGACTTGAGCGCGGCGGCACGGTGGTATCCGGACCGCGTTGTTGACAAGCACAGCGGCCAAGTCTGGCGCAGGCAGCTCATGTTGTTCTATCGGGAAAAGACGGGGGAATGTCGCGCCTACACATATGACAACGCGTCTCGCGTCGTATCGGCGCTACGCGATGAGCACTGGGTTCCGATCGGTGAGGTATATGATGATATCGGAAACATCAAGATGTATGATGGTATGGATTGGCTGCCATGAACAGATCTGAGCGTCGGGCAGGTGGCTTGAGCACTCGGCTTCTGGTGATAGGTTTGCTCCTGGAAAGCCTGACGGGATGTTCCTACCTGGGGATCTACCGGTATGAGAGAGCGGAACGGCCGCCACCAGGTGCCGTGACTGGCGTGGAATTCCCTGTAGCCCTGGAAGGAGGAGTACAACTGACGGGTCCGATGATGGCGGCCCTGAAGGTCGCAATGGACGACTACCGTCCGCCTTGGATCAGACCTGAGAATCAGGAGTATCCAGAGGACAAGTGCCTCGCGGACTGGAAGTACATCCACATGACCGTGGTTCAGGCCAACGAGAACCTATTCTACGTGCGCTTCACGCCAGACCTGAGGCAGTGCGGCCCTGGCTTCGTCGTGCACGATGCAGGGGCGGACTATGCCGTTGATGGCCAGGGGCGCATCCTCGCCATCGATCAGTAGTTACTACCCAACACTCCAGTTTCGATACGGTTGAGTGTCGTAATCCGTTTTCTTATTTCTGAATTATGGAACGACGCCGTCTCGTATCTCCACCTACTGGGCAGCCGAGAACTCCGGCGCCGCGCCGCCCTGGGCGGCCAAGGAGCGAGGAGGCGCATCACGCCATCCTGAGCGCCGCCATCTCGCTGATCCGCGAGGTGGGCTACGACGCCCTCGCGATGGATGCCATCGCCGCCCGTGCGGGGGTCGGCAAGGCAACCGTTTACCGCCGCTGGGCAACGAAGGAGACGCTCGTGGCCGAGGCCCTCGAGCGGATCATGCGCTCCATCCCCGTTCCGGATACGGGGACGACCGAGGGGGACCTGCGCGTGATGATGCGCAGCTCGATGGACATGTATCGGGATCCGGCGACCAAGGGGCTGCTGTCCGGTCTGATCGCGGCGATGGCTCGGAGCGAGCGGATCGCCCAGGCCGTCCGCTCCGGGTTTCTCGCGGCGCGGCGAGAAGCCCTCCGGCAAGTGCTGAAGCGTGGTGTGGCGCGCGGAGATCTCCAGGAGGGACTGGACTTCGAGCTCGCGATGGACCTCCTGGGCGGTCCGCTCCTCTTCCGCATGTTCCTCACGGGTGGACGCATCGACGAGCAGCTCTCGCGGGCCATCGTCGAGGTCGTCCTGCGAGGGCTCGCTCCAAGATCTGACACGTCATCCGAACCATGGAGGGTGTGAGTCATGATGAACTTTCTGTCCGACGATCTGCGCCGCGATCCGTATCCCCTGTATGAGCAGGTGCGGAGCAACTCGCCCCTGCTGCACGAGCCACAGTCCGACATGTGGCTGGTCTTCGGCTACGAGAGCGTGAAGCGAGTGCTGACCGATCATGAGGCGTTCAGCTCGATCGTGACGCCCCCGACAGGCAAGGCCCCCGATTGGTTGGTCTTCTCGGATCCGCCACGTCACACGAGGCTCTGCGGCATCATCATGCGGACCTTCACTCCGCAGTCGATCGCGAACCTCGAGCCGCGCATCCGCGAGCTGTCCCGCGAAGCTCCTGCTCCCGGCGCTCGAGCGACGGCAGATGGACCTGGCAGGGGACTACTCGAACCTGCTGCCCATAATGGTGATCGCGGAGATGATCGGCATCCCCGTGGCGGACCGTGCCCGGTTCTTGCGCTGGGGCGAGGCCATCATGAACCTCAGCTATGCCATCGCGGGTGGCGATGAGGCGGCCAGAGCGATCCAGGAGCATGCGGCGGCGAAGGAGGAGATGAAGGAGTACCTCGCGGAGGTTCTCCCGGAGCATGTTCCGCTCGGCAAAGCGCGACA
>Ga0247825_10003447_pt1 | contig 10421 bp, 2 predicted proteins | sample 13C_Vanillin_Day_FD_194413 | JGI IMG/M metagenome (GOLD analysis project Ga0247825, IMG submission 194413) | Soil microbial communities from agricultural site in Penn Yan, New York, United States - 13C_Vanillin_Day48 | ecosystem: Environmental > Terrestrial > Soil > Agricultural land | place... | reverse complement strand
AGTCTCCGAGTCGGTGAGGCCCTGCGGATCCCGCGCGGTGTAGGTGACCATCTGCGCGCCCAGCTGCCGGTTGTCCACCGTGTTGCTCACCGTCACCGCCAGGTTACCGGCGCACTGGTCGTTGGCTGTGGCGCCCGGATCAGTCCAGGGATCGGCGCACTCCAGGCCCATGGCGGCATCACCCATGAGCGTCAGCACCGGCGGGAGCGTGTCGCTCACCGTCAACGTGCGGCTGGAGGCCGAGGTGCCCACGTTGCCCGAGGGGTCCGTCGCCCGGTAGTTGATGGTCTGGGTGCCCACGGCTCCCGGGTTGGGCGGAGGGACGGCAACCGCCGTCAGTGTCCCGACGCACTGATCCGTGGCCGTAGCGCCCGGATCCACATAGTTGGGATCGTTGCACTCCACTGTCTGATTCAGCTCCCCAAGGATCGTCACGGTGGGCCGCAGCGAGTCCCGCACGTTGACGTTGCGGGTCTTCTCCTGGGCGGCGTTGCCCGTCGGATCACTCACGTTGTAGAGGAGCGGGTAGGTGCCCACCACGCCCGTATCGACCGTGCCAGTCCTGACGATCGCGCCGGTCAGGTTGCCCACGCACTGGTCATTGGCCATCGCGCCCGAATCGGTGTACGTGGCACCACACTCTACGTTCACGTTGGCCGACACCGTGATGAGGGGCGAGATCGTGTCAGACACGACAACGGTGCGAGTGCCCGTGCCCGGGTTGTTGGCCGCATCCCGCGAGGTGTAGGTCAGCGTATAGGTGCCAGGCGTTCCCATGGTCACCGTGCCGGACCGCGTGGGGTTCGTCGACGGGTTCGAGCACAGATCGCTCGCGGTAACGTCAGCCAGCTCCGAGTAGCCGATGTTGCGGTTGCACTCCAAGCTCCTGTTGGGCGTGCCAACGGTCACCACTGGCCCCGTCACATCCCTCACCGTGACGGTGCCCTGGCACATGGCCGTGTTCTCTTCTGCATCCCTGCACGTCAGGGTCACCGTCGTATTGCCAAGGTTGTACGGGGCTGCGGGGAACTGCGTGCACTCCACCAGGTCACCATCCGGATCCGTGGATCCATTGTTGATGTCGGCTGGGGCTCCGCAAGCGTTCGCCGGGGCGGAGACAATCACGTTCCGGCAGAGTGCAACCGGCGGCTGGCTCGTCCGGGGGAAGTTGACGAGCTTGCAGGACGCGCTGCAGCTGCCGTTGGGAAGGTCCCCATTACCGTCACGGCTACGGCCGTTGTAGAAGCCGTTGTCGCACTCCTCGCCAAATTCAGCGTTCACCTCGCCGTCACCGCACCAGCTCTGGCGGCACGACCACGAGCACGTCCACGACGCCGGCCAATCTTCGCGCCCGGGCTCCCCGTTGCCCGAATCACCCAGGTCGCACTCCTCACCTGACGGGACGTTGTCGGGGTTGCCACCGCAGCCAGAGCCCATCGACATGGCACCGCGCACGAGAATGTAGGGGGTACCAGAGTAGGGAACCTGCTCCGGCTCCTCGATGACGTAGTCGATGTACTCCTGGCTGACGGGAGCGGCCACCCCGATGGCCATGACCGCGAAGTTCTTCACCGGGTAGCTGGTGAACACCGAGCGCGCCGCGCACCCGCCGATGCCGAGATAATCATCGCTCAGGAGGCGGGAGAGATAGCCAGGCTCCATCTCGAACTTGTGGCCCTGCGTAGCGGCGCAGTTCGAGTCGCTCCCCTGGACCCTGAAGTTGCCGAAGTGATCCAGCAGCGTCACCGCGGTGTTTGCCGGCGCGTTCTGGTAGGCGCACCCTAGCGAGACGTAGAGACTGGTGCGGTACTGCGCGCCGTTCACCAGGACCTGCTGGATCCCGTTCTGCGTGATCTGGGGCTTGTCACCGCTCGATGAGTTCGTGCCGACAATGACGATGTCGCTATCGATGACAGGTGCCCAAAGCTCGCGGGTGTCGAGCGCTGCCTGGAACGCGGCCGTCCCGCTTGTGCAGGCCGCGTCGCCGATGATGATGGCCTGATACTCCATGAACTGGGTGGGCGTCATCGCCGTCCACTGCGCGGGCGTCACCAAGTCGATGGGCCAACCGGGCTTGAAGGCCGCGACGGCTTGCGCCTCGACGCTGCCGAGCCCTCCGTTGACGGAGCTGCCCAGGATCAGCACCTTCTCGGAGCTTTGCACTTCCTGTCGCGTTGCACGCACGGCCACTGGAGCCAATCCCGCTCCGGGTGCGCGTGTCTCCTCCCCGCAGGAACTGGCAGCCCATGCCACCAGCAGCAACGGACTCAGGCTCTGAAGCTTCATGTGGCGCGACCCTCTCGAGCGGAGCGCCCCATGCCCTCACGAAGCCAACAGCCACGCTGTCAGGGAGGACACGGAACCACCGCAGGGTGCGCCGACCCACGCAACCCCAGCGATACCACCAAAGTGGTAACGCCTGGGATCAGCCTCGTGTCACATGCAGGCGGAAGGACGGCTCCGAGGTGGAGCCGTCCTCTCCGTCACTGCTGTTCCTGCTCGTAGCGGGTGATGAACTCGACGCGGCGGTTGGCCGCGCGCCCAACGCTGGTGGCGTTGGACTCGATGGGCCGATCCTCGCCAAAGCCCTGAGCCAGCATGCGCTCAAGCGCCACACCCCTCCGGGCGAAGTAGTCGCGCACCGCCTCTGCTCGCCGCTGGGACAGCCCGCGGTTGTACTCGGCCGTGCCCACGCCATCCGTGTGACCCTCGATGATCACCGCGACGATCTCCGGGTGCTCCACGAGCACTCGCGCCACCTGGTCCAGCAACCCATACGAGCGGGGCTGGATGGTCGCCTTGTTGAAGTCGAAGTGGACCTTGTCCTTGATCTCGATGCGATCCTTCTGGATGACGACCAGCTGCTTCTCCTCGGGGGGGCAGCCCTGGTTGTCGGGCGGGCCCGCCACGTCCGGGCAGTTGTCCCGCAGGTCCTCCACCGTGTCCTGGTCCCTGTCCGGCACCGGGCAGCCGCCCCTGTCGAGAGGCCCCGCAACAGTGGGGCAGGAGTCCTTCCCATCGAGGAGGCCATCGCCGTCCGAGTCCCGCTCCGGGCACCCCTGACGGTCCACAGGCCCCGCTTCGCCCAGGCACCGGTCCACTCCATCCTCCACCCCATCGCCATCCTGATCCGGGCAGCCCAGCAACCCCTCGAGGCCTGGCACCGTGGGGCACTGGTCCACATCATCCAGGACGCCGTCGCCATCCGAGTCCATCGGCAGCGGGGGCTCGGGCTCATACTTCGCCACCTCGACCTGGGCCGGTGGCCGCGGGCGCTCGAAGGCCACCCCGAGCAGCACGCGAAAGTCAGGCGTTCCGGCCGCGGTGCCAAAGCCCAGACCCGTCAGCCCATACACCTCGAAGGCATCGCTCAAGGGGTATCGCGCGCCAGCCAGGGCCTCGACAGAGGAGCCCTCACGCTTGAGCGGCACCGAGCCGAAGACCGCCACCTCTCCTCGCAAGCCCTCGCCCAGCGAGGAGAGCGTTGCACCCAGACGCAGCGCGTGGCCGATCTCGTCCTGGATGTTTGCGTCCGGACTCAAAATGGCGCGTCGGCGGAACATGACGCCCGCGTCGATCGCCGTTTGCAGATGCTCGAAGCGGCGGCCCACCATGACCGTGGGAGTGCCACGAAACTCCCGGGCGAGCGCAGCGGCGCTCCCCACCGGAGGACCCGCATGGACTCCCACCGCGAGATCCACGAGATCATCCTCTCGCTGGGAGAGCACCTTCAGCTGCGCGGAGAGCAGCGGTGTACCCGCCGCAAAGCTCCCCCGGGGGTTACCGATCCCACGGTTCGTCAGGTCGTCGCCACGCTGGAGGAGCACCAAGGGAATCTGCGCTCCGAGCTCCACCCATCCCCACAGGCCATAGGCGGCCGCCAGATGCATCGTGGCCCGGTGTCGGACCACCGTGCCCACCTGCGTGCCGTTCTGGATGAAGAGGAGCGGATCATTCTCGTAGTGGCTCGTGAGGGAGAATCGGTAATCCCCATGGGGCAGCAGCTCGCCGGTTCCCAGCAACAGCGAGCCCCTGCCGCTGGAGTTGAGCATCAACCGCTCCAGCTCGAAGGAAGGGATGCCCACAGGCTGGGCAACGGCCTTGGAGCCCAGCAGCAGCACGGCCAGGACGGGCAGGACCGCCCGCGTGCGCTTCCTGGCCAGCAGGGACGCGAGCACTCCCAGCCCGATCATCGCCAGTGACGAGGGCCCGCCACCCGTCGAGGAGCAACCGTTCCCTCCTCCGATCAGGGCGCGGTCCAGATCGGGGACAGGCGGCGCGATGGCCAGCACGGTGAGGGTCGTGGTGCACTTCGCGGAGTTCCCCGCCAGATCCGTCGCCGTATACGTCAGCTCCGTGATGCCCACGGGGAACTGGGTCTGCGTGGGCATGGACACCTGAGCCTGGGAGCACACGTCCGTGGCCGTGGCAGCCCGCAGGGAGACAGTGGCCAGAGTGTCTTCCGGGGTCGCGACCACGAGAGGCTCAGGGCACACGATGCTGGGCGGCTGCGTGTCCGTCACCGACACCTCGCGAAGGACCGTCACCCTGTGGTTGGCGGGATCCGACACGGCGTAGCTGATCGCGTAGGAGCCCGGCATGGCCGGGTTCACCACGCCGGTGCGAATGATGCGATCGCTCAGATCTCCGGCGCACGCGTCTCGGGCCTTGGCCCCCGGGTCGTCATACGGAGAGCCGCACTCCACCCTCATGCTGGCCGAGCCCAGAAGCTCGAGGGTGGGTGGCTGCTCATCCACCACGCTCACCGTCCGGGCCTCTGCGGAGGTGGTCTGGTTGCCAGACGGGTCAGCCACCCGGTAGCGGAGGGTGTAGCTACCGGGAGTGCCTGTGTTCACGGCGCCAACGATCTCGAGCGCGGCGGTCAAGTCTCCAGCGCACGCGTCGCGCGCAGTGGCGCCGGGATCCACATAGGCCGTGCCACACTCAGCGCTCTGGGTGAGCGGCCCGTCGATCATGATGGATGGCGCCAGCGTGTCGCGCACCTGCACCCTGCGGTTCACCGAGGAAGCGCTGTTCCCCGCGCCATCCACCACGCTGTACATGAGCGTGTAGTCGCCCGGCGTGCCCGTGCTGACGGTACCCGTGCGCGTGATGGCGGATGTCAGGTCCCCGAAGCACAGATCGCTGGCTGTGACGCCCGGCTCGTTCCAAGGCGTGGCGCACTCCACCGTCTGCGTGGCTGGCTCCACCAGCGTCAGCGTGGGCGGCAGGTCATCCCGCACGTTCACCGTACGGGCGACGGGCGAGCTGAGATTCCCCGAAGGATCCTGCACGCTGTAGGTGATGGTGAAGCTGCCCGGCCGCTGGCTGTCCCCTGAGCGCACCGCCACGATGGCGGACGTCAGGTCACCAGCGCATATGTCCATAGCCCTGGCGCCCGGATCCTCGTAGGGAGTGCCGCACTGCACCTGGGCCTCGACCGGCTCGATGATGGAGAGCGTGGGCGCTGTCGTGTCCTGCACCTCGACCCGGCGGCTGACGGGCGTGGCCGCGTTGCCGGCGGGGTCGGACACCGTGTAGGTGACGTTGTAGTCGCCCACCTCGGTGGGGTCGGCCGCACCGGAGACCTGCACCTGAGCGTCCAGGTTGCCCGCGCAGATGTCCGTGGCCGTGGCACCTGGATCGACGTAGCCGGGGCCACACTCGACGAGCTCGCTGGCCGGACCGCGGAGGCTGAGCGTCGGCGCCAGCGTGTCCTGCACGTTCACCATGCGCTGGGTGCTCGCGCTCAGGTTGGCCGGATCCGTCACCGTATAGCGCAGCGTGTACGAGCCCGGCTCGTCCGTATCCACCGAGCCGGTACGGGTGATGCTCCCGGTCAAGTCGCCCGCGCACACGTCGCTGGCCGTCGCTCCCGGATCATCATATGCGGAGCCACACTCGTGCCCGGCGTTCGACGGACCGGTCAGCGCGATGGTGGGTGGCTGGTCGTCGACCACACTCACCGTGCGGGCCTCGGCGGAAGTGGTCTGGTTGCCAGACGGGTCGGCCACCCAGTAGCGGAGGGTGTAGCTGCCGGGCAGACCGGTGTCCACGCTGCCCACCCGCTGGATGGCACCGGTCAGGTCCCCCGCGCACGAGTCGGTCGCCATAGCGCCCGGATCCACATACGGGACGTGGTCGCACTGGAGCTGCACGCTCAGCGGACCACGCACCGTGATGGACGGCGCCAGGGTGTCCTGCACGTTCACCGTGCGCTGGCGCGGCGTGGCGCTGTGACCCGCCGGATCCGTCACGGCATAGGTCAGCGGGTAGCTGCCCGGCGCGCCTGTGTCGACAGAGCCGCTTCGGATGATGTCGGGCGTCAGATCTCCGAAGCAGGCGTCATGGGCCATGGCGCCCGGCTCGTTCCAAGGCGTGGCGCACTCCACCGTCTGCGCGGCCGGCTCCACCAGCATCAGCGTCGGCGGCGTCTCGTCCACCACCTGCACCGTGCGGCTCACCGGCGAGGTCTCTTCATGGCCCGCCGGATCGATCGCCGAGTAGCTGAGGGTGAAGGTGCCCGGCCGATCCGAGTGGCCCGTCTGCGTGGTCGTGATGGGCAAGGGCCCAGCGCACAGGTCATTGGCCGTGGCCCCAGGATCCACATAGGGCGAGCCGCACTCGAGGGCGTCCTCCAGCGGCCCCCGCACTGTGATGGACGGAGGCAGCGTGTCGCTCACCGCCACCATGCGATCCCGCGAGGCGCTATGGCCCGTGGGATCACTCACGCTGTAGCGGATCGAGTAACTGCCCGGCACCTGGCCATCCACCGTGCCACTCGCCGTGGGCAGCAAGGTGCCCGCGCACTGATCGGTGCCCAGCGCGCCCGGATCGGCGAACGGCGCACCGCACTCGTGCTGCAGAGGATTCTGTCCGGACAGCGTCACCGTGGGAGGGAGCGTGTCACTCACGGTGATTGCACGCGTCGCCGTCCCCACGTTGCCGGACGAGTCCGTCGCGCTGTAGGTCAGGCTGTAGGGGCCAGGGCTCCCCATGTCCACGGAGCCGGAGGTCGTGACCGGCAACGGACCCTCGCAGATGTCACGAGCGCTGGCGCTCTGGTCCGGATACGTGGCGCCCCGCGTGCACTCCTGCACATCATTGGCCGGACCCTCGAGCGTCACCGTCGGCGCGACCAGGTCCGTCACCGTCACCATGCCCGTGCATGAGGCAAACTGGGCCGACCGGTCCCTGCACGTCAGCGTCACCCTCGTGGTGCCAACGAGGTACGGCCCAGGCGGGCTCTGCACGCAGCCCGCCAGATCGCCATCGGGGTCGTGGGAGCCGTCGTTGATGTCGGCGGGGAGGGTGCAGGTGTTCGTCGCGACGACCGTCACGTCCTTGCAGAGCGCCACCGGCGGCCTGTTGGGCAGCCCGATATCGGGGATCATGCAGAACGCAGTGCACGTCCCGATGTTGCCCTCCGCATCGTCGCTGCGGCCGTTGTTGGCACCCTGGTCACACTCCTCGCCGAACTCCTCGTCGACGATGCCGTCACCGCACCAGTTGATATGGCACGAGTACGAGCAGCTGCCCTCAGGGTCCCCCCCCGGGGGCACGGGCTGGCCGTTGCCGTTGTCACCCGCATCGCACTGCTCGTCAGGCGGAGTGTGATCCTGGTCGCCGCAGCCGGCGCTCTCCGCCATGGCGCCTTTCACGAGGACGTACGGCGTGCCGACAAACTCCGTCTCCACATCCTCCTCGACCTGGTAGTCGATATAGGTCCGCTCGCCGGGGATCGGCGCCTCGGGAGTGCCCGTGGCGATGGCCGCGAACGCGAAGGTGTGGTCCGGGTAGCTGGTGAACACCGAGCGCGCCACGCATCCATCTTCCCCGGGCAGCTGCGGATCCGTGATGCCTCTCGAGAGCGTCGGAGGATCCATCCGGAAGAAGTGGCCTGTGGTGGCACAGCTCGGCACACCCTCTACCTTGAAGTTGCCGAAGGGCTCCAGCAGCGCCACCACCGTGCTGGGAGAAACGTTCTGATACGCGCAGCCCAGCGAGATGTACATGCCGGTGCGGTACTGGGCCGAGTCGAGCGCCACCTGGATCGCGTTCTCCACCAGCCGCGGCGTGCGGTTGGAGGCCGGGTTCGCGCTGACGATGACCACGTCCCCGTCGACGATGGCGCCCCAGTCTCTGCGCGTGTCGATCGCCGCCTGGAATGCGGCCTCACCGCTCTCACAGGCCGCGTCCCCGATGATGATGGTGCGGTACTCCATGAACTGCACCGCCGTCAGGAGCCGCCACTGCTCCGGCTTGAGCACATCGATCTGGGTCTCGGGGTCGTTGGCCCTCACCGCCTGGGCCTCGCGGCTGTTCAGCTCACCGCTGACGCTGCTGTCCAGGATGAGCACCTTGTTGGTGCTGCGGGCCTGCTGGCGCGTCACCCGCACGGCCACAGGTGCCAGCTCCTTCTCTGAGAGAGGCGGCACCTCACCGCAGGCGCTGGCCGCCCATGCCAGCAGCAGCAGCCATGAACTCTTGAGCTTCACGTGACAAGAACTCCCAAGGATACGAGCGCTCCAAGCCTTCGCGGCGCTACGTGACCGTGCTGTCGAGGGGGAGCAAGGAGTGCGGTCAGGGTTCGTAGCCCGGAAGGCCGGCCGATTCTACGCGACCCTTCAGGGTGTCGGAAGAGAAGCTGCGCGAGTTACCCACGCACCCCGAGTCCGGACCCCGCAGCCGCCTATGAAGCAACCTGCCTGCCTGCCTCCTGGCAATACCACATGAAGCACTAGCGAACGCACCCCCTCCCGGTTAAGACTGGTGCCGCAGACGAAAGGAGGTGATGCCTTGACCAAGAACAGTCAGGCATCCACCTCCGCTGGCATGGCGCGCTAAGCCACCCGGCGGATGTGGAGCCAGCAGTGAGGGCCTGCTCCTCCCGCGCGTGTCGTGCCCGAAAGGGACGCACGGGGAGAGCAGGCCTTTTTATGCCTGGCTCCCGGCGCCTCAGCTCCCGGCGGAGCTCTCGGGAATGATCGCGCGGCCTCCCTGTTGGTGCGCGGGGGAGCCTCGACGACATCTTTGGAGAAGCCCTGCCTTGCCCATCACACCCTGCCCCACGCCTCTGCCGTCAGCCATTCGTGAAGAAGGAGCCGTAGAGGCTCAGCGCAACCTGTTCTGCTTCCACTACGACCAGTGTCTGCACCAGGCCGTGAAGCACGGCTGGGACGGGTGGTCGTGCCGGCACTGCCCCCTGCGGGACTGGCGCACCGGAGTGCCAGAGGCGCGGGACTACGCCCATTCCCGTCCCAAGAGCCAGGACGGCAACTGAGCCCTGTTGCACCCAGCAGGCCGCCTGCCTTCACAGAACCATTGACGCACCCCTACCTCCTTGGCAGGAAGGGTTATGCGCTCGAAGAAGACCAAGTACATCTTCGTGACCGGCGGCGTGGTCAGCTCCCTGGGCAAGGGGCTCGCCTCCGCGTCCATCGGCGCCCTGCTGGAGAACCGAGGGCTCAACATCACCCTCGTCAAGCTGGACCCGTACATCAACGTGGATCCCGGCACGATGAGCCCCTTCCAGCACGGCGAAGTCTACGTCACCGAGGACGGTGGCGAGACGGACCTTGATCTGGGCCACTACGAGCGGTTCACCAACGCCCGGATGAGCCGGATGAACAACTTCACCTCCGGCCGCATCTACCACTCCGTCATCATGAAGGAGCGGCGGGGCGAGTACCTGGGCAAGACGGTCCAGGTGATTCCGCACGTCACCGACGAGATCAAGATCAGCATCCGCCAGGCCGCCCAGGACGTGGACGTCATCATCGTGGAGATCGGCGGCACGGTGGGTGACATCGAGTCGCTGCCCTTCCTCGAGGCCATCCGGCAGATGCGCTACGACGTGGGCAGCGAGAACGCCGTCTACATCCACCTGACGCTGCTGCCGTACATCGGCGCGGCCGGCGAGGTGAAGACCAAGCCCACCCAGCACTCGGTGATGAAGCTGCGGGAGATCGGCATCCAGCCGGACTTCCTGCTGTGCCGCACGGACCGGGAGATCGCCAAGGAGCTCAAGGACAAGATCGCCATGTTCTGCAACGTGGACACGGGCAACGTGTTCACCTCGCCGGACGTGAAGAGCATCTACGAGCTGCCGCTGGAGCTGCACCGCCAGGGGCTGGATGACCGGATCGCGGAGGTGCTCAACATCTGGAGCCGCGCGCCCCACCTGGAGCGCTGGGAGAGCATCTGCCGGAAGGTCTACGAGCCAGCCCGCGGCGAGGTGAAGGTCGGCATCGTCGGCAAGTACGTGGACCTCAAGGAGAGCTACAAGAGCCTCAACGAGGCGCTGCTCCACGGCGGCATCGCCAATGACGTGCGGGTGAACCTCATCTTCGTGGACAGCCAGGAGGTGGAGGAGAAGGGCGCGGACAAGCTGCTGGCCGGGGTGGACGCCGTCCTGGTGC
>Ga0247825_10003446_pt1 | contig 10422 bp, 5 predicted proteins | sample 13C_Vanillin_Day_FD_194413 | JGI IMG/M metagenome (GOLD analysis project Ga0247825, IMG submission 194413) | Soil microbial communities from agricultural site in Penn Yan, New York, United States - 13C_Vanillin_Day48 | ecosystem: Environmental > Terrestrial > Soil > Agricultural land | place... | reverse complement strand
GTATAGCACAGGCGGTCGTCACAAGCCTGGTAGGTCAGCGTCCCGGCGAGCGTCGACGTATTCGCCGGCACGGTGGCCGAGGCAACGATGTCGAAGGTCTGCTGGTAGACGGGAAGGTGCTCCCTGGTCGGCGCGAAGTAAAAGTCCTCCGGCTTCGGGAAGCGGGCAGGGGCAACCTTCAAGCCGGGCATCGACGGAAATGTCAGCGAGACCACGTTGTAGCCCTTCGCGCCAGGCGCATACACATGCATGCCTGGGTGTGGTTGCACGCTGAGCACGAGGTCGTACGACGTCTTCGATCGACGGGTCGCCACCGCGTTGACGCTCACACGCTGCCGTGGGCCCGGGCTCGTGAGCCCCGACGCTGCCGCCGCGGACCTGACAAGATCAGCGCTGCTGCTGTCCGTCTCGAGAGACTCCGGTGCCTTTTCGGCCAGGAGAATCTCGACCATCCGGGTGATCTCCTCGGTGGTCTGCGTGTAGAGCGCGCCGGTCGCCTTCCCTGAAAAGCCGGCGTGCGTACCGCGCACGCGCCCGTCGCGGCCGATGTAGATGCTCGTCGGGAACGCGTAGAGGTCCTCGAACTGCGGCAGCTTGGCGCTCAACTCCTTCGGCTCGCCGACCAGCAGCACGGGATACGTGATGTCGTACTGCTTCAGGAACGCCTTGAGCCGCACGGGATTCGCAAGCTGCCCCGCTTCCTCGAATGCGAGCAGCACGATCTCGAGCCCCTGGTCGCGATATTTCCGGTAGAGATCGACGAAGAAGGGCGCCTCGTCGTGGCAGTTGGGGCACCAGCTGCCGGTGAGGCTCAGGATCACCGCCTTGCCGCGGAAACGCGCATCGCTCAACGAGACCGGCGTTCCGTTCAGGTCGGGGAACTGCAGCGCGACGGGTGCGTTCGGATCCTTGGCGCGCGTGACCTGCGTCGGGTCTTTCACGTCGCCTGCTGCCGCCGCCCGCGGATCGTTCGTGCGAAACGCGGTGTGCGACGTCTTGCCGTCCTCGAGCAGCGCGAGCGAACCGTCAGGATTGACGCTCACTTCCAGCCGCATCGGCCGCGCCCCGGAAAAGTGTCCCAGGAGCAGCCTGCCGTCGCGGAACGCACCGGTCAGCGTCCCGGTATCCCCGTCCACCCGTTGAATCGCTGCCGACACATCGGCGCCGTTCTGCCGGACGATGAACAGCCAGGCGGACTCGTACTTCTCGGCGGGGGTCGGAATCTTCCATTCGCCGGCGATCTGGGGCGGATTGGCATCCTTTGGCGTCGCGGCGGCGTTTCCCGCGCGAGCCGCCTTGAACGGATACGCCGCCCCGCGCGTCGTCCGGTTGTATTCGCCCTCGAGGACGTCGCCGTTGAGCCGGGCGACAACCTTCGAACCGTACTGGTCGAAGTTGATGACGAGCTGGCCGTCCTTGAAGCTGCCGCTCGTCGAAGCCATGCGCTCGTCACCATTGACGAACGTGCCGGTGGGCTGGTCAGGCGTTCCGCCGATGACGAACCGGAACGGCACCTCGGCGTTCGCCAGGTTGACGATCGTCGCGTCCCAGTCGCCGGCAAGCGACGGCACCTGCCTCGAGCACGAGACGGCGACCAACGCGGCGATGATGACGACTGACCTGAATTTCACTGAAGCTCTTCTCCCTGCTGACTTTCTGGCGGAGAAGAGCGAGGCGGCGTGCCCGGGACTCTTCTACCGGCCGGTTTCCATGGGTGCACACGCACACCGACACGCGGCGCACGGGCAACAACACGGACAACAACAACAGGTAGAGAGAATCACGACCGGAGTAGTCAGCATTCTACTGTCGATTCCGGTCGTGAAGTCAAGGCCAAGCTCAACGGACCTGGCCTCTCCGAACTCGATCAGGGCACGGATGCCGGGGTGGCTGCGCTCGAGAACAGGTCGCCCGGCGTCGGCACCGAAGCGCCGTAATGCGTCGTCCAGGCTTCGAGGTACTTGTAGCCGGACCCGGTGTTGTAGATGAGGATGCGGTCGCTGCTCTTCAGGAATCCCGAGCGTCTCAGCGTCGCGAGGGCGGCGATGCACGCGCCGCCTTCCGGTGCGACGAACAGCCCCTCGCGAGCGGCCAGTTCCTCGCAACCGTTCATCAGGTCTCGTTCCGACACGGCCACGGCCGTGCCGTGACTCTCGCGGACAGCCTGGAGCACGAGGAAGTCGCCGAGCGCCTTCGGCACCCGCAGGCCGCTCGCCACGGTCGCCGCGTTCTGCCAGAACTCGCTCGACTCTGCCCCCGTTTCGAAGGCGCGGACGATCGGTGCGCACCCCTCGGCCTGCACGGCGACCATCCTCGGACGCTTCGAGCCGATCCAGCCCAGGCGCTCCAGTTCGTCGAACGCCTTCCACATGCCGATCATCCCGACGCCGCCGCCGGTCGGATAGAAGATCGCGTCCGGCAGCTCCCAGCCGAACTGCTCCGCCGCTTCCAGCCCCATCGTCTTCTTCCCCTCGATGCGGTACGGTTCCTTCAGCGTCGACACGTCGAACCAGCCTTCGCTGGTCTTGCCTTCGGCGACGAGCCTGCCGCAGTCGCTGATCAGGCCGTCGACCAGGCGGACGTTGGCGCCGAACGCCTTCGCCTCGAGGTAGTTCGCGAGCGGCACGTCACGCGGCATGAAGACGTGCGCGTCGAGGCCGGCCGCCGCCGCGTACGCTGCCAGCGCCCCGCCGGCGTTGCCGGCGGTGGGAATCGCCACCTTGTGCACGCCCAGCTCACGGCACATCGAGATCGCACACGAGAGGCCGCGGGCCTTGAACGAGCCGGTGGGATTGACGCCTTCATCCTTCAACCAGAGGTTGCTGCACTCGAGGCGGTCGGCGAGATCGCCGAGGCGATGCAGCGGCGTCCAGCCTTCGCGCAGCGAGACGATGTGGCTCGCCTGTCGCACCGGCAGCAGCGGCGCGTACCGCCACATCGACTCGGGCCCATCCGCCAGCGAGTCGCGATCCCAACGCTTCTTCAGATCATCGAGGTCGTAACGGACGAGCAGGGGCCAGCCCGCGCGGCTCGTGTTGTGGACCACGCCGGCGTCGAACCGCTCGCCGGTCTTGCTGCATTCGAGATGCGTCACCGCGCTCAGCGAGAGCTCCGAGGACATGAGTGCTGCGCTCCTACCAGATGCCAAGGAATTTCCACCAGGCCAAGCCCACGCCCAGCCAGATGACCAGATGAAGAACCGAAAGATAGAACCCGACGCGCCACCACGCCCGCTGCTCGATATAGCCCGAGCCGTAAAAGATCGGCGCGGCACCGTCGCTGTAATGCGTCAGTGTCGAGTTGAGATTGGAAAAGAAGCAGAGGAGCAACGCCGCCAGCAGCGGCGGGGCCCCCAGGGCCACGGCCACCGTCAGGAACGGCGGATAGAGCGCCACGACATGCGCGGTCTGGCCGGCGAACGCGTAGTGAATGTAGGTGTAGGCCACGACGAGCGCGATCAGCGCGGGGAGCGCCGTCCATCCGGCGAGGCTGTCGCCCGCGAGCGTGGCGAACCACTTCGTGACCAGGCTCTGGTTGAGCGCCGCGGCGAGCGACATCATCGCGCCCCACCATACCAACGTATCCCAGGCGCGGGTCTCCCCCACCACGTCATCCCATTTGAGGACTCCCGCGAGCAACAGCGCGCACAGCCCGGCCAGTCCAGCGATCGTCGTATCGACGCCGAGCAGCTGCTGGGCACCCCATACCGCGGCGAGCGTGACGAACACAACGGCGAGCAGCTGCTCCTGCCGGCTCGCCGGGCCCAGCCGCTCCAATTCCGAGTCGGCATACCGCTTCGCCTGCGGTGTGTGCTGGATCTCCGGCGGGAGCAGCTTGTAGATGGCGTACGGCACGACGAGAAACGAGACGAGGCCTGGAACGGAACTGGCCGCGAGCCAGCCGGACCAGGAGATGTCGACGTTGGCAATCTGCCTCGCGAACTCGGCTGCCAGCGGGTTCGACGCCATCGCGGTCAGGAACAGGGCCGACGTCACCAGGTTCGCCTGATACGCCGTGAACAGGAGAAAGGCGCCGATGCGCGACGCGCTCGGTCCTGGCGTCGAGTCGAACTCGCGCGACACGCTGACTGCGATCGGAAACACGATGGCTCCCGCCCGCGCCGTGTTGGAGGCGGTCACGGGAGCCAGTACGAGGTCCGTCAGCGACAGGGAATACCCGAGACGCAGCGAGCTCGTTCCGATCCGCCGGATGATCAGCAGCGCAATCCGCCGGCCGAGCCCGGTCTTCACGAACGCCCGCGCGAACATGAAGGCGATCACGATCAGCCAGAGGATGTTGTTCGAATAGCCTGCCAGCGCCTGGGCGGGCGTGAGCGTTCCCGTGATCACGGCGACGGTAATGGCCGACAGGAAGACCACGCCCATCGGTGCGGGCTGGATCACCAGGCCGGCCAGCGCCCCCAGGAACACGATCAGCAGCGACCAGCTTTTGTCGTCCAGGCCGGCCGGCACCGGCACCAACAGGCGAATCGCGGCGGCGCCGGCGACGATGACGCCGAGATGGGTGAGGTTGATCGATCGCTCAGGCGCGGCGCGCTCCACCGGCTGCGCGGCCGGCAGGGATACGGCCGAGACTGCCGTGGACGATACGCTCATCGGTTGCCGCGCCGGGCCGGGCGCCCGCCGTCGCCGCTCTCAGCCCGCGCCGGGCCCTTCAACGCGCGGTACTGCGCGATCGCCGCGTTCGCCTTGAACGCGATGGCGATGCGGCCGAACTCCGCCGTCGCCTTCGTCGGGTCGCCGCTGATCCCCGACTCGCGCGTGTTCGTGAAGCTGTCGGCGATGCGATCGGTCCGGACATCTTCGGGCTTCACGTACAGCAGCTGCGACGTGTCCTTGATGCCGGCATGGCTGCCGACGACGGACGCATCCCAGCCGAACTGCCCGAGAAACCACGCGTCCTGGTACTCGTGACCCTTGTCGTAGAAATCGGTCAACGCGTACGCCTTGACGCCCGTTCCCTCCCATTCCTTGTTCAGCGCCGCCGCGACGTTACTCAGTGGCGCCTGGTTGCCGCCGTTGTCTCCGACCAGCAGCACGTCAGTGAAGCCAAGCGACTTCGCACCGCGGGCAATCGATCCGACGACCTGCTCGAAGCACTCACGTGCACACGAGAGCACGCCGGGCGTCGCGATGCTCGCCTGCCCCTCCGGCACGTACTGCAGCACGGGCGCCACGAGCGCGTTCCCGAGCTTCCCCGCCATCGCCTCGGCGCCCGCACGCGTGTGGAAGTTGTGCTTCCCCATCGCCATGTGGAAGCCGTTCTTCTCGGTGCCGCCGGTCGGGACGATCAGGATGGTGCTGCCGCCGGCAATCGCCTCGCGGATCTCTGTCGACGTCAGGTCTTCGAGGAACCGGCTCGGACCCGACGCGACGAACGGATTGGGTGTCGGGAGCACCCGCGGACCCGTCACGTGCGCCGCCGCCGCAGACGCCGCGGCGCTGCGTCCCAGGAGGGTCCGGATCTGCGCGGCCGCCGCGTCGACCTTGATCGCGAGGAGCGCCAGGCCGTACTGGGGAGCGGGCGCCGCCGCGATCTCGCTTTCCAGTTTCTCGAGTCTCGCCCGCCTGCCGTTGATCGCGAGCACCTCCGATGTCCTCACGAACGCGTCATGCTGCGCCGGATCCACGAGCCGCACCCGGAGCTTGTCCGCGACGTACTTCTTCTGTTCGAGACCCGCCTGGCTGGAATAGTCGGAGACGTAATGGACACGGACACCCTCGTTCTTCCACGCGGCGTCGAGCTTCTGGGCAACGGCCTTCAGCGAGCCCTGGCTCGCTTCCGGCTCTCCCACGAAGAAGATGTTCCTGAAGCCGCTGCCCTTGACGCTCGTCGCGGCAGCCTCCAGCAACCCGACATAGCCCTTTTCCGAAGGAACGGGCAGAGTGCCGTCCGGTGCGAAGGCAATCACCGGCGCGACGAGGGTGCCGCCAACCGCGCGCGCGATCCGGTCCGACGTGTACGTCACGATGTCAGTCGACGTGCCGGCCACGAGCTGCGGTCCGTTCGCCTCCAGCCCGCCCGCCGCGATGATCACGTTCGTCGTCCCACCGGCGATCGCGTCGCGGATCTCGTCGAACGTCAGGTCCTCGAAGAACACCGTATCCGGACGGGCTCCGCGAGCGCTGGCGGGGACGACACCGTGCGCGAGCAGCGCCAGCACTAGCACCGCGGCACCGCTCACCAGGCGCGTCATCGCGAACCTGCGCTCGCCGCCGGAGCGGCTGCCGGCGCAGTCGCCGTCGCACCGGCCTGGCGCCGGGTGCCGCCGTTCGACGTCTGGCGCGACTCCGGGTTGGCCGCCGCCGGCGCGGCCCCGATACCGAACTTCTCGATCCGGCGCGTCTTCATGTTGTAGACGTCGCCCACCGAAAGCACGTAGTACGGCTTCTCCCAGGGCTGGTAGATGCGCGTGTTGTCGTGCACGGCCACCTTCCAGGCACCGATCACTTCGAACGTATCCCCCTTCACGACGATTGCGGTGTTCTCGGACAGGCCGATCCCGAGCAGGTCCGGCTGGTCTTTGATCAGCGGGACGATGTCGTCCCAGCGGTTGCGGGTGTTGATGTGCTGATCGATCGCGCTCTTGCGCAGGAACGCGAACCCCTTGTGATGTTCGGGCTCCGGCGCCACGATCTGCGTGTTGCCCTCGATGGCGCCGCGCACCAGGAAGTCGCCCTGGATGGTGGCGCCGGCGGACGAGCCGCCGATGACGCCGCCACGTTCGAGCACGCGATGAAACTCGCGCTCGGCGAGCGTGTTCGCATACGAATCCACCAGGTTCCACTGGCGCCCGCCCTCGAACCAGATGCCGGAGGCCTCGGCGATCGGCTTCACGAACTCCGGTGTATTCGCCACCTTCGGATCGGCGGTGTGCAGCAGGGTGACGTGGGTGAGGCCGCGAGCCTTCCACGACCGCAGCGCGTCCTCCTCCTTGTAGACCTTGAGCGAGCCGTCCTGGTTCTTGTTGCCACCGGCCGTGGGGACGACGACGATTTTCGCGTCCTTGCCGCCGGCGAGCTCGATGAACTTCTCGGTGATGCCCGCGTCCCGCAGCGAGCCGCCGCCGACGATGAGGAGCGTGCCCCTAGCAGGACCGTACTCGGGCGCACTCTGCCCGCGCGCCACATTGGGCGCCGCCAGCAGCGCCAGGCCGAGAGCCACCGCTGCAGTCGATGATGATCGTTGTGACATCGTCTTCTCCTTAGAACTGCAGGCGGAACGAGATCTGGCCCGCTCGCGGCGTCTGGATGTTCTGATACAGGCCGAAATTGGCGCTGGTGATGTTGTTGCCGCCGAGGAACTGCTGCCCGGCCCCGTTGTTGGCGATGTTGAGCACGTCGAGGTCGACCTCGGCCGTCGCGCTGTTCCCCAGCTTGAACGAGCGGCCGACCCGCGCATTCCACGTCTTGAGCCACGGCGTCCAGAGCTGCCCGTCGGCGCGCGTTTCATAGGCGAAGCGCGTGGTGGTCGAGAGCGGGTTGCTGACGCTGCGGCCGTCGATGGTCAGCGTTGCTGGCCCGTAGCTCAGGTCCGGCGCGGCGATCGTCGTCACGATCGGGCCGGTCGGAATCCCCGACTGCAGCGTCAGCATCGTCGAGAGGTTCACGCGCCACGGCGCCTGCCAGCTCGCGCCGACGCGGAACTGGTGCTTCTGCCAGGAGCGGTTGCGCGTATCGGTCGTGTAGCTGTTCGTGCCGCTGCCGCGGACGGTGCCGATCCCGCCCTCGTTCGGGAAGGCATCGGGCTGGATGAACGACGCCGGGTCGTTCGGCTGCCAGGTCCCGTCGAGGTAATCCCACACGCGCGTGTAGGTGCCGAGCAGGTTCAGGCTCCCCTTCTGCTTCGTGAGCGTGAACTCCAGGCCGTGGTAGACGAACCAGTTCCAGTTGTTGTTGGTCGAGAGCGTGATGCTGTTCTGCGTCGGGTCGACGAGCCCGCGCCAGACGACGTGCCCGACGGCCGGATCGACGTCGTAAATCTGGTTGATCTCGACGCTGCCCGGACGATCCTTGTAGGCTCGATCGACGTAGCTGGCGTCGAAGGCGACGCCACCCGGCAGCTGGGTGCGGTAGCCGACGATCCATTCCTGGGCGTAGCCCTGGTGCTTCTCCGGATCGATGGTCCGGTTCGCCGCGAGCGACGTCGTGGCGGGTGTCGATCGAATCGTCTCGAACACGCCGTCGCCGTCGGCGTCGTATTCGTCCCGCGTCGCGACCGTGCTGCTGCCGGCGTTGTCGAAGTAGCCGGCGTTCGGAATATCGGTCACGCGTCCCCAGCTCGCGCGCACGACGTGCTTCTGATCGCTCGTCAGCACGTAGGCCACGCCGATTCGCGGTGCGTAGTTCCACGACGCCTGCGTCTGGACGTTGAACACCTTGTCCTGCGCGGCGATCCATTCCACGCGCAGACCGGGCGAGATCGACAGACGATTGGTCGGCGCCCAGCGGTCCTGGATGTAGAACGCGTAGTCGTCTGCACCGGTGTCGCTGGTGCGGACGCCGTTGACGTTGCCTTCGATATACCGCCGATGATAGGCCCGGTATCCCAGCGACGGGTTGGCCTCGTTGATGAGGACGGAATCCTCGGTGGTGAAGCCGTTGTTCGCGTAGTACGTATCGGACCACGTGCGCAGGTTCGGCTGCAGGTACGTGCCGGCCTGGAGATCGTGAGAGCCCCACGCATTCGCGAAGTAGTTCGCGTCGAAACTGATCGTGGTCTTGTGCGCGGGCGTGAGGCTGCGTGACGCGGACCCGGTGAGCTGTGCCAGCAGCGTGTTGCCGGTGAGGGTCCCGCCGGTTGCCGACTGCACGCGCTGGTAGACGTTCAGCGCCGGGTCGGTGCTCGACAAGCCGCCGATGCGCTCCAGATCATCGTTCTGACCCTTGTTGTTGTACGAGACCTGCAGTCGCGTGTTGAGCCGCTGGCTCCAGGTCGAATTCAAGCGCGCCGAGTAGGCGCCGCCGCCGTACTGCTGATTGGAGTACGGACCCGCCTGCGTCTCGACGTTGCCTCCCTGGAGCCGGCTGTCGTACTGGACCACGCCGAACAGCTTCTGCTGGTCATTGAGCTGGACGGTGCTGTTGGCGACGTAGATGAAGCCGCGGGCCTCGTTGTCGAAGGGCACGAAGTCGGGCACGACCTTCAGCAGGTCGTTCAACTGCCGCTCGGTCCGGCTGATCCCGTCATTCCGGTAGATGTAGCGGCCCGATGCGAAGAACCAGGCCTTGTTCCGCACCAGCGGCCCGCTCAGGGAAAAGTCCGGCTGATACGCCTCCGAGATGGCGCTGAAACCGCCCGAGACGTTCTTCCCGTTCCAGCTTCTCGGCGAAATCAGCAGGCTGGTGGCGCCATGCAGCTGGTTGCCGCCGGTCGGGGTGGCGATGCTGATGACCATGCCCATCGCCGCCGGCGACGAAGCGTCATTGGCGCCGGTCTTCACCTGGACGTCACCCAGCGACTCGGTGCTCATCGAGATGTAGTTCGACGGCCAGTTCTGCTTGAACGATCCGACGTCCATGCCGTCGACGAGCGTCGCGTGGTTCTCGTTCTCGCTGCCGCGCACGAAGTACACCTGGCCGCCATAGTTGTCGGTCGACGCGCTCAGGATGCCCGGCGTCAGCTGCAGCGTATCGGACCATTCGCGGCGGCCGGTCAGCGGCAGGCTGCGAATCAGCTCGCCGCTGATCGCGATCGACTGCTCGGAGCTGAACGTGTCGATGATGTTGCTCGCCGTCCCAGACACCGACACCGCCTCGCTCAGGTTGCCGACGCTCAGGTTGACGTCGAGCCTGACGTTGAGACCGGCGCGGACGATGATGCCGGCGCGCTGGTACTTGGAGAACCCTTCCAGCTCCACGGTGACGGTGTAGTCCTCGGCCGGCGGCAGTTCGGTCAGCCGGTAATTGCCGGCCTCGTCAGACACCGACCGGAACACACCCGCTACGCTGGGGCTGGTGGCGACGACCGCGACACCCGGGATCACGGCTCCCGTGCCGTCATCGACGCGGCCGCGAATACTGCCTTCGGCAGCCACCTGCGCGCCGGCCGCCGCGGCGCTTGCCAGGATCAACAGTGCGATGCCCGCGCTCAGCCACGCGAAGCCCCGCTTTGAACGATTTGCAAACGACGAACTCATTGCGCTCCCTTTCGAAACGAAAACAGCGATACGAAGCGAGCCACGGCCACACGGAGCGGCCGGCTCACCTTCCAGTCACAAGTTGTGCGTAAACAGATGTGGACGCGCGCGCCCCTACACAGCGGCGCGGCAGAGCGGCTTCAGCGACAACAACACTCGAACGTCGAGGACAACATCAACGTGCGCAGGAGCGAGACCGCGGGCAGGCGTGACTGCTTCATGGTGACCACCTATCGGCTTCCGCGCGGCCGCCCGCCGAGACG
>Ga0247825_10003445_pt1 | contig 10422 bp, 9 predicted proteins | sample 13C_Vanillin_Day_FD_194413 | JGI IMG/M metagenome (GOLD analysis project Ga0247825, IMG submission 194413) | Soil microbial communities from agricultural site in Penn Yan, New York, United States - 13C_Vanillin_Day48 | ecosystem: Environmental > Terrestrial > Soil > Agricultural land | place... | reverse complement strand
TTGGCGGTTTCTGGATCGTTGAACGCGGTTGCCACCGCCGCGCGCATCAAGGAGAGCGAACGATCGGTGACTGCGGATTGGAGCTCGAACCACTGGCGCGCGTGGAACAGATGATCGAGATCATCGGCTGGCTGGGCGCCGCGCGCAGCGCAGAACGCCAAGGCATCGGCAAGCGTTCTCATCGCGCACCGAAATTGCTCGGAATAGTCGACCGCATTCGCTTGACACTATCGACTTCTCTCGCGGTACTCGGGACTCTGCCGCAACTCGTGTTCCACGTCCGGTTGGGTCCATCCATCGCGCAGTACACTATTCACGTACCCGCGGCTTCCCTGATCGGGCTCCCTCTTAAGAACAGCCAAATACACACGACGCACCATCTCTTCCGCTTTCATGGGCGTCATGGTGTTCCTTTCGCGGTACTCCGGGCCAAGTCTCAGGTCTATACGCAACTGCTGTTCTGTCCAGCCGTTGTCGGTGAGGTGACTCCGGTACAGACGCATTCCGGCCGGATCGGGGTCACGTTCGAGGATGTCTTGATACGCACGACGAACGATCGCTTCAGGGTCCTCTCCAAAGGCCTCTCGCGCGCGTCCCCGAGAGCCGTCGCTTAACTCGATCTGAACGGAGGAGATTCTGTCGTTGAAATCCTCTCTGCCAAGGTTCGTGACATTGACGTGAAACTGCCTCGAATCTCCACGAAAATGGGAGCGCTTGTAGAGGGTGACTGCCGCTCCGCCATACAGACGAATCGAGGACACGCGGTCGTTCGCACTCGACGGCATGGTCTCGAAACCCTGTCCGGCTTCGCCGCAGAAAGACGGGCCGTGAAAGTACGTGTCGCGATAGAAGCAGGCGCCTTCTCTCGGCTCCGGTCCTGTCTCCCAGCGTTGAGCGGAAGCGCGGGAGCACGACACGAGGACCGCGATGCTCGCGCAAAAGGCCAACACGATTAGGCTATACGTTCCGGCCGGATCTTCACCGCCATGCTGCCCGCTATGCGAGCGACTCGACTCCATCACTTCGACCGGACGCACGCTCCACACCAGTGTCGGATCTGTTGGGTCTGCGCGCATGCGATCACGCTGGCGCGTACAAGCCCTGCTGACCCGATCCCCAGCCTTCGAGCGCTCTGGAGCGCGTGAAGTGATCTTGTTCGAGCACGAATTTGAGCGCCCGTCGCCCCATTAGCCGACTCGGTCTCTGATGGTCAGTCCGTTTGACGAACCACCGCGACATCGAGGGGTCTTTGTACATCAAAAGTCGATCTGCATGTTCAGGCGCACGTAGCGCGCCGGCAGGATCGCATTCGGCGTGAGCCAGATGCTCCCTTGCGTCGCTGTCGGCGCGGAGTAGCCTTGGTTGTAGGCGGTAGCCACGTCTGTGTTCAACAGGTTGTAGATGTCCATGCCGACCTGCGCACGAGTCCCTCGGAAGCGGAGGATCTTCGCGATGCGCATGTCCATGTTGTTCTGCCGCGCGCCGTAAAGCGTCCCCGGTTCAATCAGATTGACGGTGACGTTCCCTGACGAGAGATTGCGGCCGAGCGAGGGGAACGCAACGGCATTGGTCACGACGTAGTTAGCCGAGAGCTGCGGGCCCGGGTCACTCCGCCATGTGGCACTGACGTTCACATCGATCTTGGGCACGATGTAAGTGACCAGGCCACGGAACGAGGTCTGGAATGGTTCCTCGACGCGGCACCACGGGTTGGCCAACGCACCGGTCGACGTCGTGACCCTCGTGGTCTGCACGGCCTGAGTGCTCTGCCAGCTGTAGGTTTCCGGCAACGCCGCTCGCACCGCGCAGTTGTCCATGAACCGACGGCCTGAGCTCGTGCCGCCCTGCACCGTCAGACCGTTGCGCAACCGTGCGTTGACGCTGACGTCGACGCCGTGCCAGTTCTCAGTCATCTCTCCAAATTTCGAGGAGAGTTGCGAGTACAGATCTTCCTGGCCCACTTCACCCGGCACCAGGTTGTACAATCCAGTCACAGTGCCGCCACCGCCGCCTGGCAGCCGAGGATCCACCGGTATCGGGACGCTGAACGGGGTGTAGTCGGCCGTCTCCGTGAGGCGGTTGTTGGCGGTGTAGAAGTTGCCGAACCACCGGCGGAAGTAGCCCACGGTGAGACCGACGCGGGGCACCAACTCCTGCTGCACCGACACGCCCATCTCCCAGTTGTATGTCCGCTTGCCCCAGCCGTGGATAAGGTCCGCATCGAAGGACTTGGTAAAGACCTCCTGGCCGAAGTTCTGGTTGTCCATGCGGCCGCACTCGCCGTTCGCACCTGGATTGACCAGGTCGCAGTCCGGAACGTAGTTCCCGTTGCGCGGGTCACCCGCCGGGAACGTCGTTCTGTCATCCCACGTGCGCGTCGTCTGGGGCGTCGTGCGGATCAGCGGGTTGAGGTCGAGGTCGCTGTTGCTCGCGGTGAGCGCGGTCAGATACTTGCCGACGTTCACCTTGATTGCCGTCTTGCCGTTGCCGAACAGGTCGTACGCGGCGCCGACGCGTGGCGTGATGTCCTTCCAGTGGATCTCGTCCGTCGTTCCCGCCGGGTAGAAGATGCGCGTTGGCATGAGCTGGTAGCCCGGACCACCGACGCCGGCGTCTGGGTAGCCAGTGCCGATGCTGTCGTAGCGTACGCCGCCCTGGAGGGTCAGTCGCGCACGCGTATAGGTATCCTGCGCGTAGACCGACGTCATCAGGATGTTGCGCTGGTACTTCACGGTGCCGGGATAGATGGCGGTCTGGGTGAGCCGATTCGGGATGCCGTTGTTGAAGCGGTACTGAATGAACGGAGTGAAATTGAAGTAGCTCTGACTGGGGTGACTGATGTTGCCCTGGTACCCGATCTTCACGCTGTGCGATCCGGGAATGTACGAGGCCGATGCTCGCATCTGCGCGATCGTGCCGATCTGATGGTCCTCGAACCCCTGTTGGAGCGGCTGATGGAGGCGATAGACGAGGTTAGGGATCCCACCGAATTGCGGACACAGCGTTGCGTTCGAGCACTGTTCCACGACCGAGATCATCGTATTGGGGTTCGAGCCGTCGATGCGCGGCGACGAATTGGCGTACTTGGCGAAGTAGTCGGCCCAACCGGCCTCGAAGAGAAGGCGGTTCGTGAAGGGCGACGCCCAGGAGGCCGTCTGAACGAAGCCGGGCGTGTAGAGCGTCAGACCCACCGCCTCCGGCGTTCGAGTGGCCTGGCCACCGCCTTCAGCGTTCCGCCTGCTGTACTGCTGGGAGTGGCTCAGACTGAGCTTGTTGCGCGGCGAGATCTGCCAGGTGATGCGCGCGATGGCGTTGCGATCGACGTTGTCGTTGTAAGCGAGACGGCTTGTGTCGAAGTCGACGACCCACTTCGTGGGATCGCCCGCGTTCCTATTGAAGAACATGCCGGGAACCGTGTTCTCGGCGCCGACTTCGCGGTAGGTGAGGTAGAACCAGAGCTTGTCGCGGACGATGCGCCCGCCGCCCATCGGGTTGACCTCGTAGACCTTCTTGAGCTCCTGCGGCGACCGCAGCCCCGCGTCCTTCAGGGCTTGTGTGTAGTTGCTGCCTTGCATGCCGCCGCTCGCGCCCGACATGAAGAACGTGCCACTGAACGTGTTACCGCCGTCGCGCGGGATGACGTTCAGAACGGCGCCTCCGGTTTCGGCTTCGCCCAGGCCGCCCGATGTCGTCAGGACCACTTCCTGTGAGCCCGCGACGTTGGAGATGGCTGCGTTCGAGTTGGCGCCGGCCCATCCCGTGTTGATGCCGTCGTGGAGGGTCCGCGAGTCAGACGCCCGCGCGCCATGGATGAATCCGGCCATACCGCCGGTTCCTCCCGTGATACCGCCGGAGTCGCCATTGCTACTCATCCCCGCCACCAGGGACTGAATCCCTGTGGCGGCTCGCGACGACGGGATCGCTGCCAACACTTCTCTGTCGATGATGTTCTGCACTCGCGTGCTCTGGACATCGACGGTCGGCGATTCGCCCGTGACCGTCACGGTCTCCTCGAGCGCGCCGATTCGCAACTCGGTGCTGACGGTTGCCACGAAGTCGCCAGTCAGCGAGATGCCTTCGCGTTTCACCGTGTTGAACCCGGGCAGCGTGAACGTCACTGAGTAGGTGCCGGGACGAAGATCGACGATGCGATACTGGCCGGTGGCGTCGCTGACGACTGAGCGCGTGCGTTCGATCAGGACGGGACTTGCCGCTTCTACCGTTACACCCGGCAGCACTGCGCCGGACGTATCCCGGACAACACCAGTGATAGCGGCTTGCGCGAGCGCTGCCGCGGGGAGTGCAAACAGCATGACCAGGGCCCCGGCCGAACACCTGGAGAGTCTCCACATTTGCGTGTCTCCTGATGAGGATGGTGGTCGAACTTCGACTCCGCCGAATATCCGCCCGCTTACGCGCGTCGCGACTGTCTGTGGTGTGTCAACGGGGCGGAACGCTATAGGGGAAGGAGCCTGCTGCCCATCCCTGAGAGGCTGTATTTCCGCGGCAAGGGGTCTGCTGTTTTTCGCCGGCTATTCCCGGTAGTTCCGCTCGCTCTTCCGCGAGTTATCGCGTAGGTTGCGGCGGGCGCGGCGCCGCCGGAACATTCTCGCGAAGCGCGACTCTCCACGAGAGGGGGATTGAGACAGGGTTGTAGCAGATCTTGTCATCACACGCCTGGTATTCCAGGGTGCCGTCGAGGACCAGCTCGCTCTTGCCCGCGAGCGCTTTTCTCGCCTCCGCTGTCGCATCCGGGACGACGTCCATCACCAGCGTGAACGGTCTCTGGTAGACCGGCACCCATTCATTCAACGGCTTGAAGTAGTAGGACTCGGAAGCCGGATACTGCACTGGCATCGTTCGCACATGTGGCTGCGGTTTGATAGTCAGGATGATGACACGATAACCGGTCGCACCAGGCGCATAGACGTGCATCCTCCGCTTGGGTCTCACCTCGACTGCAAGGGAAAAGCGCGTGCCCAGTGACGCGCTCGGATCGCTTGGGTACGCCTTCAGATCGAGATGCTCCGTCGAGGCCTGGATTGCAGCAACAGGGGTCCTCGCCGCGCCCACCCGTAGCATGATGCTGGAGACGGTATTCCGCTCCCAGTAATAGTCTTCGAAGAAGCGTGCCGTCACGCGTCCTTGCCGGTCGAGCATGAACGTGCCCGGAAACGGGATGCCGCGAAACCGCTCTGACGCCTGCGTCACAGTGACATACCGTTGCAGGTCGGCCAGCACCGCGGGATCCTTCCCGTTTGGACCGAGCGCTTCCTCGATGACGGTGTTCAGGATCCCGTATCGCCTGATCGTGGCCGAGCCGACGTCGGACAGCAGCGGGTAGGTGATCCCCAGTCGTTTCGAGAAGTCAGCGAGAATCTGCGGCGGGTCGTAGCTGATTACCGCCAGCCCGATTCCGTTCTTCCGCAGCTCGCCCACGCGACCTTGCAGCTCCACGAGCTGCGTGCGGCAAAACGGTCACCAATCCGCCGAGCGGACGAAGACCAGCATCGCCCCACGGCGCCCCATGATCGACTGAAGGGACTGCGGTTTGCCGGTCTGGTCGAGCAGCGTGAAATCCGGCACGCGCTCGCCAACCTGAGGACCGAGCCTGGCCACGTCTACTCGCGTGCGGCTTCCCTGTGTGTGGACCGGCAACACGAACAGGACTAACAGGACTGGAACAAACATGAGGTGTCGCATGTGACTCCTGGCTGCCGACTTCATCACATCTGATTATCGCCGCGAGTGTGCTCGACGCGACAACGAACCGTCAGGGGATGCTGGCTCGCGCTGCCGCCCACCGCGCTGACCGCCACGGTTCGAGGCGAAACAGCACTAATACCGTTATGACCTCGAGCCGGCCGATCCACATCGCCAGCGTGAGCACAATCTTGCTCACGGGATGAAGCGGGCCGAAGCTTGCCATCGGGCCGACGTCATTGAAGCCTGGCCCGATGTTCCCGAGACACGCGATGCTCGCGGTGATTCCCGTCATGAGATCGGCCCCGAGCGCGACGGTGACGGTCGCCGTCACCGCGAACGTCAGGAGATAAAACAGCATGAACACCTGGACGTCTCGCAGGATGTGTTCCGGCACGACACGCCCGCCCAACTTTACCGGGAGCACGCTGCGCGGATGATGTACACGCTTCAACTCGCGTAAGGTCAGGCGCGCCATGAGAAGGTGGCGGACGACCTTGGGGCCTCCGGCGGCCGATCCCGCGCAGCCGCCGACGAACATCAGGAGGAGCAATACCACCTTGGCCTGATCGCTCCACAGCTGAAAGTCAGTGCTGGCGAAGCCGGTAGTGGTGAGGATTGATGTCACCTGAAAAGTGGCATGGCGAATTGCGTTGAGTGGAGCGACGCCATCGCGCAGCAGGAATGCCGTGATGGCCAGCGCCGCGACGAACACGAGTCCGGCGTAAGCCCGAAACTCCTCGTCCTGACCAATCGCTACGTGACGGCCCAATACGGCTCGATACTGCAGCGCAAAGTTCGCGCCGGCCGCGAACATGAATACGGTGACGATCCAGTCGATAGCTGGACTTGCGTATCCTGCAATCGACAACGGATGCGGCGAGAAACCGCCAGCGGCCATCGTCGTGAAGGCGTGACAGAGAGCATCGTACGGTGACATGCCGGCGAGCATGAGCGCAAACGTCTCCGCCAACGTCAAGGCGCTGTACAACTGCCAGAGCGCAATGGCCGTTCTGCGCAGCTGGGGTGTGAGCTTCTCATCGGTCGGCCCTGCCGCCTCGGCGAAAAAGAGCTCACGACCTCCGACTGCGAGTCGCGGCAATACCGCGATGAACAGCGCGATGACACCCAGCCCCCCGAGCCACTGCGTGAGCGCTCGCCAGAAGAACATCCCCCGCCCAAGCGTTTCGAAGTCCGTCAGGATCGTTGCGCCAGTGGTTGTCAGTCCGGACATCGACTCGAACAGGGCATCCACGAACGGCAACCCGGCGGCGATGTACGGAATCGCGGAGAGGTGTGCAATCACCAGCCACGTCACCGAGACGATGGCAAGTCCTTCGATGCGCCGCAACATGCTCACGTCATCGGCGCCGGTTCCGCCGGCACGACGCATCGCGAGGCCAAGCCCCGCGGTCGCTGCGAATGTCAGGACGAAGACAACGCCGTCCCGCCACTCGCGATGCAGCGCCGCGACGCCCGCCGGGAGGAGCAACGCGGGAGCGAAAAGGGCGACGAGCGTGCCGACGGTGTGGACTACGATGGCGCCGCGCACGCCTACGCCTGCACGCCGCTGAAGTAGTCGCGCACGCGGTCCGCGTCGGCGAAGGTCGTGAACACGATCAGGCGATCACCTGGCTCTATCCGATCCGTGCCGCGAGGGACCAGGGCCTGTGGTCCCCGAATAATTGCACCGACGATGCTGTTCACGGGCGCCGCCAGGTCACGGAGAGCGCGAGGTGCGTAGGTTTCGGGAACGTCGAGCTCGAGGATGCGGCCGGCGCCTTGTTCGACAATCGCGAGCAGGCGAGTGGCGCCGCCTTGAATCTGATGGAGGACCGAAGCGACGGCGGCTCCGCGCGCAGAGATCGTCACATCGATCCCGACTGTCTCGAACAGACGCAGGTTCGCCAGACGACTCACCCGAGTGATGACCCTGCGTACCCCGAGCTGTCGCGCGAGCAATGAGACGAACAGGTTCCGCTCGTCGTTGTCGATGACCGATACCAGTACGTCACTCTGTCCGATGTCCTCGCCTTGGAGCAGTCCCAGATCGGTGCCATCGCCATTGAGCACGAGCGCTCGTCGTAGCCTGGCGGCGAGGGTCTCACCTCTGGTGTGGTCGCGCTCGATGACGGTAATGTCGAGGTCGTTCGATGACTCGAGCTGTTCGGCGAGCCGAAGACCCACATCTCCTCCACCTACGATCGTCACGCGTCGTCGCCCGACCCTAGTGAGCCCGAGTCGGCGCCTTACGTCGAGCAAGGCTTCGGGCGTACCCATGACCACGATGCGATCGTCGATCGCGAGAGAAGAATCGCCACGAGGAATGAAGAGGGTGTCACCGTGGCGGACCGCCACGATCAGCGAGCCGTGCGGCAGATGCAACTCTGCGATACGACGGCCCGCCAGCGCCGAGTGACGCTGCAGGCGATACTCGAGAAGCTGCACCCTCCCGCCGGCAAACGCCTCCGCATCGAGAGCGCCTGGCTCGAGGATGATTCGCTCGATATCGGCGACCAGCTGCGCCTCGGGCCAGACCACTCGGTCGATACCGAAACGGTTCAGCCCACCTTCTCCCTTGGGATCGAGGAAGTCTTCCCGGGACACGAAACAAAGAGTCTGGGCTGTCGAGCCCCGTTGCCTGGCAACCGCGCAGCAAACGATATTGACCTCGTCCAGGCCCGTACACGCCACGAGCACGTCGGCGTGGTCGGCGCCGGCGCGCTCGAGAACCTCTCCATTGGTGCCGTTGCCCGAGAGGAACTGCACATCGAGCGCTTCGAATCGAGGCGCCACGCTGTCCGATGAATCCACGACGACGACGGCGTGATCGCTCGCGAGTGTCTGTGCGAGGGAGAATCCGATTTCGCCGCCACCGACGATGATGATGTGCATCGGCACCAGGATCTAGAGGATACGAAACATCCTAGCCGCGATCACAGTGGGAACGAGTGCACCGAGAGCCAACAGCATCTGCCACAGCGTAGCATCCGAAGGAGGGGATAGTCGGTCATCGATCTGGGAATAGGGGCGCTCGGTTTCAAGACGGGATCGCCTAGTGCCGGCTCTTCGCTGCGAAGTTCTTGTCGATGATTCCCACGATGATGACGATGAAGCCAAGGACTCGGAGCAGATATTCATAGCCGCTGGTCTCGTCGGCGACGACGGGGATCGAGGAGGCGAGCTGATTCAGCGCGAGCAGCCAGAACGCTATTGCGAAATGAACGAACAGGCGATCGCCCGTTCGTTTCCAAAAACGAAGGAAGTAGACACCAGCGATCGCGTATGAAAACAGGAGCGCACCCGAGAGCAACTCGATCATGTGGCTCCCTACTCCGCGTCCCAAATGAAACCGTACAGGAGAAACATCATCCCGATCAGTGCTGGAATCAGCCGCATCAGTCGGAGATCGATCGTCGGATACACGACGAGGTCGATGAATAGCGCGACGTTGTTCACCGTCAGCCCGACGAAACAGATTGCGCTCCACATCAGTAGACGGACGCGGCGCTGCACATATCCTCGAAACAACAAGACCGCGCACACTGCGCTCGAGAGCATCGCGATCACATAGAGCGCGATTTTCACATCCGTCACCGGTCAATCCTTTCTCAACTTGAACGAGTCGGCAAAGGACTGAATCTTGCTGTCGGCGATACGGTACAGGACGCGTATCAGGGTCACCGGCCGTTCGTTGTACGCGTGCGCCAACTCACCGATGGCGCGCCCGAGTTCCGCCGACTGCGGATCGTATCTAAAGCGTCCCTCCGCCTCTATGACGAGACGGTGGGCCGCAAACAGCGCGGTGTACTCCCTGACGGCGGGGACGGTGATCACCGCCGGCCGCATGCAGACGACGATCTCTTCAACGCTGAAATCGCGGTCCGGGTGTGAGGCGAAGAACAGGAGCACTTCGGCCGCCTGAAACGTCGGAATGCACGATTGAATGAGCTCCAGCAGGCTCTGGGGAAAGGGAAGATCGCGTGCCATTACTCCGTTTTCATTTAATTAGTCCCTTGCGGACGGCGTACAAGACGATTTCGGCCGTGTTGTGCAGGTTCAACTTCTGCATCAGATTCGCCCGATGTGTTTCCACAGTGGACAGACCGAGATCCAAGAGCGTGGCCACCTCTTTGTTGGACCGCCCTTCGGCGAGGAGATGCAGGACCTCCTTTTCGCGATCGGTGAGCAGGTGGTACGAGTCAGTCAACCCGCGTTTCTGCAACGTGCGAACGTAATCCTCGACGAGCAGGGTCGTGATTGCCGCGCTGAAGTAGTTCCGGCCGGCGGCCACGGCGCGGAGGGCGGGGAGGAGATCTTCATCAGTCGCGTCCTTCAGCAGGTACGCGCGGACACCAGCCGCGAGCGCGCGAATGATGTAGGACTCGTCGGCGTGCATGCTCAGGATGATCACGCCAGGCGGCCGCTCGAGCTTCTGCGCCCGAGCCGCGACTTCGATGCCGTTCATCATCGGCATGCCGATGTCGACGATCAGCAGGTCCGGGCGGTGTTCCTCGAGGAGCCGTAGTGCTTCGAGACCGTCAGCCGCCTCGGCGACGACGGACAGCCCTGCCTCCTCGACGAGGCCTCGCAGGCCTCGTCGAACGATGCCGTGGTCGTCAGCCAGCAACACTCGCAAGGGAGGCCTCCGTCCGTTCGACTGGCAGGGGCAAGTGAAGCGCGAGCGCCGTACCAGCGCCGGCAGGGCTGTCCACGGTC
>Ga0247825_10003444_pt1 | contig 10423 bp, 8 predicted proteins | sample 13C_Vanillin_Day_FD_194413 | JGI IMG/M metagenome (GOLD analysis project Ga0247825, IMG submission 194413) | Soil microbial communities from agricultural site in Penn Yan, New York, United States - 13C_Vanillin_Day48 | ecosystem: Environmental > Terrestrial > Soil > Agricultural land | place... | reverse complement strand
GCTCTATGCCGACTCAAGCGGCCGCGTGCACGGCGTGCGCGTCACGCGGCCCGACGGCAAGACCGAGGACATCGGCTGCGAAGCGCTGATCCTCGCGTGCAACGGCTACGGCGGCAGCAAGGAAATGCTGAAAAAGTACATCCCGGCGGCGGCGGACCTCTTCTACGAGGGCCACGTCGGCAACCAGGGCGACGCGGTGCGCTGGGGCGAGGCGCTCGGCGCCTCGATCAAGGACATGGGCTCCTTCCAGGGCCACGGCGCCATGGCGACGCCGCACGGCGTGCACCTCAACTGGGCCACCGTCACCGAGGGCGGCTTCCACGTCAATGTGAACGGCAAGCGCTTCTCCAACGAGAATGCCGGCTACTCCGAGCAGGCGCTGAAGGTGCATCGCCAGCCGGGCAACGTGGCCTGGGCGATCTGGGACGAGCGCTCCGACGCGATCGCCATGCAGCAGGCGAGCCACAGGGAGGCGCACGACGCAGGCGCGGTCAAGCGCTGCGATTCCATCGAGGCCATCGCGCGCGTCGTCGGCTGCGATGCGAAGGCGCTGGCGCAGACCTTCGCGGACGTCGCCGCCGCGCAGCGCGGCGAGAAGAAGGACGAATTCGGTCGCGACTTCACGAAGAAGCCGCTGCTCAAGGCGCCATACTGCGTGTCGAAGATCGCCGGCGCGCTCACGCACACGCAGGGCGGTGTCGAGGTGAACACCGAGATGCGCGTGCTGCGCACGGACGGCACGCCGCTCCCTAACCTTTTCGCCGGCGGAGGCGCCGCTCGCGGCCTCTCCGGCCCGTCGGATTGGGGCTACCTCTCCGGCTCGGGCCTGATGACCGCAACCAGCATGGGCCGCCTCGCCGGCATTGCCGCAGCCAAACTCGTCAAAGGATCACGATGATCAAGTTCTACTACAGCACTGCACCCAACCCCATGAAAGTGGCCCTCTGCCTGGAGGAGATGGGGCTCTCTTACGAACCGATCCCCGTGGACACGCGCAAGGGCCAGCAACATCAGCCCAATTACCTGGCGATCAACCCCAACGCCAAGGTGCCCTCGATCGTGGATGGCGAAACGACGATCTTCGACAGCAACGCCATCGTGCTCTATCTCGCCGAGAAGACCGGCAAGTTCCTGCCGAAGGGAGCGCAGGAGCGCGGACCCATGCTGTCGTGGCTGATGTTCGTCGCCTCGGGAATCGGGCCGTTCACCGGCCAGTACGTCCACTTCAAGAACTACGCGCCGGAGAAGATCGCCTACGCGCTCAACCGCTACGAGTTCGAGGCGCTGCGCCATTGGAGCATCGTCGACGCGCGGCTCGCGAAGAACAAGTACATGGTCGGCGCTACCTACACCGTCGTCGACATGGCGCTCTGGGGCTGGGCGCGGCTGGTGCCGAATATCCTCGGCGAGCATGCGGCGAAGTTTGCCAACGTGAAGCGCCTGGTCGACGAGATCAGCGCTCGTCCGGCAGCGCAGAAGGCAATCGCCCTCAAGGACCGCTACACCTTCAAGACGGAAATGGACGAGGAGGCAAAGCGCGCCATGTTTCCGGGCAACTACCGGGCGCAAGCCGGCGCGTAGTCAGCGGGTGACGTGCGAGGCGCTCTTCAGCATCGCGAGCGCCTGCTCCCTTACTTTCTCCTGCGCGTCGTTGGTGAGAATGCTGAAGGACAGGATTACGTCGCCGACGAGAAGCATGCCCTGGTTGAGGTACTTGAATTCGCCGGGTTTTGGCTCGCGGTCGGTCGCAGAGAAGTAGTAGCCAGGCCCGGGAGCGCCAGTGAGGTGTTCTACCGGCAAATACGGCTCTGTCGCGCTCGACTTCACCTTGTCTGCGCTTTTCTGGACGCTGTCGCGCATCCTGATCGCCGTGTCGGCGCTCGCGCCGGGTTTCTGTCGGGCGACGGGCGTTACGAACACCTCGAACGGCGCGCCGTTGCGCGGTGTGAGCACAATGGTGTCGGCCGCCGGGCCCTGTTGCCCTTTCGTCGCCTGGTTTGCTTTCAACTCGTCCTGCCAGCCCGCCGGGATGGCGAGCTCGAGCTTCGACTTGTCGGGCAAGCTAAACGCCTTCTTCTCGCCTTCCGCGGCCATAGGTGCCGTGGCGGTAGCAGAAGAAAGCAGCGCGAAGCCAAGATAGCGCAGCACGTTTGGAGCCGGTGCAAGACTGGTGCCCGGTCTCTACGCCCGTAGCGCCGCCGACAGCGCCTTCAGCTCGCGTGCGGCGCCAAGGTCCTGCGCCGCACGCTCGAGCGCTGTGATCGCATCGCGCTTGAGCGAGCGCGCGGCGTTGGCGCGGAATTTGGTCAGCACCGCCTCCGCGCCCGGCGGCCGGGTGTGGTTGCCGAATACATCGTCGATGCGGACCGTCTGGGTTCCGGCGCGGGTCTTGCATACCACCTCGGCTTCGAAGCGCTCCGGAAAGCGCGCTTGCGCCAGCGGCTCCCAAGCGACGCGCCGCGCAAATTCGCGCACGGCGCCGCTCGCCGTCGTTTCGAACGTGGCGAGGTCGACCTTGCCCTCCACCAGCCGCGCCGCGACGGCGATCGGCAGGCTCCAGCGCGCGGCGTGGCCGGTCGCGGGCGCCTGCTTTGTTTCCCAGGGCTCGCAGATGACCGCGGCTTCGCCCTGCGGCACGCGGCAGACGATGTGCTCCACGTCATTCGCGCGCACACCGCGCTCGGCGAGCTGGCCGGCCGCCTCGATGAAAGGATGCAAGTAGTGGCAGCAGGGATAGAACTTGTAAGCCGCTTTCGGCAGGTGCCATTCGCGGCCGAGGCCGCCGATCAGGGCGCGGAAGCGGCCGGCGGCGCCTTCGTCCCCGGTGAACTGGCGGAAAAGACCGTGTCTTCCGTCGAGCGAGGTTTCGGGTCCGGTCATGCCGGCGCGCGCGAGCATCGCCGCCACGACGCCGCCGTGCGCCGCCCAGCCGGGATGCAGTGACTTCACCGACGAGCCGTTGGTGAGGAACTCCATGACGCCGGAGGCCTGGCTGAGCGCGATGCCGATAGCCGCCAGCGTGCGGTCTTCGTCCAGGCGCATCAGCTGCGCCGCGAGCAGCGCCACCGCGAGCGTACCGGTGACCGAGGTGCTCATGAAGCCTTTCGCATGGAAGCCGTTCGGCGCGGCGAGCCCGAAGCGGATCAGCACTTCCCAGCCTCTCGCATAGGCGCCGAGCAGCGCAGCGCCGCTCGCCTTCTGCGCCTCGGCGACCGCGAGCGCGCCGGCGGTGAGCACCGCGCTGCCGTGCGCGATCGAGCCGATATGCGTGTCGTCGAACTCGAGGCTATGGATGAGCCCGCCGTTGATCATGGCCGCATCGGCCGCGCTTGCGCCGCTCGCCTGGCCGAACACGGTGGCCGGACCGCCTTTCGCGACCTCGGCGGCGTAGGCGCGATACGCCGCGCCGATCGGCGAGCCCGCCGCGGCGAGGCCGACGCCGATTGCATCCAGCAAGTGCAGCCGCGCCGCGATCGCAACGTCTTCAGGCAACGGCGTGCCGGCGGCGGCGCGCGCTGCGCGCACCAGCTCGCGGGCAAGTGTCACGACTTCACCATTGCCGCGAGCGCTTCCTTCCATCCTTGCGAGAGAAGATTCTTGTCGCCGGCGATGACCTTCTTCAGCGTTTCCGGGACAGCGGGGAACACCGCGCCTGCGTTCTCGGCCAGCTTGGAAAGGAGCGTGGGCTCGTCGAAAGGCTTGTCCGCGCCGCCGCGCGCGCTCTCCACGACCGCGCTCATCTCGGCGCCGTCGCCAAAGCGCATGGTGACGCGCGCCGGCCGGTCGTTGGGCGCGGCCTTCACGTCGGGGTAGGGCTGCAGTCGCACGCGGCTGCGCAGCTTCGCGATGCCTTCGTCGCGCAGCTTGTCCTCGGTGAAGGCGCGCGCGCCGGCGCTGCCGAGGTGCACGGTCGCCGCGATCGCGTGCGGCATGGAGAACTTGGCCGCGAGCACGGTCTCGGGCTCCGCGTTGCGCAGCGCCTGTCCGCCCGGCGCGGTCTCCACCAGGATCTCGGTGATGTCCTCTTTTTTCTTGCGCATGCGGCCGAGCAGGTCGAGCGTCGCCTCGATCGCGGAATGCGCGTAGGCGCAGCAGGCAAACACTTTGTGGTAGCCGTTGTTGACTGACCACGTGTCGCCAAGGTCCGCGACGAGGGCGTCTGGTCTTGCATTTGTTTTGTAGGCGCCGACGAAGACGTCGTAGGGCGTGACGTCGTTGCCGCCAATGCCGGCTTCGGCCCAGTCGGCGGCGCGAAGGCCGAGCCACGCGCCGGCCGAGGTCCAGGCATTGCGGATGAGCGCGCCTTCAACCGCGGTGTCGAACGGCCCGGCGAAGGACATGCTCGCGCCGCCGGTCACGGCGGCGAGCATGGTGCTCGCGTCCTGGCGCCGCGCGAGCGATGCCGCCGCCGCGCCGCCGATCGCGGCGAACGCCGCGTGCGGATGCACGTTGAACACCGGGAACGGAAATGCGAGCGCGAAGCGCGTGGTGACCTCGTACGCCACCGCGAGCGCGCGCAACACCTCTTCGACCGTGCGCCCCTGTGCTTCGGCCTCGGCGAGGAGCGCCGGAATGGTGTACGCGCCGCCGTGGCAGGAGGCGTTGCGGAAGCCTTCATCGAGCTCGCACCAGGTGATCGCCATGCCGTTCGCGCTCGCCGCCGCGTAGCGGTCAGCGCGCGGCGCGCCCTTGGCAAGCACCGTCGCTTCGGCCTTGGCGGAGGAGGTGCGCAACAGGCCCTCGCGCGCACGCGCCACCTGCGTCTCGAGCGATCCCGCGACCATGGCGCCGATGTCGTCGGACAGGATGATCGCCGCGCGCCGGCGCACTGCGTCCGGCAGCGGCTTCGAGACGGCGTCGGCCGCCCAGTCGATCAGCTTGCGAGTGTTGGCGGCTGCCTGCGCGCGCGCCGCGATGTCGCTTTTCGCCATTTCGATCTCCTAACGGGTCTTGCCCGGAATCGGCGCCTGGCCGATGCGGCGCCAGAGGTATTTGCCGTGGCCGCCCTTGCCGACGATCTTGTGCTCGTCCATCACGGTGACGCCGCGCGAGATCGCGCGCACCGGCCAGCCCTTCAGGCTCCAGCCCTCGTGCAGGTTGTAGTCGGCGTAGGAAGCGAAGTCGGCGGCGCGCAGCACGCGCTCCTTGTCGAGGTCGACGAGCGTGAAGTCGGCGTCCGCGCCCGGCTCGAGCGTTCCTTTGAGCGGCGCGAGGTCGAACACCTTGGCGGGGACCGAGCCGAGCAGCTGGCAGATGCGTTGCAGGGGCAGCTTGCGCTTGTGGTAGCCCTCGGAAAGCATCACCGGCAGCATGCTCGCGGTCGCGGGGAAGCCCTGCGAAGCGAGCCACAGCGGCTTGTCCTTGTTCACCTTCTTGCGCGCGTTGTGATCCGATGCGACGAGGTCCACGGTGCCGTCGAAGATCGCTTCCCACAGCGCTTCCCGGTCGTCCTTCGAGCGCAACGGCGGGTTGGCCTTACCCATGCCGCCGAGCTCGGAGTCTTCAGTGTGCGTGAGGTAGTGCGGGCAGGTCTCGACGATCACGTCCTTGAAGCGGCCGCGCCAGAAGCGGATCACCTCGAGCGCCTTGCGCGAGGAGATGTGCGGGAAGTACACGCGCGCGCCGAGCTCCTCGGCAAGATACAGCGCGCGCAGCGCCGGCTCCGACTCGGTGATCGCCGGCTTGGAGGCGGACCAGTCCTTGAGCGTGCTGCCGCCCGCGGCCTGGACCTTGCGCCGCTCGCGGTTGACGATCTCGATATTCTCGGTGTGGCACACGACGATCGGCCGGCCGACGCGCGCGGATTCCTTGAGCAGATCGTAAAAGTAGCCGTCGTCGGTGCCGTCGAGCCCAAGGTAGCGGCCTTCCTCGCCCTTGAAGTTCATGAAGTACTTGAACGACGTGACGCCGTAGTCGCGCACGTATTCGCCGAGCTCCTTGATGTGCAGCTCGTTCGCGGTACTGAAGTGAAAGCCGAAGTCGACGTGCGCGCGCGCGACGGCGTGCTCGAGCTCGCGCCGGAACACGTCGCCATATGCCTCGTTGTTGAGGAAGTAGCCGAGCACGGTGGTGAAGCCGCCCTGCGCGGCGTTGGCGGTCTCGGTCGAGTACTCGGTGATCTTCTCGCCCATGCCGAAGTGCACGTGGCAGTCGATCAGGCCCGGAAACACGTGCAGGCCCTTCGCGGACTGCTCGGCGACGCCGGGCGCGGCGCTGCCGGGCGCGAGCATTGAATGGATTTTCCCGGACTTCACCAGCACGTCCTTCTTCTCCGGCGCCTTGTCGGGAAATACCAGCGTGCCGCCGCGCAATACGAAGTCGCTCATGATCTTTCTCTAAGTTGCTGCATTGAATAAATGGCGTGCGTGCCGGCCGGCGTGTTGAGCGCGGGCAACGTGAGCGCGATGTCTTCCTCCGGAATATCGCGCGAGATGCACACCAGCCGGTTCTCGCGGTCGTCGTCCGGCCAGTCCTTGAAGCGCTGCGGCGGGTGAAAGACGCCCTGCACACCCTGCACGAACGCGATGCTGTCCTCGATCTGGAGAAGTCCTTTGACGCGGATGAGCCGCACGCCGAATTCCTCGCGGGCGAGCCGCGACCACGCAGACCATCCCGCCCAGGTGATCGGCGCAGCGGGGCGGAAGGCATGCGCGCGGATGCCAGAAAAATGCGCGCGGGAGCGCATCGGGCCTTGCAGCGAGACTTGGTATTTCCTGGCTCCGCTGTAGGAGGCGAACAACTCGGCCGGCGAATCCAGCACCGCCGCGTCCTTCAGGAAGTTCAGGACCGGCTTGGGATCGGCGAGGTCGCGCTTGGTGACGTAAAAGCGCTCGGCGATCGCAACCTGCTTGTCGAGCTCGGGATACTCGGTGCGGGAGGCGAGGAAATGCTGCGCGTCGATGGCGCAGACGGTGGCCTCGAAGGCATAGGCTCCGGTCACCAGCGGATGGCCGAGCAGCACGTTGAGGAGCGGCGCCGGGTCGGCGGCGCCGCTCGTCTCGATGATGACCCGCTCGAAGGGCGGGATCTCGCCGCGCGCGCGGCGGCCGTCGAGATCGGCGAGCGTCTCGTGCAGCGCGCCGGTATTCGCGCAGCACAGGCAGCCGGCGTCGAGTAGGACCACGTTGTCGGTGGCCTGCGCGATCACCGCCTGGTCGAGCCCGATCTCGCCCAGCTCGTTCACCACCACCGCGGTGTTGGCGAGCGCGGGCTCCTTCAGCGCCCGGTTGAGCAGCGTGGTCTTGCCGCTCCCCAGGAAGCCGGTGAGCAGGAACACCGGTGTTTTCATTTGTCCGCGAAGAGCTCGAGCAGCGCGCCGCGCAGCCAGCGGTTGGCGGCGTCGTTCTCCACGCGCGGATGCCAGTAGAGCGACACTTCGAAGCTCGGGATGCGGATCGGCAGCGGATGCACCTTCATCTTGACCAGGCGCGACCATGCCTGCGCGACCTGATTCGGCAGGCTGACGATCAGGTCGGTGCCGGCGATGATCAGCGGCACCACCATGAAGTGCGGCACGCGCAGCGCCACGTTCTCTTCCACGCCGTTCTCGGCGAGCGCACGCTCGAGCTGCTGGTGGCCGGAGCCCATTGAGGAGATGAGCACGTGGCGCGCCGAGAGGAATTCCTTCAGGGTGAGCGCGCTGCGCCGGCCGAGCGGATGGTCGGGCCGCGTCATGCACACGTAGTGCTCGTCGAACAGCCGCTCGCGCCGGATCTTGTCGCGCAGCTGCGGCACGTAGCCGACCGCGAGGTCGATGTCGCCCGTCTCCATGCGCACGGCGAGCTCGGCGGCCGGCAGCTGCGCGGTCTCCAGGCGGATCGCCGGGCCGTGCTGGTGCAGGTGGCGCATGAGCGCTGGCAGCAGCACCGTCTCGCCGACGTCGGTCATGTACACGCGCAGGCTGCGGGTGGTGCGCCGCGGGTCGAACGCGTCGCGCGCGCCGAGCGCGCTGCGCACCATGGCGAGCGCGTCGGTGAGCGAGGGCGCGAGCTCCAGCGCACGCGGCGTGGGCAGCATGCCGCCGCGCGTGTTCACGAACAGCGGGTCGTTGAGCTGGCGCCGCAGCCGGCCAAGCGCGCTGCTCATCGCCGACTGCGTGAGTCCCATTTGCGCTGCCGCGCGCGTAACGTTGCCGTGGCGCAGGAGCGCCTCGAATACCGGCAGCAGGTTCAGATCTGGCGTATTCACGCCGTGGATGAAAGAAATCTATGCCATCGATTTGACTGATAATTATAGGTCCGCCTAGACTGAAATGATGAAACCCTGGGACGGCATCATCAGCGCGGAGGACCAGAAGGCCACCTACGCCGCGGGCTTCGGCCGCCCCTCGAGCATCGGCCGGCGGCCCGCGCTGCTCATCATCGACGTGCAGTACCGCACCATCGGCACCTCGCCCAAGCCGATCCTCGAAGCGATCAGGGAATTCCCGACTTCCTGCGGCGACATCGGCTGGAACGCGATGCGCAACATCGCATTGCTGCTCGCCGAGTTCCGCCGCAACGAGTGGCCGGTGCTCTATCCGCACGTCGCGCCGAAGAACAAGGCCACCGACGGCGGCCGCCTGGCGGAGAAAGTGCCGGCGATCATGGACGTCGCGGCCAAGGGCTACGAGTTCCCGGCCGAGATCGCGCCGCGCGACGGCGACGTGCTCATCCCGAAGAAACACCCGAGCGCGTTTTTCGCCACGCCGCTCGCGAGTCACCTGATCGACCTCGGCGCGGACACGCTGGTGGTGACCGGCTGTACCACCAGCGGCTGCGTGCGCGGCAGCGTAGTCGACGCGTTCGCTTATAACTTCCGTGCTTTCGTGCCGCACGATGCCGTGTATGACCGCTGCGCCACCTCGCACGCGGTGAATCTCTTTGACATGGCGGCCAAGTACGCCGACGTGGCGACCACCGTCGAGATCCTGGAAAGGCTGCGGCCGCTCGCCAAGGCGGTACGCAAAGCAGGTTGAGTGCTGAAGAACGGATGAAATGAGTTTCGACGGGCGCGCGACGCGGCGCTCGCTGGATGCCCGGTTCGAGTATTACAGCCTGGAAGTGGCCGAGGCGCTCGGCCTCGCCGGCGTGTCGCGCCTGCCGTGCTCGCTCAAGATCGTGCTCGAGAACGTGCTGCGCCAGCACGCGGAAGGGCGCTCGGACGGCGCCGACATCGCCGCGGTCGCCGGCTGGCTCGGCACGCGCCGCGCCGAGCGCGAGATCGCCTTCCGCTTCACCCGCGTGCTGATGCCCGACTCCTCGGGCGTGCCGCTACTCGGCGACCTCGCGGCAATGCGCGACGCCATGATCCGCCTCGGCGGCGACCCGCAGCGGTTGAATCCTTCCGTGCCGGTCGACCTGGTCGTCGACCATTCGGTGATGGTCGACGCCTACGGCGTGGTCGACGCCGCGAGCCGCAACCAGGCGCTCGAGCTCAAGCGCAACGCCGAGCGCTATGCGTTCCTGCGTTGGGGCGCGCAGGCCTTCGACCGGCTGCGCATCGTCCCGCCGGGCAACGGCATCCTCCACCAGATCAACCTCGAGTACCTCGCGCGCGTCGTGTGGACGGCCGACGGTGTCGCTTACCCCGACTCAGTGCTTGGCATGGATAGCCATACCGCGATGATCAACAGCCTCGGCATCCTCGGCTGGGGCGTCGGCGGCCTCGAAGGCGGCGCCGGGGCGCTGGGCGAGTCGGTGGCGATGCTGGTTCCCGAAGTGATCGGCTGCCGGCTGGTCGGAACACCGCGGCCCGGCGTGACTTCGACCGACATCGTGCTCACCGTCACGCAGGTACTGCGCAAGCACAAGGTGGTCGACAAGTTTGTCGAGTACTTCGGTCCGGGGGTCGCCGAGCTCTCGCTCCCCGACCGCGCCACGATCGCGAACATGAGCCCGGAGAACGGCGCCACCATGGGCTTCTTCCCGGTGGACGCCGAGACGCTGCGCTACCTCCGCCTCACCGGGCGCGACGAAGCGCAGGTCGCGCTGGTAGAGGCCTATTGCAAGGCACAGGGCCTGTGGCGCGACGCCGGCACGCCGCCCGCCGAATTCACCGCGACCCTCGAGATCGATCTTTCAGCGGTGGAGCCGAGCGTCGCCGGCCCGAGCCGGCCGCAGGACCGCGTGCCGTTGCGCGAAGCGCCGGCGGCTTTCCGGAGTCTGGTTCCCCAACCGAAAGAGAGAGACGGCGACGTCGCCATCGCGGCGATTACGAGCTGCACCAATACGTCGAACCCGACGGTGATGATCGGCGCGGGCCTCCTGGCGCGCAACGCGGTAACGCGCGGCCTGATGGTGCGCCCCGGGATCAAGACCTCGCTCTCGCCCGGCTCGCGCGTCGTGGCCGACTACCTGGCGAAGAGCGGACTGCAGGATTCGCTCGACGCGCTCGGCTTCCATCTCGCCGGATTCGGCTGCATGACGTGCATGGGCAATTCCGG
>Ga0247825_10003443_pt1 | contig 10423 bp, 12 predicted proteins | sample 13C_Vanillin_Day_FD_194413 | JGI IMG/M metagenome (GOLD analysis project Ga0247825, IMG submission 194413) | Soil microbial communities from agricultural site in Penn Yan, New York, United States - 13C_Vanillin_Day48 | ecosystem: Environmental > Terrestrial > Soil > Agricultural land | place... | reverse complement strand
GTGCGATGCTGGCGGCTCTTGTTGGAACGAAACTCGTCCTCAGGCGCCCTCGTCAGGCCGGCTAAAGCCGGCCACTACGACCGGACGGAATGTCCGCCTTTAGGCGGACTGATCGAGGATCGGACGGAGTGTCCGCCTTTAGGCGGACTGATCGAAACCTAGACTCCGGCCAGCGCTTCCATGGCCGCGCCTGCGGCGCCCCGGTCGCCCTTGTGACCCATCGCGTGCAGCACGTGCTCGATGGCACCCAGAAAGAGCAGCAGCATCGCCGGTGTCGAACTGGCGCCCATCAGCCCTACCCGCCAGATCTTCCCGGCCAATGGCCCGAGACCCGCGCCGATCTCGATGTTGAACTCCCGGAGAAGGCGCTGGCGAGTGCCTTGTGGTTCTTGTGATGTCGCGCCCATCGCTGCTCGAGCCCCTCCTCCTCCACCGCCATCAGCGCCTCGCGTAGCGCGTAGATCATCGTGGACGAGAGCGTGTGGTGATACTTCCGACGTACCCAGAAATCCTCGAGCAGCGCCAGATCGAGATAGAAACTCCGGCACGCCACCTTGCGCGCCTGTGCGGCTGGCGTCCAGGCCACTGGCGCCATGCCCGACGGCGCGCCGATGCACTTCTGCGTGCAGCTGTACACCGCGTCGAGGCCCCAGCCCGCGACGTCGATTGGATGACCACCGAACGACGTCACTGCGTCCACAAGGACAAGCGCGCCATGGTCGTGTGCGATCGCGGCAATCTCCGGAACGGGATTGAGCACGCCGGTCGAGGTTTCAGCATGAACACACGCCACGACATCCACCTTGCCGCCTCGAAGCGCTGCCCGCACGGCTTCGGGGTCCACCGCCCGTCCCCACTCGACATCAACGCGAGAAATCACCCCGCCATACCGACGGCAGATCTCGGCGAGGCGCTCGCCGAAATATCCGCCCACGATGACGAGGACGCGCGTCCCATCGCCTACGAGGTTTGCGACCATCGCTTCCATCCCCGACGTGCCCGTGCCGGACATCGCAATGGTCAAGCTGCCTTCCGGCGCCTTGAACGCACGAGCCAGCCGCGTCCGGACGTCATCCAGGAGCGTGACGAGGTCGGGATCAAGATGGCTCAGCACCGGCGCGGCCATCGCCCGCATGATCCGCGGCGCAATCAGACTGGGCCCAGGGCCAAGAAGAATTCGTTCTGTCGAAGGTAACGATTGCTCACTCACCACAAGAGACCTGCCTTTGCGTATTCTTCCGCGACCTCAGGAAACCGACGCTCGCACCTCACCCGCCGCACCTCGCACCATCGCACCCCTAGAGAGCGCTTTTCGAATCGACATAGAGCGGAGGCTTCGCTAAGCGCAACCGATCTAGTCCCGCCCCTTCATCAGCTCCGCCCGCCACCGGCCGGCATCATCGAACACCGCGTCAATCACCTCGGCGCGCTGCAGATCGCTCATCAAAGCAGTCGCGGCCAGCTGCGGAAGATGGCTGATGAGCGCCATCAGCCGATCGTGCGCGTCGGCGGTCATCGTGGAAGGTAGCGCACCGAGTCCAGTAGCGAAATCGGACAGGCGGGCCACGACATTACCGCCGCGTTCGTCGTGTGGCGTGAAAATCCAGGGCCGACGGACGAACAGGCTGGCGGTGGCGAACTCGAATCCGCCGCGTGCCCCTCCGCCAAGCGGATGGCCACCGACGAACGTCACCGGCTCGGCAAGAGCCGTCGCCGCCTCCACAATCGTTCGCTTGGTTCCCCCGACATCGGTGACGACCGTAAAGGGTGAGGTGTGCTCGGCGATCCGCCGGAGCAGCACGATGTTCTGCCGAACGGGAGCCGCCAGCACGATCAGATCGACGTCGCCGATGTCGGCGAGGTCGCCCGCGGCAGCGTCGATCGCCCGCCGGGCGACCGCCTCCTTCAGGACCGGTTCCCGATCGATCGCGACCACATGGGTCGACGGCCATGCGCGACGAGCCGCAAATGCGATGGACCCGCCGATCAGCCCGAGGCCAACGACAGCAATGCGGGGAAAAGGGGGTTGCGCTACCTCGCCCATCCGCGCCGCGCCACCGCCTCCAGGCAGATGCTGCGGCCGATTGCGGGTGCGATGATCCGCAACTCCGCCATGAGCCGGTCGAATTGCGCCGGGAACATCGACTGCGCTCCGTCGCTCAAGGCATGGTCCGGATCGTTATGTACCTCGATGATCAAGCCGTCGGCCCCGGCAGCCACAGCGGCCCGCGCCAGCTGCGCCACCATGTCGCGGCGCCCGGCCCCATGGCTGGGATCGGCCACGATCGGCAAGTGGCTGAGCTTCTTGACGACAGGAATCGCCGAGATATCGAACGTGTTCCGTGTCGCCGTTTCGAACGTGCGGATACCGCGCTCGCACAGGATGACGTCGTTGTTGCCGCCAGCCAGAATGTACTCGGCAGACAGCAGCCACTCCTCGATCGTGGCCGATATCCCTCGCTTCACCATCACCGGCTTCCGCGCGTGTCCGAGCTCCTTTAGCAGGGTGTAGTTCTGCATGTTGCGGGCGCCGACCTGGAAGATGTCGCAGTACTTGGCGATGACCTCGATCTGATTGGCGTCCATCACCTCTGATATCAGCTTTAGATTGTGCGCGTCGGCCGCTCGTCGGAGCATCTGAAGGCCGGGCTCACCGTGTCCCTGGAAGCTGTACGGCGAACTGCGGGGCTTGAACGCGCCGCCTCGCAGCACTTTCGCACCCGCTCGTTTGACGGCGGCCGCGGACAACATGCATTGCTCCTCGGTCTCCGCCGAACAGGGGCCGGCCATGACGATCACCTCATCGCCGCCAATCCGCAGGTCGTCGATCGTGACGATGGTGTCCTCGGGCCGATAGCTGCGGCTCGCCCGCTTGTAGGGCTCCGAGATGCGCATCACCTCGTGGACGCCTTCCAGAATGCCGATCATCTCCTTGTCGACTTTGCCGGCGCCGACCACGCCGAGCACCGTCCTGGTTGCGCCCGACGACCGGTGCACGTCCATCCCCAGCTCCATCAACCGGGCTATCACCATGTCGACCTGAGCCTCGGTGGCTCGCTCTTTCATTACAACGATCATGACGTCTTCTCCGCTTCCTGTTCTCCGCGCTTCCTCTATCCGGTCATTCGCCGAGCGAGGGCCCGGCTCCGTCGCCACGAACGCTCGCAGCCCGTTCGGCCCGCCGCGCCTCGTCGATGACCCGCTCGAAAATTCGGACGACCGCCTCGGCCGTCAACGGCCCCGCCAACTCCCCGGCCGACCTTCTCACGCTGTTGAGCACCTGCGTTTCGCGCTCGGGCTGGAAGATCGGTAAACCTGCTTCGTGCTTGAGCCTGCCCACTTCCACGGCACATGCCACTCGCACGTTCAGCAGACGCACCAGCTGCTCGTCGATGACATCGATCCGGTTGCGCAGCTCTTCAATATTCGTCAGGACTTCAGCCACCGCACATACTCCTCTACCCGCGTATTGAGATCGTCAGAGGCGCCGGCCTCGGCGATGACGTTGACGAGGGCGCTGCCGACCACGGCCGCGTCAGCCCATCGCCCCACTTCGCGCACGTGCTCCGGCTTCGAAATACCAAACCCGAGTGCCACAGGCAGGGAGCTGGCCGCACGAATCCGACGGACCATTTCCTCCGCCCCGTCCGCGACGGCATCACGCGCCCCGGTCACCCCGAGGCGCGAAATTGCATACAGAAACCCGCTGCCCAGCACCGCCGCCCGCCGCAGGCGCTCGTCGGTCGTCGTCGGACTGAGAAGGAGGATTGTATCAATCCCTCGCGATGCCAGCAGGGACCGAAACTCGTCAGCTTCCTCGATCGGTAGATCCAACACGAGGACGCCGTCCACCCCTGCCTCACGGGCCTGATCGGCAAACCGCTCCGCTCCCAGCCGCAGGATGGGGTTGGCGTAACTGAAGATCACTATCGGCGCCCGAAGCTCGTCCCGTAAGCCTCCAATCAGGCCCAGGACGCCCCGCAGGGTGGCACCCGAGGCCAGGGCCCGCTCGGTGGCGCGCTGGATAACTGGCCCATCCGCCAGGGGATCCGAGAACGGCACCCCGACTTCGAGCACGTCAGCGCCGGACCGGTCGAGGGCTCGCAGGATTCCGCCGGTTCTCTGCAGATCGGGGTCGCCCGCGGTTACATAGGTCACGAGACCCGGTCCCTTGCCCTCGGCCTTGATGCGGCTGAAGGTGTCGGCCAGCCGGCTCATCGCAGCGCCTCGACCACGCTCTGCACGTCCTTGTCACCCCGACCTGAGAGATTGATCAGCACGACCGCCCCGTCTGGGAGGTCCCGCACGAGCTTGACCGCGTGGGCGATAGCGTGAGCAGACTCGAGCGCCGGCAGGATCCCTTCCAGTCGCGCCAGCGTCTGAAAACCTTCCAGCGCCTCGGCGTCCGATATGTGCGCGTACTCGGTGCGACCCAGGTCGCGCAACCACGCATGTTCGGGACCGACCGCGGCATAGTCGAGCCCGGCTGAAATCGAGTGGGTCAGTTCGATGTTCCCCGCCTCATCCTGAAGAATGAACGTGCGTGTCCCCTGGAGCACGCCCGTGGAGCCGCCCGCAAACCGAGCAGCGTGGCGGCCAGCAAGGATCTGCTCGCCTCCCGCCTCGACGCCGACAAGCCGCACACTGGCGTCTTCGATGAACCCGTCGAAGATGCCCATGGCATTGCTGCCTCCGCCGACGCACGCGACGACCACGTCGGGAAGCTGTCCAACCTGGTCGAGCATCTGGACGCGGGCTTCGCGGCCAATGACCGATTGGAACTCCCGCACCATGAGCGGATACGGATGCGGGCCAAGTGCGGAACCCAGCAAGTAGTAGGTATCGGTGACGTTGGCGACCCAATCGCGCATCGCCTCGTTGATCGCGTCCTTGAGGGTCCGGCTGCCTGAATCGACCTGGTTCACCTCGGCGCCGAGCAGGCGCATCCGGACGACATTCAGGGCCTGGCGCCGCATGTCCTCGGCACCCATGTAGACGCGGCACTTCAAGCTGAGCAGCGCGCAGGCCGTGGCCGTTGCCACGCCATGTTGCCCCGCACCTGTCTCAGCGACGATGCGCGTCTTGCCCATGCGTTTGGCCAGGAGCGCCTGACCGAGGGCGTTGTTGATTTTGTGCGCGCCCGTGTGCGTGAGATCCTCGCGCTTGAGCAGAATCCGGATACCCGGCCGTCCCCCCGCCTCGGACGCCAGCCGCCGTGTCTCGTACAGGGGCGTTGGCCGTCCGACGTAGTGTCGAAGGAGATTGTCGAGCTCGTCGCGAAACGCCGCGTCAGCGCGCGCGGCCATGTATCCCGCGGTCAGCTCCTCGATCGGCGCCACCAGCGTCTCGGGGACGAACCGTCCCCCGTACGCGCCGAAGTATCCACGCGCGTCGGGATCGCGCCTACCGAACACGGGTCGGGCCGCCGTTGCCGACTTACTGTTTGCCAAATGCGCTCCGCGCGCCTGTCAGAAAGCGCTCAATTTTGTCCACGTTCTTCACGCCCGGCGAATCCTCCACGCCAGACGACACATCCACTCCATACGGGCGCACCGTCTCGATTGCCTCGACGACGTTTTCGGGCGTTAGCCCACCGGCCAGCACGATGCGATGCGCGCGCGCAATGCCGGCCGCTCGTTGCCAGTCAACCTTCACGCCGGTTCCACCTCGCCGCACCGGATCCGACGCATCCACCAGCACCGTCGTTTCGGGAGGCCACGCCGACGACATCGCTTCGGCACGCTCCACCGTGAACGCACGCCAGACGGGCCGACTGAGCGCCGATGCATAATCGGGCGTTTCGTCACCATGCAGCTGAACAACGCCGATGCCTGTCCCCTCGACGATCGCCCGGATTCCAGCCACGGACTCATTCACGAATACGCCAACCGTCGTGACATGTGCAGGGAGCGTCGCGATGATTTCGACCGCGCGCTCCGGAGCGATGTACCGAGGGCTCTTCGGCCAGAACACGAACCCAAGGGCGTCGACTCCGCACGCGACGGCGTGTCTCGCCTCAGTGAGCCGCGTAATTCCACAGATCTTCACGAGCATAGCGACACAGGGCCACAGAGACACCGAGTCACAGAGAGAACCACAATGCTCTGTGCCTCTGCGGCTCTGTGGCCTGTTGGAAGGATCTTTGACTCTGGATCCATACGTTCCTGTCTAGTCGTTCGGGTCGTTCGAATCGTTCGGGACGCTCGAGCGAGTGTTCGTCAGTTCCTGGAGCGCTCGCGCTGGGTCTGGGTCGGTCATGAATCGTTCGCCTACGAGGAACGCCCGATACCCGGCTGCCGTCAGCCGGGTCACGTCATCGCGCGACCGCAAGCCGCTCTCGCTCACGGCGACAACCCCTTTGGGGATGTGCGCCGCCAGACGGTAGGACGCCTCGACGTCCACCTGGAGTGTGCGCAGGTTTCGGTTGTTCACGCCAATGAGCCTTGCCCCGCTATCGATGGCCCGCATCAGCTCATTCTCGTCATGCACCTCGACGAGCGCTGCGAGGCCCAACTCAAACGCTTTGGCCTGCAAGCGAACCAGATCACCTTGCTCGAGCGCCGCCACAATGAGCAGGATCGCGTCCGCACCTGCGGCGCGCGCTTCGAACAGCTGGTACTCGTCGACGGTGAAGTCTTTTCGCAGGAGCGGTAACGCGACTGCGCGCCGGACGGCGTGGAGATGTTCGAGCGTCCCGTCGAAGAACGTCGGCTCCGTCAGCACAGAGATCGCGGCAGCGCCCCCTTTCTCGTAACGCCGCGCGATAGCAACCGGGTCGTACTGAATCGCCAGGACACCCTTCGACGGGGAACGTCGCTTGCACTCCGCGATCACGTTTACCCGCCCGACGGCGCCAAGGCCGCGCTCGAACGCTGCCCCATCGGGTGCCGTTCCCGAAGCGCGCTGCTCCAGTACGGCGAGCGGCTCTCGTTCCTGCCGCACCTCAATCATGCGCCGCGTGGCTGCGACGATCGTGCCGAGGAGGTCTGGAGTACCGGTCACGTGCTGGCCTCCGCGTGTGAACCCCTTGCCATCGAAGCAAGCGTCTTCAGTGCTGCGCCGGTATCAATGGCCTCCGCCGCACGGGCGATTCCCTCACGGACGCTCGCCGAGTGACCGGCCACGAACAACCCGACACCGGCATTGAGCAGCACGACGTCACGCGGCGCTCCGGGGGCGCCTCCGAGCACCTCCCGCACGATCTCCGCATTCCGAGCCGCGTCTCCTCCAAGCAGATCGGCGGGCGACGCCTTCTGAATGCCGAAATCGAGAGGATGAATATAAAAGGTGTTCACGGCGCCGGCCCGACATTCGGACACCTTTGTGTACCCGGTCGTCGAGATTTCGTCGATGCCGTCCGCTCCGTGAACCACCCATGCCCGATCTGATCCGAGCAACAGAAGGGCGCGCGCGAGCAGCTCCGTCAACTCAGGCTTCGGTACGCCGACAATCTGACGCCGTGCTCCGGCGGGATTCGTCAGCGGCCCCAGCAGATTGAACGCGGTCCGTATGCCCAACTCACGCCGCGTCTGCGCCGCGTGCTTCATGGACGGGTGAAAGGTCGGCGCAAAAAAGAAGGCGATATTGGCATCATGCAGCGTCCGCTCCACGACCGATGGCGCGGCGGCCACGTTGACGCCGAGCTGCTCGAAGAGATCGGCGCTGCCGCATCGGCTCGATACGGATCGGTTTCCGTGTTTGGCCACCTTGACGCCCGTTGCCGCCACGACGACCGCGGCGGCCGACGAGATGTTGAAGGTGCCGGACCGGTCCCCGCCCGTTCCACAGGTGTCGAACACCTCACCGGCCGGCCGCGACAGCTTGACCGAATGCTCACGCATCGTCCGCGCAAACCCGACGATCTCCGCTGGACGTTCGCCCTTCATTACCAGGGCCGCGAGCAGCGCCGCCAGCGACGTCGCAGGGGCGCGCCCCTCCATGACCTCGCGCATGACTCCAGCGGCCTCGTCCGTGGTGAGGTCCTCGTGCCGAACGAGTCTTTCGAGAAGCTCCGTGAACATGTCTTATACAGAGCCACAGAGACACAGAGTCGCAGAGAAAACCAGACTGCTCGGTGTCTCTACGACTCTGTGGCCTGTTGGAACGATCGTTGACTCTTGATCCATACGTTCCTGTTTAGAGGTCCAGGAAGTTCTTTACGATCCGGCGACCCTCGTCGGTCAACACCGACTCCGGATGAAACTGGACACCATGAACGGGATGCGTGCGATGACGAACGCCCATGATGATGCCCTCGTCGCGCGTGCGCGCGACCACCTCGAGCTCCGGTGGCAGGCCGTCGTTCGAGACGACCAGGGAGTGGTACCGGCCGGCGAGAAACGGGTTGGTCACGCCGGCAAAGACGCCTTTGCCGTCGTGCACGACGGCCGACGTCTTGCCGTGCACCGGAGCCGGCGCACGGCCCACCGTACCGCCGTAAACAATGCCCATCGCCTGATGGCCCAGACAGACACCGAGCGTCGGTATGTTCGGACCGAACCGGCGAATGGCCTCCACCGTCACGCCTGCGTCCTCCGGCCGACCTGGACCAGGTGAAATGACGATCCGTGACGGCTTCATGGCCGCGATCTCCTCCACCGTTACCCGGTCGTTGCGGCACACGCGAATCTCGGTGCCCAACTCGCCGAAGTACTGCACGAGGTTGTAGGTGAACGAATCGTAGTTGTCGATGACCAGCAGCATCCTAGTGGTACGTCCTTCCCGAATCACTATCGGCCGCTCCGTTGTCGCGGCCGGCAAATCGCGCTCAAAGGCTTGTGGTGACTAGTACTCAATCACTCCGAACAGCCCACTAGAGCCCCCGCTGGGCCAACTCCAGCGCCTGAATGACCGCGCGCGCCTTGTCGCGCGTCTCCTCGTACTCTGCCGCCGGACTCGAATCGGCCACGATCCCCGCGCCGGCCTGAACGTACGCACGGCCCTTCTCGATCACGACCGTGCGGATCGTGATGCAGAAATCCAGGTTGCCCGCAAAGTCCAGGTAGCCCACCGCACCGGCATAGACGCCTCGTCGTCGATTCTCGAGCTCTGCGATGATCTCCATCGCGCGTACCTTCGGTGCGCCCGACACCGTCCCGGCCGGAAAACACGAGACGAGCGCATCAAGCCGATCCTCTTCCGCAGCCAGCTGCCCCACGACCTTGGACACCAGGTGCATGACGTGGGAGTAGCGTTCGATCGTCATGTACGTCGGTACTTTTACGGTTCCGTACTCCGCCACCCGACCGAGGTCGTTGCGTCCCAGGTCAACGAGCATGACGTGTTCAGCGCACTCCTTCTCGCTCTGTCTGAGATCTTCGGCAAGACGGCGATCCTCAGCCTCCGTGCCACCCCGTGGACGGGTTCCGGCAATTGGATGCGTCTGCATCGACTTGCCTTCGACTCGGACCAGCATCTCTGGCGACGAGCCGACGATGGCCCGATCGCCCATGCGGAGGAAGTACATGTAAGGTGATGGGTTGACGTGCCGAAGAGCGCGATAGGCCATGAACGGCTCCGCGTCGAATCGGGTCTCGAAACGCTGCGAGAGCACCACCTGGTAGATGTCACCGGCCGCGATGTACTCCTTCGCGGTCCGGACCATGCCTTCGAACTCATCCTTCGTCACGTTCGAGGTGATGGCGATCGGCTGCCGCTCGGCCGGCACGGCCTTCGACAGCGTCCGGTCGAGTTCCCGCTCGACGAACTCGATCTTCGCGCGGGCGAACTGGTACAACGACTCGAGGTCTTCGCCTCCGCTGATCCGTGCGTTGGCGATGATGAGTATCCGATGCCGCACGTGATCGAACGCCAGGACCGTGTCGAAGAGCATGTAGCCTGCCTCGTCCTCGACCTCCGTGGGGCTCTGCAATGTGACGGGCTCGAACCAGGCCGCAGCGTCGTACCCGAGATAGCCGACCGCGCCGCCAGTAAACCGCGGCAGCCCGGGAACCGTCGGCGAATGAAACTCTGCCATCAGCTCGCGCAGCATGGGAACGAACGGCTTGTCTGACTCCGACGTCTGGCCGGCGCGATCGATGAGGGTCTTGCCACCACGCGACCGGAGGATCAGGAACGGATCCTTGCCCAGAAATGAGTAACGACCGACCTGCTCGCCGCCTTCGACGGACTCGAGGAGAAAGGCGTAGTCCGAGTGCTCGGCGATCTTGAGAAACGCCGACACAGGCGTCAGGAGATCCGCAACGATCTCCTTGTAGACCGGCACGAACGTGCCGCGCGTCGCCAGCTCCTTGAATTCGTCGAACGTGGTGATGTGCATAGTCCCGTTACGCGCACACTAAAGCGTGCGCTCTCCGTCTTCCACTAACCACAGGCCACAGAGGCGCAGAGCCACAGAGTCAATTGATTCATACAAGAAACGCATTCCTGTCCGCCTCTGTGCCTCCGTGTCTCTGTGGCCCGT
>Ga0247825_10003442_pt1 | contig 10424 bp, 10 predicted proteins | sample 13C_Vanillin_Day_FD_194413 | JGI IMG/M metagenome (GOLD analysis project Ga0247825, IMG submission 194413) | Soil microbial communities from agricultural site in Penn Yan, New York, United States - 13C_Vanillin_Day48 | ecosystem: Environmental > Terrestrial > Soil > Agricultural land | place... | reverse complement strand
CGGGATGCCCTGGCGCGAGCAGAGGATCATGCGCGGCTCGCGGCCGCTCGGCTGGTAGCGCAGACGCATGGGGCCGGCGGGCAAGAAGCGGCCGCCGCGGCCGATCGTCAGCTCGGAAACGACGTCGTAGGCCGTGAGGCCGATGCCCTGGATGCAGACGAGCGCGTCGGCGCTCACGTATCGCAGCACCGCGATCGGGTCGACGCTCCTGAAGTAGTGCAGCTTCGGATTCCTGCGGCGCGTCGCGGCGACCTGCGCCTCCAGCCGCTCGTCTTCCTCGCTCGGCCGGTTCTCGGTGTGGCCGGTGGTCATGACCACGCTGTCGGCGACGATGCCGTAGCCGCCCGAGATCACCACGCGGAGCCGGCCGTCGTCCAGGGACTCGATGTCCTCGGCGAGGCAGCGGTAGTGCGTCAGGCGCAGGTTCGCCGGAAGCGATCTCGCCAGGCCGTCGTAGACAAAGGTCAGGTACTCGGCGAGCAGGACCCGTGGGGGATAGTCGTTCTGGTCGATTTCCTCGCCGTCGGTAGGGGTCTGCACGTAGCGCCCGCCGACCCGTCGATAGCTCTGCGCGCGCGCCCATTCGAGGAGCGACGGGCCGGGCTTGATCGGGCCGGCGTCGCGCACGCTCTCGTCGGTGAACAGGGTAAGCTGGCCCGCGACCGTGTTGGTGAGGAGATGCTCGGGCTGAAACGACTTGTGCGTTCCCTGTCCCGGCTCGCCGGGATCGACCAGGTGCACATGCAGGCCCCAGTCAGGCGCGCGCTCTGCGTAGACGGCCGTAATGCGCTCGAGCACGCCGAGCCCGCGGGGCCCTGCGCCGACGATGACGACGTGGTAGGTCTGCATCGTCAGACCTTGCGCTTGATGATCCAGCCGTTCGCCACGGGCTCGAGGCCGATCCGCGGGTAGTACTGCATCGCCTCGGGAGAGGAAAGCAGCAGCAGCATGGATTTCTCGCCGACGCACCGCTTGACGCGCTGGATCAGCTCCCGCCCTATGCCGTGGCGCTGGTATTGCCTCGCGACCGCGAGATCGGACAGGTAGCAGCAATAGCTGAAGTCGGTCAGCGCGCGGGCGATGCCCACCAGCCGCTCGCCTGCGTAGGCGCCGACGACGAGATTGGAGTGCTTGAGCATCTTCTGCAGCCTCGGCAGGTCATCGACCGGCCGGCGGATGCCGGAGGCTTGAAACAGCTCCGCGAGCTGCAGGGCCGAGACGTGGGGCGTTTCGACGTACGAGATCGGCCCGGCCAGGTGCTGCGGTTCGACGCTCGCGAGGGTTCTGGCATTCATGTTCCGTCTCCGTCACACTTCTTCCGGCTCTTCGGCCTCGAGGAACTGCCGCTTCAGCGCCACTGAGCGCCAGCGCTCGCGCTCGGGTAGCGGCGGCGAGGCTTGCACCGCGCGCGGCCATATCTGCGAGAAGCGGCGATTGATCTCGGTGAACTCCTCCTGCCCGGCGGGCAGGTCCTTGTCCTGGTAGATGGCGTTGACCGGACACTCCGTTGCGCATGCATTGCAGTCGATGCACTCGTCCGGATTGATCACCAGGAACTCCGGCCCCTCGTAAAAGCAGTCCACGGGGCAGGGCTGGATGCAGTCCATGAACTTGCAGCGAATGCATTGCTCCGTCACGACGAACGTCATGTCTGGCTCTCCTTCGGTCTGGGCTTACGCATGCAGCGCGGCAGGCAGCGGCTGCTGCGGGAGCGGCATGGGCTGCGCCACGGCTGGCGGCTGGGGCGCGGGCGCCGGCTGCGGCAGGTACGTCCTGTCGAACCACTTCTTGTCTCCGAACGAGAACACGAAGCTCGCGCCGCGCTCGAGGACGTGATTCATGAGATGCTGGTAGAGGAACTGCAGGACCTCGGTGTAGGCGATCGCGGTCACCAGGTCTTCCCGGGTGTACGGAGCGCCCGACTGCCGCATCAGGCGCAGGTCGATGAATCCGAGCAGCAGTTCCTTGCCCGCCCGCACCGGCAGCGGCGAGCGGATGCTGTAGCGCACCGCGGCGTGCACGTGCCCCGCGTGATGCTGGTCGGAGTCGTCGGCGATGTCGGCCAGGCGCGGCGCGGTGAACCAGCCGCGGCTCGCGGGAACGTCGGCCAGGTTGAAGTAGCTCGGCGCGTAGTGCCAGGAGTTGAAGCGCATGCGGGCCGAAATCGCATTGAGGGTGGCGTGCACGGCCTTCGGGGGCAGGGCCCTGCGCAGCGTCTGGCTCGGCACCACGTGGCAGAAGTACTCGCTCTGGCTCCAGCCCGAGGCGAGCGCGGTGTCGCGGCGCTGCAGCGCTTGCGCGAAGCGCCGGAAGTCGCGCGTGCCGCGCGTCATCCCGATGTCCGAATTGGTGCTGCGCACGGCCTCGGCCACGACGCGGTCCAGGAGGTATTCCAGTCCGGAGTCGAATGTCGAGCGCTCGCCTTCGGGCAGCAGCGCTTTTCCAAGGAGGTGCTCGAAGTTCTCCGGCCTGAACAGCGTTTTCGCGCATGTTCCAGTTGGCAGGCACCGCTGCAGCGTGGCGAGAACGTTGGCAGAGCGAGTGATCGGTGCGGCGACGTCGTACGGGGAGACCGGCGGCAGAGGCAGCACGCCTTCGCGCTTGCGCAGGTTGGGCCCGGTGATCAGGCGGATGAAGCGGCTGCGGCCGGCGATGGCCTCGCGCATGCGGGCGAGGCTCGCCGCTTCCTCGCGAAACGAAGCGCCGGCGAAGCCCGCCTCGGCCGGGCATCCGCAGTCCCGCTCATAGAACGCGCGCTTGGCGGCAAAGAACCCGGCCAGCGTGCGGCGCGAGAGCTGGGTCGAGTTCAGCTCCTCGAGCCGGGTGTACCCGCCCGAGCGCAGCAGCAGGTGCACGCAATGGACCGCGGTGAGGGGCTCGATGTCGGCGCGCTCGCGGCCCTCGCTCACCTGCTGCAGCGCCTGTGCGAGAGTGATCTCGCGCGGAAAGCCCGACTTGCCGACGCTGTAGAAATTGGACACGCAGCGCTCGCCGACGTAATAGACGAGCGGCGCCATGTGCTCCGCGGCCGAGGCGATTTCCGCGCACACGCGCTCGAATCCCTGCGCCTCGAGGTCGGCGCAGATGTCGGCGCGATCGTTCTCCAGCGCCGCCTGCGCAGACAGCCGCAGCGCGTAGTAGGTGTGCACATCATCCCAAGCGAGCTCGGCATGGCCAAGCAGCGCAAGGGCCGTGGCGTGGGCCTCGAACTCCTTGCGCGGCATCAGGTAGAGCCGGCCGTGCGGCCGGAACGCGAGGCTGACATTCCCGATGCATCGCGACAGGGGGCATTCCCCCGCCGAGATGCGCTCGGCGAGGTGGCGCTCGGCACTCGACAGCGCGTCGAGCGCGTCGTCTTCCGGAAGGCGAGCGTCGAGGGTCAGCCCACGGCGCAGGAGCGCCGCCGCGGAGTCGGTCTCGATGCGCGCGGCTGCCTCCGCGATCAGCTTATCGATTGCCATGAGCTTCGCTCCCTTCGACGAAATTGCAGCCCGGCGGCTTGCGCGGGCGCGCGCTCGAGCCGCGCGATGAACTCGCGCAGGCGTTCGAGCGCCTCCTCGAGCCGGCCGAGGTCCACCGCGTAGGAGATGCGTGCGTTGCCGGGCGCGCCGAAGCCCGCGCCCGGCACGATCGAAACTTCGAAATCCTCGAGCAGTACCCGGCAGAACGTGTCGACGGAGTCGATGCGCAGCGGCGCCGTCCCGGCCCGGCCGCGGTACCCCCGACCGACGAAGCCGCCGAGGTTCGGGAACACGTAGAACGCGCCACCGGGGACGACGCTGCGGATGCCCATGCGCGCGAGCAGCGACAACGTGAAGTCGCGTCGCAGGCGGAACCGATCGGCGAGGCCGGCGAGGCCGGCGAGGCCGGTCTCGAGCGCGCCGAGCGCTGCCATCTGCGCGATCGAGCACACGTTCGACGTGGTGTGCCCCTGGAAGTCGCGGAACGCCTTGGCGAGCGCGGAGTTCGAAAGCGTGTAGCCCAGACGCCAGCCGGTCATGCCGTAGGCTTTCGACCAGCCGTTGACGACGATGGTGCGCTCGCGAATCGCCTCGCCCAGCGTCGCGATGGAACAGAATCCCTCCTCGGCGAACACCAGGCGGTCGTAGATCTCGTCGGAGACGATGTAGAGATCGTGCTCCAGCGCGAGCTGCGCGATCGCCTGCAGCTCGCCGCGCGTGTACACGACGCCGGTGGGATTGCTCGGGCTGTTGATGACGATCGCCTGGGTGCGCGGCGATACCAGCGCCTCGAGCGCGGCCGGCGTCGCCTTGAATCCGCTCGACTCGTCGGTGCGCACGATCACGGGCCTGCCGCCGACGGCCTTGACCTGCTCGGGATAGCTCACCCAGTACGGCGAAGGGATGATCACTTCGTCGCCCGGGTCGAGCAGCGCGGCGAACACGTTGTACAGCGAATGCTTGCCGCCATTGGAGACCACGACCTGGTCCGGCTGGTAATCCAGTCCGAGGAAGGCTTTCGCGTGCGCGACCACTGCGCGGCGCAGCTCGGCGATGCCGCCCACTTCCGTGTAACGGGTGAAGCCGCCGCGGATGGCACGCATGGCCGCTTCGGCCGCGGCCGCCGGCGTCGAGATATCCGGCTCGCCCACGCTGAGGTTGATGACGTCGGCACCTTCGCTCAGCATCTGCTTCGCTTTCGCGTCGAGCCGCATCGTCGGCGACGGGACGATCTGTCTCACTCGTTCGGAAAGAGGCTTCATGGATGTCGATTCGTTTGCTCGGTCACAGCCTAGTTCGGGGAGGCGTGCGGGCGAAGAACCACTTTGGAGATTCGCGTTGGTCCAGGCGCGCGGCGGTGCCGGAAGATCTGCGTTGTGGGCGGATCGGAAGAAAAGATCAATTGCCCAGGCAACTGCGGACGCTCGGATAAATTGTTCGTCGCAGCCGCGCGCCGCGAGGCCGATTCAATCCACTTTGAAGATTCTGATTGGTCCACGCTGACTGCTGTCAGGCCCGCGGGGTGGACAGCGTTCGGCTTTGCGCGCATGCTTCGCGCCGCAGATTTCGCTCGTAATGCCTGCACCCCGTTGGCCCGCGGCGGTCGCAGGAGATCCCAGGCAGGCAAGGCTACGGGAGCAGCGATGCCGGTGCTCATCCAGATGTTCCGCGAATTGGAAGCGGCGCAGAGTTCGGCTGAGCTGTCCTGCGCGGTGGAACGCCTCACCCGGCAAATGGGGTTCGAGAGGTTCGTCTACGCGCTCACCATCCGCACGCCGTCCATCAAGCCCCAGGAATACCTGCTCAGCGGATACCCGCCGGAATGGATCAAGCGCTACGTCGCGGGAAATTATTTCGCGATCGACCCGGTCGTCAGGCAGGCACAGAGCAGCACGCTTCCGATCCTCTGGAGCGAGGACGCCTCACAGCCCAGAGCGGTGGGCGACTTCTGGGAGGAGGCGCGAAGCTTCGGCCTGGCCGCGGGCTTGAGCGTATCGGTCCACGAGCAGCCCGGCATCACGGGCATCTTCAGCGTCTCGCGCGACAAGGCGATCGACCTGGAAGGGCAGGACCTCGCTGCGCTCATCGGTCGCGCGCAGATGCTTTCGAGCGTATTGCACCACGCGGTTTTCCGCATCGATATGCCGAAGCTCCTGCTGCCGGAGGGCGGCGCCCTCCTCACCATTCGCGAGCGCGAGTGCCTGAAGTGGGCCGCGGAGGGCAAGACGGCCTGGGAGACCGGCCAGATCCTCGGCATAGCGGAGCGCACGGCGGTGTTTCACGTCAACAACGTCATTCAGAAGCTCGGCGCCACGAACAAGACCCAGGCGATCGTGAGGGCGCTCGCGCTGAACATGATCTGAGCGCGAGCGGCCCGTGAGCCCTGCAGCTAGGGTTTGTGTCCCCCGGCAAGGATCATTTTCATCGCGCCGTCGCGCCAGGGAAGCGACTCGATGAGCTGCAGGATCTGCGTGCGGGTGAACAACCGGGACTCGTCGTAGCCCTGGTCGTTGATCAACAGGATGTTCGTTCTGATTTCCCCGGGCTTGAGGACCACCAGGCTGCCACCCACCAGGGCCCAATCCCAGCCGATGGAAAGATTCGATTTCCCGTAGGAGCCCGCCCATTCGCTAAAGCCGGTGATGAGCTCGTCGGGTGACGACGCGATTTCCTCGGGGACGGCAATCGAAGGGTCGAGCGCCGACTCGAGCTGATGCAGATTCGCCGAGCGCAGCTGCGAGAGCGTGACGCGCACATATCCGTCGGGCGCTGCGTTCATGAAGAAGGCCATGGTCCGTTCAACATTCGCTTTGGGGTCATCCTAGGCCAGCTGGCGCCGAGCGTGACCTGCTATTTCTGACAGCCTGCGCCGCCCCGCGCTCCGGGGGCGGCCCCCCCGCCTACCTCGCAGAGTTTACAGTTTCCGGCCGCCGCCGCATCGCGTGAAATACGTCGCGAGTTGAATGCGACGTTTGGTACAGCCCATAGAGGAGAGGCGGCAATGGCGGCGATCCGGGTCGGCAGCCAGAATCAGCTGGCACCTGAGATGTTGGATTCGATGCACGAGTTCCGGCGCGCGATGTTCGTGGGGCGGCTCGATTGGGCCCTGCCCCTGATCGGCGGCACCGAGCGCGATCAGTACGACACGGCGGAGGCGATCTACCTGATCGCGTATCACGAGGACGCACGGCGCGTCACCGCCTGCGCTCGCCTGCTTCCGACCACAGGTTCCTACATGCTGCCCGAGCTCTTTCCGGAACTGCTCGGTGAGACGCCTGCGCCCAGGCACCCCAGCATCTGGGAGCTGAGCCGCTTCGCGGCGGACGTGCGCTCGAGCGCCGGCGGACGCGTGCTCTCATTCTCCGAAACTTCGCTGCAGCTGCTTGCGCAGGTGTTCGCACTCGCGCGGAAGTACGACGTGGAACGGCTCGTCGTTGTCACCTCGATCGGCATCGAGCGGCTGTTGTTGCGGGCCGGGTTCGAAGTGCACCGCTTATCCGCGCCGGCGCGCGTCGGCGACGCGCTGTCGGTCGCATTGTTCATCGAAGTTCCGAAAGCTTCCCCGCGCGACGCGGATGCGAGCCTTCACTAGGCAACCATTCCGGCTGGGCGCGACCCTAACCCGACAACCGAGGAGAGATCAAATGGAAGAGAACCTGTCCACAATCGATTTCGAGGAACCGAGCGACACGTTTTTCGATGAGCCGAGCGACACGTATTACGACGAGTCGAGCGACACGTTCGAAACGGAGCAGCCTGCCGAGCTCGAATCCTTCCTCACCGTGGCGCGCGCCGCGCACGAGGAGCGCATCCGCGCGTTCTGGCGCAGGCTGGGGCAGGTCTACGACGAGTGAAAACGGCGAAGACCCTTGTCATTCACGCCTGCCGCACGAGCTGAGGGCAAATCCGTGAAACGCGCTACTTCGATCGCCCTGATCCTGCGGCTTCCGGAGAAATGCGTTGCGAAGCAGACGGCCCTCTACACGGCTCTTCGAGAGGCGATCATCACGCACACCATTGCTCCGAATCGACGCCTGCCGTCCACGCGCGAGTTCGCGCGCGCCTACGGCGTCTCAAGGGGCACCGCCGTCATCGTCTACGAGCTGCTCCAGGCGGAGGGCTATCTCGTCACGCGCCGCGGGGCGGGGACGTTCGTGGCGCCCTCTCTGCCGGACGCGCGCATGGTCATGGGGGCCACGGGCGGCGCCTCTCCCCGAGCGGTGCTCACGGACGAGACCGTCCGCGCGCCGGCAGAGCACCGAGCGCGCCTTGCGGTTCCTTTCGCGCCCTATCTGCCGGCCCTGGACGAGTTTCCCATCAGCCTTTGGGCGCGTCTCACCGCGAAGCATGCGCGGCTGGTCAAGCCGGATCTGCTGGGCCACGGCCATGCCGCGGGCTTCCCCAGGCTGCGCGCCGCGATCGCGGCCTACCTGAAGTCCACGCGCGGTATCGATTGCCGGCTCGAGCAGATCGTCCTGACGTCGAGCACGCAGCAGTCGCTCGTGCTCTGCGCACGCTTGCTGACCGAGCCCGGGGAGCGCGTGCTGATCGAGGATCCAGGCAACCTGGCCGCGTTCGCCGCATTGCGCGGCGCCGGCCTCGCCATGATTCCGGTCCCGGTGGACTCAAGCGGGATGCAGATCGACGCGGATTCCCGGTTCGACGGCCAGGTCCGGCTTGCGTACGTGACGCCGGCCCATCAGCGCCCCACAGGCGCGGTGATGTCCGAAGAGCGGCAGCGGGGGCTGCTCGACTGGGCCGCCGCGCACGACGCCTGGATCTTCGAGGACGACGACGAGAGCGAGTTCCGCTACCAGGGTCACCCGGCGCCTGCCCTGTGCGCCTTGGATAAGGGGGGCCGCGTTCTTTACGCCGGCAGCTTCGACAAGACGCTGTTTCCGGCGTTGTGCGTCAGCTACATGGTCGTCCCGCCACCGCTGGTCGACACGTTCGCGCGGGCGAGCACGCTGTACGGGCACAATCCTCCGATCCTGTCGCAGCTGGTCCTTTGCGACTTCATCGAAAGCGGGCACTTCGTGCGTCACGTCAGGCGCATGGGCGAGTGCTATCGCGAGCGCCGTGCCGCGCTCATCGACGCCCTTAAGGAGCGCCTCGACGGCTGCATCGAGATCACGCACCAGCCCTGCGGTCTAGGACTCGCCGTCGAGTGGAAAGACGAGCGCCAAGCGCGGGCCGCTGCAGCTGCCTCCGGCGCCGGCCTGGTCCATCTCGAGCCGATCGCGTCTTTTCAGGCCGGCAACGCCGTTCCGTCCGGCGCCGTGCTCGGTTTCGCCTCCTACACCGCTTCGGTGCTTCGCAATGCCGTCGAGCGGCTCGCGCGCGCGGTCCAGGACCTTTCGAGCGGCCGCCTTCCCGTCGCCGGGGAGGCCGAGGCCCCGCGCGCCGATCTGTGGACGTTCAGCGAATTGCGTTCGGGCGGCAACTCCTGCCGCGGACGGGAAACCGAAAAGCTCAGCAGAATCCTATGCGCAACGTAGCCTTCGCCGGTCTCGGCTTGTGCCTCGGCTGAATGCCGATAGCCGGCGGCCCACCCGGTTTACTTTGGGCAGCATGTTCCCGAGCCACGGGCGCTCGCGGAAGGTTTCTGACGCGGTCTATCTATAGGAATCTTACGCGCCCGGTCTTCAGCTCGTAAACGGCGCCGACGAGCTCCAGGACGCCTTCAGCCATGCGCGCCTTGCCCTCGGGCGTCTCGCGGAGCTGGCGCATAGACCAGCGCACGTTGGCCTCGACCGCGGCGTCGAACTGCGCCTCCGGGGTGAGGCCGGGGCGCAGGTCCCGCAGACCGGGAAGGATGCGCTTCAGCAGCAGCGCGATGCGGCGGCGCTCGCGCGCGCCCTCGAACTTGGCGGCGAGCGCCGCCTGGACGGCGCCGCAGCCCTCGTGGCCGAGCACGACGAAGAGCGGCGTGTGCAGGTGGACGGCGGCGTACTGCAGCGTACCCATGACTTCCGGCGAGATGACGTTGCCCGCCACTCGCACGATGAACAGTTCGCCGAAGCCCGCGTCGAAGACGAGCTCGGGCGGTACGCGCGAGTCGCTGCAGCCGACGATGGTCGCGTAGGGCTGCTGCCCTTTGGCGAGCGCGGCGAAGACTTCCTTTCTCACGGTCGGAAAGCGCGCCTTGCCGCGGACGAAGCGCTCGTTGCCCGCGACCAGGCGCGTCAGTGCCTCATCTGCCGTATACATCGGTGTCCCAGTCTGCGGGCCGCAGGCAGGAGGATGAATAATCAAGCTAATCAAGTCAATTGGCGACGCTCCAGGCGGTTTGCGTCGAGCGGCCCGCAATCGACTCTTCGTCCGGCACGACATCTTCGGATGGAGAGATAACTGTCGGGCAAAGATCGCGCGTACGATGTGTACGGGTCCATCGCGGCTCAAAGGTCAGCCAATAGGGCCTCCAGCCGCAGGGGAGGAGAATGATGCGTGGGGTAGGCGCGCGCCTGCTTTGCAGCAGGCTGTGGCTTCTTTTCGCCGGCCTGCTTGCGGGCTGCTCATACGAGCATGTCGCGCACCGGCCCGGTGAGCACGCTGCCACCCCGGGCAACGGGTTCAGTCTCCACTATGTCGAAGCCGACGACGACGGCTGGTTGTGGCATGCGTCGCAGGCCAGCGCCGCGCTCGCGGCGATCAGGGAAGCGGCCGCAAAGGAGGACACCATCGTCCTCCTTTATGTGCACGGCTGGCACCATTCCGCGGCCTGCTGCGACGGAAACGTCGAGGGGTTCAAGAAGGTTCTCGATCGACTGCAAGCCGAGCTCAGGAAGCCGATGTACGAGCAGGCGCGCCGCGACGCGCACAAGGCGACGGGCGTCCCCCAAAGCTTCAGCGTCGTGGGGGTGTATGTCGGCTGGCGCGGACGGTCGCTCCCGGGCCTGTTCGACTACCTGACTTTCTGGGGGCGCAAGTCGGCCGCCTCGCGCGTCGGACAGTCGGACTTCC
>Ga0247825_10003441_pt1 | contig 10424 bp, 9 predicted proteins | sample 13C_Vanillin_Day_FD_194413 | JGI IMG/M metagenome (GOLD analysis project Ga0247825, IMG submission 194413) | Soil microbial communities from agricultural site in Penn Yan, New York, United States - 13C_Vanillin_Day48 | ecosystem: Environmental > Terrestrial > Soil > Agricultural land | place... | reverse complement strand
CCGACGAGGTGCGCGCCGAGAAGCTGGCCGGTCTTCTTGTCGAAGATGGTCTTGACCATGCCCTGGTCCTCGCCGAGCGCCACCGCCTTGCCGTTGCCGATGAACGGAAAGCGGCCGACGCGAATGTCGAGCTTCTTGTCCTTCGCGGCCTGCTCGGTGAGGCCCACCGAGGCGACCTGCGGATGGCAGTAGGTGCAGCCCGGGATCATCAGCTTGTCCATCGGATGCGGATGCAGGCCCTTGATCGCCTCGACGCAGATCACGCCCTCATGCTCGGCCTTGTGCGCAAGCATAGGTGGGCCCGCGACGTCGCCGATGGCGTAGATGCCCGGCACGTTGGTCCTGCAGAAGCCGTCGATGACGATGGTGCCGCGGTCGGTCTTCACGCCGAGCTTTTCCAGGCCGAGGTTCTCGATGTTGCCGACCACGCCAACCGCCGAGATCACCCGGTCGACGGTGAGCTGTTGCGTCCCGCCCTTGCCGTCGTCGATGGTGGCGGTGACGCTGTCGGCCTTCCGGTCGAGCCTGGTCACCTTGGCGCCGGACATGATCTTGATGCCCTGCTTCTCGAACGCCTTGCGCGCAAAACCCGCGATCTCGGCATCCTCGACCGGCAGGATCTGCGGCAGCACCTCGACCACCGTCACCTCGGCGCCCATGGTGCGGTAGAACGACGCGAACTCGATGCCGATGGCGCCGGAGCCGACCACCAGCAGCGTCTTCGGCATCTTGTCGGGGTTCATGGCCTCGAAATAGGTCCAGACCAGCTTCTTGTCCGGCTCGAGCCCCGGCAGCACGCGCGGCCGCGCGCCGGTCGCGACGATGATGTGCCTGGCCGAATACGAGCCCGGCCCGAGCGCCTCCTTGTTGGGCGCCGGCGTCCTGGAGGCCTTCACCGTGATCTTGCCGGGCGCGTCGATCGCAGCCTCGCCCCAGATCACCGTGATCTTGTTTTTCTTCATCAGGAAGGTGACGCCGGAATTCATCCGGCCGGCGACGCCGCGCGAGCGCTTGATCACCGCGGCCGGATCGAAGCTCACATTGTCGGCCGAGAGCCCGTAGTCCCTGGCGTGCTGCATGTAGTGGTAGATTTCCGCCGAGCGCAGCAGCGCCTTGGTCGGGATGCAGCCCCAGTTCGAACAGATGCCGCCGAGGAAGTCGCGTTCGACGATCGCGGTCCTGAAGCCGAGCTGGGCCGCGCGGATGGCGGTGACGTAACCGCCCGGACCCGAGCCGATGATGATGATGTCGAAAGCGTCTGCCACGTCAGTCTCCGTTTTTTATTCAGGCATCAGGTCAGTCATGCACCAGGTCAAACATGCGCGTGCGCAACCGGCAGGCCGGGAGCCTTCCGGCGGCGCATCAGGCGCCTTCTGATATAGCACTCGATCCCCGCCATCACGATCAGGCCGCAGGCTGCTCCCACCGTCACCGACACGGCGAACTGCCACATCGTGTCCGGGGCGGTCCGTTTCAGGGCCGCCTGCAGGAATGCAAGGCCGTAAGGGTTCAAGATGACGAAGGCCGCCACGACCGTCGTCACCCAGGGCCACAGCGTGAGATCGTCCTCGCCCGCCATCTGCAGGTGCCGGCGGCGGACCAGGGCCCACTGCACCAGCACCGCGAGCACCGATGGCACAAGAAGCTCCAGCGCGATGGCGATGATCTCGTCGATCCCCATGTCGGGATTGCCGGAATGCGATGCGATCCAGGAAACCACGCCGGGAATTGCGACGATCGCCACCGCCAGCAGCGCCAGCAGGACCGCCGTGCCGTTGAGCGCCCGGGTTCGTTCCGCCCGCGCATAGACGACGGCGAAGACTGTGAGCGCAAAGGTCGCGAAGACGGCGACGCCCGCAATCACCAGCTGGAATTCGCTGTCGGCCACGAAGAAATCGCCGAGCGACAGCGCCGCAAGCTCGGCGACCAGCAGCGACGTCAGCAGGATGCCAAGAAAGGCGAAGGCCGCGGCCATCGGCAGCTCCGGGACGGCGCCATAAGCGCGTTTACGCGCGCCTATTCGACGACAAGCTTCAGTTCCTCGACCACCGGGCGGACCTGCGAAACCTGCTTCTGCAGCATGTCGCGCATCTCGGCCTGGGTCGAGCCGGACGGCTCCGCGCCCACGTCGGTCATGCGCTTCTGCACATCCGGGTGCTTCACGGCGGTGGCAATTTCCCTCTGGAGCCTTGCGATGACGGCTTCGGGCGTGCCCTTGGGAGCCAGGAAGCCGTTCCAGCCCTGCAGTTCCAGGTTCGGGAAGCCGAGTTCGCGAACCGTCGGCACGTTCGGCAGCGCCACCGATTTGGTCGCGACCGCCAGCGCCTTGAGCTGGTTGGTGCGCACGCGCTCCAGCGAGCTCGAAAGCTGGTCGCCGCCGAAGTGAATGCGGCCGGAGATCAGCTCGGTGACCAGCGGGGCCGCGCCGCGGAACGGCACGTGATCCATCTTGATGCCGGTGTCGCGTTTGAGCACCTCGCCCATCAGATGCAGGATGCTGCCGGGCCCGGTCGAGCCGTAGAACAGCGGCGTGGTCGTCGTCTTGGCATACGCGACGAATTCCTTGAGGTCCTTCACCGGTACCGACGGGTTGGCCAGCAGCAGCAGCGGCACATAGGCGCCGACCGAGATCGGCACGAAGTCGTCGAAATCGTGCCGCGCGCGCCTGGCGTAAAGTAATGACGAGGTGGTCGTCGAGAACGTGATGTTGTGGAACAGCAGCGTGTGGCCGTCGGGCGCGGCCTTCGCCACCTGATCGGCGCCGATCGATCCGCCGCCGCCGCCGACGTTCTCGACCACCACGCTCTGGCCCATGGTCTCGGACAGCCGCTGCGCGATCAGCCGCGCCAGCATGTCGGTGGTGGCGCCGGCCGGAAACGGCACGACGACGCGAATGTTGCGGCTGGGAAATTGCTGGCCGAACACCGCCGGCGCAAACAGCGTCGATCCGGCGACGGCCGCCGCGCCCGTAAGAACCTCACGCCGAGTCCTGGTCATCGCCGCCTCCCAAAGTTGATTGATTTTTTATGGCTAGAGCATGTCTCGCTGGAATTGAATCTTCGGAGCAACGAGCTCGGTTTCTCTTCACCCTCCCCCTCCAGGGGAGGGTGGCACCGAGTCTGCCGCCAGAATTGATGCCGTTTCATCAGAACGCGCTCTAGAGCCGCACCTCACACCACCATCATCACCGGGTTTTCGATCAGCGTCTTGAACGCGCCGATCAGCTCCGCGCCGAGCGCGCCGTCGACCGCACGGTGGTCGCAGGACAGCGTCACGCTCATGACATGCGCCGCCTCGATCTTGCCGTTCCTGACGACCGCCCGCTCCTCGCCCGCGCCGACCGCAAGGATGGTGGCGTGCGGCGGGTTGATCACCGCGGTGAAGTCCTTGATGCCGTACATGCCGAGGTTCGATACCGCGGTGGTGCCGCCCTGGTATTCGTGCGGCTTGAGCTTGCGGCCCCGCGCGCGCGCGGCGAAATCCTTCATCTCGCCGGAGATGGTGGACAGCGACTTGCTCTCGGCCTTGCGGATGATCGGCGTGATCAGGCCGCCCGGCATCGCCACCGCGACGCCGATGTCGGAATGCCTGTGCTTGAGCATGCCGGCTTCGGTCCAGCTCACATTGGCGTCGGGGATGCGCTGCAGCGCCACCGCCAGCGCCTTGATGACGAAGTCGTTGACCGAGAGCTTGTAGGCCGGCTTGCCGTCCTTGTCCTTCGGCGCCGCGGCGTTGATCTCCTCGCGCGCGGCCAGAAGCTTGCCGATGTTGCAGTCCATCGTCAGGTAGAAATGCGGGACGGTCTGCGTCGACTGCGTGAGCCGCTGGGCGATGGTGCGGCGCATGCCGTCGTGCGGCACGACCTCGTAGCTGCCTTCCTCGAACAGCGCGCGCACCTGCTGGTCCGACATCGCCGGCGCGATCGAGGGAGCGGACGGCGTGGCCGCGGCCGCCGCTGCGGGCTTCATGCCCTTGCCCGATTTCGCCGCGTCCACGTCGCGCGAGATGACGCGGCCGTGCGGGCCTGAACCGGCGATCCGGGAAACGTCGATGCCGGCTTCCCTGGCGAGCCGCTTCGCCAGCGGCGAGGCGAACACGCGCGCGCCGCTCTGAGCCGGGGCCGGTGCGGCCTGAGCCGGAGCCGCGGCGGGCGCTGGAGCGGGTTTGGGAGCCTCTGCCTTTGCGGCCGCGGCAGGAGCCGGCGCGGCGGGCGCAGCCTGCGGCTTCGGCGCGGGCGCGGCGGAGCCGGCGCTGGCCGCCGCGGCCTTGGTGTCCTCGCCCTCGCCGGCCAGCACCGCGATCAGCTGATTGACCGGAACGTCGGCGGTGCCCTCGGGCACCACGATCTTGGCGAGCGTGCCCTCGTCGACCGCCTCGACCTCCATGGTCGCCTTGTCGGTCTCGATCTCGGCGATCACGTCGCCGGATTTGACCTTGTCGCCTTCCTTCTTCAGCCACTTGGCGAGGTTGCCCTTCTCCATCGTGGGCGACAGCGCCGGCATGAGAATGTTGATCGGCATCGCTTGCGCCCTCAGCGTTTCTTGCGCCGGGCCGCAGGCTTTGCGGCCTTCTGTTTGGCTGTCTTGGATTTCGTGGCAGCAGCCTTCGGCTTGACCCGTCCTTTGGCCTGCGCCTTCACCGGCTGCGCGCCCAGTTCGGAGACGAAGGCTTCGGCGATCTGGACGATCACGTCCTTGCGGTCGAGGCCGGTCTTCTGCGCCGCGTAGATCGCGCCGAGCCTTTCGGCGACCTCGGCCAGCACCTCGCCCCACTGGGCGGGCGAAGTGAAAGCCGGGAGCGCGGACACATAAAGCTCATCGTCGACGATGCCGAGGCGCAGGATTTCCACGCCGCCGCTCTCAAGCGCCTTCTCCGGCAGCGCCAGCGCCTGGTAGACCCGCGGATCGTCGCCGTTTGTCTCGCCGTTTCCCATTGCGCTACCGGTAGCAGACCGCCTTCGCGGCCTCGACCACTTCGGCGACCGTCGGCAGCGCGAGCTTTTCCAGGTTTGCCGCATATGGCATCGGCACGTCCTTGCCGGAGACGCGGGTCACCGGCGCGTCGAGATAGTCGAACGCGTGCTGCATGACGCGGGCGGCGATCTCGGCGCCGATGCCGGCCTGCGGCCAGCCCTCCTCGACCGTGACGATGCGGCCGGTCTTTTTCACCGACGCAATGATGGTCTCGGTGTCCATCGGGCGCAGCGTGCGCAGATCGATGACCTCGGCCTCGATGCCTTCCTTGGCGAGTTCATCGGCGGCCTTGAGCGCGTAGCTCATGCCCATCGAGAACGACACGATGGTGACGTCCTTGCCGGGGCGCGCAATGCGCGCCTTGCCGATCGGCAGCACGAAGTCGTCGAGCTTCGGCACCGGGAAGCTCTGGCCGTAGAGGATTTCGTTTTCCAGGAAGATGATCGGGTTGGGGTCGCGGATCGCGGCCTTGAGCAGGCCCTTGGCGTCCGACGCCGTGTAGGGCGCGAGCACCTTGAGGCCCGGAATATGCGAGTACCAGGCCGAATAGTCCTGGCTGTGCTGGGCGGCGACGCGGGCGGCCGCGCCGTTCGGTCCGCGGAACACGATCGAGTTGCCGATCTGGCCGCCCGACATGTAGCGGGTCTTCGCCGCCGAATTGATGATCTGGTCCATCGCCTGCATGGCGAAGTTGAAAGTCATGAACTCGACGATGGGTTTCAGCCCTGCGAGCGCCGCGCCGACGCCCAGGCCGGCAAAGCCATGCTCGGTGATCGGCGTGTCGACCACGCGCTGCGGCCCGAATTCCTGCAGCAGCCCCTGCGTGACCTTGTAGGCGCCCTGGTATTCCGCGACCTCCTCGCCCATCACGAACACGGCTTCGTCGCGGCGCATCTCCTCGGCCATCGCGTCGCGGAGCGCCTCGCGCACCGTCATGGTGACCATCTCGGTGCCTTCCGGCACGTCGGGATCGGCCGCCACCGTCGCCGTCGGGGGAGCGGGTGCAGCAGCCGGCCTGGCTGCGGCCGGTGCCGGAGCTTTTGCGTCGTTCGCTGCCGGCGCGGATTCTGTTGCCTTCTGTTGCGGCGCGGGCCTGGCGTCTGCCGCGGCGGATGCGTCCTCGCCGTCGCTGAGGATCACCGCGATCGGCGTGTTGACCGCGACATCGGCGGTGCCCTCGGCCACCAGGATCTTGCCGAGCGTGCCCTCGTCGACCGCCTCGACCTCCATGGTCGCCTTGTCGGTCTCGATCTCGGCGATCACGTCACCGGACTTGACCTTGTCGCCTTCGCGCTTGAGCCACTTGGCTAGGTTGCCCTTCTCCATCGTGGGCGACAGGGCGGGCATCAACACTTGAATCGGCATCGAACGCGGGTCCCCAACGCCACTAGGCGTAAATGTCGGTGTAGAGCTCGGAAGGCTCGGGCTCGGGATCGTGGGTGGCGAACTCGGCGGCCTCGTTGACGACCTCGCGCACCTTGGCGTCGATCTTCTTGAGGTCGTCCTCGCTCGCCCATTTGTTGTGCAGCACGCGCTGGCGCACCTGCTCGATCGGATCGTGGTCGGTGCGAACCTTCTCGACCTCCTCGCGGGTGCGGTACTTGGCGGGGTCCGACATCGAATGGCCGCGATAGCGGTAGGTCAGCATCTCCAGAATGATCGGGCCGTTGCCCTCGCGGCACCACTTGGCGGCGTGATCGGCCGCGGCCTTCACGGCGCGCACGTCCATGCCGTCGACCTGCTCGCCCGGGATGTCGTGGGCCGCGCCGCGCTGCGACAGGTCGGTGGTGGCCGACGCACGCTTGAGCGAGGTGCCCATGGCGTACTGGTTGTTCTCGATGATGTAGATCGCCGGCAGGTTCCAGAGCTTCGCCATGTTGAAGCTCTCGTAGACCTGCCCCTGGTTGGACGCGCCGTCGCCGAAATAGGTCAGCGAAATGTTGTCATTGCCGCGGTACTTGGCGGCAAACGCCAGGCCGGTGCCGAGCGGCACCTGTGCGCCGACGATGCCGTGGCCGCCGAAGAAGCCCTTCTCGGCCGAGAACATGTGCATCGAGCCGCCCTTGCCGCGGGAATAGCCGTGGCTGCGTCCGGTGAGCTCGGCCATCACGCCCTTGGCATCCATGCCGCAGGCCAGCATGTGGCCGTGGTCGCGGTAGCCGGTGATGACGCCGTCGCCCGGCTTGAGCGCCATCTGCATGCCGACGACGACGGCCTCCTGGCCGATGTAGAGATGGCAGAAGCCGCCGATCAGGCCCATGCCGTACATCTGGCCCGCCTTCTCCTCGAAGCGGCGGATCAGCAGCATGTCCTTGTAGGCGCCGAGCTCCTGGTCTTTGTTCAGATCGGCGGGCGGCCTTGCATTGTGGCCTGAGCCCGCGCTGGCCGGATCGCTTGTCGGGCGCGCAGCGGCAGGCTGCGCCGAGTTGCTGGCGACGGCCATGTGTCTCCTCAGGCAAAATGACCGTCGACCGACGGCCTTCATCCAATAGCTTAATTTAGGGCGTGGTGAAAGCGCGTGACAGCCCCACGCACAGGACAGGCCGACGCATCCAACCGTCTGATCGCGAAAGAAATTTGCCGGGGCGGAGGCTCCGCCGCAATGATCTTACGGGCGCTTGACCATCATGGTCAGTTCGCGCGGGTCGAGGTAGTGGAGGCCGGCCCGCGCCCGCTCCTCGAGCATGTCGGGGTCGATGCTGGCCGATTTGAGCAGCTTGACCCGGTGCTGCCACTCGGCCCGCTCCTTCTTGAGCCCGGCGAGTTCCTCGCTGAGCGCCGCGAAGTGCTGATCGAGATCCTTCTGGGCCCGCAGGCCGTGGTTGCCGCTGAAGGCGTTGGCCGCGAAATACGCGATCACCAGGGCGCAGCCGGCATAGAGCCCGAGCGTGGTCAGGACTGTTCGAAGCTTGCGCCGGGAAACCATGCCGGCAGTTGAAGTGATCCGCGTTAAGGCGGCGTTACCGGGTGTGTTGTCTTAGCAGGTCGCAGAAAACTCCCGCGGTCATTCCGGGACGCCGGCATAAGCGCGTTTACGCGCGTCTTCGACGCGCTATGGCGGCGGGCCCGGAATCCAGACACATCAGGACTGCCTGTTCGTCTGGATTCCGGGTTCGGCCCTTCGGGCCGCCCCGGAATGACGGCGCGGATCTGTCTGCAAGCCTTCCGGGCCTCAACGCCCGCGGCGGAACGCCTTCAGCGCGGCCTTGCCGAGATACTTCGCCTGGGCGCCCAGCTCCTGCTCGATGCGCAGGAGCTGGTTGTACTTGGCGGTGCGGTCGGAGCGCGCCAGCGAGCCGGTCTTGATCTGCCCGCAATTGGTGGCGACCGCGAGGTCGGCGATGGTCGCGTCCTCGGTTTCGCCCGAGCGGTGCGACATCACCGCGGTGTAGCCCGCCTTGTGCGCGGTCTCGACCGCGGCCAGCGCCTCGGTCAGCGTGCCGATCTGGTTGACCTTGACCAGGATCGAATTGCCGATGCCCTGCTTGATGCAGTCGTTGAGGCGCTCGACATTGGTCACCATCAGGTCGTCGCCGACCAGCTGGCAGGTCTTGCCGATCATGTCGGTGACGAGCTTCCAGCCGTCGAAATCGTCCTCCGCCATGCCGTCCTCGATCGAGGCGATCGGATAGCGGGTGGTGAGCTCGGCCAGGTACTTGGCCTGCTCCTCCTTGGAGCGGGTTTTCCCCTCGCCTTCATAGACATAGTAGCCGCTCTTGAAGAATTCGGTTGAAGCGGGATCGAGGGCGATCACCATGTCGTCGCCGGGCTTGTAGCCGGCCTGCTCGATGGCCTTCATGACGAAGCCCAGCGCCTCCTCGGCCGACTGCAGGTTGGGCGCAAAGCCGCCCTCGTCGCCGACATTGGTGTTGTGGCCGGAGTCGTGCAGCGCCTTTTTGAGCGTCTGGAACACCTCGACGCCCATGCGCAGCCCTTCGGAGAAGCTGTCCGCTCCGACCGGCATGATCATGAATTCCTGGAAGTCGATGGGATTGTCGGCATGCGCGCCGCCATTGACGATGTTCATCATCGGCACCGGCAGGACGCGGGCCTGGGTTCCGCCGACATAGCGGTAGAGCGGCATCCGATTGGCGGCGGCCGCGGCCTTGGCGACCGCGAGCGACACGCCGAGGATCGCGTTCGCGCCGAGCCGCGCCTTGTTCGGCGTGCCGTCGAGCCCGATCAGCGTCTCGTCGATCCGGGCCTGCGCCTCGGCATCCATGCCGCCGATGGCGTCGAAAATCTCGTTTTCGACCGCCTGCACCGCCTTCAGCACGCCCTTGCCGAGATAGCGGCCGCGGTCGCCGTCGCGAAGCTCCACCGCCTCATGCGCGCCGGTCGAGGCCCCGGAGGGCACGGCGGCGCGGCCGAGCGTGCCGTCCTCGAGGATCACGTCCACCTCGACCGTCGGATTGCCGCGGCTGTCCAGGATCTCGCGGGCAATGATTTCGGCGATGGCGGTCATGGATACTCCTGTGCCCCAAGAAATGTGCCCAGGAACTGGGCTCCGCGAACAAGGTCCGCGGGGCTTCTACAGGATGGGACCGCCGACGAAAAGGGCGAGGAGCCGGATCGGGATCAGGCCGGCCAGAAGCGGCGCCGGAGCGCGTCGATCGCCTCGCGCTGGGGCTGCGACGGGCCGTCATGCGCCGCGATGGCCTCGACCATGTCGACGAGTTGCCGGCGCTCGGCGTCTGTCAGCCGCGACTTCAGGAGGCTGGAAAACAGCCCGACCGCCTGCTCGAAACCGTCGGCGCGGCTCGCGACGAAGCGCGCCTGCGTCATGCGCTCCGTGAGATCGTGCTCGAAGCCGAACACCGAACGGGCCTGCTCCTCGACCGCGGCATACTGCTCGCGGGTCGGCGCGTCGGCGGTGCGGGCGATCAGCAGCATCAGCACGATCGCGGCGTCGCGCGGATCGTCGACCGCGGCGACCGGCGCCGTGCGCTCGGTTTCCAGCGCCTTCTTGCGCCGCGCGGCGTTGCGCCGCTGATCCAGCGCGGCGCGCACCTTGTCGATGCCGTCCATCCGGAAGAACCAGTACAGCGACCAGAAGAACAGCGTGCTGAGGATCAGGGCGACGACGGGCATCGGTTGTAGTCTCGTTTCGGTCGGCCCCTTGTCACGGGCAACGGCTGTGGGGCGTTGCCGCAGGGCCGGTTTGCTTAACCCACGGTTGCCGATCGGCGACCGGTGGCTGCCGGCACCCCGGCGGTGATTGGTCGCCGGCCCGGCGCGCCGGGTTCAAAACGGGCGCCCCGTTGACGCGATCGCGAAACTGCGGCCACTAAGCCCATCGAAGAGGTCCCGCATGGCTCGAAAACCAGTCCGAAAACCGCTGCAGCTCGGGCGTCCGGTGCCGCAGCCCGCCTCGCCCGGAAAGGCCGTGCTCGACCGCGTGCCCAACCCGCACCCGGACACCGACTATGTGGCGCGGTTCACCGCCCCCGA
>Ga0247825_10003440_pt1 | contig 10424 bp, 7 predicted proteins | sample 13C_Vanillin_Day_FD_194413 | JGI IMG/M metagenome (GOLD analysis project Ga0247825, IMG submission 194413) | Soil microbial communities from agricultural site in Penn Yan, New York, United States - 13C_Vanillin_Day48 | ecosystem: Environmental > Terrestrial > Soil > Agricultural land | place... | reverse complement strand
AGAAGGTGACGTTCGCGGTGCTCGGTCACATGGTGATCGCCGATCCGTGATCGCCAGATTTCGAACAGAATGAAGGCCATGGGGAGGCCGCCGGAAATCATGGCGACGAAGATCCCCCATGCCGTCGCCTCAAGGTACACGCCCAGGAAGAGTGACGAGACAATGTTGAGAACCCAAGGAGCTCCCACCTCAGTCAATGCTCTGGCAAGGCGATCAACACGGTCGCCGCGGGTTTGATTCTCAGTCATCGCCATCTGCGGCCACCAACTTTTCCTGTCGTGCGGTGTTGAAAGCGACGCCGAGAGTGCGCACCCACTCGACGTCTGAGACGCCCTCCGGAGCGCCGAGAGCTTCCTGGGGCAACTCTTCCCGTGTGAAGCCGGTAAGGATCCACTCAGCTATTGCAACTGGCGCTTCGTCCTCGGGAATCGGGGCGCCATGGGGGAGGCCTGCGGCTTGGGCGGCGATGCTAAGGGCGTCCATCACTTCCGTGGCGCGGTCGGCAACGCGATCCGTGGCGCTGCTACCTTTCCAGGAGGGTCGAATGACACCAGGCCAGCGCGTAGTGAGCACCCGATGGAGTTCGAAGAAATCTCGCAACGCCCGGCGGGCGGCCGTCCAGAGAGCCATCGTCGGCCACAGCACACCGATGGTGACCATGAGGACCCCGACGAGCGCAAGAACCTGAGTGATGTCGAAGACTCGGGGAGTCGGATCGATTGCACCGGTAGACGCGGCCAGAACGTATGTGATTCGCATGCCGGCGTAGACGGTGAGCAGGAAAACCCCGGGGCACAGCACCATCAAGCCACGACCCGTCGCGGTCCGCGTGTCGGCATGGCCGGCCGTCACGATGGTCACCACGATGCAGAGAAGGAACGGGTAGAGCATCGCGGTAATGCCGGCCTCCGCATATCCGGGAGTGTGGGCATACAGGTCGTCGAAGGTATATCCGTCGCGCTGTTCCGGCACTTCCGGAGCAGTCAAGAAGAAGGCCACTGACCCGCCTGCGGTGACCATTGACAGCAACGCATGAAGCCGGATGAGCTGTGCGCGACGTCGATCGGACGGAGCCATAAGGTCTGTCACGAGTATGGCTGCACCGAAGCAGATTCCGCTAAACAGGACCATTTTGACCGCGCCAGCACCATTTGAGTGACCAAGTGCGCCTCTCAGTAAGCTCTCGAAGAGCGGCAGGTTGACTGTCATGTGGGCGGCCATGCAGGTGAAGACAGTCAGAACACCGACCAGGTTCCATGTGCGAGCCCACCACCACCTACGGAACCGACTGGCTGCGGCTATCCATAGAAGGACTGCGACCGCCGCTGTTGCGGTCACCTGATCGCCTCGTCGAGGCGAGCGCGCACACCGGGATTGCGGGATGCTTGGTTACTATTCACCCGCCCAAGGAGTCTGCTCGCGAACGCCTCAGCCTCAATTTCCTCAGCGTCGTGTCCGTCACTGCACTCGCGCCGAAGCATTATCTTCGCCAATCCATGAGCCGCTGCTGGAAGAAACTCTTCCGCGAACTCGCGGGCAGGTCGGCCCCGATGCCCGAGCAGGATGTGGCCGAGTTCGTGGGCAAGCGTGCGCTCGCGGGCGTGAACCCAGTCAGCGCAGGAAACCTCGTCCCGGTCGGGATGTTGAACCCATTGGCCGAAAACGCCTAGCGGCAGGCTCTTGTTGGATTGAACGACGGTGATCGGGCGCTTCCGGTCCCGGGCTGCTGCCTCCATCAATCCTGTAAGCGTAGACGCTTCACCTGAGGTCGCTACGCGAAACAGTCGATCGACAGCCTCTGAAACACGATTCGTCATTATCAACCTCCACCCGGGACCATTGGGGCGCATATGAATACACGTGTGCCACATCTTGACGCTGCATCTGAAGCCGCCCCGACGGGCTTCAGGGAACTCCCGGGCGGGAGCGCGGTGGCTAGATTATCAGCACCGCGGATAGCTGCAACCAGAAGGTCTCTGGGACCTCGGTACCAAGCTCTGCGCGCGTAATCGTAGTCGGCGGTAAGGTGGAGAAACCATCCTGAAGTCGTGTTTCGCTGCTGGAGAACAGAACTGCGGTACTCAAACATCGAACCTATCTAGCCGGGCGACTGTCAGGCAGAGTGGCATAGCTACTCAGAGCTGGTGCCGGTTCGCCCGGCACGCGTGGTGCCCCCCAACTGCAATGCGTGCCGATTCGCAATACGGGGTGTGGCGACTGTGAGAAATTGATGCTTCGGCGAGTCGAAATCTCCGTTACCCGTTGCAGTTGAGATGCATGTAGATGTCGAGGTCGTCATACGGCGAGTTCACGATCCAGTGGGGCGGAGTGTCGTCGTCGACCTGAATTTCGACTTCTCCGACCGATGGCTTGTCCCAGGTAATGCCGAGAGGAAATTGCTTGGTGCTGCCCTTCGGTCGTGTTTTGCTGACGGCCTCGATCGCTCCCGGGGATTCGGCGAAGTCGTGTGCTGGGTAGTTGAGGCTCTCGTTCTCGATCGTGACGGTTTGGGATCCGTGGGTGAGGGTAGCGTTCCACCCGTTCGGTGCGGCGACGTCGATGGTGAGGTTGTCGCCCTCGCCGTGGCACTCGACGTCGACCTGGTCCGGGGTAGGAAGGGTCACGAGGTCGATGCCTTTGCGGTTGCCTACGCCGATGGCGATGTTGCCGTCCCACCCGTCGGATCCGCCGGACGATTCGGCGGGCGTGACGCTGCCGGGCCGAGTGTCATCGCTCGACGAGCCTGAGCATGCGGCAAGGGTCGCGGCGATCATGGCGATGAGCGCGAGCCCGGCGAGTGCACGGCTGCTGGACATTTTGGTTCCCCTCCTGTTGCCGTAGTACGGCGTTGTCGAACTCGATGCGGTGGTTGCTGCGTTCAGTACCGGATGGTGTCGATGAGCCAGTTGCCCCCTGTCTTGGTAAGCGTGACCCAGACGATGGTGTTGGGGTCAACAGGGACGGCGTTGTCCCCGGTGATTGCGGTCTGGTGGATGGTGGCGACGCGGTGGATGAGGGTGTCGGTATCGGGCGGGCAGCCGGAGCAGCCGATCAGCACGTCGGCGACGACCTTTGCGTTCGTGGTGGCCCACCGTCCCCATTGCACGCCGGGACCGCGTTCGGGCGTGACTGGAATGGCCACTTGCGCTGCGAGCCTGTCGGTCAGCCACTGTCGGGCCCGCACGAAGCCGTCGTTGGGGGACTGGTCGGTGGCCGGGTACCAAGTGAACGCGACCGATAGGGCCTGGCGGGCGACGTCTTCCGCCACGTCGGCGTCCGGAGCCGGCGCCGCCGTGGTTGGTGGAGGTACGGGCGCAAAGGTCGTAATTGGTGCTGTGGCTGCCGGTGGTGCCGCGGCCGCCGGTAACGACGTTTCTAGAGGCGACGTCTGCGGGTCCTGTTGGGTCGGCCGGCACGCATAGACGAGGATGGCGACCAGGGCACCCAGGATCACGACCACGGCCAGGAATCGGCGCACGCTCATCTCGGTCCTCCTGCAGTAGCGGGCAGTCCACTCATCACATCACCCTCCGTGCTTTCATCCCGCCCATCAGCGGCGCTTCCTTCACGACGTCGCCGGTGGTCGGGGCGTGGATCATGCGTCCGCCACCAAGGGCGATGCCGACGTGACCCGGCCCAGACCCGGCCCAGGATCCGAACACGAGATCACCCGGTTGGGCCTGATCGATGGGAATCTCCGTGCCAACGGTCCACTGCTGCTCCGAAGTGCGTGGCAGTGTGACCTTGCCGCCGCTGCCGGTGAAGGTGGCGTAGCTGGTCAGGCCGGAACAATCGAAGCCCCCGCCGGACGGTCCGCCGGTGCTACCTCCACCCCAGACATACGGGGTGCCGAGGTACTGCCGGGCGGCCGCGACGACCTGGCCGCCGTCTTTCGATCCGTTCGGGACCAGGCGGCCGGTGGAACTCAGGGAGGTGTACTTGGCCTGGCCGAGGATGATCTTTGCGACGTAGTTCTGGGTCTCGGCGTATGGGGGGATGCCGCGGTGAGCCTGCACCGCACCGAAGCCTGCATTGTACGCGGCCAGTGACAGCTCGGCCGGGTCTCCCATGACGGTGCCGACCGCGAGCGCGGCGTTGACCTGGTCGTTGAGCGCGCACATGAAATGCCCCTGAGCCATGACGGCGTCGCCGATCGAATTGGGGTCGACCTTGCCGTCGCCGTCGTAGTCCTTGCCCCAGGTCGCCCAGGTTCCGGGCATGAACTGTGCAGGTCCGAGAGCACCAGAGGGGGAGCTGGGGGCGTTGGCGCCGTGCCTGAACTGATTCTCGGCGTGGAGCTGCGAGGACAGGACCGGGGGCCGAATGCCGGGGCAGATGCTGCCGGCCTTGCGGATCCACGGATCGAATTCGGCCGGCACCGAGCCGGCGGCCAGCTCACCGCCGCCAACGGTCCCGAAGCCCGCGCAGTTGATCGGCGACGACAAGGAGGCCAGCCGCACGTCCGCGCCATCCGGCGCGCCAGGAGGTGAGGCCGCACTGCCCAGTTTGATCATCGGGTCCACGGCGGTGCCGCCTTGGAAACGGCCGCCTTCCCAGTACTCGAAATGCAGGTGGGCGCCGGTGCTTTGGCCGTCGTCGCCGACATTGGCGATGTGGTCACCGGCCCTGACCTGTTGGCCTTCGCGGGCGATTAGCCCGTCGGTGAACATGTGTCCGTACACGGTGGAGACCGGTGTGTCGCCGACGAGGGAGTCGATGACGATCCAGTGTCCGAATCCGGTGGCGGTGCCGGAACGGACGACGAGGCCGTCGAGGGCTGCGTAGATCGGGGTTCCGATGGGGCCGGCGAAGTCGACGCCCTGGTGTTCGGTACCCCACCGAGGCCCGAAGCCGGAGGTGAATGCGGTGGTCCCGGCCCTCGTCGGTGCAGTGATCGGTCCGGAGGCGCGCAACTGGCCACCGGCGGGCGCGCCCGGGTCGCTAGCGGTGGAGGTTGTCTTGCATCGATCGTGGGGGATGACTGGTTGAGGTGCGCAGGCCGTCGTGCTGACGACTGTGCTGGCTACGGCCGCGAGTAGCAGCGCGGTGCCGCGCTGGCGCAGTGTCACAGGGCTCCCGGGATCGGGGTGTCGAGTTCTGGGATCGGGATAGGCCCGGGCACTGGAACGGGCACCGGCACGGGTGTCGGTTCGGGCTCGGCCATTGCTGGCGGTGCGGTGACAGATTCGGGCGCCGAGGTCGTCGTCGACGGTTTCGGCTGGCTCGTGGTCGGCTGCGTTGCAGTCTGGGGCGTGGTCGAGTGCGTGGAGGTTGAGGGGACACTCACTAGGGTCGGCGCGGCGCCGAGTTTGCTGACCTCGTCGCGGTCGAGAGTGGGAAACGGGTTCTGGACCTGCCATTTCGGCCCGCTCGGGGACTCGGCCACCTGCACGGACACGCGCAGGTCGCCGGCCTGAGTGGGGATGGTGACCTCTGCCCGCCGCTCGCCACCGGCGCCGGTGACGATCTCACTGGTCGTGGGCCCGGTGATCGCGACGGGCACCTGTGGACGTGCGGCGACGATCGTGTCACTGGGGGTGTCGGTGGTGTATCGGCCGAGTTTGGTTCTCCACTCGGTATTCGACTGTGTGATGTCCACGTAGTTGTGCGCATAAGCCATCGCTGTGGCTGGCGCGCTCTTCCCGGCCGAGGCCGTCGTTGTGCCTGCGATGGCCGACTCGGTCACCTCGATGAGGTCGTAGGTGACCTCGTTTCCTTGTGCAGGAGTCGTCGTCGGTGCACCGGTCACCGCCGCGGTATTCGGCGCATGGCTTGTAGGAGGGGATTCCCCGGATGCGGTGCCGGCAACGAATAGAACGGCGAGAACGGCGGCCATGCTGATCATTAGGTTGGTGCGCGAGTACAGCACCCACCTTCGGATCGGGGCGAGGACCGGGTTGCCTGCGGGGCGGGCCATCAGGTGAAACTCTCGCTCGGGTGCGTGCGCACTTCGGGAGTCAGCGACGGCTCGTACAAGCGGGTAATCGACCGCGGCGGAGCGGAAATGCGCGCGGGCGCGGACGCGGCGGGGACGTTCCCTGATGAGGTGTCCTTGCGGGTCGGAGTGAAGACCTTGGTCGGGGCGATGGCAGAACCTGCTCCGCCGTCCCATGTCTCACTGACCCTCGGGGTGTCACCGTGGCGCGCTCCGCCACCCAAGCGGCTGGCTTCGAGCGCTTGCAGCGCCGCGCTACGGTCGCGGCCGACGCGGGTGTTCGCGGTGTCCTGTTCACGATGCTTGCCGCCCTTGGTGAGGTGCATGTGGCGTGCGTCCTGGGATTCCTTACGTGAGTCAGCGAGCCGTTGCAGGAGGTCCATCTTTTTGTGGGCGGCGATCCGAGTTTGGTCGGCCTCGTGCCGGCGACGCTGGTTAAGTTCGCGCCCCTCCGGGCGGGCTGGGCCTGCGGAGTTGCTGTCGGAGTCTTCGGCGGTGCCGCCGTCCTTGGTTTTTTTGCGTAGCGCCCCGACTCCTTCCTCGACCATCGCACCGGTCGGGCCACCGATGACCGCGCTGGCGCCCTTGAAGAATTTCTGCTTCATCGAGGTCTGCGCGTGACGGGCCTTTCGGTTGAGGGCGCCGGCGCGGTTCTGGGTGAAGGTTTGCGAGACCCGTTTGAACGGTCGCATGATGAACCAGCACACCAGGGTCAAGATGACCATGAACCACAACCGCCATGACCCGTCGATTTGCCCGTTGTCGGTGACGTACAACTTCACCAGGGCCAGCAGGTAGAGGGCGACGATGACGGAACCGGCCACGCCCCACATGTAGGCGCTGGCGATCATCCGGCACACTCGCATTAGCGTTCCCGCGTGTGCGACTGCGAGCGGTATCCAGATCGGGGCGAACAGGATGGCCAGGCGGATGGCGAGCAGCGCGATGAGCTTCAGCACCGATGCGCCGATCCACAGGATCGACGGCATGCCGATCTTGACCATTGCCATGAATCCGATTCCGGTGCGGCCGGAGTCCTTGCCTTGGAACGTGTAGTAGGACAGTCCGTAGTCATCGTTGAGTGGCTTGACGATGTCGTCGCGAAAGATGTGCTCCTTCTTCGCCTTCAGGTCGTTCTCGACACCGGAATCTGGTGCGTTCTCGATCTGCTGCTGTTCCTCGTAGGAGAATGCGAGCGCATCGCGCAGTTTGGGGCCGAGTTGGTTCTCGTTGTCGCGGTAGTTCGGGCCGAACCAGCCTTTACGCCAGTCGTCGAGGAAGATGTCGTCGAGCAGTACGTCCCGGGGTCCTTTGCCGCTGCCGGTGATCGAGAGCATCTCGTTCTGGGTATCGGTGATAACTGCCCCGAATGTGTCGTCGGCGAGCCGGATTGCTTGCTGGGGTGCGCCGATCAGGAGAGCACCGAGGGCGAGAGCGGCTCCACCGACGGCCATGGATTTCGTGACGCCGGCAGCGTTCGATTTGAGTGCGTGCCAGAGCATGATCGAGGCAGCCGCGGTCAGCCCGATACCGAGCCAGAGACCGTAAATGCCGATCATGCCGTTCGAGATCGAGGAGACGACCTGGTCGAACTGTTCCATTGCGGGTGCGACGCCGGCGTCTTCGGCGGCCTGACCGGTCTTGGTCTGGTCGTCGAGCCAGAATGCGGCGGCGGCCAGGGACTTCCCGATCGTCAGGAATCTATTGCCCCAGTCGGTGTCGGTGACGGCGCCGGGCGCGCGCACCAGGTCCATGCCGCAACCGAGGTCGTAGGTGTACCACTGCAGGCCGGCCCACCCGTAGGTGGTGTATCCGGTGACCCCGTTGTCGGGGCGGTTCTGGCTGGTGGCGTCGAAGACCCCGGGGAACGCTCCCTTGGGGTATTCCGGGGCGGGGACTTCGTCGCACGCGAACCCGCTGGCCGCCGCGACGGGGGAGAGCGGGTCGACGAGCAACGGGGCCAGCGCCAGGGCGAGGACGGCCAGGAGACGCCCCAGCCGACCGGTCAGGCGTCTATTCGGGCTCGCCTCGGGGTTGTGGGTCCGATGAGTGCCTGCGGGTCGAAAATGCAGGTTGAGCCGCCGCAGGGTGGTGGTCATGTGGCACCGCCGAGGGCGTTCTTCGCGGTACTCGAGTTCAAAGCGGCGAAGACGTGGGATAGGTGCACGTAATGAACCCAGCTTGACCGGACCAGTTCGACGTCGTCGGCCATCCGGACCATCCACCGCCGCGCCTGATCTTGGTAGGAGGTGTCGGTGTCCTCGTCGAGCGTGTCCTCGCCGCCGCTGCCGAGTTCGGCGAGGAATTGCTCGAAACCCTGCCCGGTGGGGAGTTTGAGGAGCTTGAGCGCCCCGTCGATGGCGTGTGGGTCGCCGCCGACGTCGCCTACGAACACTTCGTAGGTCAGGGCTGTTTTGTCGTCGGTGCCGTCGAGGCCGAGGAAGTCGTCGGGCAGTTGCGAGCACACCAGGGCGCGGACCTTGAACTTGCGTGAGTCGCGGGCGATCCGCAGGTTCAGGGTTCTGCCGGCGCCAGTGGATTCGAGGTACTTGTTCTCGTCGAGGAACAACACTTTACGGACGTGTCTCGGCTTTTCGTAGACGAGGCGGTTCGCCAGCCACGCGGCCATGTGCATTAGTGGGGCGGTCATCCGCTGCTGTGGGGTCCACTGCGAGGAGGGAACACCTTCCGGTGGCAGCTGCAGACCGGGCATGGTCAGGATGGTCAGCCGGATATCGGCGTCGAAGTCGTCGACGCCGCTGCCGACCGTGCCGGCCTCGGGGAAGAGTACCCGGGCTTCGGCGAGCCTGGACATCAACTCCAGCTGCTGATATATCCCGGCGGCGCAGGTGCGCACGGCCTGATCGGGATCGTCCTGGCCGATCGTCTTGATGGCGTCGAGGACTTCGCCCAGGTTGTGGTCGCGGTCCCCGCCCACGCGGTTGGCGGCCAGGTGCAGCACCGACTCGGTGTGTTCGAGATGCAGATGCCGTTCGGTGAGCATCATCTTCAGCACCGAGACGGCGACCTCGACGCGCTCCGCCGCCGCCGCGCGCATGTCCGCGTCGTACTTCGCCTGCGCCGCGGCATACGGGTCGGCGGCCCTCATCAAGTCCGGGTGGAGGGTGTCGTACTCGGGGTCCTCGCGTCGGGGGTCGATGATGACCCGGTAGGGGTTGAGCGCCCCGGGGCGGGAGTCACGGCCGGTGAGCGCGTAGACCCGGGCGATGTCCCGGAATTCAGGTAGGTTCGCCAGTTCCTTGAGTGGCCCCGAGGGGTCGTGGATTACTCCGTAGGCGCCCGCGCGCACGGCCTGGTAGACGATCATCCCGGCCATGAAGGTTTTGCCGGAACCGGGGACCGCGACGATCGGGGTCAGACCCGATTTGTGTTTGATCTCGTGTGCGGCGAATAGGTCCCAGATCACCGGGCGCGGTGCGATCGACGAGGTCTCACCGAGCACGACTCCGCGGCGGTCACCGATCCGGTCACCGACGGTGGCCATGCCCGCGGCGACGGCCTCGACGTCCATGTGGCGCTTGTTGGCGATGTTCGCGAGCGGCTCGCCGGGGATGAATTCGCGCAGTAGTTGGAACTGTCCGTGCTCCTGCTCGAGTGCGATGTGCGGGTAGTACATCTCCCGCAGGCCGGCGACCTTCTTGCGCGCTTCGTCGGGGGTAGCTCCGACGATGGCGACCCGGTACCAACCCGAGGTGCGGGTGGAGAGCCCGGAGTGGTCTTCCTCGACGTCGGAGATGACATCCTGGACCCGAGCGTGCTGCTCGGCCAGCTCCTTCGGTGGGACCTGGTCGTGTTCGACGGTGTAGTGGTCGAACTGAGACTCGATCTTGCCCGTCAGCGAGCGCATGGTGCGGATGGTTCTTGCCTTGTCGTGCAGCTCGATCCGATCCGACCATTCGAGCGGTTCGCCGGAGGGGTCGCCGATGACCTGCCAGGGCAGCATCCGCTCCGGGATCGGGAGCGGTGCCATGCGTCCGACGGTGAGCACGATGACCGCACCGGTATAGCGGCGACCCTCGACGACGCCGGAGACGGTGGTGTAGCCGTCACCGGGTGTCAGGGTCAGGTCGGTGAGGTCTTCGAGAGCGGCGACGTCGGTTTCCTCCCAGTCTCCGGCTCCCGCGGTCGCGCCACCCGCAGCCAGGGGCAGGCCGATCGTCGCCGACCGGCGCAGCAGGTAGTCGATCGCGGCAGGGGACGCGGGTGCTGCATTGACTCCGCGGCCGGCCATGATCCGCTCGAGTGCGGCGAGATGGCCGGCGAGCGCGTCCTCCTCGCGGGCGAACGCGTCGTCGGCCCAGCCGGTGATCAGGGACGAGAGTGCGCCCAGGAGCGGCCAGTTCGCGACGTAGCCGAGCGTGTGGGCGAGGTAGTCGAGCCCGGCACCGAGCGCAGAGCGGTGGGGCAGTTCGATGCCCCAGTAGCGGCCCTTGATCGTGGCGTTCGACCACAGCATCGCGTGCTGCTG
>Ga0247825_10003439_pt1 | contig 10425 bp, 10 predicted proteins | sample 13C_Vanillin_Day_FD_194413 | JGI IMG/M metagenome (GOLD analysis project Ga0247825, IMG submission 194413) | Soil microbial communities from agricultural site in Penn Yan, New York, United States - 13C_Vanillin_Day48 | ecosystem: Environmental > Terrestrial > Soil > Agricultural land | place... | reverse complement strand
CCCAAGAAGATCTCCCGGAGCAGCAAGGACGAGAAGTAGGGCCTCTCAGAGGCTGGCCAGCGCTACCCGGTAGAGCGCCCGGTAGCCCATGCGTGGCGCGGGCTCGAAGCGATCCGCGCTGAACACCTTCTTCAGCAGCTCCTGCCCCTCGGGCGAGGACTCCAGCCCCAGCAGCGTGGACTCCAGCGTGCTCACCAGCTGGGGCGGCACGCTCATCCCCACCGGCACCCCGTCATTGGGCGCCTCCTCGGTGTAGGCAATGAGCTCGAACTGGTCGGTCGCGCGCGAGCCCAGCACCTTCTCCACGCCCGCGGTGTAGCTGAGGCCCGTGGAGGAGGGCGGGCAGAAGACGCCGGCCACGTCCGCCGCCCCGGACAGCACCTCCTCCAGCGCCCCGCGGTACGAGCCCGTGAAGTGCTGCGCGGTGAAGGTGCGCGACGGCTCCACACCCTGGGACTTCAGGTACGCCACGGGCAGCAGGTAGCCCGCCACGGCGTCCCGATCCACCCACGCCGCGGTCTTCCCCTTGAGGTTCTCCACCGTCAGCCGCCCACCGGCCCGGCACACGAGCGCGGCCCGGTACGAGGACATGCCCAGGCGCACACCGCGCACCAGCACACGGACGCCCATGGCCTCGGTGCGCGCGCACACGAAGGGCGGCGCCCACGCTGCGTCCGCACGCCCAGAGAGCAGATCCTTGGAGAGCGCCTCGTAGTTGGCCGCCACGCTGATCTCCACGGGCTTGCCCAGGGCGCTCTGGAGGAATGCGCCCAGCCTGTCGCCCCGATCCCGCGCGCCCTCGCTCCCCAGCGAGGGCGGCAGCACGAAGCGGAACACAGAGCGCGAAGGTGTTGGAGTGTTCACGGACATAGCGCCCGCCTAGGCCCCCGCGCCCCGATCGAGGCGAGAAACCTCATCATCCGCCAGCCCGAACGTCGCCTGCAGCAGATCCAAGATGCGCTGCTCGGCGGCGCCGGCCTTCCCGGAGGCGTGGGCGATCTTCGTGGCCAGCCGGTAGGCCTTCACCCGCTGGGAGTGCGTGGAGAGCCCGTGGGCCAGGATCTGGAGCCGCTGCGGCAGGCCCTCGGTGGCCAGCGCGGACACCGCCTCGCTCACGAAGCCCTGGGCCCGCTCGGGGCTCACGTTGTGGAAGAGCGGATCCGCCGCGAAGCTCTCCACCAGCGCCAGCGCCTCGGCCTCCTTGAGCTGGCCGTCCGCCGCGCTCACCAGCACCATCACCTCCGCGTACAGCCGCTCCAGCGGCTCGCCCAGCGCCTCCGCCAGGCTGCCGCCCTGCTCGATGATGTCGATGATCTGCGCCACCTCGTCCTCGGAGATGCCTAGCGCGGCCTGGAACGTCTTCAGCAGCCCCAGCTCCAGGCGCGTGGCGCGCTGGTCCGCCAAGGCCACCGCCGCCGCCAGCCCGAAGGCCAGCATCCGGTTCTTGTGGTCCGGCAGCCGCGCCCGCAGCGAGGCGAGGATCTCCTGCAGATCCTTGGCTTGGGACAGCCGCTTGGCGCTGGTCTCCACCAGCGCGTTGAGCTCCTCGGGCCTGGTGCCCTCGAACTCAGGGCGCTCGAGGACCCGGCTCAACAGCGCCTGGATCTCTCGCTGGGAGACGGCGCCGTCGGCCATGGCGGCCAGGAGCATCGCCTCGACCAGTGCGGCGTTGCGCTGCTTGCGGGCATTCAGGGCCTGCTCTCGAGCCATGCTCTGGCGCTCCCTTCGGGGGGGTTGGGGGTGGAGGCTTCTTCTTTCGCATCCGGCGACGAGAAATCGAAGAGGTTTCGATCCAGCAGGTGGCTGGGCCGCACGTTGCTCATGGCCGAGAGGACGCTCTGGCGGACATTGGGAATGTCCTTGCCCAGCTCCTCCACCAGCCGCTGCATGCGCTTGCGCTGCAGGTTCTCCTGCGAGCCACACAAGTCACAGGGGATGATGGGGAACTGCTTGAGTTCGGCGAACTGGGCGATCTCCTTCTCCGGCGCGTAGCACAGCGGGCGGATGACGGTGTTGCGCCCATCGTCGCTGCGCAGCAGCGGGGGCATCGCCTTGAGCGAGCCCGCGAAGAAGAGGTTCAAGAGCAGCGTGTGGATCAGATCATCCCGGTGGTGGCCCAGGGCGATCTTCGTGCAGCCCAGCTCCACCGCCGCCGTATAGAGGATGCCCCGGCGCAGCCGCGAGCACACCGCGCACTGCGTCTTCCCAGGGGGCGTCTTCTCCAGGACGATGCTGTAGGTGTCCTCCTTGAGCATCTTGTAGGGGTAGCCCTCGCGCTGGAAGTACCCCTCCAGCTTGTCCGCCGGGAAGCCGGGGTGGCCCTGGTCCAGGTTCACCGCCAGCAGCTCGAAGCGCACCGGGGCCCGCCGCTGCATCTCCCTCAGCAGGTACAAGAGGGTGTAGGAGTCCTTGCCACCTGACACCCCGACCATGATGCGGTCGCCCTCCTGGATGAGGCCATAGTCCGCGATGGCCCTCCCCATGTGACCAAGCAGGTTCTTCTCCAGCCGTTGGATGTCACTCATGGCGTACCCATCCTATCGACGGCCCGGGAAAAAACACGTCACACGTACACTTCTTGGTCCGCTAGCCTGCCCGCCCCGATGCCGACCTTTCCCCTAGGTGCCGTGGATGTCGTGGATGCCCCTGGCGCCCAGACCGCCGCCCAGAAGCTCGAGGGGGCCTCCGAAGTGGCCGTGGACCTGGAGGCGGACTCCATGCATGCCTTCCGGGCCCGCCTCTGCTTCCTCCAGGTAGGCACCGACACGGACGTCTTCCTGTTTGACACGCTCGCCCCCGGTGTGGAGGCAGGCCTGCTCGCTCCCCTGATGGCCGACCCGGCGCGCACCAAGTTCTTCCACGCCGCCCAGGGAGACCTGCAGTTCCTGGCCGAGACGGGAGTGCGGGTGCAGGGCCTCTTCGATACCCACCGGGCGGCCACGCTGCTCGGCTTGCCGAAGGTGGGCCTGGCGGACCTCGCCCGGGAGCGGCTGGGGGTGGAGCTGCCCAAGGAGCACCAGCAGTCGGACTTCTCGCTGCGCCCGCTGCCGGCGGAGATGCGCGACTACATCGCCAATGACGTGCGCTACCTGTGCGAGCTGGGCCGGCAGATCCGCGAGGAGTGCCGCAAAGCGGACATTCTGGAGGAGGTGCTCCTGGACTGCATCCGCCTGTGCGAGGAGGCGGCGGCCCGGCCCGACGTGGGCGCGGAGTTCAAGCCGAAGCTGCCGCGCGCGGGGCTCTCGCCGGTGCAGCTGTTGGTGGCCAACGCGGTGGCTCAGGCGCTCCACCGCAAGCGCCTGGAGTGGGCGGAGAAGGCCAACGTCCCCATGGGGCGGATGCTGTCGAACATGGCCATCGGCGACATCGCCGTGAAGCTGCCCACCACACCCAAGGAGCTGGCGCGCGCGGCGGGCGTGCGCGGCAGCTTCGTGCGCGAGCATGGCGAGGAGGTGCTCGCCACCGTGCGCGAGCTGCTGGAGAAGTCCCGCCGAGGCGAGCTGCAGCCCGAGAGCGAGCCGAAGGATGGCACCCGGGATCCGAACCGGCGCAAGCGCGAGGAGGCCCTCAAGACGTTCCGGACGGTGAAGGCCGCGGAGCGCAAGGTGACGCCCTCGGTGGTGCTGCCCAACCCGGTAATGGACGCGCTGGTCTCCAGGCCGCCGCGCAACCTGGAGGAGCTGGCGAAGGTGCCGTGGCTTGGCGAGAAGCGGGTGCGCCTCTATGGGGAAGCGCTGCTGGCCCTGCTCTCGCAGTATCCCGCTGCGCAGAGCCTCTTCTAGCGCTTGAGCGCCAGCATCATCCCGTCACGGATGGTGAGCAGCACCTTCTCCACCCGAGGGTCCGCGGCCACCTTCGCGTTGAAGGCCACGATCGCATGGTCCGACGGCTGCTCGGGCTGAAGGACGCGCCCGCTCCAGAGCGTATTGTCCGCTACCAACAGTCCCCCGGAACGAAGCAGGGGAACCACCGCGTCGTAATAGGCGCTGTAGTTCTCCTTGTCCGCGTCAATGAAAGCGAGGTCGATGGGCCCCTGTAACGTTTTCAGCGTCTCCAGGGCCGGGCCCATCCGCAGCTGAATCTTCCGGCCGTGCGGGCTGCGCGAGAAGAACTCCCGCGCCACCGCCTCGGCGTTCTGATCGATATCGCACGTGATGAGCTCGCCGTCGTCAGGAAGCCCCTCCGCCATCATCAAGGCGGAGTAACCAGTGAAGGTCCCAATCTCGAGCACGCGCCGTGCGCGGGCCAGCTTCACGAGGATTCGTAAAAAAGTGCCCTCCATTCGTCCTACCTGCATCTGGGGAAGATTCATGCGTGCATATGTTGTCTCCCGGAGCTCCTCGAAGAGCGGCCCAGGGGGCTCCGTGTGTGCCTGCGCGTACTCTTCAACCTGCAGTGGGACGAGCGTGAGCGTCTTCGCCATGACGGAAGCATCTACCAGTGATCAAAAGGACTTGCGATGGAGACGGTGTAGCAGTTGCGACGGAGGCGGCCATGCATAGCTTTGAGTCCGCAGTGGAGGAGTCCGGTATGACGGGTGCGAGAGCGGGGATGGCAAGGCCGGATATCACGGGGTGCATCACCGCGAGTCTGCGGTGCCAGGCCTCTTGTGAGGCCAGCATGGCGCGGCTGCTGGAGGAGGGGCATCCGGCGGACAGCGACATCGTGCGCCTGCTTCGGCAGTGTGCGGAGCTGTGTGAGCTGAACGCGCGAGCGCTGGCGAAGGACAGCAGGCTGGCGAAGCGCACGGCGAGCATCTGCTTCGAGCTGGGCAGCCAGGTGGCACGCACGGCGTGGCTGGACAGCAACGCGTCGAGCGCCGGGCTGGCGAGGGACGCGCTGTTCATGGCGCGGGCTTGCCGGCTGATGCTCTTCGCCACCTGAGCCTGAGGCTTGTCCCCCAGGGTTGTCCGAGAGTAGGAGGCACCTGAGCGAGGTGTCTCCATGAAGAATCCCTTCCTGATTGGACCCCGGCTGTATCTGCGGCCGCTCGAGCGCGAGGACGCGCCGCGGCTGACGGGTTACATCAACGATCCAGCCGTGCGCCGGACGCTGCTGATGCATCGGCCCATGAGCGTGGGGCAGGAGCAGGCGTGGCTGGAGACGCTGGGGAAGGACGAGCACCATGTGGTGATGGGGATCGCGCGCCAGAGCGATGATGAGCTGATCGGCGCCACCGGGCTGCACCGGATCGACTTCCGGACTCGGAATGCGGAGCTGGGCCTCTCCCTGGGTGATCGCTCGGCCTGGGGGCAGGGGTTTGGCACGGAAGCCACACGGATGATGGTGGACTACGGCTTCGGGACGCTGAACCTGCACCGCATCTGGCTGCAGGTGTACGCGAGCAACGCGCCCGCCATCCGCGTCTACGAGAAGGTCGGCTTCCGCAAGGAGGGCGTGCAACGCGAGCACCACTTCATGGAGGGCCAGTACGAGGACGGGGTGCTGATGGGCATCCTGCGCTCGGAGTGGAAGCCGCTCACCCTGCCCTCCGCTCGTGCTGATCGGGAGCCCGCGAAGGGCTGAGCCCGAGAGGCTCTGCTGGCTTAGAGCGAGATGCCGTACAGCGCGCCGTACTTGCTCCGCAGGTAATCCAGGAAGTCCGTGTCCGTGAGGCCACGGCCCGTCACCTGACGGATGAGCTCCTCCGCGGGCAGGCGATAGCCCTGGCGATGAATGTGGGTGCGCAGCCAGTCCCGCAGGGGCAGCAGCTCCCCGCGGCGCAGGTGCCCGGTGAGATCCGGCAGGGCTCGCTCCGCGGCCCGGTAGAGAGACGCGGAGTAGAGATTGCCCAGCGAGTAGGTGGGGAAGTAGCCGAACTCGCCCCAGGCCCAGTGGATGTCCTGGAGCACGCCCTGCGTGTCATCGGGCGGAGTCACTCCCAGGTAGCGCTTCATGCGCTCGTTCCACGCAGCGGGCACGTCCGCCAACGGCAGCTCGTCGTGGATGAGCAACAGCTCCATCTCGTAGCGCAGGACGATGTGGAGGTTGTACGTCACCTCGTCCGCCTCGGTGCGGATGAGCGAGGGGCTCACGCGATTCACGGCACCGTGGAAGCCGCCCACGTCCACCCCCGCAAGCGCCTGGGGAAACGCCTTCTGGAGCACAGGGTAGAAGTGCTCCCAGAAGGCCAGGCTGCGGCCCACCACATTCTCCCAGAGCCGAGACTGGGACTCATGCAGCCCCATGGAGGGAGCAGCGGCCAGAGGCGTGCGGTAGTGGGCCTCGGAGAAGCCCTGCTCGTAGAGCCCATGGCCCGCCTCGTGGATGGTGCTGAACAACGCGTTGAGCGGGTTGGTCTCGTCGATGCGCGTGGTGAGGCGCACATCCGACGGGTGCGTGCCTCCGGTGAACGGATGGATGCTGCGGTCCTGCCGGCCCGCCTCCAGATCGAAGCCCACGGCCTCGAGCAGCCGCAGGGTGAAGCGCCACTGGGCCTCTCCGTCAAAGTGGCGGCCCTTGAGGACCTCCGGCACCTGCCGCGGCGCAGCCACGATGGCTGCCACCATGGGAATCAGCGCTTCACGCAAGGCCGTCAGGACAGGTGTGAGGCGAGCCACACGCATGCCGGGCTCGTAGCCTTCGAGGAGCGCGTCATACCGCTCGCCGTCGTGGCCGTACGCATCCGCCTGCTCACGGCGCAGTTCCAGGATGCGCGCGAGCGCGGGCTGGAAGACCGAGAACCGCTTCTTCTTACGGGCCTGGCGCCAGGCCGCCAGCCCGCGGCTCTGGGCCTCGGCCAGCGCCTTCACCAGCGCCTGGGGCACCCGCACGGCTCGGTCTCTCTCCTGGGTGAGGACTCGGACCATGGCTCGCTGATCGGCCTCCAGGCCCGGCTGCTCGGCGGCCCAGGCGAGCGTCTCTCCCAACCACGGCTCCACGAGCCGCTCGTGGTAGAGCCCCTGAAGCGTGGAGAGCTGGTGGGCCCGTGCACCGTCCGCCTTGGCGGGCATGTACGTCTCCTGGTCCCAGGTCGCCAGGCCGATGATGCCTTGCAGATCCCTGAGTTCCTGCATCCGGGCGAGCAGCGCTGTGAAGGTGCGTTCCATGGGCCCCTGTTCTAGGCCATCCCGGGCGGCGCGGGCAGTGGTACCTTGCACCACCATGGCCACCGTTCAGAAGTTCTTCATGGCGCCTGACGATGAGGCCGCCTTCTTCCGCTTCCTCGAGCGCTTCGTGCTGGAGATCTACCCCCGGCGCGTACCTCCGGACTGGGAGACGTTCCGCGCCCGCGAGGAGAACCTCGCCCGGCTCCCGGGGGAAGATCTCTACCTGGTGGCCAGCGAGATCGGCGCCGCCATCGTGGACAAGGTCAAGCGCGGCCCGGACAAGGGCGCCTGGCGGATCGACGAGGTGCGCTCGCCCGTCATCTTCATGGAGCGCTCGCGGAAGAACGAAGAGGGCGAGCTCCTGAACGGGGTGCTCTGGGCGGAGCTGGAGGTCACCCCACAGACGGGGCGACGGGACGCGGCGCCGGACCGCTTCCGGCGCCTGTTCCTCGAGATCGAGGAGTACCTGAAGAAGACGTACCGGAAGGGAGACCCCAAGGAGTTCCTGGTAGGCCCCAAGGCCGCGCGTCTCTTCAAGGAGGGCCTCGTCCTGCGCAGCTCCGAGCACCGCGGCGGAACCGTGGTGCCCTTCAAGTAAGCCGCTCCGGCCCGAGGCTCACACCTCTTGCTCGGTCGTCACGATATCGTCCGGCAGGGTGATGATCTTCTCATCCAGCGCGGTGTCCCCACCTCGTAGCAGCGCCTGGAGCTCCTCGTACAAGGCCTGCCCCGTCTGCGGCCTGTCCTCCGGCCTCTTCGCGAGCAGCCGCATGACGAGCTCGCTCAGGGGCTTGGGAATCCGCTCGTCGAAGACCGAGGGAGGCCTTGGCACCTTGAACTCGATCTCGACGTCGAGGACCTCCCGAGGCAGATCCGGGGGGAACGGGAGCCGCCCGGCGAGCACTTCGTACATCACCACGCCCAGCGAGTAGAGGTCATCCGTCACTCGGAAGGTGTAGTGCGCCTTCGGATCCCGGTAGTTCATGCGATGGAACTGGAGGGACTCCGGGGACCGATAGTGCGGTGTCCCAGGAGGCAGCGGCCCGACCGTCAACCGGACGCCCTGCAGGTAGTCCGCAGACCCGAAGTCCACCACCACGGGCTCCATATCCTTGGAGCGCACGAGGATGTTGGTGCTCTTCAGGTCCCGGTGCCGGAGGTGCTCGTGGTCGAGCGCGTCCACGGCCAGCGCCAGCTTGCTGAAGAGCACGAGGGCCTGCCGGAACGTGGGCTTGGCCTTGCGGCTCCAGTGATAGAGCGTGGGCCCCTCCACGTGCTCCATCAACAGATACGGATAGCCCTGTGATGGGTGCGGCCAGCGCCCATAGGCGTACGTCTTCACGATGTTGGGGTGTTGGATTTGCATCAGGCAGGCCAGCTCCTTGCGGAGCCGCAAGCCTGTCTGGGGCAGATCATCACTCTCCGGGTGCCTCAAGGCGAACTTGAGCGCGAACAAGTCCCCCTCGTACTCCGCCAGGTAGACGGCCCCGAACGAGCCTACCCCCAACCTCTTGCGGATGAGCAGATCCCCGACCCGCTCTCCCGCGACCAGATAGCCCGGATGCGTCACGTACTCCGACATGCCTCGCCTCCTCCCAATTACCCGACGTGTCAGGTAGGTAGTGCGCCATGTTACCCGCTAGGTCGTCTCTTGGCCAGCACGAACGACAACCCAGCTTCCCCCTTTTCTAGAGGAGAGGTCTGACAGACCCTACCTGGGGGGTAGGGAGCGCGGGGAGGGTGCTTCTCAGGTACCCGTGGCGGGCTGGGCGAGGTGCTGGAACATGGGCGCCTCGTTGAGGAACTTCAGCTCCGGGTGCTTCTCCTCGGCATGCTGGAGCGCCCAGTCATCGCGGAAGAGCACCAGCGGCAGGCCGTCGCGGTCCTGCACCGTCTGCCGGTTGCCCTCCCAGTCGAAGGCCTTCGGATCGAAGTTCTGGCCCACGACCCATCGCGCGTGGCTGAAGGGCAGCTTGTCCAGGGCGATCTTCGCCCCGTACTCGTGCTCGAGCCGGTACTGGAGCACCTCGAACTGGAGCGCGCCCACCACGCCCACGATGGGATCCTTCATGCCCATCTGGAGCTGCTGGAAGATCTGCACCGTGCCCTCCTCGGAGAGCTGCTCCAGCCCCTTCTCCATCTGCTTGCGGCGCAGCGGGTCCTTGCTGCGCACCACGGCGAAGTGCTCGGGGCTGAAGCGCGGCACGCTCTCGAAGATGACGCCCTGATCCTCCGCCAGCGAGTCCCCGATGCGGTACTGCCCCGGATCGAACAGGCCGATCACGTCCCCTGGCCACGCGTCCTCGATGGCGGTGCGCTCGGCGGCGAGGAACTGGCTGGGCTTGGCCAGCCGCACCTCCTTGCCCAGCCGCGAGTGGTGCGCGCTCATGCCCTTGACGTACCGGCCGGACACCACGCGCAGGAACGCGATGCGATCGCGGTGCGCCGGATCCATGTTCGCCTGGATCTTGAAGATGAAGCCGGAGAACTTCGACTCGGTGGGAGTCCGGGGACCGTCCTTGGTCTGACGCGGCGTGGGAGCCGGGGCCAGCTCCAGAAACGCGTCCAGGAAGGGCCGCACGCCGAAGTTGGTCATCGCCGAGCCGAAGAACATGGGCGTCAGCTGGCCGGCATCGCTCTTCTCTCGGGTGAACTCGTCGCCGCCGATGTCCAGCAGCTCGATGTCCTCCTTGAGCTGGGCCAGCTCGCGCTCGTTGAGCACGGAGTGGATCTCCGGCGAGTCCGGGGACACCGAGCGCTCGGCCACCTCCTTCTCACCGTGGTGGCCCTCGGCGCTGAAGACGTGGACCACGTGGGCCCGCCGGTCATACACGCCCCGGAAGTCTGGCCCCATGCCGATGGGCCAGTTCATCGGGTACGAGCGGATGCCCAGCACCTGCTCCAGCTCGTCCATCAAGTCCAGCGGCGCGCGGCCGAAGCGGTCCAGCTTGTTGACGAAGGTGAAGATGGGGATGCCGCGCATGCGGCAGACCTTGAAGAGCTTCTTGGTCTGCGGCTCCACACCCTTGGCCGCGTCGATGAGCATCACCGCCGAGTCCGCGGCGGCCAGCGTGCGGTAGGTGTCCTCGGAGAAGTCCTGGTGGCCCGGGGTGTCCAGCAGGTTCACCGCGTGGTCCCGGTAGACGAACTGGAGCACGGACGAGGTGACGGAGATGCCGCGCTCCTTCTCCAGCTCCATCCAGTCGCTGGTGGCGTGGCGCCGCGCCCGCTTGGCCTTCACGCTGCCGGCCAGGTGGATGGCTCCACCGTAGAGGAGCAGCTTCTCGGTGAGGGTCGTCTTACCCGCGTCGGGGTGGGAGATGATTGCGAAGGTGCGCCGCCGGGCGACTTCCTGCTCGAGCTCGGATGCCATATC
>Ga0247825_10003437_pt1 | contig 10427 bp, 5 predicted proteins | sample 13C_Vanillin_Day_FD_194413 | JGI IMG/M metagenome (GOLD analysis project Ga0247825, IMG submission 194413) | Soil microbial communities from agricultural site in Penn Yan, New York, United States - 13C_Vanillin_Day48 | ecosystem: Environmental > Terrestrial > Soil > Agricultural land | place... | reverse complement strand
ACCCTGGACATTGGCCAGGGAGACGCCGCCGTCCTGGTGACTCCCAGCGGCTGCGCGGTGCTCTTCGATGGTGGACCCACGGGCTCGGGCACCACCATCAAGACGTACCTCAGGTCCCTGGGCGTCACGCGCATCCAGATGGCCTTTGTCTCGCATCTGCACGCGGACCACATGGGCGGCATCGACGAGGTCGACGTCGGCACGAACGCAGTGCCCATCGACGCCGTCTACGATCACGGCGGCACGTACTCCTCCACCGCGTACAACGAGTACAACTCCCACTTCTCCGGCAAGCGCAACACAGCCCGCGCCGGGCAGACCTACTCGGTCTGCAACGAGGTGACGCTCAACGTCATCGCCGCAGGAGGCACCAGCAGCGACGAGAACGCCAAGTCGGTGGTGGTGAAGATCTCCTACGGCGCCTTCGATGCGCTGGTGGGAGGGGATCTCACCGGCACCAGCCCGGATGACGAGGAGTCGCCCCTCGCCTCCAGCGTGGGTGAGATCGAGCTCTACAAGGTTCACCATCACGGCTCGAGGTACTCGTCCAACGCCACCTTCCTCGGGATCACTCGACCCACTGTCTCGTTCATCTCGGTGGGCGCCTCAAACACCTACGGCCACCCCACGCCCGAGTGCCTCTCCCGGCTCGCCAACGTGGGCTCGGACGTGTGGCAGACGGAGGATCCCGGCTCCAACCGCGCGTTAGGCCACATCAAGCTGACCAGTGCGACGGGCGCCACCTTCACCGTGACTCAGGGCAACAGCTCCGCCACCTATACGTCCAAGGGCGGCACTCCCGATACAGAGCCGCCCACCGCGCCGAGCGGGCTGGTGGCGAGCGCTGCGTCCTCATCGGAGATCGATCTGTCCTGGAGCGCCTCCACCGACAACGTCGGCGTGACGGGCTACAACGTGTATCGCAGCCTCAACGGCAGCACCTTCTCGCTCGCGGGCACCTCCTCCACCACGGGCTTCGCCGACCTGGGGCTGTCCGGCAGCACCCCCTACTGGTACCAGGTGACGGCCGTGGATGGCGCCGGCAACGAGTCTGGGGCGAGCAACACCGCCTCCGCCACCACCTCCGCCCCACCCGCCACCAGCCTCACCCTCACCGCGCCCAACGGCGGCGAGAGCTGGAGCGGCGGCAGCAGCCGCGCCATCACGTGGACCTCGTCCAACGTGTCCAACGTGAAGCTCGAGTACTCCACCAACAACGGCACCTCGTGGACGGTCATCGCCAGCAGCGTGGCGGCCTCCACAGGCAGCTCCACGTGGACGGTGCCCAACGTCGCCACCACCCAGGCGCGGGTACGCGTCTCAGACGCCCAGAATGGGACGCCGGTGGACACCAGCAACAATGTCTTCACCATCACCTCCTCCAGCCCCGGCCAGATCATCATCAACGAGATCCTCGCCAACGAGGTGGGCTCGGACACTGGCGGCGAATTCATCGAGCTGGTGAACGTAGGCGGCCTGCCCGTGGATCTCAGCGGCTGGAAGCTGTGGGACGCGGCTGCGGCGCGGCACACCTTCGCGGGCGGCACTACCCTGGCCCCTGGCAAGGCCCTCGTCGTGTACGCCAGCGCCACGGATATCCCAGCCGGTGTCACGAATGCGGTGGCGGCCTCGACCGGCACGCTCTCCCTGAACAACACAGGCGACACCGTCACCCTCAAGAATGCGTCCGCGGTGAATGTCACGTCGTACACCTACGCCGGCTCGCTGGCGGGTGTGGACGGCGTCTCGATGAACCGCAACCCGGACGCCTCCGCCTCCGGCACGTTCGTGCTCCACACCTCCATCTCGTCGCGGAGCAGCTCGCCGGGCACTCGAGCCAACGGCAGCGCGTTCTGAGGCTGACGGCGCGCACGCGGGCACGAAAAAGGGGCGGGGCCACTCTGGGTCCCGCCCCTCTACTCTTCGGCCCGTCAGGGCACGAGAGGACTACTTCGGCAGCAGCTTCTCCAGCGGCTTGGCCTCGGTGGAGTTCGCCTTCCGGGTCCACTCCACCACCGGCGTCTGCCAGGCCATGCCCGTCTCCTTCGGATCGGGATCGAACTTCTCGAACTCGAAGCCATCACCACCGAAGTAGAGGTACTCAACGGTGGCCACCGTGTACTCCTTGGCGGGATCCAGCGGCTTGCCCTTGGCGTCCTTGAACTTGTCCTTGCCCGCGGCGGTGAAGCCCGAGAAGAACGCCTCCTGGTTGGAGAGCTGGTTCGCCAGATCGGCCCCCTTCACCTTCACCAGCATCAGCGAGTTCTCGTACGGCAGCACCGAGTAGACGCTGCCAATGGTGACCGGGCCCGAGGGCAGATCCTGGCGGATGCCCTTGCGGTTGATCACCACCGCGTCGGCACCGGTCGCCTCGCGTATCGCGCCCGCGATCCAGCGCACCATCTCCGGCGAGCCCTGCTTGATCCCCTTCTTCGTGAAGCCGATCTTGTCGCCGAGCTTCGCGTCGAGCTCTCCCTGCACCTCGCCAAGACGCTTCAGCAGCTCCTCGTCCAGCTGGCCCGCTCCCGGGCCCTTCACTTCCACCATCGCCGTCTCGACGCCCTTCACCCGCTGCCCCTCCGGCTGCGACAGGTCAGCAGTGATGGTCGCACGCAGGTACTTCTCCAGCCCGCGGCCCAGGGAGACGAGCCTCGTGTCGCCTACCTTGGTGTCGATCTGCGCCGGGCAGCGGCCACCCGCCACCAGCGCCAGCTTCCAGTCCGGGTGCTTCTCCAGCGTGGGCTGCAGCTCGGTGGGGCACATGTCCGCCACCACCACCACCACGTCGGCGCCGGCCTTGCGGGCCTCGGGCACCGCGCTGGCGAGCGCCGCCTCGGTGTCCACCAGATCCAGGCCATCGGCGCGGCCCGCCATCGCGGACGTCACCGTCTTGGGCGAGGTCAACCCCACCACGCCCACCTTGAGGCCCTTGCGGTCAAACACCTTGAACGCCGGCAGCTCCATGCCCTTGGCCAGCGCGGCGTCCTTCACCTTCAGGTTGGCCGCCAAGAACGGGAACTCGCCGATGCCCTGGTTCTTGAGGAACTGCTCGCGTCCATAGTCCAGCTCGTGGTTGCCCAGCGCCGAGGCCGCGTAGCCCATGCGCGCCATCACGGCGGCGGTGGGCTCCCCGAGGAAGAAGGACGACAGCGCCGGCCCGTTCCAGTGATCACCCGTGGCCAGCGCCAGGGTGGTGGCATCCGGGCACTGGGCCTGGCCATCCTCCTTCACCGGGCCCGGGCAGTGCTTCTCCTCGGCGATCCAGCGGCCCAGCGTCTCGGCCGCGCCACCCTTGGCAGCATCACCCTCGCCCACCGCCATCAGCTGGCCGCCCAGGCCACCGGTGATCAGCAGCGTCACCGTGACAGGCTCGGGCTGCTTGGCGGGCGCCGTGCCCTTGTCACCTGTGGCAGGCTGCGCGCCCTCCGGGGGCGTCTTGGGCGTCTCGCTCTTGTCACAGGCCGCCAGGCTCGTCAGGAGCGCGGCAGCCAGGACCACAGGCAAGGTCCTCACGGAGCGGGGAGCGCGAGGAGAGAGGGGGGAAGACTCACGACGGAGAAAGGCTCGGAAAGGGATCGGGCTCACGGGCGCGCCTTTACCACGTTCCCGACGCACCAGACAGGCTCAGAGCGTGCATTCGTGCCTGTGCTACCGTTCAGGGCGTGTCGGAGCACCCAGGGCAGAAGGCCCCAGGCCAGCAACCCGCGTCTGAGGGCAGCAACAACCCTCCAGCCCCCGCTACGCACCTATTTCGCACACTGTGGGACGATGTGAGCCAGGGCGCTGGGCATTTCCAGCAATGGAGTATGCCGCCCCCAAACCGCCCGGTACGGCAGTTCATTCACGGCCTGTCTCTGCCGTTCCACCTGCTGCGCGCGCTGTGGGAGAACCCCGTGGCGAGGCGGCGCTATCTGCGGGTGGGCCTCCTCCAGTCGCTGGCCGTCATCGCGCTGTCCCTCACCTGCCATGGCTCGGGCAGCAAGGTGGCGGGCTCTGCCACGAAGCGGGTGGGCCCCTCCGGGAGCGTCAGCACCACGGTCACGGAGGTTGCGGCGGAGGACCCGGAGCATCAGGAGCGCGAGCGCTTCAAGCTGGAGGTGAAGCGCGCGGCGGACGAGTTCAAGCGCGAAGTCATCGCGCGAACGGGGGCCCAGGAGGAGGCCGAACTCGAGCGGGTGGTCAGGCGCACCAAGGACCTGGCCAAGTCGGACGAGCTCCAGTTCTGGATCGCGCTGTTCGCGGTGATGCAGATCGCGCAGTGGGTGGTGGTCGCCCTCTCGCGCGACTACCACGACGCAATCGGGCGGGACGCCAGCCTCCTCACGGAGTTGGAGCCAGAGGATCCGCCCCTCACTCCGCGCATCCGGCTGGACACGCAGTGGCTGCGCAAGAAGCTGCGGCGCCGCATCCGGGCCATGGTGGTCTTCATGGCGGGGATGCCCGTCCTCTACGGCTTCACGGCGCCCTTCCCCTTCAGCAAGACGCTGATGGCCGTGCTGGTTCCACTCTGGAGCGGCTACTGGGTCGTCGTGTTCACCACCGCCAAGACCGCTCACGCCTGGAAGGACAGCGCTGCGGGCGAGCCCTGGTTCCTGCGGGGCTGGAACTGGCTCACCACCCGCGTCCCCGGCTTCCGGTGGAGGTTCTTGCAGCGCTATGGCCTGTTCTGGGCCAACCGGACCCGTGAGGTCTTCCCACCTGCATCCGAGACGGAGAAGCAGCCCTGGGCCTTCGCGGGACTGACGCTCGTGGAGGTACTTGCGATGCTCCCGGTGGTGAAGTGCTTCCTGCGCCCACTGGTCCCCGTGGCCGCCGCCCACCTGCTCGTCGCGAAGCGCGCGGCGGAGAGCGCGGAGCCCTCGAAGACCGCGGAGCCTCCAGCCAAGCCTCCCGATACCTCCTCGGCCTCCGCGGCGTGAGGCCCGGGGGCTGCGAGCAGTGCGCCGCTCACCGCTTGCCGATGGGCATCTCTCCCGTCGCAGGGGGAGCATTCTCGGGCTGCTGGGGGCCCACCTCGAGCAGCTCACCGCTCTGCCGGCTCGTGGGCAGATCGATGAGCGCGCGCAGCTGCTGGCTCACCGCGCGGAAGAAGCCCGTGAGCAGCTCCGGGCGATCGGCGAGCAGATCGAGGAAGTCGCGCCGGTCAATGACGAGCACGCGCGTGTCCTCCACGGCCACCACATCGGTGGGGCGCGGCGCTCCGTCCAGCAGGCTCACGTCCCCGAAGGTCTCCTTGGCCTGGCTGCGGAGCACATGCTCCCCGTCGCGGAAGTGGTCCACCACGCCCTCGACGATGACGTAGAGCGCGTCTCCCGGATCGCCCTGGCTGTAGATGCGCTCGCCGGCGCGGAAGCGGACCTCGCGAGCTACCGCCGCCACCGCCGCGATGTCATCCACGTCGCTCTGGGAGAAGACACTGACGCCCTCCAGGGCGAACATCTTCTGTACGGTCGATTCACTCATGTCATTCTCCTGCAGGGGCGGCACGACCAGGTTGCTCAAGCGCTGGGCCACATGGCGCGCGCAGGCCCGCAGCACGATGTCCTCGCTCTGGACGAGCGCCTCCAGCTGCACCTCCAGCCGCCCCAGCGCTCCGGGCGGCAGCTCGCGGTGGTGGGCCTCGAGCTGCTCCGCTACCAGCTCGCGATCCTCCTGGTCGACGACGGCATCCATCAGCTCCAGCGCGTAGGCCTTGCGGCGCGGATCCTTGCCCACCAGGTGCTGGTGCACGCGCCGCATCGTCTGGGGCGTATAGAGCAACCCCATGAGGAAGAACGTCAGCTCCAGCGACTGATCCAGCCGGTCGCCCACCGCGCGGGTGAGCAGCGAGCGGTCCCCCATCGCCACACGCAGATCGCGGAAGGGCTCCACCAGCACATGGTACGTCTCGCGCCGCCGTCCCAGCGCTTCGCGCACACGCTCCACGTCCACCGTGTACTCCGGATGCTCGTCGCGCAGGCGGGACATCTCCGCGCCGATGCGGAACTGCAGGAAGGCATCGTCGCGCACGTTGGAGAAGAGGAGCGCGTGCAGCGCGTCCTGCGTGCCAATGAGGCGCATCACGCGCGGCAGTTGCAGCCGCTGGGCCATGGGAGCGGAGCGGTTGTTGAGCGTCACCTCCAGCAGAGGCATCACGTGATCGCCCAGCTGCGCGAGCGCACTGCGCGCCACCCGCCGCTCCTCGCGCCAGGTGAGGAAGGCCAGCAGCCGGGGCGCCAGCTCCACGTAGGCGCCCACGCCCGCCGCCTCGATGGCCACCCGCCGCACGGAGGAATCCGGATCGGCCAGGTAGTTCGCCAGCGGCTGGACGAACCGCGCATCCTTCAACCGCCCGAGCAGCCGGGCCACCTCGCGCCGCTCGGAGATAGCGGCCTGGGCGCGCCGGGCCAGCAGCGCGCTGAGCGACGCCAGCGCAGCGCTGTGGCCCTGCGTGTGCACCAGCGCCCCAATGGCCGCGCAGCGCAGGCCGATGTCCGGGCTGTCCAGCAGTGCGGGCAGCAGCCGCTCGGCGCGCTCAGGCGACAGGACCGCCAGGGCCCACACCGCCTGGTTCCGGGGGCGCCGGGGCCCGGACTCCACCAGCCGCTCCAGGGTGGGCGCCGACTCATGGGCCTCCAGCTGCAGGGCCAGCTCCACGCCTCGCTCCACCACGCGCTCGTTCGGGTGGGCCAGCAGCGCCGCCAGGTGGGGCCGCAAGGGCACCTCGGCCTGAGCCATGAGGTCCAACGCCCGCAGCACGCGCTCCGGCGTCTCCGCTTCCAACGAGTCCACGAGCAGCTTCTGCGTCTCGTTGCCGACCTGCACCTCTTCCTCGACGGGGGCGCCCACCTGCTCCTCGAGCGCCTCCACGTACGCGGGCTTGAGCCGGAACAGCAGCACGCCCAGCGCCACGCACAGCCCCATCACCGCCACCGCCATGGTACCGCCCGTGGCCGCCCCGCCCGCGCCGATGAGCAGCACGGCGCCCAGCACCCCTCCCGCCTTGCGCAGCAGGCCATCCACGGCGGCGCGCACCGACTCGCGCTGCGCGTCCGGCACGGCCGAGTAGAGCAGCTGGATGCCCACCGGGAGGATGGAGTAGCTCACCGCCGTCTCCACCAGCCGCAGCAGGTAGACGGGCCACAGCTGGGCGGTGAGCAGCGTGGACGCCGCCAGGGGCCCGAGCACCAGGGGCACCAGCGCCAGGTAGTGCAGCAGCCCGAGCTTCCCCAGCAGCCGCTGGGCCACCAGGAGCTGGAAGCCCACGCAGAACAGGCCGATCCACAGCTGCAGCGAGCCGAACAGGGCCGCCAGCCCGTCCTCGCTGAGCGTGCCCTCCACGCGCAGGCGGAACAGGTAGTCCACGAAGGAGGACTGCACGGCGAAGGCGATCGCCAGCGCGCCCAGCACCTGGGCGTAGGGGCTCTGGGCGAAGTAGAGCCAGGGCTCCGCCGTCATGGCGGCATGGCGGGAGCGCTTGGGCATGGCCACGGAGCCCGTGTGGAAGCGGAAGACGATGCCGGCGATGAGCAACCCCACGGCCCCACTGGCCACCACCGCGGAGGTGCCCAGCGGCTCGGCCATGGCCTTCACGAGCAGCCCGCCAATGATGGCGCCCCCCTGGCCAAACCCGTTGAGCGCGGTGAAGGCGCGCCGGGCCTCGCGAGCGTCGAAGGCCGTGGACATCCGTCCCCAGAAGCGCAGCGAGACGAACGTGGTGAAGGCGTCCACGAAGAGGTAGAGCGCGATTGCGGGGACGCGCTGCCCCGCGTGCACGCCGGCCGCTAGCGCCAGGGTGATGGCGGCCGCACAGGCCGTGAGCACTCCGGGAGACTCGGTGGGAGACTCCGGGCGCGGCCGGGGCAGCACCGTGAGTGCGGCCGTCAGCAGCGCTCCCCCCAGGTAAAGATAGGGCAGAGTCTGGGACTCGAAGCGTGACAGGACCAGCGCGTTGGCAGCTGTCTTCAGCTGCGTCACGCCGGCAATGAGGGCGAACTGGAAGGTCGCCGCGGGCCACAAGCGCTGGCCCCAGGAAGACACGGACTCGGCCACGGTAGGGAGACACAGCCTATCCTACCCGGCTGATTTTCTGGAGATACCTGCTCACCCGCTCGCGAGGTACTCTGGCCTAGACTGGGGCCGTGACGTCCACCACCGACACGCTCCTCGACGGCAGCCACACCGTCCTCACGCCCGAGTACGTGGAGTTCCGCTTCACCCTGGCGGGGATCTACGCGCGCTTCCTCGCCTGGCTGCTGGACTCCCTCATCATCCTGGTGTGTACGGTGGGGGTGGTGATCGGCCTGAGCGTGAGCATGGCGGCCTTCCCGGGCTTCGCCAACGCGCTCACCGCGGTCATCTACTTCCTGCTCGACTGGGGCTACGGCATCGCCCTGGAGACGATCTGGAGCGGGCAGACGGTGGGCAAGCGCGTCATGTCCCTGCGGGTCATCCAGGAGAGCGGCGTGCGCATCAGCTTCTACCACGCGGCGCTGCGCAACCTGGCGCGCCCGGTGGACCGGCTCCCGCTGCTGTACCTGGTGGGCGGCGTGTCCGCGCTCGTCTCCGGCTCTCACCAGCGGCTGGGGGACATGCTGGCAGGCACCATCGTCGTGCGCGAGCGCCGCTTGAAGGTGCCCTCCGCGCTGGGCACCACCGGCGAGGAGGGTCTGCTGGCCGATCCCCTCTTCGTCTCCCGGGTGAAGAAGCTCTCCACCGAGGAGCGGGACGTCATCCTCTCGGCCGCCATGCGCCGCGAGGAGCTGCGCATGGAGGCGCGGCTCCAGCTCTTCTCCGCGCTCGGCGCCCGCTTGCAGGAGGCGCTGGGCATGGAGAAGCCCGCCCACCTCTCGGACGAGAAGTGGACGCTGCTGGTGGCCGCCGCCCTCCTGCCTCCACCGGGCTCACGGGCGAAGCTCCCCAGAAGCCGCCCGCGCGCCTCCGCCGGAGCTTGAGCAGCCTCCTTAGTTCATGATGGCACCAGCCGTAGATCCCGCGTTGAAGGTGGAGTGGTCGCGGTAAGGACAGGTGGCATGCCCTCTTCATCTTCCGCGACAACGCCACCGACCCCCTCTCCCTCATCCAAGAGTTCCGCGCTCGCCAGCACCACGAACAGACCTACCGCATCCTGCTCCATGACGCCTTTGTCGACACCGTGCCCTCCGGTTACAACAAGCAGAGTTCCAACCCCGCCAGGCCCACCTTCCGCAAGAACGCCATCACCCTCTACGCATGGCTGGCCGGGCTGGCCGTCAATGCGCTGCGCTCCTTCACCGACGTGCTGCCTCTCCAGTTCAAGTTCGCACACCCGCGCACCCTGCGCCGCTGGTGGCTTTCCTTCCCGGTGGACCTCTACCTCTCCGACAAGGCCCTCTTCGTCATCCTGCGCCCCCGCTGGCACCGTGATTGGTGGCAGGAGCGGATCCTTCACCTCAATGCCCAGAAGATCCGGATCCCCTGGCTCGCAGAGCGCCTCCTCCTCTTTTCCCTCGACTCTCTCCCTCGGGCGGAATCTCCAAGCGATCCCTCAGAAGCCTCGTAGGGCGTTTGGTGCCAGAAAGTACTGTCACGATCTTGCCCATCCAAGCAGGGGAGCAGCCGCAAGTCTGGCATCCTAGTTCGTTACTCGTTACGGGTGTGGATCTCATCCTGAGAGGGTGTTGATCGGAAGCGAGCGACTACAGGATGTAGCGCTCATCCAGCAAGCGATCAGGCACAGGATGAAGGGGGTGCGGTGCTTGCCCGCTCGCTCCATCTCAACACCCGCTGAGCAGAGGCGCAGTAGAACCTGCCCAGGCTCGTAAGTAGCCGAATTCCCAAGGGTTGCCCATGTTGCTCCCTGGCGGTTCCTCTGGGCGTGCTCAGGATGAGAACCAGACCCTTCGTTACCATCAGTTCTAAGGACCCTTGACTGCACTGATGTTCAGATAGAAGCTTCGACGATCAGCCCTACTCAGAAGAGAAGAAAGGAGCAGTCAGTCATGCATTCCGCCTGGACGCTCTGTTCTTACCTAGCTCCTAGCGAAGCACTGCACGTGGTGTTGGGACGCTTCTGCTCAACATCTTTTAGACTTTGCTTGAAGATGGGTCGAGCGGTGCGCCTTGCCAAAGGAGCACCGAGACGTGGATGTTCAATCATCGAGGAACATTCCAGAACTCAGCAAGAGCGACCCCTCACCTTCAAGCACGATGCAGTAGCAAGACTCTGCTTAAACCTAGCCAAGTTCCAAGAAACCCAGCCGCATCACGAGGCATAGAATGAACTGCTTTGAACTCCTCAAAAGCGTCCTCGACGATGCCTATTTAGAAATTCCTGGGAGAGACACGGAAAAGGACCGTCGCATCAGCATCGAACTAGAGAGACTCTCCAGCAAGTACAAAGACCTAACAAGCTACGCGGCCATTGATTACAGCGACCCAGTTACTCGATTCGCATATGTGTACAGCTA
>Ga0247825_10003436_pt1 | contig 10431 bp, 7 predicted proteins | sample 13C_Vanillin_Day_FD_194413 | JGI IMG/M metagenome (GOLD analysis project Ga0247825, IMG submission 194413) | Soil microbial communities from agricultural site in Penn Yan, New York, United States - 13C_Vanillin_Day48 | ecosystem: Environmental > Terrestrial > Soil > Agricultural land | place... | reverse complement strand
ATCTGCTGCTCATGTCCCGGCTCCAGTCCGGGAAGATGCAGCTCAACCAGCGCCCCTTCGGCATCAAGGCCGTGGCCGAGGAGGTGCTGCGCGGCCTGGCCGCCCTCTCCGAGCACAGCAAGGTGCGCCTCCACGTGCCGCCATGCCCAGAGGTCTTCATCCGTGGCGACCGCGAGCGTATTGCCGAGGCCATCCACAACCTCGTGGAGAACGGCATCCACCAGAGCGAAGAGGGCGGCACAGTGGAGATCCGCGTCTCCGCCGAGGAGGGGCTCGCCACCCTGTCCGTGAAGGACAGCGGTCCCGGGCTGGCCCAGGAGGATCTGGAGAACATCTTTGATCCGTTCTACCGCGCCCGCTCCGGCCCGCCGCGCCCTCTGGGCGGCCGGCTGGGACTGCCGCTGGTGGCCAAGATCCTCTCGCTCCACGGCGGACGCGTGGATGCCACCAGCACGCTGGGCGAGGGCTCCACCTTCCAGATGGTGCTCCCCATGTTCGCAGGGGCGGTGAGCACGCCTGAGATGACCCAGGCCGCACCCCGTGCGGGCGGCATCCTCTTGGTCGAAGACGATGCGGACTGCCGCGAGGTGCTCCAGCAGGTGCTCGAGCAGGAGGGGTACCGGGTGATGTCCACCACGGGGGCCTCGGAGGCCCGCTCCGTCCTCACGCACATCCGCCCCGCCATGGTGCTGCTGGATCTGCGGCTGAGCCAGGAGGATGGGCGCTCGGTGCTGCACTACATCCGCGCCACCGAGTCCCTGGCGGATGTCGTCGTCTACATCATCTCCGGAGCCAGTGAGGTGGCCTCACTCACCTCGGGCCAAGGGTTGGACCGGATCGACGGCTTCTTCGAGAAGCCACTCCAGCTCCCCCGGCTGCTGGACACCGTGGCGTCCGTGGTCCGCCCCAGCCGCCGCAACCCGGCCGTGCCCTAAGAGCCGCCCTCCAGTACGAAAGAGGCTGGAAAGGTCTGATCCTTCGCTAGAATCCTCCAGGGGGCACACTTCCGCTGGAGGAGGCCAACGTGGAGACGGCGGTGGCTCAGACTTCGAACCAGGGGGCGGCCTTGCTGAAGGAAGAGTTCGGACCGATCTCCCGCATGCTGGGAGCTCGATACTTCGACGGGGTGCACTTTCCACCCGAGTCCGAAGACGAGCTCCGTGTGCTCCACGCCAAGGGCTTCGTGGTCCACGTCATGCGCTCCACGGCGTGGATCAACTTCCTCTATCTGGCCTGGGCCATGGTGCGCCGCGCCCTGCCCCCCATCCGCGCCGTGGTGAACCTGCGGCCCTGGTTCACCCGCCCGTTCCGCCATGCGGCCCAGCGCGGCGACTTCGATGTGCGCTTCACCTACGCCCGGCGCAACGGTGGCAGTGGCCTCATCTTCCTGAAGAAGACGGCGCTGATGCGCCCCTCGGGCAAGGACATCGAGGAGAACCCCTTCCCCGCCCTGGTCGCCATGGCGCGCAAGGGGGATCGCAACGTCTTCCTGGTGCCGGAGCTGTTCGTCTGGGAGAAGCGCACCGCTCGCATCAAGCCCGGCATCATGGACATCGTGTTCGGCAGTCCGGAGGCCCCGGGCTTCCTGCACTCGATGCTGGCCTTCTTCCGGAACTACCGCCGCGCCCAGTTCCGCGTGGGTGAGCCCATCGATCTGCAGCGCTTCATCGCGGAGAACCCCCAGGACTCGGACGAGGTGATCGCTCGTAAGGTGCGCAGCGCCCTGCACCACCACCTGGCGCGGGAGACGCGTGCCGTCTTCGGGCCCCCCCTCAAGCCAACCGAGCGCCTCATCGACGAGACGATGCGAGATCGGCACCTGCGCAAGGCCCTGGACACGCACGCTGCCTCCGTGGGGCGCCGTCCGGAGAGCATCTACCGCGAGGCCCGGCGCAACCTGAAGGCCATCGCGGCCCGGCCCAGCCCCACGGTGCTCGCCTTCTCCGCGCCCGTGCTGGACTGGATCTTCCAGCGCATCTACGACGGCATTGAGGTGGATGAGGCCGGGCTGCACCGCTCGCTCAAGGCCGCTGCCAACGCGCCCATCGTCCTGTGCCCCTCGCACAAGAGCCACATTGACTACCTGGTGCTGAGCTGGGTGCTCTGGAACCGAGGCTACTCGGTGCCCCTGGTGGCCGCTGGCGCGAACCTCTCTTTCTGGCCGCTGGGCCCCTTCCTGCGGCGCGGCGGCGCGTTCTTCCTGCGGCGCTCCTTCAAGGGAGACCCGGTCTACTCCGAGGCCTTCCAGGCCTACGTGCGCAAGCTGGTCCACGACGGCGTGCACCAGGAGTTCTTCCCCGAGGGAGGCCGCTCCCGCACGGGCAAGCTGCTGCCGCCCAAGCTGGGCATGTTCACCTGGCAGGTGGAGGCCGTGCTGGAGGGCGCGCGCAACGATCTGATCTTCGTCCCCGTGTCCATCGACTACGAGAAGGTGGTGGAGTCCGGCAGCTACTCGAAGGAGTTGGCGGGCGGGGAGAAGAAGCCGGAGGACCTCAAGGCCCTGCTCTCCGCGCCCAAGGTGCTCGCGGCACGCTACGGCCGCATCCACCTCACCTTCGACGAGCCGCTCTCGCTGGTAGAGCTGATGAAGAGCCGCGGACTCACCCCGGGCGAGCGTGTGACGGACGAGCAGAAGAAGGGCCTGGTGCGCGCTCTCGGCAACCGGGTGATGTACGGCATCAGCAAGGTGTCCACGGTGACGCCGCATGCCCTGGTGAGCGCGGCGCTGCTGGCCCACCGCCGACGCGGCGTCACCCAGCGCGAGCTGACCGACCGCATTACCCTGCTGCGCCGCATCGCCGAGGAGGAGCGCACCCCGCTGTCCAAGACGCTGATCAACGCCCCGAGCGATCCCGAGACGCTAGGCGCCATCCGGGACGCGCTTCAGACGTTCCGAGCGGACGGAATGGTCCGCACTCAGCAGGCGCGCGGCGAGGTCATCTACCAGCTCGAGGACGAGCGCCGCGCGGAGCTGTCCTTCTACAAGAACACCCTGGTGAACCTGGTGGCGCCCCGCAGCTTGGTGGCCAACGCGCTGCTGGCGGGCGCGGCCTCCTACGAGGCAGTGAAGGCCCGCGCGTTGTTCCTCTCGCGCCTCTTCAAGGTGGAGTTCATCTACCGGGTGGGCCTCACCTTCGACACCATCTTCTCCGATACGATCGAGGCCCTGGTGCGCCTGGGCCTGGTGCTGCGCTCCGGTGAACAGCTCCAGCTCGCTCCCGAGGCGCACGCGCGGCCGGATCTCGAGTTCCTCGCGGATCTGCTGCGCGACTACCTCGAGGCCTACCTCCTCGCAGTGATGACGCTGAAGGACGTGGCCGATGGCGTGGCCACGGATCGCAAGTCCTTCGTGAAGTTCACGCTGGAGACGGGCCGGGCCGAGTTCCATGCGGGCCGCATCGGCGCCGCCGAGTCCCTCGCCAAGACGACACTGGAGAACGCCTTGTCGTTCCTGCTCGACCAGAAGTACCTCGTCGAGGAGGACAAGAAGCTGAAGCTGGGCCCAGCCGCCACGGATCCCACCGCTCGCGAGCAGCTCGTCAACGAGGTCCGCCTGTACCTGCAGCGCGCGTGAGCGCCCGGCCTCGGCTCAGAAGCTCGTGCTGAACGGGACGCGCACCTCTTCGGGCAGCGCGTTGCCCTCGTAGTCGGTGAGGATCGTCCGCAGCACCAGGGTGTAAGAGCTATTCGCGGTGAAGACCCCTCCCTCTGCATTCACCATGACGGTGTACGGGAGGTCTCCGCGCTCGATGTCCTCGTCCCCATCCGAGGGGGCGGGCACCGTGATGCTCAAGGGTACCTCGCCGGGGCCGGAGAACACGGCGATCCCGGGGCGCAGGGTGCGTACGTCCATGAACTCCGAGAAGGTGATCTCCACGGTGCCGTCCGAGGCGATCATCCCGGTGGCCTCGAGATTGGTGGACGAGACCTCGGGGGGATCGGTGTCGCGCACGCCGAGCAGGGGATCGCCCGGGTCCAGACAGCCGATGAGACTCACCCAGGCGCAGGCCGTCAGCAAGTAGCGCATCACCGGCACCCCTTCTGCGCGAGGCTGCTCTCCAAGTGGCACTTGAGGCACGCACGATCATTGGCCGCCGCGAGCTTCTTGCAGACGTTCGAGAAGCCGCTCGGGTGAGGGTTCACCTGCTGGCGCGCGGACAGCTCCGAGTGGCAGCTCATGCACGTCTCTTCCCGGTGACAGGCCGAGCACTGACGGATGTCCTTCGAGGCGACGATCCCATGGTGCTGGGGCCCCGGGTTCTGCACCCAGGTGGCGTAGTCCGGGTGCACCTTCGCGTTGCGCGGGCGCAGGGACTGGTCCGCGTCCATGCCCACGCCCACCCGCTCATGGCACGCGGCGCAGAAGGACTGGAGCCGGTGGCAGCTCTCGCACCGTGCGGCATCCGTGCGCGCCTGGACAGGGTGCAGAGTGATGAAGTCGTTGGGGTGCACGGACAGCGGCTTCTGCATCGAGTCGTGGCACTTCTGGCAGTAGGAGTCCGCGTGGCACTGGCTGCACACCTGCCGGGACACTGCGGCGCGAGAGCCGTGGGTGAACTCGAAGCGCGGGCCGTGATCCAGGCCAAACGGGTCACCCTGCATGGGCCGGAGGATCCCAGAGCTGAAGTTGAGCTGGAGCCGCCCCGAGCCATCTGTCAGGTGGCATGTTTTGCAGGCCCCCGGAGCGAGCTTGTCGTCATGGCACTCCAAGCAGGTGGCCATCTTCGGGAGCTGCTGCCGCGTGGCCAGGGTCACCTTCGTCATGTCCCCGTGGCAGGCGGTGCACTCCACCTTCTTGTCCAGGTGCACCTTGTGGGTGAAGCGAAGGTTGGCGTGCGGCAGATCCAGCTTCGCGGGCTCCTTGCGCACGGTCGGATCGAAGCTGGGGTGGCACGCGCCGCAGCTGGCGGGCGGATCCGTCTTCTTCCCCTTCTGGGCGGCCTCGATGTCGTGGCACGTCTCGCACTGTTCATGGCCCGGGAGGTTGCGGTCCTTGGAGGTCTCGCTCTTGCTCACGGACTCGTGGCAGGTGGCACAGTCGGCACCGGACTCCAGGTGCAGCCCGTGATCGAAGCGCAGCGGGATGTTCTGCGCGGGGAAGATCGCGAGGCTCCGCTCGCGGCCCGAGGCTGCCCAGGCCACTCCTGCCGCCGCGAGGGTGAGGGCGATGATGCCCAGGACGTTCTGAGACTGGCGGTCCATCTAGAGGTTCGCCTTCAGATCGAAGAGGAAGAACGCCTTGGTGTCCGAGCGAGAGAACGGGTTGACGTTCTGCTCGAGCACCAGGGAGATGCGGGCCGCACGGCTCAGCGCCCGGCTGGCCCACAACTGCGCCCCGAAGAAGGTGCCTCGGAGCTGTGGATTGAACGCATCGTCGACTTGCGCCACGGAGAGCCGCCCGTCCAGCTCGATGAGGCCCTCGTTGATGGGCAAGCCGCCGGTGAGGTCAACCCAGAGCTGGCTGCCGCCGAAGCCGGTCCGGTATGTGACGTCCAGCGCCGAGCGGAAATTGCCCCGCCGGAACGAAGCCCCCACAGACCCACCCACGTTCGTCGACGGAGGAGCGCCCTCTGCATCCACATCATCCGCGAGGCTGGAGGCCCGGTTGATGTTGTCGTGGTACAGGCTGCCGAGCGCCTGCACGTAGTAGCGCAGCGAGCCCACCGGGTAGTAGTCCGCTCGCAGGCGCACCTCATCGCGGGGCGCATAGGCGAAGTAGTACCAGATGGAGTTCGTGGAGAAGACCGGGGTGAAGCGCAGCGCCTCCGCGCTCACGGCGTACAGCTCGCGATCCAGGCGCACCTGCAGGCGTGCCTGCGCCGGCTTCATCTGCAGCAGATCGAAATCCAGCCCCGCCACTCCGCTCACTCCGAGCCCGCGTGCGTACCGGAGCTCCAGGCCCGCACGCTCCAGATCCGTCTTCCCGCCCAGCAGTGACTTGCGGTAGCCGAGCGCGCCGCTGAAGCCCTTCAGGTTCCCGGCCAACAGCTTCGCTCCATAGACGGGCTGGAGCGAGTCCAGGCTGTCGTCCGCGCCCGCGATGTTCTGCTCCAGGCGCCGCGAGTCGCTCTCGCGCGTCCCGTCCGGCTGGTACACCGGCGAGGCCAGGAGGCCCGCGCCCTTCACCCATAGGCCGCCGTAGGCCTCGACGCCCACGCCGAACCGCGACATGTACCGCAGCCGCAGCCCGTCAAACGCCATGACATCCATCGAGTCGATGTAGAGCTGCCGCCCCAGCTGGCCCTCGAAGCCGCCCGTGGCGTAGCGCGCGTAGGCGTACATCAGGTCCGCATCCTCGGAGGGAAGCCCGTCCAACTTCTCGGCCTCGCCGCTCGGCAGCCCGAAGTCCGCGAAGATGCGCAGGCTGGCCTCGAAGCCCAGATCCTGCCCGGTGACCAGCTCGAAGGCGTTGAGGCCCAGGTACTGCACGATCCGCCGCCGGGGCAGCAGCACCACATCATCCGGCGTGGTGCCGCGCCAGGCACGGATCTGATAGGCCTGCGCTTCCGTGCGTGCCTCGATCTGAAATGCCGCCGCCGAGGCCGGCTCCGCGGCCAGCAGCGCTAGCCCCAGGCCCAGGGCCCAGGTGGCGTGCGCGGCTCTCCCCATACTCCGCTGCGCTCGATCCAGGAAGGACATCAAAGTGCCGACAGTATAAGGAGACAAGCCTCGGAGACTTCACGGTTTTTCGTGCGGCTTTTTTCGTAAGCGAGGAGAACACGGTGGAAGATTCCACCCCGGGTAACAACCTCCCATCAGAGCCTTCCGCACCGGCAGCGAGCCCGCTCTTCGTGGCGGTACTCGGCGCGGTGATCGTGCTTGGGCTCTTCCTGACGCTCGGAGGTGCCACCCAGCTGCTCAACGCGGCCTTCGGCATCTGGTTCTCGGAGATCTTCATCTTCATCGGCGTGCCGTGGGTGCTGCTGCGCATCGCCCACTACGAGCCCCTGGGGTACACAGGGCTACGGGCTCCGTCGCTCGCGCCCGCGGCGTTCGGCTTCGGACTGGGAGTGACCAACTTCTTCGCCTTCGTGATCCCCATCCAGTACGCCGCGCAGACCGTGGCCCCCCCGTGGCTGCGGGAGATGTTCGACGGGAGCCGCATCTTCGAGGGGCAGAACACGCTGGAGCTGATCGTCATGCTCGCGGGCGTCTCGCTCGCCGCGCCCTTCTGCGAGGAGTTCTTCTTCCGGGGCGTCCTCCAGAAGGGAGTGCTGCGCAGCTCGCTCTCACAGGTTGGCGCCGTGCTGCTCACGGCGGTGATCTTCAGCGCGTTCCACTTCGATCCGGTGGGCTTCGTCGCGCGGGTGGAGCTCGGGGTGCTGTTCGGCGCGCTGCGGCTCTACACGGGCTCGCTGTGGCCCAGCATCATGGCCCACTCGGCCAACAACGTGGTGTCCTCCGTGCTGTTCCTCACGATGCGGCATCTGGCGGCGGAGAGCTCGGATGAGCGCCCGGAGCTGTGGGCCGTTCTCCTGGTGTCAGCCTTGGGGCTGATAGCGATGGGGTTCCTGCTGGGGCTCGCGCGAAGCTTCCCGGCACTGTGGGGGCCGAGACAGGAACCACCCACGCTCACGAAGCTCACTCCTTCCATCCCGCGGCTGCTGCTGCCGTGGGTGGTGGGGGCAACGCTCTCGCTGGGGCTGCTGCTGCTCGTGGACTCCCGCGGCATTCGCCTGAGCCTGATCGACATGAGGATCCCGCTCGCCAGGCTGCCCAAGGATGCTCCTGATGCGCTCCAGGCCGAGCGAGCGCACCTGCAGAGGCTGCGTGACGAGGTCCGCAGCGGACGCGCGCCCCTGGAGTCCTACGAGGAGGAGCGCGCCCGCCAGGCTAAAGGAAGCGGTACGTCGCCACGTTGAAGACGGGCCCTACCATGTGGATCGTCAGCGCGCCCCGGTCCACGCTTCCTTCGACCTCGATGCGCTGACCATCCTTCTTGATCTTCCGATCCCCGCCGGCGAGCTGGTAGGTGCGGCCATCATCACCCTCGAGCACCCACACACCCGTCTCGATGTCGCGGAAGGCGACGCGCCCCGTCAGCTTCATGCCGACTCCTTCTTGAGCATCGCGCGAGCGATGAAGACGCAGATGGCCGCGTTCACGATGAGCCACGGCATGGCCAGGAAGGTGAAGGGCATGTACGACAGCCCTGGCGCCTTGGACCAGGCCGCGTAGCCCAGGAAGCCCGCGAAGCCGAGCGCCAGTCCGCCGATGGCCGACCGCAGCCCGCAGAACTTGATAGCGAAGACCGACAGCACCAGCGGGATGATCGCGCTGTAGAAGAGCGGGTTGGCCAGCTTGCCCCGGCCGAAGATGATGCGCTCCCAGTCGGGGATGGGCAGCGAGACCGCGTTCACCACGTCTCCAGCCGTGCCGGACGCCCCGCCGAAGATCGAGCGAGCGAAGAACGCGCCTACCGTCGCGAGCACCAGCGGCACGAGGAAGCTCGGACTGAAGAGCAGGTTGAAGTAGCCCGGGCGCGCACGCCGGCCGATCGTCAGCAGTACCACCGCCAGCAGCACCAGCGCCCACCAGAGCGGGGGCCACTGCCCACCGGCGCCGCCACCGAGTGCATCCAGCGAGGCCTGCGCGTTGAGCAGGCCGTGGCCGTACTCATCCGTCCACGCCTGGCCGTTCACGCGCTTGGCGCCCGCGAAGAGCGCCTTCTCCACCTCGTCCGGGCCGCTGGCGCCCGCAGCGTACAGCAGCGCCGCCACCGCCGCCACGTGCGGAGTGGCCATGCTGGTGCCCTGATAAGATGCGTACACGGAGCGAGCCGGGTTCCGCGGATCGATCGTGTTCTGGATGATGCCGTTCTGATCGCCACCGCGCTTGTCACCACCCGGCGCAGCGATATCCAGCTCCTTGCCGTAGGACGAGTACGGAGCGCGCGTGCCGTTGGGACCCACGGCGGACACCGCCACCGCGCCCGGGTAGGCCGCGGGGAACTCCACGCGGGACCGGCCGGCATTGCCCGCGGCGGCCACCACCGTCACACCCTTCTTGCGCGCATACTCCACCGCGGAGGCCATGACCGGCGAGTACCCGCCACCGCCGAGCGACATGTTGATCACCTTGGCGCCCTTGTCCGCCGCGAAGCGGATGGCGTCCGCGATGTCCGCCGAGGTGCCGCTGCCGAAGTGGTTGAGCACCTTCACCGGCATCAGCGTGGCTTCGAACGCCACACCCGCCACGCCCTCGGCGTTGTTCGTCGCCTGGGCGATGGTGCCCGCCACGTGCGTGCCGTGCCCATGGTCGTCATTGGCGTGCTCGTCATCGTTCACGAAGTCGAAGCCCTTGACGAACTTCACGCCCTTCAGGTCCGGCACCTGCTTGAAGTCGTCGTAGTCCTCATAGGCGATGCCGGTGTCCAGCACCGCCACCACTACGCCCTTGCCCCGGCTGCGATCCCACGCCTTGGGCATGTCGATCATCTGCAGGTTCCACTGCTTGCCGTATTCCGGATCGTTCGGCGTGAAGCTGGACCGGAACTGCATGAGCGGCTCGGCATACTCGACGGCCGGGTTCTGACGGATGCGCTCCAGCGCGCTCTCCACGTCATCTATGCCCACCGCCACGGTGATGCCGTCGTCGGCGCCATCGGCCGAGTTGAACTCAAGGTCTACGCCCCACTCGGCCTCCCACGCGTCGAACTGCTCCTTGGTGGTGCCGTCCTTGAAGTCGACGACGATACTGCCCGGGACCAGCTCGGCATCCGTCACGTCGAGTGCCCCAATGCTCAGCTCGGTCGAGGTGGGCTGCTCGCTCTTGAAAGAGCAGGCCACGGTTGCCACCACCGCAAGGGCCACAACCGCGTTCGCCAGGATCCTTCGCATCATCGGCACTCCTCAGAAAACGGGGTACTCCTTCAACAGACCCCTACGAACGAATGGCGAGACGATTGGGTCTGCTGTGCAGTCTGTTCGACCACAGGGCCAGCGAGCAAGCGCTGGAGTATTGAGAAACCTTAAGAAGTCTGACCGGTTACATGGCATCAGTCACTCGCCTGAGAGCCGCTTCAGCCATGCGGCCACGAACCGCCCGACCTGCGGGAGATTCCTCTGGAAATTCGCTCCGGCGTCATCCACCACTTCCAGCTCACCTCGTGCAGCCTTCCCCACCGCCTCCGACAGCGCTGCTCGGGACATGCGCTTGTCCTCCTCCCCCACCACCACGAGCAGGGCGCGACTGAGCCGCGACAGCTCCGCCAACTGCACGTCCGCGGGCGCCACCAGGCACACCCCGCCCACCGCGGGATGCCGGGCTTGGAGGGCCAGCGCCACCTGGGCGCCTCCGTGCAGCGATACCACCGCGACGCTGGTGCTCTGCGCGTTCTCCAGCAGCACGCGCATGGCGGCCTCGGCATCCTGCACGAGCGCCTCGGCCGTCCCACGTGAGCCCTGACTGCCGCCGACGCCCCGGTAGTTG
>Ga0247825_10003435_pt1 | contig 10432 bp, 8 predicted proteins | sample 13C_Vanillin_Day_FD_194413 | JGI IMG/M metagenome (GOLD analysis project Ga0247825, IMG submission 194413) | Soil microbial communities from agricultural site in Penn Yan, New York, United States - 13C_Vanillin_Day48 | ecosystem: Environmental > Terrestrial > Soil > Agricultural land | place... | reverse complement strand
TCGCGGTGCGAAATGAGAATGCGCGGCACGGCGAAGGCGCCCCCGGCCAAGGCACGCTCGTCATTCAGGCCACCGAAGAAGAGGCGCTAATCCGCTCCCTCGACTCCAAATCGTCGGCAGCTCTATCAAGCTCCAAGGCACCTTGATGAGAGTCGAACCACATGGTCACTATGAGGACATCGTGACAGCCAGGATGCCCTCATTTACCTCAAAGAGAGGCATAGCTCGCTCGATTCGGGACTTGCTCGCTCAGCTTGCTGTGGGCACCTCGATGGCGATGCTGACATCGTCTGCCTCGCAGAAGTGAACGGGACGCAGCACTTCCATGCCCTCGACGCCTTGCGGGAGGATCGCCCCGCCCGACCGCATGCGGTAAAGAGCCGGGTTGTCCACACCGGGTGGGACGGTGCTCTGGTCTCGAAGCGCTTTCGCAGCGCCGATGAGACGCCGGCGTGTCCGGATAATCATTGCATCCGAAGTCGCGAGGTGCTCCTGCGTCCGGTCGTAGATCGGGCCCATCGACTCCTGTGCCATCGGGTCCTGCGCCACCTGCGGGATACCCGTGTAGGTGCCGCGCAACGACTGGGTCGGGTCCTTCTCCATCGCTGCCTGCAGTTCGCGGTCGATCATGTAGTCGTTGTCACGATTCGCCAGTGCCCGAAAGCGACCGAGGCCATCAGTAGTGTCGTCCAGGAACATCCTCTGCAACGCACCCAGCTGCTGGAATGCGTCGCGCTTCGGATAAGGGTCCGTCGGGCTCTGCGGCTCCTTGGTAAGGAAGGCACCCCACTTGAGACCGCCTATACCGGTGGTGTGCGCATCCATGTTGCGCTGCCGCCGCGGACCGATGCCCCAGATCAACGTGTGCTCGTCGTCCAGAGGCACCCAGGCCGAGAAGCTGTTCTTGATCGGCATCACGCCCGGCGCGTTCATCGTGAACACCGGCATCAGGAAGTGACCCGTCCGCCAGTACTCCGTGCCTTCTTCGGCCGGCCGGACCGCGGCGTACGTCGACCCGATCTCGTGCTCGTAAGCCTCGAACCGCGCCTCTCGCTGCTTGATGGCGTAGTACTCGGGGCCGCCGCGCAGGAAGTCGCGGTCCGCGTCCAGGTGGCCCAGGTGGAGGAAGCCGGCGTGCACCGTGTCGATGTCGCCTTCGAGCGCCTGCATGAAGTTGCAGTCCTGCATGCGCCGGATTACGCCGCACTCCGGGTCGAGGTTTGGCGGGAACTCCGGCATCGGAGGAGGGACTTCGCGAGGGCCCATGTACGCCCAGATCACGCCGTTGCGCTCGGCGAGTGGGTACGCCTTCGTCTTGACCTTGTTCTTGAAGTTGCTCTCGGCCGGCTCGGATGGCATATCGACGCAGCGGCCTTCCACGTCGAACTTCCAGCCGTGGTAGACGCACCGCAGCCCTTCCTCCTCGTTGCGCCCGAAGAACATCGAAGCGCCTCGATGGGGGCACGCGTTCTGGATCAGCCCCGTGTGCCCCGACGTCGTCTTGAAGGCGATCAGATCCTCGCCGAGGAGCCTGATCCGAAGCGGCGGGCCGTCTGGCGCCACGTCATCCGGCGTGAGCGCGGGAATCCAGTACTGTCGGATCAGGTCGCCCATGGGCGTACCCGGACCCACCTGGCACATGAGGTCGTTGTCTTCTTTGGAGAGCATCGTCGTTTCCTTCTAGTGAGCGTGATGCCTAGGACTTGAATGGAGCCTTGCCCTGATCGAGCCAGAGGGTTGCCAGGTAACGGCCCTGGCTGTCGCCCTGCCACACGAACTTGTTCCGCAGAGCGGGCCAGGTGATGCGGAAGGTGGTGGCGCCGCCGGGCAGAGGTTGGTAGTTCTTCCCGCCTTCGTAGCGCTGGACCTCATGCGCCATGGTCTTCCGCTTCTCGGGATCGAACTCCGCCACCATCTTCTCGAGCATGCCGTCAAACGTCGCATCCCCACCGAAGAATTTCGAACCGCTCTTGTGGTAGTGCGCGAACATGTCGACGGCCGGGTCGAGCTCATTGATGTCCAGAATGAAGCTCATGCCTGAGAAGGCACCGTCGTTGTTACGGAAGGTAACGTTCCACACCGACGCGAAGTCGAGGGACTCGATCTTCGGGCGGAAAAGGCCGCTGTCCCGCGCCATGCCGATAAGAATGTCGAAGCGCTTCTGGAAAGTGGCGCCGTATCCCGGCGTCACGAAGGCGTCGTGGTCGACGCCGTTCGCAAAGCCCGCAGCCGCGAGCAGCCGCTTCGCCTCGGTCAGGTCCGATTTGAAGTACTTCGTGTTCGGACCGAAGTCCTTGCTGAGCGGGTCCAGCAGCCATCCCGGCCACGACTGGTCGCGCAGACCGTTGACGTAAATCGTCTCCATCGGCAGGCCCTGCTGCTCGAACTGACTGATGTTGAAGTCCGTCTCGAGGAACAGGTCGCGGTCCCAGGTCAGGACGAACGCCTGCCGCACGCGCTCGTCCTTGAACGGCGAGTCGGCGTTGTGGCCGAAAAAGGCGCGGATCTGCGCGCCGGTCAGAGCTGTGGTGTCGTTACCTCCGGCCTGAATCTCCAGCGCCGGGACCTGCTTCTTCGTTGGCAGGATGTCCATCTGCTGGAAGTTGCCGTAGGTATCGTGGATGGCGCCGGCCATGAACTGAGACAGCTGCGTCGCATACTCCGGCAGGTCGAAAAAGTCGGCCCCCTCAATGTAAGGGACGTCTCGTTTGTCCATCTTGAAGCCCGGATTGCGCCGGAACGATGTCTTTTGCGTGGGCACCCACTCGCTCATGTAGAAGGGACCGCTCCCGACGACGTTACCTTTGAGGTCGAGAGTGGCGGTGTTTTCCGCTTCCTTCGGGATCGTGTACAGAGTGCCGTTGAACTTCGCAGACAGGGCAGAGAAGATCGGCGCGTACGGTTTGGCGAGCTTTATCACCAGCGTCCGCGAATCCGTCGCCGTCATCGAAAGGACGGGCGCGTTGGGATCGACTTCATTCGCCAGGTCGCCTCGCCGGGGACTCACAGCCTTGTAGCGATTCCAGGAAAAGAGGATGTCCTGAATGTCGACGTTGCGCCCGTTTACGGGAGCAATCGGAGCGAATGCGGTTCCCGGGTGGAGCTTGCCGGTGATGGTCAACTTATCCGGGGAGATCTCCCAGGACTCAAGCAGTTCCGGGTCGATCTCGCCACCGGTGTTCTGCATGTGACCCGGACGCGTCTTGAGCAGCTGGCTGTAGCACATCCAGCAGTGCGTCGTCTGCGGCCCAGTGAGGTGCGGGTCGAGCGTCGGAGGCGTACCAAGTACAGATTTGTAGATGCCGCCCCTGGTCAGTGACTTGGTTTCGTCCTGTACTGGGGCGAGGATGCCAGACGAAGCGGTACCGCCGCCGGAGCCTCCGGCATTGTCGCCGCTACCGTCGCCGTCGTCGCCACAGGCCGCGAGGAGTGCCGTTGCAAGGCCGCCACCTCCGACAGCCGACATTGCCCGACGCCGATTGATCTTCGTGCTCGTTACCCTGGCCCAGTAGCTTCCCACAACACCCTCCAAACACTTTGCAGCGTGAACGAATTGTCAACCCGCGTTATTTCCCCTTAACGTAAGGGTTCAAAACCGCCCTCTGTATACGGCTGCTGGAACTACGTGTCAATGTTTCAAATCGTTGGGCGATAATTTAGGCTTTCCGCATCGCATATGGAGGTCGGGAATTCTTATGACTGTGAAGCTGTTGACAGCAGCTAATGAGAATCGCACAGCGGGCCGTACCCGGGAACAGGCGCAGGTTTACTGGGCGGAGGTGCATGGAAAGCTCGTGGCAAATCGGCCCACTCTTCGGCGGTACCACCACTACTTCAGCATCCCCGAAGCCTACGAGATAAACCCGAAGCCGACCTTCATTGGCGTGTCCATGTTCTGGAACGTCGAACCGCTCGCTCCCACGCAGATGCCGCCGGACGCCTTCTGGCCGATCGGCCCCGACGACCGTCAGCTGTTTGACCGAGAACCCCGCTGGCCCAGGAACGATCAACACGCCAGCATCCTGGCCGAAGAGCACATTGTTCTGGACGGGAAATCTGGAGAGGGGATGCTCGCGGCCTTATTTATGGTTTGCAGGCGCCCCGGACTCAGCCATCGTGACTTCTTCGAACACTGGCGAGGCGTTCATGGCCCGCTCGCCGCTGCACTACCCGGCCTGCGAAGGTACACCCAGAACCACGCTGTACTGGACACCGCAGGTAGGGGAAACCTGACCCATGAGGGATGGTCTGAGTTCTGGTTCGACGATCTAGCAGCATTCCAGCGTGCGGTGGCTTCTCCCGAGTGGGCTGCGATGGAAAAGGATGGAGCGACGTTATTTGCTCCGGAAATGGGAATAGTAATCGGCCGTGAGTACGTCCAGAAGGACGAGGCCTGGAAGCCGCGCGACTGGGGTGTCCAGGGCCTGGATGAAGAGCAGATCCGGGAGCGCTTACGCAGCGAGGGCTACTCGCTAGCAGATGATCCTGATGCGCCGGCAAAGATAAAGGCCGCGGCTGAGAACGACATGCTCGGCGTCTGGACGCCGGAGCACCTAGTCACACTCGACGACTCGCGCATCGACGTGCGCCCGGTCCAGTAGCGCACCACTATGACGGGATCGTCTTGGGCGACGCCTGCGCGTAAGACCTGGAAACCGCCATGCCCATCTACCTCTACCGCGCTTCAGGTGCGTCGGGCTACGAACTTGGGATCGAGAGAGCCGACGTGTGGGACCGGCTCCGACACACCGCTACACGCCTACTTCAGTCCCGAAGAGTGACCGTAGCAGCGCCGGCGCCCCTCCCCTCTGCGATCCGGCTGCTACTCTGAGGCCATGCCACACCTCATCGTCATCTACGGCCCGCCCTTCGCCGGCAAGAGCACGCTCGCCCGCGGCCTCGCGCAGTCCCTGCCGGAGAAGACGGCGATTGTCAGCGCGGACTATCTGGCGCTTGAAGCGATTGCCGTGCATGACGGTGCTGCTTTCGACGAGATGGAGATGGTCACCACGCAGGTGCGGCTGCTGGTCGCGAACTATCTGAAGAACGGCTACAACGTCGTGCTGGAGGGGGCATTCTCTCAGGTATTGGATGGAGAGCTGCAGCATCGGGAGCAGGAGATGGACCAGATGGCGGCGCTAATGCGTAACCTGGCGCCCTCGCCGTTGCTCGTCAGGCTGGTGGCAGATGAGGGTGTGCTGGAAGAACGGGCACGCGGTGCGGGCAGAGAGAACGAAATTGAGGCTGCGGTACGTATAAATAGTGCCTACAAGCCGCGTTACGGGCGCTGGCTCCAGATCGATACTGGCATTGCGACTGTGCACGAGTCGATTGAAACGCTACGGGAACGTCTCAAGACAGCCGACTTTCGTTAGAACGCCTCCCAGCGCCAATCTGTACAATGAGTGGGCAGGCTTACCATCCGGAATGAAGGTGGCTCACCATGGCCGACCGCATCGAGCGCGAAATCGAAGAGATCCTGCGGAAGATAGACGACCTGCCGGAGCGTCGCAAAGCTAAAGCTGCCCGCAAGTCCCCACCCTCCTCGAGTGGTCCCAGCAGCTTGCGCCTGCTTTCGCGCATCAACATGCGCAAGGTGATGATGTGGTCGCTCTTCGCGATCATCGTCGGGGCCCTGCTTTTCAGGGCAGTCCCCGGTGGTTATTTCCTCCTCATCGGCGCGATCATTGTCTTTGTAACCGCCTTTATCCTTTCTACGCGGGGCGGGCCTACGGCAAACGTGCCCGAGAAGCGCTGGCGAGGTCAGCCTCTCGACCTCAACGAACCCGGGTGGCCCGACAAGCTGAAGGCGTGGTGGAAGGGTCGCGGACGCACGTAAGGTGCGCCGAGCCGGACGGCGGGAGGCGTCGTCTCGAGGTGGGGAGGCAGGGATGAACATCAGCAAACTCCGTCACTATCTCGTTGTCTGCGCGCTGGTAGGCGCAAGCTTCATGTTGAGCGCCTGCGATGACGACGATCCCGCGGTCGCACCGGTGGCGACGGCGGTGGCCACCCAGACGCCCGAAAGCACGGCACCAGCCTCGGCGCCGGGCACGACCACGCCAGCGGCGCCCGCCGAACCAGACGGCGCGCGCATCTTCGAGGACGTCAAGCAGCTCTCCGACCAGATCGGCCCGCGGCCCGCAGGCACGCCAAACGAGCACGTCGCCGCCGACTTCATCGCCGAGCGCCTGCGCTCGCTGGGCTACGACGTCTCGTTCCAGGAGTTCTCGATTGCGAGTCAGACGAACCGTTTCTCCGCAATTGAGGTGAAGGGCCTCACGCCGGAGAAGCTTTCGACGTATCCCTTCGATGGCTCCGCGGCCGGCACGCTGACGGCGCGCGTTGTCCCGGCCGGCATCGGACGCCCCGACCAGTTCCCGGCGGGTACGTCCGGCAACATCGCCCTGATCGAGCGCGGTGAGCTCCTATTCGGCGAGAAGGTGGCGAACGCGATCGCCGCCGGCGCGAAGGGCGTGATCATCTACAACAACGCCCCGGGCATCTTCCTCGGCCAGCTCGGCAACAGCGTCAACATCCCGGTCGTGTCGATCTCCCAGGAGGAGGGCAAGGACCTGGTGGCATCGCCGGCCGACGTCGAGCTCAGCGTTGGGAACATGACGACGGACAGCGCCAAGAACGTCATCGCCAAACCGCCAGGCCAGGAGTGCCAGACGATCACCGGCGGACACTACGACAGCGTGCCCCAAGCGCCCGGCGCCAGCGACAACGCGACAGGCACAGCAACCGTGATGGAGATCGCCTCCGTGCTTTCGAAGAACGGGCAGGCGGCAGGACACTGCTTCGTACTCTTCGGCGCCGAGGAGAACGGCCTCCTCGGCAGCCGCTACTACGTCTCCCAGCTTGACGCGGCAGCCAAGTCACGCATCAAGGCGATGCTCAACTTCGACATGGTTGGCGTCGGCTCCGAAGGTTGGTGGCTGATCGGTTCGTCGGAGCTTCAGCGTCAGATGGGCACGCTCGCGGGCGAGCTCAAGATCGAAGACGTACAGCCCAGCACTCTGATCCGTGGCCTCAGCAGCGACCACGCCGCCTTCATTGAGGGCGGCATCCCGGCCCTCATGTTCCACCGCTGGGAGGACAACCTCCTGCACACGCCCCAGGACGTCTCCGGCCGCGTCGACGCCGAATACCTCGAAGAGGCCGCGCGTATGGGTGTGGCGATGCTCAAGGAGCTGGCGACGGGGAGCTGACCCTCCCCCTAACCCCCGCCCCGATTTCGGAGAGGGGGAACCGGAACAGGCAATCTGTAGCGGTTTGGCATGCCAACTGCTACAGATAGCCGAGGCTCGCTCATCACGCACCAACGCTATCGTGCTCAGCATCCTGGCGCTTGCCCCCACCCGTTCCCTGTCTCAGACTTACGCCATTCCCGTTAGCTTTCGGCAGTTACGTTCGGGCGCAAAGCGCACTAGAGGAGTTCCAGAATGAAAATTGGGTTCATTGGTCTCGGTCGCATGGGGTACCACATGGCGCGCAACCTTGCCGCCGCCGGCCACGAGGTCGCGGCCTACGATGTGCTGCCAGAGGCGGTGGCTCGGGTCGCCGAGACGCCGGGCATCCGGGCCGGTTCCAGCGTCGCCGACGTGGCCCGCGACGCCGATGTGGTGTGCAGCTCGCTGCCGTCGCCGCAGTCGGTTGAGGAGATCGCCCTGGACGAGGGTGGCCTCGCTGACTCGATGCGCGAAGGCGCCATCTACATCGACCTCTCGACCAACGCGCCCGCCGTCGTGCGCAAGCTGTCACCCATCCTGGCCGAGAAGGGGATCAAGATGCTCGACGCGCCGGTCGCCGGCGGCACCGGCGGTGCTGAGAAGGCGACGCTGTCGATCATGGTCGGCGGCGACGAGGCCGTGTACAACGAGATGCAGCCGGTCCTCAGCGCCCTCGGCAACAAGCTCTTTTACTGCGGCGACATCGGTGCGGGATCGGTCGTGAAGCTGTGTAACAACATCGCCGCGCAGGGCTACAACATGGTCCTGGGCGAAGTGCTGACGATGGGGGTGAAGGCCGGCGTCGAGCTGAAGACGCTGGCGACGGTCATCGGCTCGAGCACTGGCACGTCGCAGCGACTGGTCAACGCCTACCCGACGGGGCTGTTCAAGCGCGCCTTCCTGCCCGCGCCCTTCTCCCTCATCCTCTCGAACAAGGACACACGCCTGGCGCTCGAGCTGTCGCACGAGGTCAACGTCCCGATGGCCGTCGGCGAACTCGTCTACAAAGACCAGATGGAGCTTCTGGAGCGTGGCCTCGGCGAGATGAGCACCGACGCCCTCGTCCAGATGCAGGAAGAGCGCGCCGGCATTGTCCTCGAGATCGACGAGAAGGACCTGCCGTTGCAGTTCATGCAGTTCCAGCCGCAGCAGCCGGCGGTGGCGCCGAAGAAAGACGCCTAGGATCCAGATCGCGGTAGAAAGAGATAGGGGCGCACAGCTGTGCGCCCCTATCTACATCCGCACTTCATGCAGTACCGGCCACAGCAGCCAGCCTACCCCGAACCGGTCAGACGGCAGCGCGCCACGACCGCCTGATCCGCAGGTTCTGCCACGCCATAAAGGCGCCAATGAATAGGAGCGGCGGCCCAATGAAGAGCGAGCCAGTGCCCGCGAGGGCGCCAAAGATGGTGCTGGCCAGACCCATTGTGAAGAGGGCGGTTGGCCACGCGAGGTCTGCTACAAGGGACCTGGAGTGAGTGACCGCAGCAAGATTGCGATTAACGAGACTGTTAACAGCTCGGGCACGCTTTTCGCATCGATCTCGGCAGGCGACCCCGTTGTCAACATCGACGGCGCAGGCACGACACATACCCCTGCAGCAGTTCTTGCAGCTCGCTACTGCTGCGATACCTTCGTGGTAGAAGCACTCCATGACGCCCCGCCTTATCGAAAATTCGCCTTGGTAAGCCGATGATCTATGAAGGCTGGAAGCTTGTCAGTGAAACAGGACACACACGATGAGGTTCAAACCTTAGACTCGAGGACTCTCGGGAGGGGAATTCTTCGGTAAAACGACGTAGGGGCGCACAGCCGTGCGCCCCTACGTCACTCGTGTCTCTAGCTGCCCTTGCTTACTTGCCCCAGAGTTCCTTCGTGGCGATGCGGGCGCCTTCGGACATTGCCTTGAACTTCGCCCACGCCACCTCAGGGTGGCCGACGCGGGAGCCCATGCCGCAGTCGGTGCCGGCGATCACGTTTTCCTTGCCCATCACGTTGGCGTAGCGGATCAGCCGCTGGGCGACCAGCTCCGGGTGCTCGATGTGGTTGGAGACGTGGCTGACGACGCCGGGCATGTAGGACTTACCCTCCGGCAGCTTCACGGTCTCCCAGAGCTTCCAGTCGTGGTCGTGCTGCGGGTTCGCGGCTTCGACGGAGATGCACTCGGCGCGCACCATCAGGACGAGGTCGACGATGTGCTTCAGCTCGATGTCGTCCATGTGCGGGCCGTGCTGGCTGCCCCAGCAGGTGTGGAAGCGGATGCGGTCCTCAGGCAGGCCGGCGAGGCCGTGGTTCAACGCCTCGATGCGCACCTGAGCGTACTTGTGGTACTCCTCGATGCTCATCTCCGGGTACATCTGCCAGCCGTCCGGCAGGTCCGGGTCGTCGATCTGGAGGACGAAGCCGGCGTCGATAATCGCCTTGTATTCTTCCTTCATCGCCTCGGCGATGGCGTAGAGCATCTCCTCGTCAGACTTGTAGTACTCGTTGCGCAGCCAGTGCTCCATCGTGCCGGGCGCGACGGCGGGCAGGTACGCCTCAACGTCCAGTCCCTCGACGGCTGCCTTGAGATTGCGGATGTCCTCTTCGTAGTGCTGCTTGCCGATGTAGGTGATCGGGCCCGTGCAGAAGACCATCGCGCGACGTCCGCCGGGCGCGGCGACGGTACCGCCGCCCTGGGCGCCGGGCTGAGCCTGGTTGCCGCCGGTGGGCGCGCCGCCGGGACGGGCCGGGAAGCCCAGCTTGCCGAACTCGGGGAAGCTGATGCGGTCGCGGCCCTGAACGTCGTGGGGCTCGGGGCCTTCGCCGGGGGCGAATTCGCGCACCTCGATGCCGCTGATGCGGGAGCGCGGGTAGCTGGAGAAGCCGTCGCGCTTGCCAAGCTCGCCGTCGTTGACGACGTCGATACCGACCTCGACCTGTTTGCGTACGACTTCCTTGACGGCGGCCGGCAGGGCTTTGGTGAACTCGTCGGCGCGGTTAGGGTCCTGCATCATCGCGCGCAGGTCGTCGGTGCGCGGAAGCGTACCGGCGTGCGACACGATGATGCGATCTGTAGAGCGTCTCATTGCAGTCCTCTCTGATAGGGCTTACGTGGAAAGATGCGGGGAGCGAGGCAGAGCTTAGCGCAGAGCCTGCGTTACGTCACGCCTAAAACGTTTGGGGAAGTGCAGAGTGCACGGCAGAGTGCAAAGGGT
>Ga0247825_10003434_pt1 | contig 10433 bp, 8 predicted proteins | sample 13C_Vanillin_Day_FD_194413 | JGI IMG/M metagenome (GOLD analysis project Ga0247825, IMG submission 194413) | Soil microbial communities from agricultural site in Penn Yan, New York, United States - 13C_Vanillin_Day48 | ecosystem: Environmental > Terrestrial > Soil > Agricultural land | place... | reverse complement strand
GATCGCGAGTTGCGCCGGGAACCCCGCAATCGCGGGATGCATTCCCCCCGGGCCCGGCGGCAGAATAGAAGCGGCCGCCCCGGGTGGGGCGGCCGCGGTGCTCTGGTCGGATCCTCAGCTCAGCAGCATCGGATAGGAGCAGATCTCGATCGGACGCTCGAGGCACTCGGGCAGCTCGAACGAGTCGCACTCGACCTCGGGGCAGTTGTCCAAGGTGAAGCGCAGGAAGTCGTCGGCGTTCGCGCCCTCGCGCTCGACGTAGAAGCTGGTCGACGGATTGGTCACGCCCTCCGAGAAGTCGAAGGCCGCGTTCAGCACGCCGATCTGCTGGTTGTCGTTCAGCGTGATCAGCACGTCGTCCTGCGCGTTGCTGGTGGAGACCTCGAGGTTCACGAACTCGATCTTCGCGACGAAGAAGTCCCGGATCGTCTGGCCGCACAGGCCGATCTGGTCGTTCTGGTCCCAGTCCTTGATCAGGTCGAAGGTGCCATCGCCCTCGTCCTCGTGGAAGAGGAAGAGGTCGGCTCCGGCGCCGCCGCACATCACGTCGTTGTCCGCGCCGCCGATCAGGAGGTCGTTGCCGGAGCCCCCGGCCAGCTTATCGGCGCCGACGCCGCCGTCGAGGCCGTCGTGGCCGTCGCCGCCGTACAACTTGTCGTTGCCGTAGCTGCCGAGCAGCGAGTCGTCGCCGTAACCGCCGTCGACGCAGTCGTTGCCGATGCCACCGTCGATGACGTCGTTGCCGCCCGAGCCCTTGAGCTTGTCGTAGCCGGACTGGCCGAGGATGACGTCGTCGCCTTCGCCGCCGTCGACGCAGTCGTTGCCGCTGCCAGCGAGGATCGCGTCGTCGCCGTAGCCGCCGTAGACCACGTCGCCGTTGGAGCCGGCGTTGATCGCGTCGTCGCCGTCGCCGCCGTCGATCAGGTCGCAGCCGACGCCGCCGATCACCAGGTCGTCGCCGGTGCCGCCGTAGAGCTCGTCGTTGCCGTACCCGCCGTCGATCTCGTCGCAGCCGTCCTCGCCGTCGATCCAGTCGTCGCCCAGCTCGCCCAGGACGTAGTCGTCGCCGCTCCCGGCCTGGATGTCATCGTCGCCGGCATCGCCGTAGACCAGATCGTTGCCGCTGCCGGAATCGACTTCGTCGTCACCCGCGCCCGCATCGACGAGGTCAGCGTCGGAGCCCGACGAGATGTTGTCGGCACCGTCCTGGGCGCAGATCTTGTCGGCGCCGCTGAAGGTGATGATGACGTCGCCGTAGTTGGTCGACATCGCGTCGATCCGCCGGCTCAGCTCCGGGTTGACGGGGCCGACCACGTCGACCTTCGTGCCGCCAAAGTAACGAATACCTTCCATCGAGAACCCTCCACTCTACCGTGACATGTCGAGCCGCCGGCGCACCCCGCGCTGGACTTCCCAGTATGCAACTGGCTCCCCGTCACGCTTCGGATCATGGCCTGATTCGCCGCGCCGCTCCCCGCCCACTCGCGGGGTGCCGCACCGGTCCCGCTCCCTCCAAACGGGGGTGTGCTTGCCAAGGGGCGTTCGGACGGACTAGGTCGTTGCCATGATCGAGGCGCCGCGTGCCCCGCTGCCAGCCCGAACGCCGCGGCGCGCGGCGTGACGCTCCTCGCGGTCGATTCGGTTCGTGTCGACATTCACGGGCGGCCGGTGCTCGACGGCGTGTCGCTGGCCGCCGACGCCGGCCAGGCGCTCGGGCTGGTCGGCGAGAGCGGCTCCGGCAAGTCGATGACCGCGCTGGCGGTGGTGCGGCTGCTGCCGCATGCCGCGCGGCTGGGCGGCCGCATCCTTCTCGACGGCGTCGACCTGACGCGGCTGGACGAGCCGGCGATGTGCGCCCTGCGCGGCCGCGAGGTCGGGATGATCTTCCAGGAGCCGATGACCGCGCTGAACCCGCTGATGACCATCGGCGACCAGGTGGCGGAGACCGTGCGGGTGCACGCCGCCGCGGGGCGGGGCGAGGCGCGCGCCATCGCCGCCGCCACCCTCGGGCGCGTCGGGCTGCCGCCGGCGCGCTTCCCGCTGTCGCGCTACCCGCATGAGCTCTCGGGGGGCCAGCGGCAGCGCGTCGGCATCGCCATGGCGATCGCGCTGCGCCCCAAGCTGCTGATCGCCGACGAGCCGACGACGGCGCTCGACGTGACCACCCAGGCCGCGATCCTGGCGCTGCTCCGGCGGCTGGTCGACGAGGATGGCATGGGGCTGCTGCTGATCACCCACGATCTCGCGGTCGTCGCCGGCCTCGCCGACCGCGTGGCGGTCATGCAGGGCGGCCGGGTCGTGGAGGCCGGACCGACGCGCACGGTGCTGCATGCGATGCGGCATCCCTACACCCGGGCGCTGGCCGCGGCCGCGGTGCACCGGCCGGCGCGGGTGGCGCGGATCGGCGGCGGCGGACCGCTGCTCGAGGTCGAGGGCATGGCGCGCGAGTACCGGACCGGCCATCTCCTGGGGCGGCACGACACGGTGCGCGCTGTCGACGGCGTCAGCTTCACGCTCCGCGCCGGCGAATGCGTCGGCCTCGTCGGCGAGAGCGGTTGCGGCAAGTCGACGCTGGCGCGGGCCGTGCTCGGCCTCGAGCCGCTGCAGGCCGGCTCGGTGCGGATCGACGGCGATGCGGTGCGCGCCGGCGAGCGGATGCCGCGGTCGCTCCGCGCCAAGATGCAGGTGGTCTTCCAGGATCCCTACGGCAGCTTCGACCCGCGCCATCGCGTGGCCCGGCTGGTCGCCGAGCCGCTTCATCTGCTCGACGAAGCCCCGGCCGGGGCCGCACGGCGCGCGGCGGTGGAAAAGACGCTCACCGACGTCGGGCTGGCCGCGCCCGACGCGGACCGGTTCATCCACGAGTTCTCCGGCGGCCAGCGCCAGCGCATCGCCATCGCCCGGGCGCTGATCATCCGGCCGAAGCTGATCGTGCTCGACGAGGCGGTCTCGGCGCTCGACGTGCGGGTGCGCGCCCGGGTCCTCGACCTGCTGGCCGACCTGTCGGACCGCTTCGGGCTGTGCTATCTCTTCATAACCCACGACCTGACCGTGGCACACGCGATCACCGACCGGATAATGGTGATGAGGGCGGGGAAGATCGTCGAGGAGGGGCCGACCGCGCGGGTGTTCGACGCGCCGCGGCATCCCTATACCCGCGAGCTCCTCGCCGCGGTGCCGATGCTGGAGATGGCGGGATGAACGACGGCTGCCTGATCGGAGGCACCTGGACGCCGGCGACCGCGGGAACGCTGCCCGCGGAGGACCCGTCCGACGGCGGCGAGATCGGCCGGATCGCGCGCGGCGGCGCGGCCGAGATCGACGCCGCGGTCGCCGCGGCGCGCGCCGCCCTCGCCGGCGACTGGGGCGGCGCCTCCGCAGCCGAGCGCGGCCGGCTGCTGGCGCGGATCGGCCGCCTGGTCGGGGATCGCGCCGAGGAGCTGGCGCGGCTCGAGGCGCGCGACGTCGGCAAGCCGCTGACCCAGGCCCGGGCCGACGCCCGGGCGCTGGCGCGCTACCTCGAGTTCTACGGCGGGGCCGCCGACAAGCTGACCGGCGAGACCATCCCCTTTCTCCCAGGCTACACCGTCTACACGCTGCGCGAGCCGCACGGGGTGACCGGGCACATCATCCCCTGGAACTACCCGATGCAGATGGTCGGCCGCTCGGTCGTCGCCGCGCTCGCCGCCGGAAACGCCTGCGTGCTGAAGCCGGCCGAGCAGGCGAGCCTCACCGCGCTCGCCTTCGCCCGGATCGCGGCGGAGGCCGGCCTGCCGGCCGGCGCGCTGAACCTGGTGCCCGGCCTCGGCGAGGAGGCCGGCGCGGCGCTGGCCGGGCATCCCGGCGTCGACCATGTCTCCTTTACCGGCTCGGCCGCGGTCGGCGCCCGCGTCCAGGCCGCCGCCGCCGCCAACGCCGTGCCGGTGACGCTCGAGCTCGGCGGCAAGTCGCCGCAGCTGGTCTTCGACGACGCCGACCTCGACGCCGCGCTGCCGATGCTGGTCCGCCCCGGCATCCAGAACGCCGGCCAGACCTGCTCGGCCGCGTCGCGGATCCTCGTGCAGCGCGGCGTCTACGACCGGGTGGTCGACGGCATGGCGGCGCGCTACGGCGCGCTCCGCGCCGGGCCGGCGCTGGCCGACCTCGACCTCGGGCCGCTGATCTCGGCGGAGCAGCGTTCGGTGGTCGGCGGCTTCCTGGACCGGGCGCTCGGACTCGACCTCGTGGCGCAGGGGGAGATCGTCGAGGACGCGCCGCCCGGCGGGCACTACTGCCGGCCGCGGCTCTTCGCCGACGTGCCGCTCGGCCACCCGCTGGCGCAGGAGGAGGTGTTCGGCCCGGTGCAGGTGGTGATCCCCTTCGACGACGAGACCGAGGCGGTGGCGATCGCCAACGGCACGCCGTACGGCCTCGTCGCCGGGGTCTGGACCCGCGACGGGGCGCGGGCGATGCGGCTGGCGCGGAAGCTCCGGGCCGGTCAGGTGTTCCTCAACGACTACGGCGCCGCCGGCGGCGTCGAGCTGCCCTTCGGCGGCGTCGGCCGCTCCGGCCACGGCCGCGAGAAGGGCTTCGAGGCGCTCTACGGCTTCACCCGGCTGAAGACCGTCGCGGCGCGGCACGGCGTCTGACGCGCCGGCGGCGGCGCGTCGCGAATTGATCTTGATTAATCCCTTTACGATCAAATAGATGGTGGGAAGCGCACGCGTGTTGTCACGCCTTGAGCGGAAACGGGGTTCATGCGGCTGCAAGGCAGGACGGCGCTCGTCACCGGCGGCGCGTCGGGGTTCGGGGCCGGGATCGCCCGCAAGTTCATCGCCGAGGGGGCCTCGGTGATGATCGCCGACATCGATGCGACCGCCGCCGAGGCGATGGCGGACGTGCTCGGCGCCGCCTGGGTGGCAGCGGACGTCGGCGAGGCTGCCGGCGTGGCCCACATGGCGGCGCAGGCGCTGGCGGCGCTCGGTCCGCTCGACATTCTCGTCAACAACGCCGGGGTGACCCACCTGCCGGCGCCGCTCGACGAGGTGTCCGAGGAGGACTTCGACCGGGTGCTCAGGGTCAACGCCAAGTCGGTCTACCTGACGGCGCGGCAGCTGCTGCCGGGGATGAAGGAGCGCGGGGCCGGCGCGGTGCTCAACATCGCCTCGACGGCGGCCCTGAGCCCGCGGCCGCGGCTCAGCTGGTACAACGCCTCCAAGGGCTGGATGGTGACCGCCACTAAGGCGATGGCGATCGAGCTCGCGCCCTTCGGCGTTCGGGTCAACGCGCTCTGCCCGGTGGCGGGGGAGACGCCGCTGCTGAAGTCCTTCCTCGGCGAGGACACCCCGGACATGCGGGCGAGGTTCCTCGCCACCATCCCGCTCGGCCGCTTCTCGACCCCGCAGGATATCGGCAACGCCGCCGCCTTCCTCGTCTCCGACGAGGCGTCGATGCTGACCGGCGTGGCGCTCGAGGTCGACGGCGGGCGCTGCATCTGATGCTGCGGCCGGGGACGCGCAACCTGATCACCGACGTGCCGGGGCTCGTCGTCGGCAACGCCGCGGAGGCGCGGCTCAAGTCCGGGGTCACGGTGCTGACCGCCGAGGTTCCGTTCGTCGCCGGCGTCGACATCCGCGGCGGCGCGCCGGGGACCCGGGAGACCGACCTACTGGCGCCCGGCCGCACCGTCGATGCGGTCGATGCCCTGGTGCTCGCCGGCGGCTCGGCGTTCGGCCTCGACGCGGCGTCCGGGGTGATGGACGGCCTGCGGGCCGCGGGGCGCGGCTACCCGGCCGGCGGGATGCGGGTGCCGCTGGTTCCGGGCGCGATCCTGTTCGACCTCGCCAACGGCGGCGACAAGCGGTGGGCGGAGAACCCCTACCGCGGGCTCGGGGCCGCGGCGCTGGCGGCGGCCGGGCCGGAGTTCGCCCTCGGCTCGGAGGGGGCGGCGGCCGGCGCGATGACCGCGACCCTGATGGGCGGCCTCGGGTCGGCCTCGTTCCTGACCGAGGCCGGCACGACGGTCGGGGCGCTGGTCGCGGTCAACGCCTTCGGGTCGGTGATCGTGCCCGGGACCCGCGCCTTCTGGGCCGGCGCCTACGAGATCGGCGACGAGTTCGGCGGGCTCGGGCCGGCGGCGGTCCGGGTGGCGCCGTTCACCCCGCGGCCGATGAAGCCCGGGCACGGGCCGGCGGCCGCCAACACCACCATCGCCATCGTCGCGACCGACCTCGCCCTCGACAAGGCCGGCGCCGGGCGCCTCGCCGAGGTCGCGCAGTCGGGCCTCGCGCGGGCGATCCATCCGGTGCACACCCCGTTCGACGGCGACCTGGTGTTCGCGGTCTCGACCGGGGCGCGGGAGGGCGACCGGCTCGAGGCGATGGTGGTGGCCCACGCCGCCGCGGTCTGCCTGGCGCGGGCGGTGGCCCGGGGGGTGCACGCCGCCCGGCCGGTCGCGGGCAACCTGCTGCCGTGCTGGACGGAGCCGGGCTGGGTGTGACCGCAGGCGCAGCACACGACACCGAGGGTGCAAGCCACTGACGTTGCCGGCCCGCACCCCGCATCTGCCCGAAGGGAGGCCCGCGGCGCGCCTCGGGGCCGAGGGCGGCCCGCCGCGGGGCGCCGGCTCGCGACGAGGCGGGCAGGCGGGCCAGCCCGGGCTCGATCGAGGACGGCGGCGCGCCGCCCGGCCGATGGCGCTCGAGCTGAGGGTCTTCGGGCCGTTGCCGGCGTCGGGCGCCGGGCGGGACAGGCGATCCCGGCGATCTTCTTCTCCAAGGGTTCGCCAGTGCCGGTTGTCCGTGCTATCCTCGCCGCGTGACGAGCGAGGGCCATGTGATGGACCGGACCGCGCAGCACGACGCCTGGCAGGCCGGCGAGGCCTATGACGCCTTCATGGGACGCTGGAGCCGGCGGATCGCGCCGCAGTTCCTCGACCGGCTCGGCGTGGCGGAGGGCGCCGACTGGCTCGACGTCGGCTGCGGGACGGGCGCGCTCACCGGGGCGATCCTGGCGCGGTGCGCACCGCGCGGCGTGCTCGGGGTCGACCCGTCGGCGGGCTTCGTCGCCCATGCCCGCGCGACGGTGGCCGATCCGCGGGCGTCGTTCGCCGTCGGCGACGCCCGGGACCTGCCGGTCGAGCCGGCGAGCCGCGATGCCGTCGTCTCCGGCCTGATGCTGAACTTCGTGCCCGACCGGGCAGGGGCGGTCGCGGAGATGCGGCGCGCCGCCCGCCCGGGCGGGACCGTCGGCTTCTACGTCTGGGACTATCCGGGCGAGGGGATCGAGTTCCTGTCCGCCTTCTGGGACGCGGCGGCCGAGCTCGATCCGGAGGCGGCGCCCCTGAGCGAAGGCCGGCGCTTTCCGTTCTGCGAGCCCGAGGCGCTGACCGCGCTGGCGGACGCCGCCGGCCTGACGGCCGTGCGCTGCGACGCCATCGTCGCCCCGACGGTCTTCCGCGATCTCGACGACCTCTGGCGCCCGTTCACTCTCGGGGCGGGCCCCGCGCCGGGCTACTGCGCGAGCCTCGCGCCCGAGCGGCGCGACCGGCTGCGCGCGGCGCTCGGTGCCCGCCTGCCGGCGCGCCCGGACGGGACGATCGCGCTCGCCGCGCGCGCGTGGGCGATCGCGGCCCGGGCCTGACCGGTCAGCCGGCGAGCGGCTCGGCCGCCGGCTCCGGCAGGTCGGGGGGCCGGATTGCGGCGGGCGCCGCCGACGCGGGTCCCGCGGCCGCCGGCTCGGTCGCCGGCGGGCGCAGCGCGCGGTTGATGTGGGCGACGACGCGGCGGTCGGGCGGCGTGAGCAGCTTGATGACCTTCTGGTCCTGGTACGCCCCGAGCCGGCCCTGCGCCAGCAGCGCGGTGCGGCCGTCCGGCTGCGGCAGCGCCAGGCGGACCTGCTCGACCGACTGGCGCGGGATCTCGAGCACCTGGCCGACGTGCAGCGCCTGCAACGCCGCGAGGCTCAGGCGCTGGCGGTGCAGCACCGCGTCGACGCGGACCGGGGCGCTGGCCGCCGCCCGGCGCATCAGCGTCTTCCAGAGGTCGTTCGGCCGGTCGCGGGCGGCCGCCTCGTTGCGGACCTGAATCGAGGCGCGGATCACGTCGAGGGCCGAGAGCGGCAGGATCAGCCGGAACCGCCCGCGGCGCCCGGCCTCGCCGAGGCTGAGCGTCATGCCGAACACCAGGACGTCGATGTAGTCGGGGGCGAGGCGCAGCTGCGACAGGTTCTGCCGCAGGTCGCGGACCGCGAGGCCCTTGGTCAGCGGCCGGCCGAGGTTGGCGCCGATCGCATGGCCGAACGCGGCGAGGATCGCGTCGAGATGCAGCCGGCAGAGCGCCATGTCGATGGCGGTCAGCGGGCGGGCGACCGGCTCGGGCGCCTGGCCGGCGTCGGCGCCGAGCGTCAGGTCGATCAGATGGTAGGCGAGGTCGGATTCGACCGCGATCAGCCCGGGCGTGTCGGCGTCCTCGACGTCGACCAGCCCGAGCACCGCCGGGCCGGTGACGCTGCCGGTGGCGTCGGCGAGCCTGGAGACGCGTGGGGCGGCGGTCTCCGTCCCGATGACCGTCTTGACCAGCAGCCGAATGCGGTCCTCGACGCCGCGGGCGAAGGTCTCGCCGAGCAGCTCGGTGTCGGCGAGCGGCGAGCGCGCCACGCCGCCGTGGCGGAGCTTGCGCGACAGGACGTTGGCGGTGGGCGACATGCGGGCTCGCGCGGCTCGGGGCGCGGCCAGTCTCGGGGCCAATGGTTGCCAAGCGGTGAACGGGTTCGGTGCAATCCTTCGCAAGGGAGTGCCGGCACTAACCGGCGCTTCACGTTTGACCGGCTAACTGCCTTCCGGGGCACAGGGGGGTACGGGTCATGGACCGCAAGGCGGGACCGATCATCATCAAGCGCAAGAAGGTGATCGCTGCCGGCCACCACGGCGGTGCGTGGAAGGTGGCCTACGCCGACTTCGTGACGGCGATGATGGCGTTCTTCCTGCTGATGTGGCTGCTCTCGGTCACCGACGAGCAGACGCGCCTCGGGCTCGCCGACTACTTCAGCCCGACGATCCCGATCCACTCGACGCGCGGCGGCGGCGACGGGCCGTTCGACGGGGAGAGCATGTTCAGCCAGGACGTGCTGGCCAGGGACGAGACCGGGCAGAAGGGCGATCCGAAGGCGAACTCCGAGCCGGCGGCGACCGACGCCAGCCTGCAGGAGGTGGAGAAGGCGCTGCTCGGCGGCTCGGGGGACGCGATGGAGGCCAACCCGCTGCTCGAGCACATCCGCACGCGGGTGACCGACGAGGGGCTGATCATCGAGGTCTTCGACATCGACGGCTCGCCGCTGTTCGACGGCCCGACCTCGGCGCCGAACCCGATCTTCGAGCGGCTGATCGAGATGATCGGCCGGGTGCTGGCGCGCACCACCAACGCGGTGGCGGTGTCCGGCCACCTGGCGACCGGCGACGTGAGCTTCGCGGGCCCCGACCCCTGGTCGCTCTCCGGCGACCGGGCGCAGCTGACGCGGCGGCTGCTCGTCGCCTCGGGCGTCGACGACGCGCGGCTCGAGCGGGTGACCGGCAGGGCCGACCGCGGCCCGGTGGTCGAGGACCGCCCGAGCGACCCGCGCAACCGGCGGGTGGAGATCACGCTGCTGCGGCGGTTCTAGCCCGCGCCGGCTCGAGGCCGGGCTCGGGCGGCGACGGCCCTGTCGCGTGCGATAGGGAGCGACGGCGCGCCGGCCTCGGGGTAGCGGTCCGGCACCCGGCCCACGGACGGCACGTCGGGGCCAGGAGCCGGCGGTGTCCCGGGCGTTCTGCCGGGCCGGTTCTCGGCGGAGCGGATCGCGGACGTCGAGGAGATCCTTCGGGAGACCGGCCTCGGGATCGGTCCGCGCCGGGTTGGAGTCCTGTCCTTGTCGCGGGTACGGAGCCGACCGGACCCATCAAGGCTGGCCGATGGCAACCCACGAGAGGCTCTGCCGACGACGAAGCGGCATGCGCTGGGGAAGCGATCAACGGAAATGGCGGAGTGGGTGTCCGCCGGGTGGGGCCTGGGTGCGCTTCTTCCGGCGGCGAGGTGTGTCCGGCCCCTGAAAGCGTATCGCTGTCGCGGGCGATGCGAGGGTGCGGGCCGGGGGCGAGGCGATCCGGCGACGCTTCGTTGTGCGCGGCGTGGCGCGCTTCAGGCCGCCTCGGTGCGGTGGCCTTCCGGGCGGTCGCCGGGTGCTTCGCCGGCGGACGTGCCCGGCCGTGCCGATGGGGCGCCGGTGCGCCCCACTTCGGCCACCCACAGCCGACGCTGGGTCTCGATCGCCTGCGCCCGGGCCGCGTCCTCGTCGTGCCGGATCGACGGATCGGGCCGGAACGACAGCGGGACGGATTGCCAGACCGGCGCCTCGGACGCCGCGGGAATGCCGGACTGGACTGCCGGCGCGGGCGACGACAGAGCCGGGGCCGGCAGTCC
>Ga0247825_10003433_pt1 | contig 10438 bp, 10 predicted proteins | sample 13C_Vanillin_Day_FD_194413 | JGI IMG/M metagenome (GOLD analysis project Ga0247825, IMG submission 194413) | Soil microbial communities from agricultural site in Penn Yan, New York, United States - 13C_Vanillin_Day48 | ecosystem: Environmental > Terrestrial > Soil > Agricultural land | place... | reverse complement strand
TCCCCTTTCCCGCTTCCCCTATTGTGCCATCGTCGAGAAGAACTCCTTGTTGTTCTTGGTCCGCTTCATCCGCTCCAGCAGGAACTCGAGCGCCTCCACCGGCGGCATATCGGCCAGGAAGTTCCGGAGCAGGTACACCCGGTTGAGCTCGTCCTTGTCCATCAGGAGCTCTTCCTTCCGGGTGCTGGTGCGCTGGATGTCGATAGCTGGATAGATGCGCCGGTCGGCGAGGCGACGGTCGAGTACCAGCTCGCTGTTGCCGGTGCCCTTGAATTCCTCGAAGATCACTTCGTCCATCCGGCTCCCGGTATCGACCAGGGCCGTCGCGATGATGCTCAGGCTGCCGCCCTTGTCGATGTTGCGCGCCGCGCCGAAGAATCGCTTGGGCTTCTGCAGCGCGTTGGCGTCCACGCCGCCGGAGAGGATCTTGCCGGAGTGCGGCACCACGACGTTGTGGGCCCGGGCCAGACGAGTGATCGAGTCGAGCAGAATGACGACGTCGCGCCCGTGCTCCACCAGCCGCTTGGACTTCTCGATCACCATGTCGGCAACCTGCACGTGCCGGTCGGCGGGCTCGTCGAAGGTGGAGGAGATGACCTCCGCCTTGACGTTCTCCTCCATGTCGGTCACTTCCTCGGGGCGCTCGTCGATCAGCAGCACGATGAGCACGACCTCGGGGTGGTTCTCGCTGATCGCGTTGGCCAGCTTCTGCATCAGGATGGTCTTGCCGGCCTTGGGTGGCGCCACGATCAGGGCGCGCTGACCCTTCCCGATCGGGGCCAGCAGGTCCACCACCCGCATGCTCAGATCGCCGTTCTTCCGCTCCAGCCGGATACGCTGGTCGGGGTAGCGTGGGCGCAGGTTGTCGAAGGCGATCCGGTGTTTGGTCTTTTCCGGCTCCTCGAAGTTGACCTGCTCGACCTTGAGCAGGGCGAGGTAGCGCTCGCCTTCCTTGGGCGGCCGGACCTGGCCCATTACGGTGTCGCCGGTACGCAGATCGAACCGCTTGATCTGGCTGGGGCTCACGTAGATGTCGTCGGGGCCGTACAGGTAGTTCCAGTCCTGGCTGCGCAGAAAGCCGTAACCCTCGGGGAGGATCTCCAGCACGCCTTCCCCGCGGATGACGGTGTCCGAGTCGAGCAGCGACTGCTCGATCCGGAAGATCAGGTCCTGCTTTCGCAGGCCCGAGTAGTTCGTGATGTTCAATTGCTCGGCCAGCGTGTGCAGCTCGGCAACCGACTTCTGCTTCAGCTCAGCGATGTCCACGGACGTGGGCTCCAAAATGGCGAGCGCTGCCGCACGGGCGGCGGGCGGAAGGGGTGATGGTGAGCGTGGGTCTCGACGAGATTGGCCAGCCTCTCGGGCGGCCCCGAAACGGGTGCGTGAGGACGTGTTGTGACGGGGAGTGTCGTGCCAGAGTAAGCCAACCCTAGAAGCAACTCAACTTAGAGCCCCCTGGAACCCCCGTCAAGAGGCCCCGGGTTCCTTGCGTAAGTGCTGGTGGCGCACGATCTTTGGGGTAGTGGACGTATTTCGGGAGGCTCTTCCAATGCCCTCACGGTCGCACTCGCGGCCGCCCGTCTCGACCGTGGCCGGAGCCCGCGGGCCGGCGGGCGCATGACCGAGAACGAGCGGCTCAACAAGCTTCGGCACGATCTCTCCAATCCGCTCTCGGCCCTCCTCGCCGAGACCCAGCTCCTGCTGTTGAACGAAGCGCAGATCGACCCCGAGACCCTGACCAGCCTGCGGGAAATCGAGGCCCTGGCCATTCGCATGCGGGCGATGCTCCGCGACCTCTAGGCCGCCTGCCGGCCGTTCAGCAGATAGATCGCGAGGAAGACCAGACTGAGCGCGCTCGCCGCCGCCCGCACGGCGACGCCCCCGGTGCCGGCCGAGACGAAGCCTTCGATCAACCCCGCCACCACCAGCAGGACCGCTGCCCCGCCCACCATCCGGACCGCCCGGCGACCGCTCATGACCAGCGCATCGGCTCGGAGCAGGTCGCCCGGAGCGACCACCGAGCGGCCCAGCAGAAAGCCGGCCGCGCCGGCCACCCAGATCGCGAACAGCTCCAGCAGGCCGTGGCCCAGGATGAACTCGAGGAGATAGCCCAGCAGTCCCGCGTTGGCGAAGTGTCCCGCGCTGGCGCCGATGGCCAGGCCGTTGAACCCGAGCATGATCAGGGAGCCTACCCCGAGAAAAATGCCCCCGGCGAAGCAGGAGATGGCGACCCGCACGTTGTTGGAGATGATCCCGGAGGCCATGAGCGGGCGGTCTTCCGCGGCCACGTCCACGTAGCGCTTGCCCTCGGCCTGACGGGCCGCTCCGGCCTCGGCCCGGCGCAGCATGACCTCCGGCAGCACCTCGGCGGCCAGCGCCGGGTCCTGCCGGAGCAGCAGGTAGCCGGCCGCCGCCGGCGCGGCGAAGCAGAGGAAGGCGACGAGCACGTAACTCCGGGCGGCCACGATAGCCGCCGGACATTCGCGCGCGAGCACCTCCCAGATCCGCCGCCAGGTGCTGCGCTCTTCTCGGTAGAGGGCGTTGTGCCCCGCCGCCGCGAGCCGTTCGAGCCGGGATCGAGTCCCCTCGTCGCAGCCGTAGGTGCGGGCCCGGGCCAGGTCCGCGGCGACCTCCCGATAGCGGGCCGCAAAATCGGGGAGCTCGTGGGCGGCGAAGCTGTCGAGCCCGCGCGCGGCCGCGCGCTCGGCCAGGCGCTGAAACTCGTCCCACCGCTCGCGCTTGCGGGCGACGAACCGGGCCGCGGCCCCGGCCGTTCGCGCCGCGAGCGTGCCCCGGCGACGTTCCTGCTCGCGGGCGTGCAGATCGAGCAGATGATCCGCGGCGGACACGCCCGCCGGCGCGGGGTGAGTCGGGAGCCGGGCGGCGATCGCGACCGCAAGCCTGCCCCGTGCCGCTGGGGCGAGCTGCGTTTCGCGCGCGGCATACTGGGCCAGGAGCTGGAACTCGGCATCGGTGAGCTCCGGGAGGGTGTCGGGCCGGGTCGAGGCCGGCAACCGCGGCCGCGCCCCGGCGGTCTCCGCCGGGCGGTCCCGGGCCACGACCGTGCCCGCGACCATGTCGCCGAGGCGCTTGGCCCGGGGGTGGAGCGCCACGAGCAGCGCGCCGGTCAGGTAGGGAGGGGGGAGAAAGTCGGCGGTCCTGAGCAGGTTCCGCGCGGCCGCCGCGCTCAGGGTGACCGCGTAGCCGGTATCCATCACCACGCGGATGCCGACGGCCCGCTTGCCGGGCGTCTGACCCTGGCGCAATCCCTCGAAGAAGATGAAATAGCCGGTCCACGCCGCGAACCCGCCCAGAAGCAGGATCGCGCTGCCCAGCCGTCCCACGGTGAGGCCGTATCCCGCGAGGATCGCGAGGACGGTCATCACGCCGAGGAACGAGCCCACCAGGATGATCATGTCGAGGATGGCGGCGAGCGCGCGGGAGCCGACGCCGGCGATCTCCAGGTCGAGCACCACGTGCTCGGGTGTCTCGACCTCGAGGTGCTGGCGGTAGTCCGGCAGTGCCGGCGGGGCGGGCATGTTGCCAGTCTAATCGCCCGCGCGGGGGCTCGCATCTGGGATAGCGCCGACGCATCTTTCGCAGCACTTACCCCCCTGCATACCCCATCGCGGAGCTGATCATGGCACTGCCGGCCCTCCGTCCGTTGTCGGTGGGGGAAATTCTCGACGTGTCGTTCCAGCTGTACCGCCGCCACTTCGCGGCGCTCGCGATGGTGGCCCTGATCTGCTCCGGTCTGCCGGTCCTGCTCAGCCTGTTCATCGAGGCGTCGGGCGGCATGCTGCAGCACGTCTGGCTCACGCTCGCGTACTACCTGATCTTCGTCGTGCTGAGCGCCATCGCGACCGCGGCGACGGTCTTCATCGTCTCCGAGAGCTATCTGGGCCGCCCGCTGAGCGCCGCGGAGGCGCTGTCGCGCGCCGCGCCGCTCCTCTGGCGGGTCATCGCCTGCTCCATCCTCACCGGCCTGCTGGTCATGGTCGGCTTCCTGCTGTTCGTCATTCCGGGCATCGTGCTGGTCTGCGGCGTGATCCTCGCCTTCCCCGTACTGGTCCTGGAGCCGGGCACCACCGCGAGCGGCGCGCTCTCGCGCTCCTGGGCCCTCACCCGCGGCTCGCGCTGGCGGATCTTCGGCATGCTGGTGACGATCTTTCTGCTGCTCTACATCCCCATCGTCGCTCTTACCGCCCTCGCCGCCCTCGTGCTGCCCGACGCGGCCCCGGGGTCGGCGATGACCGGGGGCATCGTGGGACTCGTCCTGGCCGGCGTGCTGCAGCTGTTCCTCTACCCGCTCTTCTACTGCGTCCTCACCGTGAGCTACTACGATCTGCGGGTGCGGAAAGAAGGGTTCGATCTCGAAGTGCTCGCGCAGACTCTGCAGACCGCCTGATCCCCGGTGACCGATCAGACAGAGCGGCTTCGGGCCGCGCTCGATACCGTCTTCGCCGGCCGGGCATACCGGTGGGCCCGGGAGCCGGCGCCCTCGCGGCTCATCCGGGAATGGTGGGACCGGCTGAGCGAATGGCTCCGTACGCTTCGGGCCGACAACCCGCTCGTCTTTCGGCTCCTGATTCTGGCGCTCATGCTCGCCCTGGTGCTCATCCTGGCGCACGCGGCGTGGCTGGTGTGGCGCACCGTGCGGGGCGCCCAGGCGGCCGATGCCGCCGCGGCGCCTTCCACTACGACCGAGCGGCGCGACGCCGACTGGTACGGACGCGCCGCCGACCGGGCGGCGGCGGAAGGGAGAATCGCCGAGGCGCTCCAGCTCGCCTTCGTGGCGCTGGCGCTGGGCCTCGACCGCCAAGGTCTGCTCCAGTATCACGCGAGCAAGACACCCGCCGAGTGCGCCCGGGATGCGCGCCTGGTCCCGGCGGACCGGGAGCGGCTCCGCGGGCTGGTGCGGACGCTCTACCTCCACGCCTTCGGCGGCCGGCCGGCCGCCCTGGACGATTACCGGCACTGGCGGGCTGCCGGCGCGGAGCCCTGGCATGCGCCCGCGGGCTGAGCTCGGCCTGGCGGCCGGGATCCTTGCCGTGCTGGCGGTGGGCGCGACCATGCTCGGGAGCCGCCGGGCCAGGAACACGGATACCGATCCGCGCCGCTCCACCTACCTGGCCGGCCCGAGCGGCGCGAGCGCGTGGGCCGAGACGCTCGGCCGACTCGGCGTGCGGGTGGAGCGCTACCGCCGGCCGGCTCCCGCCGTCGGGGCGATCGATCGTCAGGCGGTCTTCGCCGTGATCGGTCCCACGCGCCGGCTCGACGCGCGCGAAGGCGCTCAGCTCTCTGCCCTCCCGGCCGACCTGCTGCTCGCGGGGGAGGGAACCGACGCGGCGATGACCTGCCTGGGTTATCGCGTGTCGGAGCGATGGGCCGACCCCGCCGCGCTCAAGGCACCTCCCGACGCCGAGGAGCTGCCGATGCCGCGAGCCCGGGCTGAGCTGGTCCGGCATCTCGCGAGCACCATCGTGGACTCGTCCGACGTCTACGACGGCCGTCGAATCAGCTGCAGCGTGCCGGTGCCCAGTCGAGTCGATACCCTGCTTCGGACGATCAACGATCGCCCGGTCGCGATCCGGGTCGGATACGCCGACGGTCGGACGGTGACGCTGGTGGCGGACGACGGCCTCTTCCGGAACCGGACCCTGCGCCGGACCGCGGCCGGCCCGATCATGCTCGGGCTGGTCACTCCCCGCTACCGCCGGGTGGTCGTGGACGAGTTTCACCAGGGGTTCAGCACCACGGGCACCTCCCTGGCGGGCGCGATGCTGGCCTGGAGCGGCCGGTCGCCCTGGGGGTGGATCGTGTGGCAGCTGGTCGCCGTGGGGGTAATCGCGCTGGTCGCCTCGGGCATCCGGTTCGGACCGGCACGACAGGTCATCCTGCGCCGGCGCCGCTCGCCGCTCGAGCACGTCCGCGCGCTCGCGACGGCGCTCGCCGCGGCGCGTGGTCACGAGACGTCGGTGCGTCTCATGGCGCAGGGGCTTCGCCGCCGGCTCTCACGCGCGGGCCGGGCCGGCCCCGCCGACCTGGACCGCTGGCTCGCCGGACTGGCGGATTCCCTGCGCACCGACCGCGGCCGTCGGGCGCTCGCGACCCTGACCGACGCCTCGACCGGCTCGCCGACCAGCGCCGGCGTGCTCGAGGCGGCCAACGCCGTGGAGACTCTGTGGGAGGAACTGAAGCCCTCATGACGCTGACCCCGCTGGAGCCCGACGAAGCGACGCAACAGGGCGCCGCGGCCCAGGCCTTGATCGCGCAGCTCGGCGGCGTCGTCCTGGGGCAGCCCGACGCTCTGCGGGACGCGGTCGCGGCTCTGGTGGCCCGCGGCCACGTGCTGCTCGAAGGCGTGCCCGGCACCGCCAAGACCCTCCTGGTGCGGGCACTCAGCCTGGCGCTGGGGCTCGAGTTCCGCCGCATCCAGTTCACGCCGGACCTGATGCCGTCGGACATCACCGGCGTGAACCTGTTGAGCGGTCAGAGCACGTTCAGCTTTCGTCCGGGACCGATCTTCGGCGACCTGGTGCTGGGCGACGAGATCAACCGGGCGCCGGCCAAGACCCAGGCCGCGCTGCTCGAGGCGATGCAGGAGCGCCGCGTGACGGTGGACGGCACATCGCACCCGCTCCCCGACGGGTTCACGGTCTTCGCCACCCAGAACCCGATCGAGTTCGAGGGGACCTACCCGCTGCCCGAGGCGGAGCTGGATCGGTTTCTGGTCAAAGTCCTGGTGGGCTACCCCGAGCAGGAAGTCGAGCAGGGGATCCTGCACCGGGTGCTCGCGGGCTTCGAGGCGGACCTGCCCGCCAGCTACGGGATCACCCGCGTGGCCGATCGCGACGTCCTGGCCACTCTGCGATCGGCGTGCCGCCGGGTGCGAGTCGAGCCGAGCCTGGTGCAGTACGTGGTCGCGGTGGTCCGGGCCACCAGGAGCGCACCGGTGCTCACCCTTGGCGCGTCTCCCCGCGGCAGCGTGGCGCTGCTCAAGATGGCCCAGGCTTCCGCGCTGCTCGACGGCCGGAGTTACGCGGTGCCCGACGACGTGAAGACGCTGGCTCCGGCGGTGCTGCGGCACAGGGTCTCCGTCGCGCCCGAGCTCGAGCTCGAGGGGGTGACTCCGGACGCCGCGCTCAAGGGCATCATCGAGAAGATCGACGTGCCACGGTGAGACTGGTTCCTTCCGGCCGGTGGCTCGCCGGCCTGGCCTTGCTCGCCGTGGTGGGCGTCGCAGGATTCCGGTGGCCTTCCGCCGGTATGGTGCTCCTGCTGCTCGACCTCGGGTGGGTGGCGCTCCTGATTGCCGACGGGCTCGCCGCGCCGACGCCGCGCACCCTGCGGGTGACCCGGGAGGCGCCGGCGGCGTTCAGTCTGGGCCGCACCTTCCCGCTGCGGTACCGATGGAGTCATGCGGGCCGGCGGCGGCTCCATCTCCTCGTGCGCGAGCGTCTCCCCGAGCCCCTCGGCGGGGCCGACGCCCCGCGTCGCCGGCTGCTGCTGCCGGCCGGCCTGGTGGTGGAGGAGTCACTCGAGGTTCGGCCGATCCGCCGCGGGATCGGCGCGGGCGGGCCGATGGACGTGCGGATTCTCGGGCCGCTCGGCCTGGGCTGGCGGCAGGGGCGGATCGAGCTCCCCTGGATCGCCACCGTCTATCCCAATCTCCTGGCGGCTTCCCTGCGCGCGCTGCCGCTGCAGGCCGCCCGCCGGCGCGAGGCAGGCCTCCGGAACGTTCGGCGGCGCGGCGAAGGCCGGTTGTTCGAGGGACTGCGCGAGTGGGTGCCGGGGGACGACACCCGCATCATCGACTGGAAGGCGACCGCGAGACGGGGGAAGCCGATCGCGCGGCAGTACGAGGACGAGCGGCGGCAGCAGGTGCTGCTGGTGATCGACGCCGGCCGGCTTCTCACCGCCGAGGTGGACGGCGTTCCGCGACTCGAGTCGGTGGTCGCCGCCGCCCTCCACCTGGCCCACGCCGCGGTGGAGCACGACGACAACGTCGGCCTGCTGGTCTTCGCGGACACCATTCAGCGCTACGTTCCGCCGGCGCGCGGCCGTCGCGCGCTTCGCGCCGTGCTGGAGGGACTGGCCGCGGCCGAGGGAAGGCTGGCCGAGTCCGACTATCCCGCGGCATTCCGCTATGTGGCGGCCCGGAGCCGGAAGCGTGCCCTCACAGTGCTGTTCACTGATGTCATCGATCGTACCGCGAGCGACGCCCTGGTGGCCCAGGCGGCGACCCTCCGGCCGCGGCATCTCCCGCTCGCGGTCACGCTACGGGATCCAGAGCTCGAAGCGGTGGCGGTTGCCCGGCCACGGGACTCAGGCGAGGCGTTCCAGCGGGCGGCCGCCGAGGAGCTGCTGGGTGCGCGCGAGGCGGCGCTGGCCGACATGCGGGCGCGAGGCGTAATGGTGCTCGACGTGCTCCCGGCCGCCGCGAGCTCGGCGGTGGTGGAGCGGTACCATCAGCTGAAGCGCCGAGGGTTGTTGTAGGGTGGTCTCTGCGCCCCGCTACGCGGACAGCGGCAGCCGCTCCGGATGAGGATGGGCCGCGACGAATGCTTCGACGGCCTCCGGATCGAGCTGGGTTCCCGCCACCCGGCGAAGCTCGGCCATGGCCTGCTCCGGCGGGCGGGAATCGCGATAGGGTCGGCGCGTGGTCATGGCGTCGAAGGCGTCGGCCACGGCGACGATTCGTGCCTCGACGGGAATCCGTTCGCCGCGAAGCCCGTCGGGAAATCCGCGACCGTCGAGCCGTTCGTGATGGGAGCGAACGATCCGCAGCACGTCGGGCGATTCGCGAGCGAGCGGACTCAGCATGCGCTCGCCCAGGATCGGGTGCTCGGAAATCTGGCGGAATTCATCGGCGGTGAGGCTGCCGGGCTTATGCAGCACCGACTCCCGGGTGCCGATCTTCCCGATGTCGTGCAGCTCGCCTCCGAGCCGGATGCCGTCGAGCAGGACGCCCTGGAAGCCCATACGCCGTGCGGTGGCGACGGCGTAGCGGGAGACCCGGATGGAATGACCTCTGGTATAGGCGTCCTTGGCCTCGAGGGCTCGTGCAAGCATTTGCACTCCCTGGAGGAAGAGCTCCTGGATCCGCTGGGCCTGCTCGTGGACCCGGCGCTCCAGATTCTCCTGGTAGTAGCGATTCTGCAGGACCAGGGCGCGTTTTTCCAAAGCTCGGGCGACCCGGGCCTGCAACTCGTTCATGGAAATAGGTTTGAGCAGGAAATCCGCGGCGCCGAGATGGAGGCAATCGACGGCGGTGGTGGTGTCGCTCAGGCCGGTCAGCATGATGACCGAGGTATCCGGGTAGCGCCGCCGCACCGCCTCGAGGAAGCCGATGCCGTCGAGCTCCGGCATTCGCATGTCGGAGACGATCAGCGGGGTTTCGCCGATCCGGTCCAGGAGCTCCAGCGCCTCGAGGCCGGTGCTGGCCTCAAAGCACTGGAATCCCTGAGCCTGGAGCATCCGGGCCAGTGACCGCCGGACCCCGGGCTCGTCGTCCACGACGAGGCAATTGGCAAGGCCGGCCACGACCGGCTGCGCGTCCACAGTACTGGGCATGGTTGACAGGCTACTTTAGGTGGGCGATGGATGCCACGAACATCCAACCGCTTACACTGTAAGCAATCGGGGTCAAATTGTCCACTCTCCGGTCCAAATCCAGGGCGAGTGGCACCAGATTAGCAGGACGAAGGCCACCCGGCGGTGGCTAAAATCACCGGGGAGGCGCCCGACGGTGCGCCGAATCCGCGGGGCAACGACCGGCTAGGCCGGCGAGGAGCAGACGATGGCAGGAGTCCAGGCTCGGTTGCGTTCCGACCACCAGCGCAAGTATCCGGAGCTGAACCCGTCCAAGTGGTACAGCGTGTCGCCGATCTTTCCCGGCGTGACCCAGCGGATGGTGAACATGGCCGGCGAGCGGCTCACGCGGCTCGCGACGCCCCGCGGCTTTGTGATCCTGCGCGCCGAGCACCTCGAGTTCCGGCCCGCGGTCGATGAGGTCGAAACCCCCGGCGACTCGGAGGCGATCGCCTAGGCCCCCGGCGCGGAGCGCGAGCGCACCCGCAAGTCGAGCAACTCGCGGACGCTGCGGGCCAGCCCATCGGGAGTGAACGGCTTCTGCTGGAACGGGGCATCGGCGTCCATCAGGCCCCGCTGGACGACGTCCTCGCCGGTATAGCCCGACATGTAGAGCACCGGCAGGGTCGGGTCGAGCACGATCAGTCGTGCCGCCAGCTCCCGCCCACCCACCTCCGGCATCACCACGTCGGACACCACCAGATGGATCGACCCGGGGTTCTCCTCCACCAGGGCCAGCGCCTCGGCGCCATTCCGCGCCTCCAACACGGTGTAGCCATGCTCCCGCAGCCCGCGGCAGGCCATGGACCGGACCACGTCTTCGTCCTCGACGACCAGCACCGTC
>Ga0247825_10003432_pt1 | contig 10438 bp, 8 predicted proteins | sample 13C_Vanillin_Day_FD_194413 | JGI IMG/M metagenome (GOLD analysis project Ga0247825, IMG submission 194413) | Soil microbial communities from agricultural site in Penn Yan, New York, United States - 13C_Vanillin_Day48 | ecosystem: Environmental > Terrestrial > Soil > Agricultural land | place... | reverse complement strand
ATGCTCTACCGTATGCACCTCTACGCGCTGCACGGCCCGGCCAAGGTGATACTCGATACGCTCGCCCGGATGATCACGCGCCGGACGGAGCCACGTGTCAAACTTCATTAGTGACCAGTGGCCAGTGGCCAGTGAAGGTGACCGGTGACCCGTGACCGGTGACCAGTGACGAGTGGTGGCGAGCGTGGAACCTTGCGCCGTACAACCGGTCATTCTCTGCTGCACTTCGAGCCCCCAGCGACGACGCGCTAACCGAGGAGTGAACATGGCCACTATCGAGCTATCCAAGGAAAACTTCGAGGATGTCGTGACCCAGAACGATATGGTCATCGTGGACTTCTGGGCCCCCTGGTGCGGTCCGTGCAAGGGTTTCGAGCCCGTGTTCGAGGCCGCTTCCGAGAAGCACCGGGACGTCGTGTTCGGCAAGGTCAATTCCGATCAGCAGCAGGAGCTCGCTGCGGCGTTCAACGTCCGCTCGATCCCGTTCCTCATGTTCTTCAGGGAGAAGGTGATCCTCTTTGCGCAGGCCGGCGCGCTGCCGGCGGAAGCCCTCGAAAGCGTGCTCAGCCAGGGGCGCGAACTCGACATGGCGCAGGTGCACAAGGACATCGCGGCGCAGCAGGCGGAGCAGGCCGGGCAAAAAGCCTAGTCGCCGGATTCAGTCTTTCTGCAGCAGTTCCTGCAGGACGCCCCGCGGCTGCAGCCGCTTGAGGAACCACTGCAGGGCCTTGCCGCGGTGCGCCGTGCGCCACGCGAGGTGCAGCGGTGATTCCTGCCGCGCTTCCTCGGTGCGCTTGATCACGAGCCGGCCTGCGGCGGCCTCGCGCTCCGCGAGGTAGCGCGGCAGATTACCCACACCCAGGCCCATGGATTGCGCGGCGAGCTTCGCTTGCAGGTGCGGGACCGTCAGCGTCTCCTGCCCGCTCAGCAACCCGAGCGTGCGCGGCGGCAGACTGCGCGCGCTGTCGGCCGCGGCGACGGCGCGGTGGCCGATTATCTCCTCGGGTCGCAACGGCTCGCGCGCCGAAGCGAGCGGATGGTGCGGCGCGACCGCGAACACCCATTCGATGCTGCCCATCTCGCGCGCGCTGTAGCCTCCGCCCGCCGGTCCGTCCCCCGATGCGCCGATCGCAAGGTCGGCGCGGTTGCCCGCGAGAGCATCCCAGCAGCCGCCGAGCACTTCCATGCCGAGCCGGATGCGGGTGGGACACGGGTTGCGATAGAACTCGTGGACCACGCGCAGTATCCCGTCGAGTGGAATGACGTCGTCGTAGGCGATGCGCAGCTCTGCCTCCCAGCCGGTGGCAACGCGCTTGACGCGCGACTCGATGTCGCCCGCGGCGCGCAGCAGGTGCCGACCCTCGCTCAGGAGCTCGCGCCCGGCGGCGGTGAGCTTGGCGCGGTGGCCGCGGCGGTCGAACAGCAGCACGTCGAGATCCTGCTCGAGCTTCTGCACCGTGTAGGTGATGGCGGAAGGCACGCGGTGCAGCTCCTCCGCCGCCGCCGCGAAGCTGCCGTTGCGGTCGATGGCATCGAGCACGAGCAATGCGTCGAGTGAGAGCTTCATCCGCTATCGAATCGCCAGAGCAGCCATGAAGACGTCGGTTTTGTGAAGCCGGATATGACCCGCGCAGCACGGGAAGTATTCCGCATGGATTATAGCTGCCGCGCGAGCGTCATCTTTTCGGCGCGCCCGCTACCGGAGAGGGTAAAATTCAGTGTGCTCCAGCCCACTTTTTTCCGTTTCCTTCCATGAGGCGCCTGGCTCTCCTGCTGCTTGCCGTTGCCGTGCTGGGCGGAGCGGGGCTTTACTGGAAATTCTTCCGCACCTCCGCCGCCGTGCCGCAGGCGGGTGCTCCCGCGAAGAACGCCGGTGTCCCGGTGAAGGTCGGCACCGTGCGTACCGGCGAGATCAGCGAGGAGATCAGCGCGGTCGGATCGTTGATCGCGAACGAGTCGGTGATGATCCGTCCCGAGCGCGACGGCCGCATCACCATCATCCATTTCTCGGAAGGACAGCTCGTGCGCAAGGGTGAGCCCCTCGTCTCACTCGACACCGCCGAGATCCGCGCGCAGCACACCGCTGCGGCATCGGAGCTCAGCCTGAATCGCAGCCGCTTCCGGCGCGCCGGCGAGCTGTTCGAGAAAAAATTCATCAGCGCGCAGGCGCTCGATGACGCGCGCGAGGCATTGAACCAGTCCGAGGCACGGCAGGCGGAAATCAGGGCGCGGCTGGACAAGTCGACGATCGTGGCGCCGTTTGAGGGCGTGGCGGGATTGCGGCAGGTCAGCCCGGGCGCGTACGTCAAGGCCGGCCAGGACATCGCGCGGCTGGAGGGCATCGGCACGCTCAAGCTCGATTTCCGGGTTCCGGAGGTCTACCTGGGCCGGCTCAAGCCGAAGCAGGAGGCGGTCGTGCGCGTCGACGCTTTCCCGGATGAAATGTTCCGCGGCGAGATCTACGCGATCGAGCCGGCCGTGGACGAGCAGACGCGGACCCTGCTGCTGCGCGCGCGCATTCCCAATCCCGGTGCGCGATTGAAGCCGGGCATGTTCTCGCGGGTGGTGCTGGTGACCGACACGCGCGAGAACGCGATCATCATCCCGGAGCAGGCGCTGGTGCCGCAGGGCAAGGATCGCATCGTCTATCGCCTGGTGGACGGGAAGGCCGTCATGGCGAAGGTCGAGCTGGGATTGCGGCGGACCGGCGAGGTCGAGGTGAGGCAGGGGCTGTCCGCCGGCGAGACCATCATCGTGGACGGGCAGCTGCGCCTGCGCGACGGGGTGCCGGTCACGGTCATTAACGACAAGCCGGCTCCGGAGACCGCGAAGGGGCCGGCGCCGGCGCAAAAGACAAAACCCAACTGAACCGCGGAAGACCTTTCAACCGCAGAGGCCCGGAGGGAACCTTTGATATTCAGGACAGGGATCGAACCCGCCCGGCGCGCCAGGAGGATCAACTTCAGTTGGGAAGCAAGAAACTTTTGTTTTTCCCTGCCACTGTGCGGGTTCGCTTGGCGGTTCGAATGGATTCTTTCATAAGAAGTCTTGAGGTTTTTATCCCCAACTCTCGGCGGTTGATTCATGTTCCTGCCTGAGCTCTCGATCAAGCGGCCGGTTCTTGCCACGGTGATGAGCCTCCTCATCATCCTGATGGGCGTGATCTCTTTCCTGCGCCTCACCGTGCGCGAGTACCCGAAAATCGACACGCCGGTCGTGTCGGTGCGCACCGTGTACAAGGGGGCCAGCCCGCAGGTCATCGAGTCGCAGGTCACGCAGCCCCTGGAGGACAGCATCTCCGGCATCGAGGGGGTGAAGAGCATCAAGTCCGTGAGCCGCGAGGAGGTGTCTCAGATCACCGTGGAGTTCGTGCTCGAGCGCGAGGTTGATGCCGCCGCGAACGACGTGCGCGACCGGGTGTCGCGCGCTCGCGGGCGCCTGCCCGACGAGGTCGAGGAGCCGATCATCGCCAAGATCGAGGCCGACGCGCAGGCGATCATGTGGCTGCGCCTGTTCTCCGACCGGCACCCTGCGCTGGAGCTATCCGATTACGCCGACCGTTACATCGTGGACCGGCTGAAGACGCTCCCCGGCGTGGCGAGCGTCGTCATTGGCGGCGAGCGCCGCTACGCCATGCGCATCTGGCTCGATCGCGAGCGGCTCGCTGCATACGGCCTGACGCCCCAGGACGTGGAAGAAGCCCTGCGCCGGCAGAACATCGAAGTCCCCTCGGGACGGATCGAGAGCACGCAGCGCGAGTTTACCGTGCTGTCCGAGTCCGACCTGCGTACGCCGCAGCAATTCGACGCCCTGATCGTCCGCGAGATCAACGGCTACCCCGTGCGCCTGAAGGACGTCGGCCGCGCGGAACTGGGCCCGCAGGACGAGCGCAACCGGCTGCGGGTGAACGGCCAGGCGGCGATCGGCATGGGCGTGATCAAGCAGTCGACTGCGAATACGCTCTCGGTGGTCCGCTCGGTGAAGGCCGAGATGCCCCGGCTCAGAGCGACGCTGCCGCCCGGGATGAATCTCGACGTCGCCTTCGACACCTCGGTATTCATCGAGCGGTCGATCGAGGCCGTCTACGAGGTCATGGCCGAGGCCCTGCTGCTGGTCGTGCTCGTCATTTTCTTCTTCCTGCGTTCGGCGCGCGCGACCCTGATTCCCTTTGTGACCATCCCGGTGTCGCTGATCGGGGCTTTTTTCCTGATCTGGCTCATGGGCTTCACCATCAACGTGCTGACCCTCCTCGGCATCGTCCTGGCGGTCGGCCTGGTGGTAGACGATGCCATCGTGGTCCTGGAGAACATCCATCGCCACATCGAGGACGGCATGCCGCCGAGGCAGGCAGCCCTCACGGGCAGCCGCGAGATTGCGTTCGCGGTCGTCGCGATGACGGTCACGCTGGCGTCGGTATTCGCCCCGCTCGCTTTTTCCACGGGCAATACCGGACGGCTGTTCATGGAATTTGCGCTGACCGTCGCGGCTGCCGTCGTGGTCTCGGGCTTCGTGGCCCTGACGCTGACGCCCATGATGTGCTCGAAGCTGCTGCGCCGCCATTCCGGGCATGGGCGCTTGTACAACGCGCTCGAGCGCTTCTTCACGGGGCTATCCGCCGCGTACCGCCGAAGCCTCGGCGCGTGCCTGCGCCATCGTCTGATCGTGGTCGGAGTGTTTGCGGCGGTGGCCGTGGTGGGCGGCGTGGTGTTCGCGACGCTCAAATCGGAGCTTTCGCCGCTGGAGGATCGCGGATTTTTCCTGGGCTTCATGGTCGCGCCGGAAGGGGCGACCATGGATTACACCGACTCGTATGCCCGCGCCTGGGAAGACATCTACAAGGAAGTGCCGGAGATCGATACCTACTTCGTGTCGGTGGCGCCGGGGCTCGAGCGGCCCAATCCCGTCAATTTCGCGATCTCCTTCATCCGGCTGAAGGACTGGAGCGAGCGCGAGCGCAGCACCCGGGAGGTCACGGCGTCGCTGCAGCCGAAAATGACGGCGTCCCTGCCGGGCGTCATTTCCTCGCTCGTCAATCCGCCTTCGCTCGGCCAGAGCTTTCGCAATCCACCGGTGCAGTTCGTGGTCCAGGGCAATTCCTACGAGCAGCTCGATCGTGCCGTCAACGACCTGATCGTCAAGGCGCGCGCGTATCCCGGCTTCGCCTACGTCGACAGCGACCTGAAGCTCAACAAGCCGCAGCTCCGCGTCGACATCAACCGCGAGAAGGCCGCGGCGGTGGGCGTGCAGGTCGAGCAGATCGGCCGCACGCTCGAGACCCTGCTCGGAGGGCGCCAGGTCACCCGCTTCAAGCGCGAGGGCAAGCAGTACGACGTCCTGGTCCAGCTCGAAGACAAGGACCGCCGGCAGCCGACCGACCTCACCTCGATCTATGTCCGCGGCGCCAACGGGCAGCTTGCGCAGCTCGCAAACCTGGTTACCGTCACCGAGACGGTCGCTCCGAAGGAGCTCAATCACTTTAATCGCCTGCGCGCGGCGATCATTTCCGCGAGCCTCGCGCCGGGATACACCCTGTCCGAGGCGCTGGCGTTCATGGACCAGGCGGCGCGCGAAGTGCTGACGGCGGAGTACCAGACCGCCCTGGACGGCCAGTCACGCGAATTTCGCGAGTCCGGGCAGCAGCTCTACTTCGTTTTTTTCCTGGCGCTCGCCTTCATCTACCTGGTTCTGTCGGCCCAGTTCGAAAGCTTCCGCGGCCCGCTGGTCATCATGCTGACCGTGCCGCTCGCGATCACCGGCGCCTTGCTGACGATGAAGCTCGCCGGGATCACGCTGAACGTCTACAGCCAGATCGGGCTCATCATGCTGATCGGCATCATTACCAAGAACGGCATCCTGATCGTGGAGTTCACCAACCAGCTGCGCGACCGGGGCATGGAAAAGGCCGAGGCGCTGCTGACGGCGTCCTCCCTGCGATTGCGCCCGATCCTGATGACGAGCGCGGCGACGGTCCTCGGAGCGTTGCCGCTGGCGATCGCCACGGGTGCCGGCTCGGAATCCCGGTCGGCCATTGGCTGGGTCATCGTGGGCGGCATCACGCTCGGCACGATATTCACCCTGTTCGTCATTCCGGTCGCCTATACCTATATCGTCGGCGAGCGCGCGGTAGCGGACATCGAGATCGGCGGCGGCACGGTGGCTCACGCGCCGGCCGGCAAGCTGTGAGGCGCCGCGGACGGGTGCCCGTCTGATCGATCCTCATAGACACTGCTCGATCCATCAGTCTATTATCATGAATATATAGGGCTTTATTGTTCGAGAAATCTGATCGTCCTGATCAGATTATTCCGTTTTCATTCGTTTCCCGCCGTCCCTATCATCTTCTGAACGACCGGTGTCCAAGACGCCGGATGAGACAGGAGAAGACAGATGCTGACGGTCAGAAAAGCGGAAGCGCGGGGCCATGCCAATCACGGCTGGCTCGACACCTATCACACGTTTTCATTCGCCGACTACTACGATGCCCGCGAGATGGGCTACGGGCCGCTGCGGGTGATCAACGACGACGTCGTCGCGCCGGGGCAGGGCTTCGGCACCCACGGTCACCGCGACATGGAGATCATTACCTATGTCCTGGAAGGCGCGCTCGAGCACAAGGACAGCATGGGCAACGGCTCCATCATCCGGCCCGGCGACGTGCAGCGCATGAGCGCCGGCACCGGCGTGCGGCACAGCGAGTTCAACCCCTCGCGGGAAGAGCGCGTGCACCTGCTGCAGATCTGGATCGAGCCGAAATTCACCGGGATCCGCCCAAGCTACGAGGAAGCGCAGTTCGGCGCCGCGGAAAAGAAGGGGCAGCTGCGCCTCATCGCATCGCCTGACGGCCGCGACGGCTCGGTGACTATCCACCAGGATGCCCGGGTCTACGCCTCGTTGCTTGACCGGGACGACGCGGTGACGCATGCCGTTGCACCGGGGCGTCGCGCTTACGTTCACGTCGCGCGAGGCACGGTGAAGGTGAACGGCACGCCGCTCAAGGGCGGCGACGGGGTCAAGGCCGAGAACATTTCAACGATCGAGCTGGCGGGCGGCAACGATGCGGAAGTTCTGCTTTTCGATCTGCCTTGATGTCCGCGGGGTGAGCGATTCGTCCGCCGCTTCAAACTTGAACTTAAGGAGAGCAAAATGAGCCAGTATTCAATTTCCGTCATCGTCGGCAGCCTTCGCGCCGATTCCTTCAATCGCAGGCTCGCCGAGGCGCTGGCCAAGCTCGCGCCCGCCGAGTTTTCTTTCAGGCGGGTCCGGATTGACGATCTGCCTCACTACAACCAGGACGACGACGGCAATCCGTCCGAGCCGGTCAGGCGCCTCAAGCGGGAGATCGCCGGCGCGAGCGGGCTGCTGTTCGTGACGCCGGAGTACAACCGCTCGATTCCCGGGGTGCTGAAGAACGCGATCGACCATGCTTCGCGTCCGTACGGCCAGAGCGCGTGGAGCGGCAAGCCCGCCGGCGTGCTCGGCGTCTCGGTCGGCGCGATCGGTACCGCGCTGGCGCAGCAGCACCTGCGCAATATCCTGGCTTATCTCGACGTCCCCACGCTGGGGCAGCCGGAGGCCTTCATTCACGCCCGGGAAGGCTTCTTCGACGCGGCCGGCAACGTCGGGCCGGAGAGCCGTCCGTTTCTGCAGGGCTGGATGGACCGCTACGTGGCGTGGGTGAAGCAGCACGGGCAGCCGGTCGTTCCGGTGGCTCGTGTAGCATAGGTCGACGCGGAATTCACTCATCACGGGACATCATGAGACAGCCGGCCATTTTCGTCTCCCACGGCTCGCCGCTGATGCCGCTGCAGCGCATCCCGGCCAATGACTTCATGCGTCAGCTCGGCCCGTCGCTGGGCAAGCCGGATGCGATCCTGGTCGTGTCCGCGCACTGGGAAACCGACCGGCCCGCAGTGAGCAAGGTGGAGCAGCCGGAAACCATCCACGATTTCTACGGCTTCCCGCCGGAGCTCTACCGGCTGCGGTATCCCGCTCCCGGCGCGCCGACGCTTGCGGAGCGGGCGGCGGACCTGCTCGAGGCGAAGGGGTTCCCGACCGATCTGGACCCCGGGCGCGGGCTGGATCACGGCGCCTGGACGCCGCTCATTCTGATGTACCCACAGGCGGACATCCCGGTCACCCAGCTCTCGATACAGCCCCATCTGGGGCCGGAGCACCATCTCCGCGTGGGCGAGGCGCTGCGCCCGCTGCGCGACGAAAACGTGCTGATTCTCGCCACCGGCGGCGCGACGCATAACCTGCGAGAGCTGGGCCGGCAGAGGGGCAATCCCGAGCCGCAGCCGTGGGCCGTGGAATTCAACGAGTGGCTGGCCGACGCCTTGCTGTCTCGGCGCACTGACGACGTTATGGGCTACCGCGAGCGCGCGCCGCAGGCGGTGCGCAACCATCCCACGGACGAGCACCTCATCCCTCTGTTCGTTGCTCTCGGCGCGGGCGATCCGCGCGGCACGACGCAGCGCCTGCATTCGAGCATCGACTCCGGCGTCATCAGCATGGACGCGTATCGCTTCGAGTGACGGTCGGGCAAACGGCGAGTGGCGTCGCCGGTCGACCATTCCCGCGGAAGTCAGGGCGGACGGCTCACGGCGAATGGCCATCACGACCGACCGCGACATCGCTCTGGCGCAGTACGAGAAGGCGATTCAGGCGGGTTTCCGCGAGGTCGCGGACGCGCTCGCGCTCTCGCGCACGCTCGAGGACCGTCTCGCGGCGCAGCAGGCGCTGCTCGCGGCCGCCGCGGAAGCCTATCGACTTTCGCGGGCGCGCTACGAGGCCGGGCGCGACAGCTTCCTGGTCTACCTCGATGCCCAGCGCACGCTTTACGCGGCGGAGCAGGGGCTCATCGCGGCGCGGCTCGCCGAGCAAGCCAACCGCGTGACGCTCTACAAGGTGCTCGGCGGAGGCTGGAAATAGCAGGGGGCCAGGCGGCCGTTCATGTCCCGGCCGTCTCGCGTAAACTGGCCGCGATGCATGCTCCTCTGAGCGCCCTGGCCGAGCACCGTGTTCCGTCATACGCACGCGCGCTGGCCGACCAGGCCTTCTCGCGCGCGGCCGGGGCGCCGCTGGTCGAAGGCAACCACGTGCGCCTGCTCAAGGACGCCGCGGAAAACTATCCGGCCTGGCTCGCCGCCATCGCCGCGGCGCGCCGCCACGTCCATTTCGAGAACTACATCATTCACGAGGATGCGGTGGGCGAGACGTTCGCCGCCGCGTTTATCGGCGCGGCGCGACGCGGCGTGCGGGTGCGGGTCGTCTACGACTGGCTGGGTGGCATGAGGAAGGCCTCGTCCGCCTTTTGGAGCCGCCTGCGCGAAGGCGGCGTCGACGTGCGTTGCTACAATCCGCCGCGGCTGGATGCGCCGCTGGCCTGGCTTTCGCGGGACCACCGCAAGATGCTCGCGGTGGACGGGGAAGTCGGCTACGTCACGGGGTTGTGCGTTGGGGAGGCATGGACCGGCGTGCCGGAAAAGGGCATCGAGCCTTGGCGCGATACGGGGGTGGAGATTCGGGGGCCGGCCGTCCCGGACATCGAGCGCGCATTCGCGCAGGTGTGGGCAATGATCGGCGAGCCGATTTCGGAAGGCACCGCTGCCATGCCGGCAGCCGCGGGATCAATGAGCGTGCGCATCGTTGCGAGCGAGCGCGCAACCGCGGGCATGTTCCGGGTGGACCAGCTCGTCGCCGCGCTGGCCCGGCGGCGGGTGTGGCTTACCGACGCCTACTACGCCGGAACGAGCGCTTACGTGCAGGCGCTGCGGTCGGCGGCCGGGCAGGGTGTGGATGTGCGCCTGCTCCTGCCTAATGCCACCGACATTACGCTGCTCAGGCCGCTCTCGCGCGCCGGATACCGGCCGCTGCTCGAGGCCGGGGTACGTATCTTCGAGTGGAACGGCACGATGCTGCACTCGAAGACTGCCGTCGCTGACGGGCGCTGGGCGCGCGTGGGCTCGACCAACCTCAACGTGGCGAGCTGGTTCGGCAATTGCGAGCTCGATGTGATCATCGAGGACGAATCGTTCGCGCGCGAGATGGAGGAGATGTACCTGCAGGACCTGGCCAACGCGACCGAGGTCGTCCTCGACGCGCGGCGCAAGGTGCGCGCGCCGAACGAGCCGCGCCATTCCCCGGGGCCCGTTACCAGCGGCGGCGGCAGCGTGGGGAGAGCGGCGGCCGGGGCGGTTCGAATCGGTAACGCCATTGGCGCGGCTTTCACAAATCAGCGGGCGCTCGGAGCGGCGGAGGGAAGACTCATGACCATGACCGGCGCCGGACTGCTGACGCTGGCCGCTATCTTTGTTTTTTTTCCGCGAGCGCTGGTTTATCCCGTGGTGGTGGCCTTCGCCTGGATCGCAGTTACGCTCCTGTACCGCGGCTACCGGCTGCGCCGCCGTGACCGGCAACGGGAGCGCACCGGTTGCAC
>Ga0247825_10003431_pt1 | contig 10439 bp, 8 predicted proteins | sample 13C_Vanillin_Day_FD_194413 | JGI IMG/M metagenome (GOLD analysis project Ga0247825, IMG submission 194413) | Soil microbial communities from agricultural site in Penn Yan, New York, United States - 13C_Vanillin_Day48 | ecosystem: Environmental > Terrestrial > Soil > Agricultural land | place... | reverse complement strand
AAATGCCGTGCGCGAGCACGAGCGGGTTGGTGCCCGAAGGCGTTTGCGCCCCGAAGATCTCGATCATGCCCACGACGGTGCCGAACAGGCCGAGCAGGGGAGAAATCGCGGCGATGGTTCCGAGGCTAGTGAGGAAACGCTCGAGCTCGATCGCGACCGTCCGTCCCGATTCTTCGATGGCTTCCTTGATGATCGGCGTCGGACTGCGGGCGTTCCGGAGGCCCGCGGCGAAAATCTGCCCGAGCGGCGATCCGCTGGAGAGCCGGGCGAGCGACTGCGGGGTGACGCCGTTCTGGCGATAGTCCTGTACCACCCGCGCCAGCAGATTGCGCGGCATGACCACCGACTCACGGAGCGACCACAAACGCTCCCCGATGATAGCGACGGCGATGACGGAAGCGACGATGAGAAACCAGATAGGCCATCCGGCAGCCTGGATGATGGCGAACAATCGCGTGACTCCTGAAAAATTCGGGGTCACTTTATCCGGCATGAGCCTTTTCAGCAACTTGAACGCGGCGAAAAATTTTCTATCGTTTGCATTCGGACCGTCCTCGCGCGCGGCCAGGTTCCGCGCTCGAGAGGGTGTGGATAACCCTGTGCACAGGCTGGGGTTGAATGCGCGTAAGTCGGGCGCCTGTCTGGGATTTTTCTGTGTCCCGCCGGGCTCGGCCGCATAATAGCCGCGTGAATTCAAGGGGTTGCCCGGAAACCCGGGCGCAGCCTCACTGTGCCGGCAGGGTCCTCATTCCGGTCGGTGCAGTTGTGGACGGTAAAATGCGCCATGTTCGAGCCATCGCCGTCGCCGCAGCTCCCCGCCGTCATTTCCGTCTCCGAGCTGAACCGCCTCGCCCGTGATCTGATCGAGCGCAGCCTGCCGCTCGCCTGGGTGGCAGGAGAAATTTCCAACTGCAAGCGCTACGGCTCCGGCCACTGCTACTTCACGCTGAAGGACGCGCAGGCGCAGGTGGACTGCGTGATGTTCCGCAACCGCGCCCAGCTCTTGGGCTGGCAGCCCCAGGACGGCATGAAGGTGGAGGTGCGGGCGCTGCCGACGCTGTACGAGGCGCGCGGCCGCTTCCAGCTCAACGTCGAAGTCATGCGGAAGGCCGGCCTGGGCGCGCTCTATGAAGCGTTCGAGCGGCTGAAGGCCAAGCTGGACAAGGAGGGCTGCTTCGACCCGGCGCGCAAGCGCCCGCTGCCGCGATTTCCTCGCGCGATCGGCGTGATCACCTCGCCCCAGGCGGCGGCGCTGCGCGACGTGCTGACGGTCCTGCGCAAGCGCATGCCGCAACTGCCGGTCATCGTCTATCCCACGCCGGTGCAGGGTCCCGGCTCGGGGGAGCGCATCGCCGCCGCGCTTGCGCAGGCCGGCGCGCGCCTGGAATGCGACGTCCTGATTCTGTGCCGCGGCGGGGGCAGCATCGAGGACCTGTGGGCGTTCAACGAGGAAATCGTGGCGCGCGCGGTGCTGGCGAGCCCGCTCCCGGTGATCAGCGGTATCGGTCACGAGACCGATTTCACCATCGCCGATTTCGTCGCGGATGCGCGCGCGCCGACGCCGACCGGGGCGGCGGCGCTGGCGTGTCCCAGCTGCGCCGATCTGACCGGGTTGCTGTCGCAGCATATTCGCCGGCTGCAGCGGGCCACCCGCCGGGGGCTGGAGAACCGCATGCAGCGCGTGGACTTTCTTTCGCGCCGTCTTGTTCATCCCGGAGAGCGGATCCGCAACCAGGTCCGGGCCGCCGCTTACCTGGCAACCCGCCTGCGCGGGGCATGGGCGCGCACCACGGAGGATTTGCGCTGGCGCGTGCGCGAGCAGGGGCTGAGGCTGGTCGCATGCGGTCCCGATGTCGCGGCGCTCGACCGCGAGGCCGCACAGCTCGCGCGGCGGTTGCGCGATTGCGGGCGGCGCAGGCTCGAAGCCGCCGACGCGCTGCTCGCGCGTCTGGGCGCGCACCTCAAGCATCTGAATCCCCAATCCGTGCTCGAGCGCGGCTACAGCATCACCGAATCCGCTACCGGCCAGATCGTGCGCGATGGAGCGCGGCTGGCGGTCGGCGAGGACGTTACAATCACCTTTGCCAAGGGACGGGCCGGCGCGCGGGTGACGCGAAAGGCCTGATCGCGACGGATCTGGAAAAGAGGGGACATGGACGAGCTGGACTTCACGGGCACGACGGCCCGGCCTGCGAGGAACGCGATCTACGACCCGGGGGTCGCGCGAATCTGCTTCGAGAAACTCGGGAAGGTGGAGGTGGCATCGCAGGGCGGCCAGTTCTTCGCGGAAAACCAGGCGAGCGACCGGATGTACCTGCTCGTGGAAGGCGAAGTGGGGCTGATCCGCGGCAGGAAAGTGCTCGACACCGTCAAGGCCGGCGAGATATTCGGCGAGATGGCGGTCATCAGCCAGTTGCCCCGCAGCGCCACCGCGGCCGCCAAGACCGCGTGCCAGGCGCTATCGCTCGATACGCGTCAGTTCCAGAGCGCGATTCAGCAGACGCCGGAATTCGCGCTGATGCTCATGAACATCATCATCAACCGGCTGCGTCTGACGGCTGCGCTCGTGAGCCGGAACCTGTCCGAGAGCGCTAAGCTGCAGGAGCGCAGGGTATTCGACGATGCGCTTCTTCGGGAGCTGGCCGAGCGCCTTCCCCATCCTCCCTCCCACACGCCATTGAACAAGGTCATCATGAAGGAAGGCGAGGGCGGCGTCTTCATGTACGTCGTCATGTCGGGGCGCGTCGCCATCTCGATCAAGTCCAAGGTGGTCGAGATCATCGGCCCGGGCGGCGTGTTCGGTGAGATGGCGCTGGTGGACCAGTCGCCGCGCGCAGCGAGCGCCACCGCCGAGGTCGACTCCGAGCTGCTCTCCATTAATCGCAACGACTTCCTCACGCTGGCGAAGAGCAATCCCGCCTTCGCCGTGTCGCTGCTCAAGGCGCTGGCGGACCGCTTGCGCTACATGACTTCGCATCACAAGTAGAAGCGCGCGCGGATCGAGCGCCGGCGCGGCACCTTGCCCTCCAGCGGAGGCGACGCTAGTCGCTGACGAGCTGCGCTTCCAGCTCGCGCCTGATGTATTCCAGGACCAGGTCCGCGAGATTCCCGGCGAGACAGTCGAACTCGGTGACGTTCTGCATCGAGCGCAGCCAGGTGAGCTGACGCTTCGCGAGCTGGCGCGTGGCGGCGATGCCCTGCTCGCGCAAGCCGGCGAGGTCGATGCGGCCTTCGAGGTGGTCCCAGGCCTGGCGGTAGCCGACGCAGCGCATCGAAGGCATTCCCGGCTCCAGCCCATATTCCTCCCGCAGCCGGGCGAGCTCCTGCACCAGGCCCGATTTCATCATCGCGTCGAAGCGCTCGGCGATGCGCATGTGGAGCACCTCGCGGTTGCCGGGCACGAGCGAGATGCGGATGGGCGTGTAGGGAAAGTACACATACTTGGGCTTCTTCAGCAGCTGGGACATCGGCTGGTTGGTGAGGTAATACACTTCCAGCGCCCGCTGTACCCGCTGCGAGTCATTGGGCTCGAGGCGCGCGGCCGTTTCCGGATCGATCTTGGCGAGCCGGGCGTGCAGCGCGGGCCAACCCTCCTCCTCGGCCATCGTGTCGATCATGAGGCGTATGACGGGGTCGGCTTCCGGCAGGTCATTGAGCCCTTCCGTCAGCGCCTGGAAATACATCATCGTGCCGCCCACCAGCAGCGGGATGCGGTCGCGCTCGGTGATTTCGCGCATCAACGCGAGCGCGTCGTCGCGAAACCGTGCGGCGGAGTAGCTCTCGTGCGGCTCGATCACGTCAAGCAGGTGATGCGGCGCCGCGCGCAAGAGCGCGGCATCGGGCTTGGCCGTACCAATGTCCATGCCCTTGTAGACCTGCGCCGAGTCGACGCTGATGATCTCGCACGGCAGGCTGCTCGCGAGCCGGGCGGCTATCGCGGTCTTGCCGCTCGCGGTCGGACCCATCAGCAAAATGGCCGGAGGCCACTTTGCGCGGTTTGCGGGTCGAAAGTCGCGGGTCGTGAGCGGCGCCGGCTCGGAATCAGGCCGCGCTGGAGGATGCGCCGGCTCCGCCGGCACGGGCTTGCCCTTCTTCGGGGCAGGCGCCTTCCTCTTCCGAACGCGTGCCGGCGCGGCGGACTTCTTCCGCGCGGCAGCGGGCTTCACTTTTTTTCGGCCAGCCACTATCTGCCGTCCGCCATCCGCGAGTCACGCTTCATGGGGAATCAGCGACCCCTCATGAACAGCTTGTCCAGCTCCGCCATCGTAATCTGATGCCATGTCGGCCGGCCGTGATTGCACTGCCCCGAGCGCTCGGTGGCTTCCATCTCCCGCAGCAGGCCGTTCATCTCAAGCGCCGTCAGGCGGCGATTGGCGCGAACCGCGGCATGGCATGCCATCGTGCCGAGCAGCTCGTTGCGCCGCTCGGTCAGCACGCGGCTCGCACCGGTCTCGCGAATCTCGCGCAGGACATCGGCCGCGAGCTGACGCGCATCGGCATCGGCGAGCGGCGCAGGCAATGCACGGACGATCAGCGAGCGGGGTGACGCGGCGGCAATGTCGAAGCCTATGGTGCGGAGAACCTCCGAATGCTCCTCCACCGTGGCCACGTCCAGCGCGTCGGCGGAAAGCGTCACCGGCACGAGCAGCGGCTGCATGGGGATCTCCCGCCGGTCGAGCAGGTCCTTCAGCTTCTCGTACAGGATGCGCTCGTGCGCGGCGTGCATGTCCACGATCACGAGGCCGTGTCGGTTCTGCGCCAGCACATAGACGCCCGCAAGCTGGGCGAGCGCGTAGCCCAGCGGCGCTTCGTCGCTCTCCGGGGCGGCGGGCGGCGGCGCGGGACGCGAGAACAGGGTTTCATAAAAAGCGGAGGGCGAAGCCGCGCCAAGGGGCATCGCCGTCTGCTCCATCGCGGCCGGCGCCGGGTAGCTGCCCGCCGGCGCGGCGGCCGGGGCGCGAATGGCGCCTGCCCCCGCGGTTGCGCCGGCCAGCGCCTTGTTGAGCGCGTGGAAGATGAACTGGTGGACTGCGCGCGCATCGCGAAAGCGCACCTCGGTCTTGGAGGGGTGCACGTTCACGTCGACCTGCCCGGGGTCGATCTCCAGGAAGAGAGCGTACGCGGGGTGCCGGTCGTGATGCAGCACGTCCTGGTACGCCTGGCGAATCGCGTGGGCCGCGATCTTGTCGCGCACGTAGCGCCCATTCACGAAGCAGTATTGGGCGTCCCGGGAAGAGCGCGCCTGCGCGGGCAGGCCGATGGCGCCGGTCAGTCGCAAACCGGCGCTCCCCTCGTCGATCTCCAGGGCCGCGGCGTTGAACTCCTCGCCCATCAGCGCGCCGATGCGCGCGCGCGCCGGCTGGGCCTTGAGGTGCCACTGGGCGCGCCCGTTGTGCTGCAGCGTGAACGCGCAGGCGGGGCGCGATAGGGCGATGCGCTTGAACGCTTCCTCGCAATGGGCGAACTCGGTGGCATCCGACTTCAGGAACTTGCGGCGCGCCGGCGTGTTGAAGTAGAGGTCGCGCACTTCGACGCTGGTGCCGGCGGGGAGGGCTGCGGGCGCCGCCCGGGTGACGTCCTTGCCGCTGGCGGTGACGGCCCAGGCATGCTTGTCGCCGTTACGGCGGCTGGCCAGCGTGAGCCTCGAGACCGAGGCAATGCTGGCCAGCGCCTCGCCGCGGAAACCCAGGCTCGCCACGCGCTCGAGATCCTCGAGCGAGGCGATCTTGCTGGTGGCGTGGCGGGCGAGCGCAAGGCGCATCTCGTCGCGGGCAATGCCTTTGCCGTTGTCCGTGACCTTGATGAGCTTCGCGCCGCCTGCGGCCAGCTGTACGGAGACATCCGTCGCGCCGGCGTCCAGGCTGTTCTCCAGCAGCTCCTTGACCGCCGACGCGGGGCGCTCGACGACTTCCCCCGCGGCGATCTGGCTGATGAGCAGATCAGGCAGGACGCGAATAGTGGCCATGGGCGGCATTATAGAAGGCGGAAGTCGAAAGGCAGAACCCGAGTCACATTGTCACAAGGCACAAGGCACAAGGCACAAGGCACAACGTGCAACGCGCGTCGCGCGAGTCACTGCGGTGCCTTCAGTTAGAATTGCCGCTCCTCCGCCCACGGCGAGCGCCACAGTATGGACATTCCCAATCACGCCCGGCGCCGGCTCGCGGCCGGCGAGCTCGCCCTCGGGATGGGCGTGCGCCAGGCCCGCACCGTCGATATCGCGACGATCGCGAAGACCAGCGGCTTTGACTGGCTGTTCATCGACATGGAGCACAGCTCGATGGACGTGGACCTGGCCTCGCAGCTCGCGATGGCGTCGCTGGCGGTCGGCATCACGCCCATCGTGCGCGTGCCGGGCCACGAGCACTATCACGCGTCGCGCCTGCTCGATAACGGCGCCCAGGGCATCGTCGCGCCGCACGTCGACACGCCGGAAGAGGCGGCGCGCATCGTGAGCGCTTGCCGCTATCCCCCGCTCGGTCATCGCTCGCTGGCGGGCGCGCAGCCGCAGCTCGGCTTCAGGGCCGCCTCGATGGCCGAGGCCCTGCCGCTCATCAATGCCGAAACGCTGGTCGTCGTCATGCTGGAGACGCCTAAGGCGATCGCCAACGCGGATGCTATCGCCCGGGTGCCGGGCGTTGATGTGTTGCTGATCGGCACCAACGACCTTTGCGCGGAGATGGGCATGCCCGGCCGGTTCACCGACCCGAAGGTGGAAGACGCCTATCGGACGGTCGTCGCGGCCTGCGCCAAGCAGGGCAAGCATCCGGGCATGGGCGGCGTTTACGAGCCGAAGCTCATGGAGAAATATATCGGCATGGGCATGCGCTTCATCCTGAGCGGCTCGGATCTCTCGTTCCTGATGGCCGGCGCCCGCGCCCGCGCCGACGTCCTGCGAGCAATCAAGATAGCGGGGTGAGCAGTGCCAGGGTGACTCACGTATCACGGATCACGAAGCACGCTCCCTAAAGCATGAGCCACGACACCCCCGTTTCGGCACCCCGCCTGCCCACGCCCTTCGGTGCGTGCGACACGCACATGCACATCTACGAGCCGGGCTTCGAGCTGCGCCCGGAGGCGAGCCATCCGAGCCAGCCGGGCACGCTCATGCACTATCAGGAGATCCGGAAGCAGCTGGGGCTCACCCGCACCGTCATCGTGGCGCCCTCGGGATATGGCACGGACAACCGGTGCACCCTCCAGGCCATGGCGAAGCTGGGAGATGACGCGCGCGGCGTGGCGATCATCGACCCCGATGCGTCCGACGTCGAGTTCGAGCGGCTGACGCGGCTCGGCATGCGCGGCATCCGTTACCACATGCGCGGCGGGGTGTTGACGTGGCCCACGATGCCGCGCATGGCGGCGCGCGCCGCGGAGTTCGGCTGGCACCTCCAGCTCCAGTGCGAGTCGCGGGAGCTGACCGAGCACGAAGCCGTGCTCACCCGGCTTCCGTGCGACCTGGTGATCGATCACATGGGCCGGTTCGACGCCGAGACGCCCGAGTCCGACAGGGACTGGCAGCTGATGTTGAGGCTTCTGGCGCAAGGGCGCACCTGGGTCAAGCTGTCCGGTCCGTATTACGGCTCGCGCAGCGGCGCGCCCAAGTATGAGGACAAGGCGCGGATAGCGCGCGCGCTCATCAAGGCCGCGCCTGACCGCATGGTTTGGGCGACCAACTGGCCGCACCCGTCGATCAGGCAAAACTTTCCCGATGAGGGCGCGCTGCTCGACCTGGTTGGGGACTGGACGCAGGACGAAACGCTCCGGCACCGGATCCTGGTGGACAATCCGGCAAAGTTGTACGGCTTCGACTAGGGAACTCCCGCGAAACCTTTATAATGCCGTGCATGCCTGATTGGCGGTCACGCGCGGCTGTCCCGCAGGCCGCGACCTCGCAAAGGAATAAGCTCCAATGAAGTTCGGCGTTCCGGCAGAAACGCATGCCGGAGAAACACGAGTGGCGGCCACGCCCGAGACGGTGAAGAAGCTCACATCGGGCGGGCATCACTCGGTGCTGGTGCAGTCCGGCGCCGGGGCTGGCGCGAACATCCCGGATGATCATTACTCGGCGGCGGGCGCGCAGATCCTGCCTTCGGCGGCGGAAATCTATGGCGGGGCCGACATCGTGCTCAAGGTTCGCGCGCCGGTGAATGGCGAGCTCGCCCAGCTGCGCCCGGGACAGGTGGTCGTCGGCCTGCTCAACCCTCACAACAAGGACGCCGCGCAGGCGCTGGCCGCGAGAGGCGTGACGGCGCTCGCGATGGAGCTGCTGCCCCGCATCTCGCGGGCGCAGAGCATGGACGTGCTGTCCTCCCAGGCCAATATCGGCGGCTACAAGGCCGTGATGCTGGCGGCCAACGAGTACCAGCGACTGATGCCGATGCTGATGACGGCAGCCGGCACCGTGAAAGCCGCGCGCGTAATCGTGATGGGCGTAGGCGTTGCCGGGCTGCAGGCGATCGCGACGGCCAAGCGCCTGGGCGCCGTAGTGGAAGCGACGGACGTGCGGCCGGAAACGAAAGAGCAGGTGGAGTCGCTGGGCGCAAAGTTCATCGACGTGCCGCTGACCGATGCGGAGAAGGAGGTCGCCAAGGGACAGGGCGGCTATGCCCGCGAGATGGGAGACGACTACCGCAGGCGGCAGGCGGCGCTGGTGGCCGAGCGCATCAAGCAGGCCGACATCGTCATCACCACCGCGCTCATTCCAGGCCGCCCGGCGCCCGTGCTCGTCACCGAGGACATGGTGAAGAGCATGAAGCCGGGATCCGTGATCGTCGACATGGCGGTCGAGCAGGGCGGCAACTGCCCGCTCTCGGAAAAGGACCGTGTCGTGGTCAAGCACGGCGTGCACCTGGTCGGCTACACCAATCTGCCGGCGATGGCCGCGGCCGACGCGAGCGCGCTGTACGCCCGCAATCTGCTTAATTTTCTCGCCCTGATGGTCGACGCGAAGACCGGGCAGTTCAGCCTGAACCGCGAGGATGAGATCGTCGCGGGATCGCTGCTCGCCATCGGCGGCGAACTGGTCAGGAAGTGACTGTGACGAGCGGCTTTCACCATGATTCACGATTTCTGGATTGATCAATGACCGAAGCCGTCGATCCCACCATCCTCAATCTCGTGATATTCGTGCTGGCGATATTCGTCGGCTACCACGTCATCTGGAACGTGACGCCCGCGCTGCACACGCCGCTGATGAGCGTGACGAACGCGATCTCGAGCGTGATCATCGTCGGCGCGCTGCTCGCCGCCGGTCCCGAGACCACCGATTTCGGCTCCATCCTCGGATTTTTCGCGGTGATGCTCGCGGCCGTGAACGTCTTCGGCGGGTTCACCGTGACCCAACGCATGCTGGAAATGTTCAAGAAGAAAGAGCCAAAAGGCGCCAGGAAGTGAAGCGATCCAGCCCCCAGCCACCCGCCGCCGGTCGCCGCGCGGAGCAGCCGGAATGAGCGCCAACCAGCTGACACTGTGGTACCTGGTCGCGTCGGTGTGCTTCATCCTGGCGCTGAAAGGGCTGTCCTCGCCGGCGACGGCGCGGCGCGGCAATGCATTCGGCATCGCCGGCATGTTCATCGCCGTCGTCTTCACGCTGGCGGTAGTCGAGAACCACGGCTTGATCATCGCCGGCATCCTGATCGGCGCCACCGGCGGCGTGCTTGCGGCGCGGCGGGTGGAGATGACGCAAATGCCCGAGCTGGTCGCGGCGATGCACTCGCTCGTGGGGATGGCCGCGGTACTGATTGCGATTGCTGCGGTCAACAATCCGGCTGCGTTCGGCGTGCCCGACCCGCTGCCGAAAGGCAACAAGCTCGAGCTTTTCATCGGCACTTTCGTGGGCGCGATCACGTTCTCGGGATCGATCATTGCCTTCGGCAAGCTCGCGGGGCTGGGCAAGCAGTTCCGGCTGTTCTCCAGCGCGCCCGTGGTGTTCAAGGGCCAGCACCTGCTCAACCTGTTGCTGGGACTGGTGATGATCGGATGCGGCACGGTCTTTTTCCTGGCGGAGGACAAGGCGTGGGGCGCGTTTGCCGCGATGACCGCCATTGCCTTCGCGCTCGGCGTGCTCATCATCATTCCCATCGGCGGGGCCGACATGCCGGTGGTGATCTCGATGCTCAACAGCTACTCGGGATGGGCCGCGGCGGGCATCGGGTTCTCGCTCAACAACTCGATGCTGATCATCGCCGGCTCGCTGGTCGGTTCCTCCGGCGCGATCCTGTCTTACATCATGTGCAAGGCGATGAACCGCTCGTTCATCAGCGTGATCCTCGGCGGCTTCGGAGCCGCGGAAGGCGCGGCCGCCGCGGGGGCGGAGCAGAAGACGGTGCGCTCGGGATCGGCCGAGGATGCGGCTTTCCTCATGTCCAACGCGGAGAACGTGATCATCGTCCCGGGCTATGGTCTCGCGGTCGCCCGCGCGCAGCACGCGGTGAAGG
>Ga0247825_10003429_pt1 | contig 10442 bp, 8 predicted proteins | sample 13C_Vanillin_Day_FD_194413 | JGI IMG/M metagenome (GOLD analysis project Ga0247825, IMG submission 194413) | Soil microbial communities from agricultural site in Penn Yan, New York, United States - 13C_Vanillin_Day48 | ecosystem: Environmental > Terrestrial > Soil > Agricultural land | place... | reverse complement strand
CCGGGAGCGAAGCTGGTTGGCCTGAAGGTCATGGACGGGCTCGGTCGCGGCTACATGAGCGACGTGATCGCGGCGATTGACTACGCGATCTCCGTCAAGGGCACATACAACATTCGCGTCATCAACCTCTCGGTTGCCGCGGGTGTGTTCGAGTCGTACTGGCTCGACCCCCTCACGCTGGCCGCGAAGCGCGCGGTCGACGCTGGCATCGTCGTGGTCGCTTCTGCCGGCAACCTCGGGCAGAACACGCAGGGACAGGCGCAGACGGGTGGCGTTACGTCGCCCGGCAACGCTCCCTGGGTTCTAACGGTCGGCGCGTCGAGCGAAGAGGCGAGCAGCCAGCGCGGGAACGACACGATTGCGAAGTTCAGCTCGAGTGGTCCGACGTGGATCGACTTCCAGGCCAAGCCGGACCTCGTGGCGCCTGGCGTTGGAATCGAGTCGGTGGCGGATTCACACAGCTTGCTCTACGCCACGCTGCCCTCGATGCTCGTGTCGGGCTCGCCTCAGCTCAACCTCACGTTCAAACCTTACATGAGCCTGAGCGGCACGAGCATGGCCGCTCCGGTGGTGTCGGGCACTGTGGCGTTAATGCTCGAGGCAAACCCGAAGCTCACGCCGAACGCAGTCAAGGCGATTCTGCAGTACACCGCGGAGCTGCGTAGCAGCACCAGCTTGCTGGTGCAGGGCGCGGGGATCCTGAACGCGCGCGGCGCAGTGCGTCTTGCGAAGTTCTTCGCGTCACCTGCGACGACCCTCGGCGACATGGGCGACACCATCCAGGGCGACTGGGTGCCGTGGGCGCGCCATCTCATCTGGGGCAACTACCGCATCACGGGCGGCATGCCGCTCCCGGGGAGCAATGCATGGAGCACGGGCGTCCGCTGGGGCTCGCTCGAGACATCAACCGGTGCACGAGTGGTATGGGGCTCGCGGCTCGACGACAACATCGTCTGGAGCACTGCAAGCGACGACAATATCGTGTGGAGTACCGGCGCCGACGACAACATCGTCTGGAGCACGGTGGGCGATGACAACATCGTCTGGAGCACTGGTGGCGACGACAACATCGTCTGGAGCACTGGTGCCGACGACAACATCGTCTGGAGCACTGGTGGTGACGACAACATCGTGTGGAGCACGGCCGGCGAAGACAACATCGTGTGGAGCACGGCCGGCGAAGACAACATCGTGTGGAGCACAGGCACCCTCCAGAACATCGTGTGGGGCAACGACTGCGCCGGACGCAACTGTAAGCAGACGGTGTGGGGCTCGCAGACGAACGGCATCGTCATGGGCACGGCGACACGCGACGACAACATCGTGTGGAGTACAACCGGCGACGACAACATCGTGTGGAGCACTGCTGGTGATGCCAACGACAACATCGTGTGGAGCACCCGTGGCGACGACAACATCGTCTGGAGTACTCGTGGTGACGACAACATCGTGTGGAGCACCAGGGGTGACGACAACATCGTCTGGAGCACGTCTGAAGCACTCGAGGAAGTGCTCTGGGACCAAGAACTTGATCCGTTGGTCGGGCATGGTAGTCATTAACAGGAAAACTCCGGGGGAACGAGCATGAGAAAACGCGTCACAATCATCTGGCTGCCTGCTGACGTCCGCTAGGAGCACGTAATGCCCCAGCCGTCGCTCTGGCTAACCAGCCTGGCACTAGTCTGGGGAGTGCTCTATTTCGGACTGCGCGCGTATCGGATCTTCAAGGCTCGATTCAGGGCCGAGCAGAGACGCGCTGAGCAGCTGGCCGAACTGCACCTGGCGACGATCGAGGCGCTCGCGCGCGCGATCGACGCAAAGGACGGAACCGCCGAGAACCATATCCGCCGCGTGCAGCTTTACGCGACGGCAGTGGCTCGAGAGCTCGGCATGTCGGCCGGTGAGACCCAAGCGGTGCGGACGGCGGCGCTGTTGCACGACATCGGCAAGCTCGCTGTCCCGGAGCACATCCTCTCGAAGCCTGGTCCTCTGACTGCCGAAGAGTTCCAGAAGGTACAGGCACATCCGCAGGTCGGTGCGGACATCATCGCGGCTGTACCCTTTTCGTACCCGGTCGCACCGCTCATTCAGAATCACCACGAGCGGTGGGATGGACGTGGATACCCGCGCGGCCTGAAGGGTGACGACATCCCGCTCGGCGCGAGGATTCTGTTTCTCGTCGACTACTTCGACGCGCTGACGTCGAATCGCCCTTACCACGAGGCGATGACGTTCGAGGCGGCCGTTGCGTTGATCGAGCAGGAAGCCGGCAAAGCGCTCGATCCGCGATGCGTCCAAGCCTTCGTTCACGTCCTGCCGCAGGTTCGCAACGAGGCGGAGAGCGCAGACAAGGAGCGCAAGAGCGGTCCGGTCGATGCCACGTCCGCACAGGCGACGCGAACCGATCGATCGAAGTCGTCGGTGTTCAATGACATCGCGATCGCGCACGGCGAGATCTACGCGCTCTATCAGATCGCGCAGACGATGGGCACCAGTCTGGGTGTGTCGGACACGATGGCGCTCATCGCCTCGAAGCTGTCGAGCCTGGTGCCGTTCTCGGCGTGCACGTTGTTCCAGTACGACGAAAGCGCGAATCTTCTGACCTGCCGGTTCGCAACGGGCACCGACTACGAGCTGATGCAACAGCTCGCGTTGAAAGGTGGTCAGGGCATCACCGGGTGGGTGGCACGCAACCGGCGTCCGCTCGTCAACGCCCGCCCGAGCGGCGACCTCGAGGCCGCGGGCTCGTCGCTGCCCACGACACTGCAGTCGGCACTCGTCTGCCCGCTGCTCCTGGGGGACCGCGTCATCGGCACGCTGGCCGTGTATCACACGACGCCGAGCTTCTACGGCGACGACCATCGCCGCCTGCTCGATCGCGTGTGCGAACAGGCCGCGGCGGTGATCCACAACTCGATCGTCTTCGAGCAGACGCATGAAGCGTCGCTGACGGATCCGTTGACGAACCTGCCGAACACGCGATTCATGGTCAACCACCTTGGACGCGAGCTCTCTCGTGCCGAGCGTGGCAACGCGGAAGTGTCGCTCCTCGTGATGGACCTGAACGACTTCAAGGACATCAACGACACGTTCGGACATCACGTCGGCGATCGCGCGCTGCGCGAAGTCGCTCAGGTGCTGCGTGGCGCCATTCGTCCGTACGACGTCTGCGTCCGCTACGCCGGCGACGAGTTCATCGTCGTGCTCGCGGGCTGCGGTTGGGACGAGGCTGAGTACAAGAGACTGGAACTGCAGGAGGCCGTCGAGAGCCTGGTGTTCGAAGCCAAACCGGGCGTACGGATGCCGCTCTCGATCAGCGCGGGTGCTGCGGTGTTCCCGCACGATGGAAATGCCTACGAAGTGCTGATGGCGAAGGCCGACCGCCGTATGTACCGAAACAAGGTGATGTACAAGCGCGACGTGCAGGCACGCGCCGCGTCTCACTCGCCAGCCGCGTCAGACAATCGCGCTGTTTCGTAATCCACTGCGGCGGGTCTGCGCCGCTACGACATTGTCCTTGTAGAGGCGGGTCTCCGGGCCGCCTACATCCCAGTCACGTGGTAGCCGGCGTCGACCATGAGCACTTCGCCGGTGATGCCTTTGCCGGCGTCACTCAAGAGGAAAGCGGCCGCCTCTGCGACTTCGGATGTCTCGACGTTACGACGCAGCGGCGCCCGATCCGGATACACGTGCAGGATGTTTGAAAACCCTTTGATGCCGGCAGCGGCCAGCGTCTTGATCGGTCCTGCCGACACTGCATTCACGCGAACACCTTTGGGGCCGACGTCCGCGGCCAGATAACGCACGGTGGCTTCGAGCGCCGCTTTGGCAACGCCCATCACGTTGTAGTTCGGAAACACGCGCTGGCTACCGAGGTACGACAGCGTTACGACCGATCCACTGCCGCGTCTTTCGAACAGCGGCATCGCAGCCCGCGTCAGCGCGATGAGCGAGTAGGCGGAGATGTCCATCGCGACGCGGAATCCATCGCGCGTCGTGTTGACGAACGGCGCCTCGAGTTCTTCGCGAGGAGCGAATGCGGCGCCATGCGCGATGAAATCGAGCCCGCCGAACTCCTGATCGACCTTCTCAAAGACGGATGCGATCTCAGCGTCCGATGACACGTCGCACGGCAGCACGAGCGGAGACTGCTCCAGCCCTTGCGACAGATCGTTGACGTGCTCTTCGAATCGACCCTGATAGGTCAGCGCCAATCGGGCTCCCCGTCGTGCGACCGCCTGCGCGATCCCCCACGAAATGGAGCGCTTGTTGGCCACACCAACGATCAGGCCATGTTTGCCAGTGAAATCAGTCATGTAAAGGGAGTCTCTGGTCCACGATCTTCGGTCTACAGTCTACGGTCGTCGACCCGCGGTCGGGTCATGTGGTTGGACTGAGGACCGAAGACCTGGGACTGGGGGCCGGACTACCGCCCGCGCTTGGGGCCGCGGCCTTGTCCTGGTCGATTGCCGCCACCACCCTGGCCGGGACGTCCGCCGCGCTGTCCGGACGATGGGCCTGGACGATTACCGCCGTGGCGCGGTTGATTGCCGCCCTGCTGCCCACCACCGTGACGCGAGCCGTATCCCGATCCCTGGCGTGAACCGCCGCCGCCGAATCGTGGCTGTCCCTGTCCTTGCCCCTGAGCGTGGCGACCCTGCCTGTTCCCGCGAGGCTTGTTGCCGTTGCGCTCGCCGTCGAACCGACCGCTGTTCTGACGGATCGTGAAGTCGGTCGGTTTCCGCTCAGGCGTCTGCCCCTCTGGTCGCGGAAGCGTGGCGCGAATCAGCGGTCGATGAACCCACTCGTCTTCTGTCCCCTCGGCCGAGGGTTCGTCGTCAACCACCTCGGCGACTTCTGGCGCCTCGGATTCTTTCGCAGCTTCCAGTGATGGAGGAGGAACGGGCGGGTCGTCGATCATCTCTTCAACAGTCTCATCATCGTCGGACATCAGGGCTGGCGGCTCGGTTGCGTCCGAGGACACGAGTGCTGCCGCGGCGACAGGCTTCTTGCGTCGCGGTGCAGGCACTTTGGCGTGCTTAAACTCATGCTCGGCGTCACACGTGGTGCAGCGTGTCTGCTTCACCTCGTCTTCGATCATCGCGACCACCGCATGATTTGTGATGCGACGCTCGCGCGGACAGTAGTCGTCTAGGACGTCACCGAGCCGAACCCGGCGCTGCTGCATGAACTCCCCCGGAAGCAACCTTCAGGGCGGGGTGGGTGAAAATCAGAGTGAAGGTTCGACTGAGTGTAACTCCAAAAACAGAATTTCCCAAAAGCAAACCCTAAGAAGGAGAGGCGACCCATTTACGGCAGTCGGCGAGCGCCGCCTTCACGGCGTCAGGGTTGGTCGACTGAGGGGTGCGACGCGCCTGGACCGACGCGAGCGCCGTCGCCGCCTTTGGCGCATCGTCCCCGAACATCTCGCTCGCCTCGCGCCACTCGGCCATGCTCAATGCGCTGAAGTCGCGCCCTTCTGCGAGCAGTCGCCTGACCATCGCGCCCACAACCTCGTGGGCCCGCCGGAACGGCATGCCACGCGAAACGAGGTAGTCCGCCACGTCAGTCGCGAGCAGCAATCCGGATGCCGCGCGACCGGACCGCTCCGAGTTGACCGCGAGCCGAGAGACCACCGCATGCGTTGCGGCCAGGGAAGCGGCGTAAGTCGCTTCGGCGTCGAATACCGCCTCTTTGTCTTCCTGCAAATCCTTGTTGTATCCGCCGGGCAGCCCCTTCATCGTCGCAAGCCAGCCGGTGAGACGTCCGATGGCTCTGCCTGTTTTGCCGCGGACGAGCTCCAGCGGATCGGGGTTCTTCTTCTGCGGCATCATGCTGCTTCCGGTTGCCGAGGCATCCGATAGCTCGAAGAACCCGTGTTCCTCGCCCGTGAAGATGATCAGGTCTTCCGCCATCCGGCTCAGATGCACCATCCCGAGCGAGATCGCATACAGAAACGACGCCACGAAATCGCGATCCGACGAGGCGTCCATGCTGTTGGAAACGACCCGTGAGAATCCGAGCGTGCGCGCGAGCAGTTTCGTGTCGACCCCGTAGCTGGTGCCAGCGACCGCGCCCGAGCCTAGCGTCAACGAATCGGCTTCGTTCGCCGCAATCACCAACCGCCCGTAGTCACGACGAACAGCCGCGGCGTGCGACAAGAAGAAGTGCGCGACGAGCACCGGCTGCGCACGACGCATGTGGGTGTACGAGGGCATGAGCGCCGCACCTGCCTGATCCGCCTGATCGGCACACGCCGCCACGACTTTCACGACCGCCCGTTGCAGCAGGCCGATGCGACGACGGAGATAGAGCCGCAGGTCGAGCGAGACCTGCTCGTTGCGCGAGCGGCCGGTATGCAGGCGACGGCCCGCATCACCGACGCGATCAACTAACTGACGCTCGACGAAGCTATGTACATCTTCGTCTGGCCCCGCGACCCACGACGGTTCCCGACGACCCTGATCGAGAATCTCGCGCAGCGCACTGACGATGGCCGTCGTATCGGCGGCGGACAATACTCCCGCGGCGGCAAGCGCCTCCGCCCAGGCGAGGCTGCCCGTGACATCGTCTTCAAAGAGCGCGCGGTCAAAGCCGAACGAGATGCCGAAGTCGAACGCGGCGGGATCGGGAGCTGTATCGAAGCGACCGGACCAGAGTGTCACGCGAGATTCACCACTTCCGTGTTGCGACCGACAACCGTGCAACCACCATTGAGAACTGACAGACGCACCACGCCGGAGCGATCACCCAGCGCTGCGCGAGCCGTATGAAGCACCATGGCCGCTGGGGCGTCGTAGACAACCGTGCGCCCGTTGTTGGTGCTCTCGAGTCGTCCAACGCCATGCCCTCCGGCAATGAGCGCGAGGCTTTCGACCAGTTCGACAGGAGGCATCGGCACGTCGTTGATTGAAACGGGAACACCACCCTCGAACTGAAGGGCGATCTGCGCGGCCTCGTTCGACGTCGATAGCGGCTTGAGGTGGGCTTCGCTCGGCCGACCATCCAGATCGCGGAAGCTGATCATCCGTCCCCAGAGGCTTTGATCGATCCGGCACTGCGGCTCGAACGTGGGTCTCGGCGGCACTCCGTGCATGCGCGCGTAATCGGACAACTCTGTCGCGTCCATCTTCCACACGCGCGCCGGCGCAAGGATCGCGACCTGAGGATCGAGAGCACGAATGGCCGCATCGAGCGATTCATCGAACGATGCATGTGCGACGATGGAGGCACCTTCGATGCGAGCAACCTCCAGCAGCTTTCGCGCGATCAGGGGGCGCGTGAACTCCGCGATACCCGGTCCCTCGCTCAACGCGCCGCGAACCAGCGACGGCAGCAGGAACTCGCGCACGAGCTCCTCGCGTGCGTCGATCGCATGCGCGCGCACGGCGCCACACGACAACGCACGAGCGCGTAACGCACCGAGATCATTGCCCTGACCCACGTCGAGCGTGACGGTGACGACGTCGGCCGGGTACTTCTCCGTCAGCCAGTGGACCGCGTTGGATGAGGCGAACCCGCCGGAATAGGCGAGCACGATCGTGTTCATGCGTGTGACATCTCCTCGAGTCGTTTGACCAGGGTCCGGGCGCGGCGCGCGTCCGCGGTGATGATCAGAATCGTGTCCTCTCCCGCCAGAGTGCCCACGACGTCAGGCAGCTCGGCGCCATCAAGTGCGGCGCACAGCGACTGGGCGTGGCCCAGGCCGGTCTTCAGGAGCACGAGTTGCTGGACACGATCGATACGCCGCAGTTGTGACGCAAGCGCGCGCTGGAACATCGCCTTCGCGGTATGTCCGTTCACCTCGACTCGACCCTGCGGCTGATAGGCACCGTCAACCCCGCCCTTCACGAGGCCGAGCTCACGAATGTCGCGCGACAGTGTCGCCTGAGTCACGTCGTAGCCCGAGGCCTTGATCATCCTCCGGAGCTGCTCCTGGCTCCTGACCGGCTCGTGCCGAACGATGTCGAGGATGGTGGTCTGGCGTCGCGCTTTCATGGCAATGTCTCTGACGTAACGTCCGAATGAACAGCATAACTCAAAACTTGACTGTTTATACATTCGAATGTATAAATATTCTTTTCCCCTGACCTGGATACGATGGCCCTAACGACTCCGCTCGAACGTGACCGCGCGAACGCGACCGACAAAGTCCTGACGCGCGTCGCCATTGCCGGCGCTACCGGCTATGCCGGACAGGAACTGGTGCGCATCCTTGCACGGCATCCGCGCGTGACGCTGACTGCTGCGATGTCTTCCGGCGCCACCAGTACGCCGCGCCCGCTGCCAGCCCTGGCCCGCATCTGGGACGGCGCGGTGCAGCCGCTCGACGTGGATCGCCTCGTGAGCGACGCCGATGTGATCTTCCTCGCGCTTCCCGAAGCAGCGTCGGCGGAACTGGCGCCAAAGCTCCTCGAGCGCGGCGTCCGAGTGATCGATCTCTCTGGCGCCTTCCGTATCCGGAGCGCGTCTGATCGTCAGCGGTGGTATCCCGCAACGACTGACCTTCCTGAAGGAACCGTGTACGGATTGACCGAGGGCCATCAGGCCGAGATCCGCAGTGCGCGCCTCGTCTCGAACCCGGGTTGCTATCCGACGGCGGCGCTTCTTGCTCTCGAACCGCTGCATCAGGCCGGACTGCTCACAGGTCCGGTCGTCGTGGACGCGAAGTCGGGTGTGTCGGGCGCAGGCAAGACACCGTCCGAGCGCACGCACTTTTCGGAGAACCACGGCAGCGTGGCGGCGTATGCCGTGTTTCAACACCGGCACACGGCGGAGATCGAGCAGGAGCTTGGGTCGAGCGTCACCTTCGTGCCGCATCTCGTACCACTCGATCGCGGGATCCTCGAAACGATCTACGGCAGCCTGAAACCGGGCACAACCGAGCAACAGGTCGCCGATGTGTTCACCGCCGCCTACGCCGATGCGCCGTTCGTGCGGCTCACGGGCGGAGCGTTGCCCGAGATCAAGCACGTCGCGCATACCAACTTCTGCGACATCGGCTGGAAGGTGGATACAGAGCGCAACCGTATCGTGCTCGTGTCCATCATCGACAACCTGTTGAAGGGCGCCGCGGGATCGGCAGTCCAGAATCTCAACGTCATGCTGGGCCTCGACGAACGAACGGGCCTGCTGTGAAGCGGACCTCTGTATCGACTCGCGTGCGCAGCGCGAAGAAGCCGGCCCTGGTACTGAAGCTCGGTGGTGAACTCCTCGAGCAGCCACAGGATCTGGACAGCATCGCCAAGGCGATCGCTCGGCTGTCGCAGCATGCGTCGCTCGTCGTCGTGCACGGCGGCGGTCGCGAGATCGACGCCGCACTCAATACGGCTGGCATCCCGAAGCAGCAGGTCGACGGACTTCGCGTCACCGACGCCCGAACGCTCGACGTCGTTGTTTCGGTTCTGGCGGGAGCCATCAACACGCGCCTGGTCGCGGCCGTGCGCCGAGCCGGCGCCAGCCCGGTCGGATTGACGGGGGCCGATGCCACGGTTGCGACGATGAAGCGGTCCGCGCCGATCGTCACGGTGGCTGGTGAGCAAGTCGACCTTGGTCTCGTCGGGGCTCCCGTGCCCAACGGCGCGCCACGTCTGCTCACCGATCTGCTCGCCGGTGGCTATGTGCCGATAGTGGCTTGTATCGGCGCTACGCGAGACGGCCAGTTGCTGAACGTCAACGCAGACACGCTTGCCTCGCATCTCGCCTCGGCGCTTCGTGCGCGGCGACTCGTCATTGCCGGTGGAACTTCCGGAGTGCTCGACGAGCAGGGACAGACGATCGAACGACTGACGACGCGCGACGCTGCGCGTCTGGTCAAAGCCGGCACGGCGAACAAGGGCATGGTGGCAAAGCTCCAGGCCTGTCGCGCCGCGCTGCAGGCAGGTGTCGGCGATGTGGTCATCGCCGACGGCAGGAAGACTCGGCTGGGCACCCTGGCCGACTCCTCAACGCCTCTTACAGGGTGCACACAGGTGGTGCGATGAATACGACCTTCGACAGCATACAGACGCGAGAATCCCAGTACGTCCTCCACACCTACCGTCGTCAGCCGGTGGCGTTCGTGAAGGGCAAGGGACCGCGTCTCTACGACGTCGATGGCCGAGAGTACCTCGACTTCGTCTCCGGGATCGGTGTTGCGTCACTCGGACACGCACATCCGGGTCTCGCCGCCGCAATCACGGACCAGGCAAACACGCTACTGCACACGTCGAACCTCTATTACCATCCGTATCAGGCGGAGGCCGCGGCGCGCCTGGCGAAGCTCTCGGGGCTGTCCCGCGCGTTCTTCTGCAACAGCGGCGCAGAGGCCAACGAGGCGTGTCTCAAGTTCGCGCGCCGCTATTGGCACACGCTGGGCGTCAAGGACCGCACGGGATTCGTCGCCATCGAGAATGCGTTCGCTGGCCGCACGATGGGTGCGCTCTCGGTGACATGGGACGAAC
>Ga0247825_10003428_pt1 | contig 10443 bp, 9 predicted proteins | sample 13C_Vanillin_Day_FD_194413 | JGI IMG/M metagenome (GOLD analysis project Ga0247825, IMG submission 194413) | Soil microbial communities from agricultural site in Penn Yan, New York, United States - 13C_Vanillin_Day48 | ecosystem: Environmental > Terrestrial > Soil > Agricultural land | place... | reverse complement strand
GCCAACAAGGAGATGGGCGGCATCGCCTTCGACGCCGACGGCGGCGTGACGATCCGCACCGGCACGCTCGACTACGGCCAGGGCCATGCCTCGCCGTTCGCCCAGGTGCTGAGCGACAGGCTCGGCGTGCCGTTCGACAAGGTGCGCATCCTGCAGGGCAACAGCGACGAACTGCTCGCGGGCGGCGGCACCGGCGGCTCGCGCTCGATGATGAATTCGGGCCAGGCGATCGTCGAAGCCGCGGCAAAGGTCGTCGAGCAAGGCAAGCAGATCGCCTCGCACGCGCTCGAAGCCTCGGCCGGCGATATCGAGTTCAAGGACGGCAAGTTCGTGGTCGCCGGCACCGACCGCGAGATCGGCGTCATGGAGCTGGCGCAGAAGGTGCGCACCGGCATGAACCTGCCGCCGGACGGCCCGCAGTCGCTCGACGTCAAGCATGTCAGCGACGGCGCGCCCTCGGCCTACCCCAACGGCTGCCATGTCTGCGAGGTCGAGCTCGATCCCGACACCGGCAACATCGAGGTCGTCAAATACACCGCGGTCAACGACTTCGGCACCATCATCAATCCGCTATTGGTCGACGGCCAGTTGCACGGCGGCGTGACGCAGGGCATCGGCCAGACGCTGATGGAGCACACGGTCTATGACGAGAACGGCCAGCTCCTGTCCGGCTCGTTCATGGATTACGCGCTGCCGAAGGCGCACCACGTGCCGGACTTCGCGGTGGTGAGCCATCCGGTGCCGGCGAAGACCAATCCGCTCGGCGTGAAGGGCTGCGGCGAAGCCGGCTGCGCCGGCTCGCTGACCTCGATCATGAATGCGGTGGTCGACGCGCTGTCGGTCTACGGCATCAAGCACATCGACATGCCGGCAAGCCCCGCGCGGGTGTGGCAGGCGATCCAGGACGCACAGGCCAAGCAGTAGAGCACCGGTCTTCTTCTCCCTCCCCGCTTGCGGGGAGAGGGTCGGGGTGAGGGGGAATCTCAAAGAATTCGGACTCGTTGAGAGTCCCCCTCACCCGGATCGCTTCGCGATCCGACCTCTCCCCGCAAGCGGGGCGAGGTAGTCCGAGCAAGCGGCGAAAGAAGCGCGCGGAATGACCGAAGCCACCGATCTCACCTTTGCCGCGCGGCGGGCGAGCGACACGCGCCTTGTCGCCGGCGTGAGCGTGGCGCACTTCGTCAGCCATTTCTACATGCTGGTGCTGCCGCCGCTGTTCGCCTTCGTCAAAGACGACTATGCGGTGAGCTACACCGAGGTGGGCCTGGCGCTGACCGTGTTCAACGTCGTGTCCGCGGTGGCGCAGACGCCGGCGGGCTTCCTGATCGACCGGATCAACGCGCGGCTCGCCCTGGTCGCAGGCCTTCTGCTCGGCGCGGCAGGCTTTGCCGCCGCAGGCCTCATCAACTCGTACTGGATGCTGATCGCGATGTTCGGTGTCATCGGGCTCGGCAACACCGTGTATCACCCGGCGGACTATGCGCTGCTGTCGCGCCACGTCGCGCCGGTGCGCATCAGCCGCGCCTATTCGGTGCACACATTCTCAGGGATGCTCGGCAGCGCGGCCGCGCCGGGCGCCGTCCTGCTGCTGCACGGGCTGTTCGGCTGGCGTGGCGCGTTTCTCGGCGCGGCGGTGCTGGGCCTCATCGCCGCCCTCATCCTGCTGTTCCAGCCCGACGGCGAGCCGCATCCGACCGCCGTCAAGCCGCGCGACGCGGGCTCCGCGCCGACCGACTGGCGGCTGCTCACGACCGCGCCGATCCTGATGAACTTCGTGTTCTTCCTGGTCTATGCGTTCGGCAGCTTCGGCTTGTCGAACTTCTCCGTGGTGGCGCTCGGCTCGCTTTACGGCACCAGCCCGGTGACGGCCAACACGGCACTCTCCGGCTACCTGCTGCTCAGCGCCGGAGGCGTGCTGATCGGCGGCTGGCTCGCCGGCCGGATCAGCCATCATCGCCTGATCGCTGCGCTGGGGCTTCTTGCAACGGTTCTCGCCGCGATCCTAATCGGCAGCGTCGACCTCGGCGCGGTCCTGCTCATTCTCGTGATGTCGCTGGTCGGCCTGTGCAGCGGCATCGTGATGCCGTCCCGCGACATGATCGTGCGCGAGGTCACCCCTGCCGGCTCGTTCGGCGCTGTTTTCGCGTTCGTCACCACCGGCTATCATGTCGCCGGCATTCTTGCGCCGCTGATGTTCGGCGCGCTGCTCGATCACGGCATGCCGCGATGGACCTTCGTGGCGGTCGCGGGCTTCACGCTTCTGGCGATCGTCGCGGTGGTCCTCGTGCCGCATCGAAAAGCCGCATAGGCGGCCGATGGCCGGGCCGCTTCGCGCGCTGCTTCTGCTGTGGCTCGCCGGCAACGCGCTGCGGCTGACGATCCTCGCCGTTCCTCCGGTCATTCCGCTCATCCACGACGACCTGCGCCTGTCGGAAACGCTGGTCGGCGTTCTCACCGGCCTGCCGATGGTGCTGTTTGCGGGCGCGGCGATTGCCGGCTCGCTGATGATCGCGCGGCTCGGCGCGCTCAACGCGTTGCTGATCGGGCTCGTGCTTTGCGCGCTGGGATCGGCGCTGCGCGGCGTCGGTCCGAACGTCGCGATGCTCTACTTCGGCACCGTCGTGACAGCCTTCGGGGTCGCCGTGATGCAGCCGTCGCTGCCGCCGCTGGTGCGCGCCTGGGTGCCGCAGCGCATCGGCTTCGCCACCGCGGTCTATATCAACGGGCTGATCATCGGCGAGATCCTGCCCGCCGGGCTGACCACCCCGCTGGTGCTGCCGCTGATCGAGCAAAGCTGGCGCGGCAGCTTTCTGTTCTGGGGGCTGATCGTCGGCGCGATCGCCGTGGCGATCGCGATTTACGCTCCACGTGCGCCGGCCGCGGCGCCAAGCCCGGCCAATCGCCTATGGATACCGGACTTTCGCAACCCGCAAATCTGGCGGATCGGCCTCCTGCTCGGCTGCGTCAACGCAACCTACTTCTCGATGAACGGCTTTCTGCCGGATTATTTCACCCACACCGGCCGGCCCGACCTCATTCACGGCGCGCTCACCGCACTCAACGCGGGCCAGCTTCCGGCATCCTTCCTGCTCCTCGCCTCCGCCGAACGCATGGTCCGGACCATGTGGTCGTATATGACGTTCGCGCTGATCTGCTTTGTTTCGGTAACGGCAATCGTGTTTCTCGGCGGCGCCTGGGCGGTCGCCGGTTGTGCGGTATGGGGCTTCGGCGGCGCGGCGGTGCTGGTGCTCGTGCTGGCACTGCCGCCGCTGATCGCCCCGCCCGGGGACGTCCATCGCGTGACCGCAGGCATCTTCACCATCAGCTATTCATGCGCGGTGATCGTGCCGATCATTGGCGGCGCGCTTTGGGACCTGACGGGCTGGACGTTTGCGCCGTTCATTCCGATCGGCATCTGCTCGATGGTCGTGATCGGCCTTGCGCCCACCGTCGCGCTGCGCGAGAAAAGCGCGGGAGCTTGAGCGAATGGGCGACACCTACGGCACGGTGAAGGTCGCGGCGGTGCAGGCGGCTTCGGTGTTCCTCGACCGCGAGGGCTCGACCGAGAAGGCGTGCCGGCTGATCCGCGAGGCGGGAAAGGCCGGCGCGCGGGTGATCGGCTTTCCCGAAGGTTTCATTCCGGCGCATCCGGTCTGGTATCACCATCACGCCGCGACCGGTACGCTCGCCAACAAGCTCGCCGTCGAGCTGTTCAAGAACTCGGTCGAGATTCCGGGACCGCAGACCGAGGCGCTCGGCCAGGCGGCCCGCGACGCCAACGCCTATGTGACGATGGGCGTGTGCGAGAAGCTCCCCAACACCACCGGGACGATGTTCAACACCCAGATCTATTTCGGCCCCGACGGCAGCATCATCCGCAAGCACCAGAAGATCATGCCGACGGTCGGCGAGCGAATCGTCCATATGGGCGGCTACGGCGACACGTTCGGCGCGTTCCAGAGCGAGTTCGGGCCGATGTCGGGACTCATTTGCGGCGAGAACTCCAATCCGCTCGCGGTGTTCGCGCTGATCGCCGAAGGCACGCGCGTCCACGTCATGAGCTGGCCCAATCATTTCCCGACCAGCGGCGATCCGTTGCGCAACCGGGTGGCGATCGACTCGCAGGCCTTCGCGCAGATGAGCAAGGCCTTCGTGATCTCGGCCTGCGGCACGGTGGACGAGCGGATGATCGAGATGCTTTCGCCCGGCCCGGAGGCCGAGAAATTCCTGCGCAATCCGGACTGCTGCGGCGGCTCGCTGATCGTCGATCCGCTGTCGCGCATCATTGCCGGGCCGATGGGCGCGGAGGAAGGCATTCTCTATGCCGAATGCAACCTCGACCTCGGCATCCAGATGAAGCTGCGTCACGATTTCGCCGGCCACTACAACCGGCCGGACATTTTCCAGGTGCATATCAATCGCGCCGCGCCACAGCTCTACCGCGTGCACAACGACCCGGCCGCGCTCGGCGCGCCCCAGGCCCAGGAACTCTCCTCCCCGCCGCGCCGTCTCACGTCGCCTCTTGATGAATGAACCTCACAAGCGCAACCCTCTCCCGGCCTCATCCTGAGGAGCAATGCGGAGCAATGCGTCTCGAAGGATGGGGCCGCGCTCATCCTTCGAGACGCGGTCCTTCGGACCGCTCCTCAGGATGAGGGCGGAGCAATCACCTGCAGGACCAAACATGGACGTCTTCGAAGCCGTCGACTCGCGCATCGCCTGCCGCGCCTTCCTCGACAGGCCGGTCGACCTCAAGATCGTCAAGGACATCATCGTCAAGGCGCAGCGCGTGGCGTCGGGCGGCAACCTGCAAAGCTGGAACGTCTACGCGCTCACCGGAACGCCGCTCGCCGAGTTCAAGGCGATCGTGCAGAAGCGCATCGCCGGCCAGGACCCGCGCCACAGCCAACCGGAATACCCGATCTATCCCGAGCCGATGTTCGGCGCCTACAAGGAGCGCCGCGAGGAGCATGGCGTGCAGCTTTATGGCTCGCTCGGCATCGATCGCGACGACGCGGCGGGCCGGCTCGGGCAATACAAGAAGAACTTCGAATTCTTCGGCGCGCCGGTGGCGCTGTTCATCACCATCGACCGGCGGCTTGGGCCCGGCCAATGGGCCGACCTCGGCGGCTATATCCATGCCATGGCGTTTCTGGCGCGCGGCTACGGCCTCGACACCTGTCCGCAGGAGGCCTGGGCGCGGCTTTACGACACCGTCGCGGATTTCCTGAGGCTGCCGGAAAACGAGATGCTGTTCTGCGGCTTCGCAATCGGTTATGGCGACAGGAAGCACAAGGCCAACGACTTCCGCTCGCCGCGCGCCGAACTGCACGAGTTCTGCAAATTCCACGGTTTCGATTGACCGCCACCCAATGCAATCGGACGGCAAAAGTTCCATCCGATGCCTGCCCTATCCTCTAATTTAATACGGCAACGCAATGCGCCTCAGGCGCGTTATCACCGCACGAAAAACAAAATCGTGGATTGGCCGTGAGGTGACTTATGCCGCTTCTGTTCTGGATGCCGATGATCCTGATGCGCGGGCTGTGGGACATCGCCGAACAAAACACCCGCATGATGATGCAGGCTGGCGCAAAGCGCGAGTGACAACGAAAAACCCCGGCCGTCAGGCCGGGGTTTCGGTTTGGTGTGAGCGCGCGCCTAGCAGAACTTGCAGGGCGGGAAGTCGCGGCTGTAGACCGGCTGCTTGAGGAACGCCTCCTTGCCGTAGGTCCAGAACTGGCTGACGTTCGGATAGGTCTTGATGACCGTGTTCCAGAGCTCGTCCTTGTCGTAGCCGAACATCTTCTTCTTCTCGACCTTCTTGATGTAGATGTTCTGCACCGGGTTGCGCATGTCGTCGAAGCTCACCGGTCCGCGCGGGGTGTCGACCTTGAGCGCCGCCATCTTGGCAACGAACTGCTCGGGTCCGGGGAATGCGCCGTTCGTTCCCTTCAGCACCTCGTGGATCATGAACGCGGTGCTGTAGTTGGTCTCCGAGAAGTAGGACGGCACCTTGTTGTATTTGGCGCGGTACGACTTCACGAAAGCTTCGTTCTTCGGCGTCTGGAGCGCGGCGCTGTATTGCAGGGCCGAGACATCGCCGATCACGCCGTCGTCCATGAACGGCAGCGCGAATTCGTCGTAGCTGGTGCCGCCGCCGACGATCGGCTTCTTGAAGCCGGACTGGCGAAGCTGCTTGGGAAACTGCAGCGCCATCGGCCCGACCATGAGCGACAGAACCGCGTCGACGTCGGCTTTGATGCCCGGAATGAACGGCCCGAAGTCCTTGGCGCCAAGCGGCGGCCAGATCTTCTGGACGATCTGCCCACCGCAGTCTTCGAACGCCTTCTGGAAGCCGCCCACGACCTCGTAGCCGAACGCATAGTCGGCCGCGATCGCCGCCATCTTCTTGTGCCCCTGCTCGCAGGCCCACGCGCCGAGCGCGTGATGCGGCTGCGAGCTGGTCCAGCCGGTGCGGATCAGATAGGGAAACTTGGCGAGGTCGCGTTGGGTGAGATCGTCGGACGCCGGCACCGACGGCAGATACACCGTCTTGTCCGCGGTGCTGACGGGGGCCAGTGCATAGCCGGTCGACGCCAGCACGCCGCCGACCAGGAGATGGATCTTGTCCTGGAGGATGAGCTTCTTTGCCTTGGTGACTCCGGTGTCGGGCTTCGCCTGGTCGTCCTCGACGATCAGCTTGACCTTGGCGCCCGCGAACTCGCCCTTGTTCTCTTCCAGATACATGTTGAAGCCGTCGACCATGTCCTTGCCGACCTGGGCAAAGGGTCCGGTCATCGGCGCGATCAGGCCGATCCGCAGTTCATCGGCGGCGCGCGACGGCGCGCCCGCTGCGGCGACAAGCGCCGCACCTGACAGTAACGCAAGCAAGATTCGAGATTGGCGAAAGGCCATGCTGTCCTCCATGGAGAATCCGCGGCCCTTCTGTCGTGACCGCGCGGATGTTGATTGCACGCTGAAAACGACCTGTGCGGCAACGCTAACATCCGCCCGGTTGGGGCGGAAGCCCAACGGTTGGGCGACGGCAGAGCGACCGGATCGGCCGTCAAAGGCCCTGTGCACCCATGCTTTGCGGACATGACGCGACATTCCGCCGAACCCCGCGGCTGTGGTATAAGGTGGGCAAATCACCCGATTATTCCGCAGGAGTACTGCGATGGGCTTGGAAACGCTCGGCTATATCGGCCTCCGCACGGCAAACCTCGAGGACTGGACGGCCTATGCCGGCCGGTTTCTCGGCATGCAGCTCGTCGACAAGAGCCGCGGCACCGCCACGTTCCGGATGGACGACAAAAAGCAGCGGCTGGTGGTGCACGAGGACGCCGGCGATGCCCCGGGCTTCTTCGGATGGGAGGTCGGCGACGCAGCCGCGCTCGACGCCTATGCGGCCAACCTCGAGCGCCACAAGGTGCCGTTCGCGCGCGGCTCCCGGGCGCTCGCCGAAGAGCGCAAGGTGCGCGACCTGATCGTGCTGTCCGACCCCGCCGGCAACCGGCTGGAAATCTTCCACGGCGCCGAAACCACCACCGACCCGTTCAAGCCCGGCCGCGCCATCTCCGGCTTCCGCACCGGCCCGCTCGGCATGGGCCATGCCGTGCTCCACTGCGAGAAGATCGGCGACATCCTGCCGTTCTACCAGGACATCCTCGGCTTCCACCTCAGCGACTACTTCACCAAGCCGTTCTCGGCCTACTTCTTCCACGTCAATCCGCGCCACCACAGCGTGGCCTTCATCGAGTCGGGCAAGACCGGCATTCACCATCTGATGGTGGAGACCTGCTATCTCGACGATGTCGGCCAGGGCTACGACCTCGCGCTGAAGAACCCGGAGATGATCGCGACCACCTTCGGGCGGCACTACAACGATCAGGTCCACTCGTTCTATTCGTGGTCGCCGTCGAAGTTCATGTTCGAATACGGCTGGGGCGGCCGCACCATCGACACCGAGAACTGGACGCCCGAGATTATCACCCAGGGCCCGAGCCTGTGGGGCCATGAGCGGTATTGGCTGAACGAAGAGCAGCGCAACGAGGCGCGCGAGCTTCGCATCTCCAACGCCGAGAAGGGCTACCGCATCCCGCTCAACGTGATGGACGGCAACTACAAGGTGGCGCGCGACGTGTGTCCGTGGTGGGACGCGACTGCGCCCGCGCGCAAGACCGGCTGATTTCTCTCCGCTGTCATTCCGGGGCGCGCCGAAGGCGCGAACCCGGAATCCGGCGGCAAATTCGGAACCTGAAACTGGATTCCGGGTTCGGCGCCATAGCGCGTCAAAGACGCGCGTAAACGCGCTTATGGCGCCGCCCCGGAATGACGGACGAGAGAGCCAGATGAACGTCAACGTCCCGCCCGGCTCGATTCCCAATGCTCCGCAACCGATGGAGTGGCCGGAAGGCGCGCTGACCCGCATCCCCTACTGGATCTACCATTCGCCGGACATCTACGCGCGCGAGCAGCAGCGCATCTTCGAAGGCCCGGTCTGGAATTTCCTTTGCCTCGAAGCCGAAGTGGCAAGGCCCGGCGACTATCGCGTCACCTTCGCCGGCAGCATGCCGGTGATCGTCACGCGCGACTTCGACGATGAGGTCTACGCCTTCGAAAACCGCTGCGCGCACCGCGGCGCGCTGATCGCGCTCGACGGCGGCGGGCATGCCCGCGACTTCACCTGCGTCTATCACGCCTGGAACTACGACCTGAAAGGCAACCTCAAGGCGGTCGCTTTCGAGGACGGCGTCAACGGCCGTGGCGGCATGCCCAAGACGTTCTGCCGCTCCGACCACGGCCCGCGCAAGCTGCGCATCGCGCTGTTCGCCGGCCTGGTGTTCGGCAGCCTCAGCGACGACGTGCCGCCGATCGAGGAATATCTCGGCGAAGAGGTTTCGAGCCGTATCAAGCGCGTCCTGCACAAGCCGGTTGTCGTCACCGGCCGTTTCACGCAGATGCTGCCGAACAACTGGAAGCTCTACTTCGAGAACGTCAAGGATACCTATCACGCGTCGCTCCTGCACACGTTCTTCACGACCTTCGGCATCAACCGGATCTCGCAGAAGGGCGGCATGGTGGTGAGCCCGGACGGCGGCAATCACGCGAGTTTCTCGTTCATCGACACGAAAACCAGCGGCAACGACTACGCGGCGATGGGGCTGCGCTCCGAGAACGAGAACTTCACGCTGAAGGACCCGAGCCTGCTCGACAACGCCGACGAGTTCGGCGACGGCTGCCACATGCAGATCCTGACCGTGTTCCCGAACTTCGTGCTGCAGCAGATCCAGAACTCGCTGGCGGTGCGGCAGATCCTGCCCAAGGGGCTTGAGCAGACCGCGTTGAACTGGACCACGTTCGGATTTGCCGACGACACGGCGGACATGAAGACCCGGCGGCTGCGCCAGAACAACCTCGCCGGCCCCGCCGGCTATGTCTCGATGGAGGACGGCGCGGTCGGCGGCTTCGTGCAGCGCGGCGTTGCCGCCGCCGACGCCGAGCACGCGGTGGTCGAGATGGGCGGCACCAGCACCGCCAACGAAGGCACGCGGGCGACCGAAGCCTCGGTGCGCGGCTTCTGGAAGTGCTATCGCTCGCATATGAACGTTTAAGGTCATCGGATGGCTGCCATCACCATCGAGCGCATCCTCGCGCTGCAGGCCGCCTATATCCGCTGCATCGACCGCGACGAGCTCGAGGCATGGCCGGATTTCTTTGCCGATCCCTGCCTCTATGTCGTCACAAGCGCGGAAAACCACCGCAACGGCTTCGAAGGCGGAATGATCTATGCCGACACCAAAGGCATGCTGATCGACCGGGTCGCGGCACTGCGCGGCGCCAATGTCTACGAGAAGCAGACCTACCGTCATATCATCGGCCTGCCGAGCGTGACGAGAAACGGCGGCGACCAGGCCGAAACCGAGACGCCCTTCATGGTCGTGCGCATCATGCACGACGGCCAGACCGATATCTTCGCAACCGGCGTCTATCTCGACGTCGTGCGGACGGCGGGCAACGATCTGAAATTCGCCAAGCGTCTGGTGGTGTGCGACTCCTCGCGCATCCACACGCTGCTGGCGTTGCCGTTGTGATGCGCCGCGCTCCACTCTATTCCCGTCACCCTGAGGTGCTCGCCCGAAGGGCGAGCCTCGAAGGGCGACGGCCCGGGCCGTGCATCCTTCGAGGCTCGGCGCTTCGCGCCTCGCACCTCAGGGTGACGGGGATAGGGCAGCGCGAGTTGAAGGTTTCGACGCCATGACGTTTCAAGTCATCGTCACCGAGACCGACTACCGCTTCCCCTGTGAGCCGAATGAATCCGTGCTCGACGCCGCGCAGCGCGCGGGTCTTGAAATCCCCTTCTCCTGCCGCAAGGGCGTGTGCGGCACCTGCAAGGGCCGCGTCGTCTCGGGCGAGGCCCGCGCCTTCGCCGGCGACGCG
>Ga0247825_10003427_pt1 | contig 10451 bp, 6 predicted proteins | sample 13C_Vanillin_Day_FD_194413 | JGI IMG/M metagenome (GOLD analysis project Ga0247825, IMG submission 194413) | Soil microbial communities from agricultural site in Penn Yan, New York, United States - 13C_Vanillin_Day48 | ecosystem: Environmental > Terrestrial > Soil > Agricultural land | place... | reverse complement strand
AGCGTGGACTGGTCGGGGTCGCGGCGCGCGCTGACGTGCACGGGCTTGAGGGTCAGCGGCGTGGCGTCCGCGCGGTCGGCGACCCGCACGGGGGCGGAGACGTCGGCGGTCGGGGTCGCCACGGGGGAAGCGGCGGAGGCGGCCGGCGTCGGCCGGGCGGTGGGCGCGTCCTGCGCCTGCGCGGCGGCCGCCACGGCGGCCAGGCCGAGGCACGCCACGCGGCGTGCCGGTCGGGATCGGTGCATGCAAGGTCCTCGGAGCGGGGGTCGGCCCCCGGCGCCGACCGCCGGCTCAGGACCGGTGGGGGAGGACGTGCGCGGCGGGCAAGGCGGCGATCGGACCCGGTGCCGGCGGACCGCGTGAGCACGCGGGGCGCGGCTGCAGCGCCGGTCGCGCCAGCGGCGCCGGGGCGACCGGGGACGCCACCGGCGGCGCCGTGGCCTCATCGAGGAGCAGCGCGGGGGGCAGCGCGACCGCGCCGCCCTGGCAGCAATCGTGGACCGCGGACGCCGCCAGCGGGTGGCCGTCGGCGTCGACCGCCTGCGTGGCGGACGCCTGCGCCGAGCAGATCTCGAAGCCGCCGGCCATCGCCGAGGCGTGGGCCGCGGCCTGCACCGGGCCCAGCAGCAGCCCCGCGAGCAGCCACAGCCACGCCAGCGCGAGGCGCGGGTCGGCTGAGCGGGCGAGGCGGCGGACGCGGTGCATGGTCGAACCTGCGACTGTAGCCGCCGTCCGGCGCCGCGATGCGGTCCGCGCGAGCCGTTTGACGGGTGCCGCCACGGCGAGGGGGTGTCGCTGCAGCGGCGGAACCGCGTCGCTGCCGTCGTGGAGCCCCGCCGCTCCGGGGTCCGGCGCGATGACGCGGCTCAAGCGAGGCAGGTGCGGTTGCGGCCCGTGCGCTTGGCCTCGTAGAGCGCCTCGTCGGCGCGCTCGAGCGCCTGCTCGATGCGCTCGCCGGGCCGCCAGGGCGTGACGCCGGCGGAGAAGGTGACGAACACCTGCCCCTGCGCGTCGCTCATGAACAGCTCGGCCGACAGGGTGCGCTGCAGCCGAGTCAGCACCTGGCGCGCCTCCTCCGCGCCGGTGGCCGGCAGCAGCACGACGAACTCCTCGCCGCCGTAGCGCGCCAGGGTGTCGCTGGGCCGCAGCGCCTGCTTCACGCGCTGCGTGAGGAACCTGAGCGCCGCGTCGCCGTTGGCGTGGCCGAGGCGGTCGTTGAGCTTCTTGAAGTGGTCGAGGTCGATCAGCGCGACGGCCAGCGAGGGCTTGCCGTCCTGCAGCGCGCGCTCGGCGGCCGCACGCTCGGTCTCGAAGGCCTGCATCAGCCCGCGCCGGTTGGCCACCTGGGTCAGCGGATCGGTCGAGACCTCGTCGCTCAGGCGGCGGATCTCGCGCTCGAGCTCCGTCACGCGCGCCTGCATCGCGCTGGCGCGCTCGTGCTCGGTGGCCAGGCGCAGCTGCGCCTGGCTGACCGCCTCGTGCACGCTGCGGCTCTCGGCGACCATCTCGCGCACCGTGCCGGCCAGCGACTCGAGCGAGTCGGCGCGGCCGATGGTCTCGGCGTAGCGGCCCACGCTCTCGGAGAAGCGGCCGGTGTGGTCGCCGAGCTGCGCGATCTCGCGCAGCATCTGCTGGATCGAGGCCTTCAGCGCCTCGCGGGCCGCGCCGCGCTCGCGCTTGAGGGCGTGCTGGCGCTCGCGCGTGTCGTGCAGCAGCTCGCCCGCCGCGCGCACGGCGCGCGCGCTGAGGCCCGTGTCGTCATCGAACAGCCGCGCGCGCATGGCGACGCACTGGCCCTGGACCCAGGAGTCGTCCTCGGACAGCTCGGCCAGGCCGTCGGTCAGCTCGCGGCACAGGCCGCCGAGCTGCGCCAGCAGGTGGTGCCGGTGCTGCAGCAGGCGACGCGCCTCGGCGCAGGCGGCGGCGACCTCGTCGGCCAGCGCCTGCGACGCCTCCGGGGCGAGCCGGCGCTGCAGCTCGGCAAGCTGCAGGGCGACCTCGCGCCCGCGCGGCTCGTCGGGCGGCAGCGCGGCCTGCACGGTCGCGCCGAGCTCGGCCGCGACGCGCGGCCAGGGCGAGACGTCGGCGCAGGCCGTGCTCTGCGCGGCGACGGCGGGCCCGGTTGGCGGGGACGCATCGACGCCGGCGTGCACGGATTCGGCCTCGGCGGGCCCCCCGTCCGCGATCCTCCCGGCGCCGGGCGCCGGCTCCGCGGACGCGGCCGGCTGCGCGGCGGCCGCCTCCGCCGGCGCGACGGGCGCCGGCGTGTCGGCCGCGGGCGCCGCAGGCGCCGCCGCCTCGTCGGGCGGTTCGGCGTCCCAGCTGGCGACCAGCTGGCCCAGCCGCTGCTGCAGGCGCCGCGCGTCGCTGCGACTGCCGGCCAGCACGCGCTGCAGGCTCTCCTTCTTGCGCGCGGCGGTCCATTGACGGCTCCCGCGCTCCAGGCCACGCAGCGTGCGCTCGATCAGCTGGGCCCAGGCCTCGCCGCTGTCGGCCTCGGGCGACTCCGCCGCGCCGCGCTCGGCCTGGTAGGCGCGCGCGTAGTTCTCGGGCGTCGGCTCCAGGCGCTCCAGCGTCAGGCGGCGCAGCGCCGCCTTGGCGATCTGCGCCGGCGCCGTTGGCTCCGGCGCCTGCGCGCCGCGTGCCGCGACTTCCCTGCTCACGCCGCCGTCCACGTCAGACGGCCGGCGGCAGCCCCGGCAGCACGCGCCGGGCGACGATCGCGGCGCTGCCGAGCGTGTCGGCCTCCTCGACCTGCCCGATCCAGGGCGCGTTGCGCGGCAGCACCGTCTGCGCCAGCCATTCGTCCAGGTCGTCGGCCGGCAGCGGCTTGCTGAACAGGTAGCCCTGCATCGTGTGGCAGCCGAGCCGGTGCAGCACCTCCATCTGGCGCAGGTTTTCCACGCCCTCGGCGATCACGCGGATGCCGAGCGAGCGTGCCAGCGCGATGATGGCCGTGACCACCGCCGAGCTCTGCAGCGTGATGCCCAGGTCGCGCACGAAGCTGCGGTCGATCTTCAGCTCGCTGATCGGCAGCGTGGTGAGGTAGGCCAGCGACGAATAGCCGGTGCCGAAGTCGTCGATCGAGATCTCGATGCCGATCTCGTTCAGGCGGTGCAGCGCCGGCAGCACGTTCTTGACCTTGGTCATCAGCCCGTTCTCGGTGATCTCGAGCTGCAGGCAGCGGTGCGGCAGGCCGTGGCGCGCCGTGGCCTCGTGGATGTGCGTCACGAGGTCGGTGCGCTCGAACACGCGGCTCGGCATGTTGACCGCGATGGTCGTCTCCAGGCCCTGGCGCTCCTGCCAGACGCGCGCCTGGCGCGCCGCCTCGCCGATCAGCCATTCGCTCATCGGCACGATCAGGCCGGTCTCTTCGGCGAGCGGGATGAACTCGCCCGGCGGCACCAGCTTGCCGCCGCGCTGCCAGCGCATCAGCGCCTCGGCGCCGACCATGCGCGCGCTGCGCACGTCGATCTTGGGCTGGTAGTGCAGCACCAGCTCCTCGCGCTCGAGCGCCTTGTGCAGCGCGCTCTCCAGCTCGAGCTTCTCGCGCCCCTTGCCGGCCAGGTGCGGTCGGTACAGCGAGGCGGCGTTGCGGCCGGCGTCCTTCACCGAGTACATGGCCACGTCGGCGTTGCGCAGCACGTCGGCCACCGAGGCGCCGTCGCGCGGGAACAGCGCCACGCCGACGCTGGCCGTGACGAAGCACTCCTGGCCCCCGACGAAGATCGGGTCGCGCATCACCTCGAGGATGCGCAGCGCGACACGCTCGGCGTCGCCGTCGGAATGGACTTCCGGCAGCAGCGCCACGAACTCGTCGCCGCCGAGGCGGCCGACCGCCTCGAGCGAGCGGTGCGCGCGCACGCCCAGTCCCTCGCTGCCGGCATCGACCACCTGGTCGGAGTGGCGCACGCAGGAGCGCAGCCGGCGCGAGACCTCCATCAGCAGCTCGTCGCCGGCGCCGTGGCCGAGCGTGTCGTTGATGACCTTGAAGCGGTCCAGGTCGATCAGCAGCAGGCCGACCTGGTGGTTCATGCGCTTGGCCTGCTCGATCGCGCGCTCGGCGCGCGAGATCAGCTGGCGGCGGTTCGGCAGGCCGGTCAGGGAGTCGAAGTGCGCCAGGTGGCGGATCTTGTCCTCCTGCTGCGCGCGGTCGGTCAGGTCCTGGACGATGCCGGTGTAGCCGACCAGGTTGCCGTGCTCGTTGAACTCCGGCTCGGCCTCCAGGTGCACGATGCGCTGGCGGCCGTCGGGCAGGCGCACCGGCATGTCGCGGTCGAACACCTCGCTGTGCTCGATCGTGCGCTCCAGCATGTCGACCACGCGCCCGCGGTCCTCCTCGGGGATCATGCGCAGCAGCGTGCGCAGGCTGACCCGCCGCCCGGGCGCGGCGAGGCCCAGCACCTGCAGGCCCTCGGACGAGAAGGTCAGCCGCCCGCCGTGCTCGGCACGCCACCATTCGAAGCTGCCCATGCGGGCGAGCACCTGCGCGCGCGTGAGGTCGCGCTGGCTGCGCTCGAGCTCGTGCAGCGTGCGTGCGGCGCGCAGCAGGTGGCGCAGCCGCATCTCGAGCAGGCTCCACTGCGTGGACTTGACGAAGAAGTCGGTGGCGCCGGCCTCGTAGGCGCGCTTGACCGAGGCGTCGTCGTCGAGGCCGGTCAGCATCAGCACCGGCATCGACTCGAAGCCCGGCAGGCCGCGCAGCTCGCGGCAGGTGGCGAAGCCGTCGAGCCCCGGCATCAGCGCGTCGAGCACGATGACGTCGGGCGTGAACTCGGTCAGCAGCCGCAGCGCGCGCTCGCCGCTGATCGCCTCGGTGACGAGGAAGCCGCGCTCGCGCAGCGCGATCGAGGTCAGCAGCAGGTTGACCTCGTCGTCATCGACCAGCAGCACCCGGGGCGTGTCGATCGATTCGTCGGCCGCGAGGTCGGCTCTCGAGGACAGGGAACGGGGCATGGAAGGCGGGTTCGCGCGGCGGGTCGTACGGGAGGGAAGGCCAGCCGGATCTCAGTGCTGCTCCGGCAGCAGCGCGCGCAGGCTGGACCGCACGGAGTCGATCTCGCCGTGCATGGCGGCGACCCGCTCGTCCAGCCCCTCGGTCGAGGCGGCCCGGACCATGCCTTCGATGTCGGCGCACAGGGCCGAGAGCTTCAGCGCGCCGATGCTCGCGGACGAGGACTTCAGCGTGTGCGCGACGTGGCGCACGCCGGCCAGGTCGGCTGTCGCGACGGCCTCGTCGAGTTGCGGCATCAGCCGGCCCGTCGACGCCTCGAACGCCTGAAACACGCGTTCGAGCAGCCGGTTGGCGCCGTTCGGGTCGAGGTCGCGCAGCCGCTGCAGCGCCTGCGGGTCGAGCCCGGAACCGTCGACCGCCGGGGGGGCGGCCGGCGCGGGGTCGATGCTGGGTTTCATGCCTGAATCTTCGGCGGTTTTGGCCGGGAGTTGAAGTGTTTGACCCAGATGCTGTGACAGGAGGGCGTACAGCTGGCTCTGCCGGAAGGGCTTGGAGAGGTAATCGTCGAAGCCCAGGCCGAGGAATTTCTCACGATCACCCTCCAGGGCGTTGGCGGTCACCGCGACCACCGGGGTCGTCGCCGGGGTCCTGAAGGCGAAGCGCTCGTTGCGGCCGCTGCGGAACCAGGCGAGCGCCTCCATGCCGTCCATGCCCGGCATCTGGATGTCCATGATCACCATGTCGAAGGCCCGCTCGCACATCGCGCGCAGCCCGTCCATGCCGGAGCCGGCCAGCGTCACCCGGCAGCCGAAGCGCCGCAGCATGTGGCCGATCACCTCCTGGTTGACCGGATTGTCCTCCACGACCAGCACCTGGGCCGCCAGCCGCGGACGGTGCTCGGCGGCGCGGCTCTCCCCGGCGGTCACGCCGAGCAGGGCCTGCCGCAGCTCGGCCTGGCGCACCGGCTTGGCCACGAAGCGGCGGAAGCCGGCCAGCTGGGCGCGGCGCGCGTCGTCCGGCGCGGTCACCGAGGACAGCAGGACCAGCTGCATCTCGGCATGCGCCGGCTCGAGCGCCAGCGCCTTGGCGAAATCCAGGCCGTCCATGCGCGGCATCTGCATGTCGACCAGTGCCACATCGAAGCGGCGGCCGGCCGCGCGCTCGGTCTCCAGCAGCTCGAGCGCCTCCTGGCCGTCGCCGGTCATCACCACGCTCAGTCCCCAGTTGTTCAGCAGCCCTTCCAGCACCTGGCGGTTGGTGTCGTTGTCCTCCACCACCAGCACGCGCAGGGACGGCAGCTGGCGCGCGTCGACCGCATCGTGGCCGGCCTCCTCGGCCGCCGTCTCCACCGGCAGCGTCAGCCGGAAGTGCGAGCCGACGCCCGGCTGGCTCTCGACCCCGATCGAGCCGCCCATCAGCTGCGCCAGCTGGCGCGATATGGCCAGCCCCAGGCCGGTGCCGCCGTAGCGGCGGGCCATGCCGACGCTGCCCTGGGTGAAGGCCTGGAACAGCTGCGGCTGCACCTCGGGCGCAATGCCGATGCCGGTGTCGCGCACGCCGAACTCCAGCCACAGGCGCGAATCGCCGGGCGGCGGCTCGGCGCGCCGCAGGTCGATCACCACCTCGCCGTGGTCGGTGAACTTGATCGCGTTCGACACCAGGTTGGTCAGCACCTGCCGCACGCGCAGGGCGTCGCCGTGCAACACCGTGGGCAGGCCGGGCTGCTCGCGGAAGCTGACCTCCAGGCCGCGCTCCTGGGCACGCGGGGCCAGCAGCTCCAGCATGTCCTCGACCAGCAGGCGCGGCGAGAAGTCGCTCGGCGCCAGCTCGAGCTTGCCGGCGTCGATCTTCGCGAAGTCGAGGATGTCGTTGATGATCTCCAGCAGGCTCTCGCCGGAGCGGTAGACCGCCTGCGCAAAGCGGCGCTGGCGCGGGTCCAGGCCGGTACCGAGCAGCAGCTCGGTCATGCCGAGGATGCCGTTCATCGGCGTGCGGATCTCGTGGCTCATGTTGGCCATGAACTGGCTCTTGGCCTGGCTGGCCGCCTCGGCCTCCTGGGCCGAGGCCTGCGCGGCGGCGGTCGCCTGCTGCAGCTCGCGCGCGCCCGCCTCGAGCTCGCCGCGGTGCTGGCGCAGCCGCGCCAGCATGTTGTTGAAGGTGCCGGCCAGGCGGCCGAGCTCGTCGTTCGAGCCGACCTCGACGTGGTGGTCGAAGTCGTCCTTCGCCACCCGCATCGCGGCGTCGCGCAGGCCGTCGATCTGGCGCGCGATGTGGCCGGTCAGCAGGTGCGAGACCAGCAGGCCCAGCCCCAGCATCAGCGCCGCGGTGGCCGCCATCAGCGTGAACAGCAGTCCGGTCACCCAGCGGCTGGCCTCGCCCAGCACCGCGGAGAACTCGTCCTCCATCGGCACGATGATGCGGTGCAGGGCCTCGATCTCGGCCACCATCATGGCCGCCGTCTCCGGATTGGGGCCGCCCGCCGCCACCTCGGCGCGCAGGCGGTCCCCGATGCCGCGCAGCGTGACGATGTGGCCGTCGGCGCGCGACCACAGGGTGATGGCGCGGTCGAGGTAGCTCAGGTCGCGGAAGCCGCGGAACAGCCAGATCAGGTTGTCGACGTCGTCCGGGTGGTTGCGCCCGGCCAGGAAGCCCTGGCGGGCGCGCTCCAGGTCGGGGCGCGGCTTCTCCAGCTCCTCGCGCGCCTGGCGGTCGCCCAGGTTGACGCGCAGGGCCTCCTCGTAGCGCACGTAGTCGGCCTCGTTCTGGCTCTGGGCGTAGCGCACCAGGTAGTACACCGCGTCGCGGTGGGACTTGGCCCACAGGCCCTCGCCCGCCACGTAGGCTCGCACGCTCGACAGCACGTCCGAGCTCAGCTTGGCCATGCCGACCAGGGCGGCGATGGCCAGCACGAACAGCAGCACGATCACGCCCAGCTTGCGCGAGACGCCCAGGTCGTACAGCCAGTGCAGCAGCGCCCGGCGGCGCGGGGCGGCGGCGGAGGCGGCCAGCGGCGACGTCATGAGCGACGCGCCTTGCGGCGACGGAACGGGGAGCGGGGCATCGGGCGAAGACAAGCGCGCAGTGTCGCCGCGACGGCGTTCCGTCGCGGAGCAGTCCGCACGGTATCGCGGCAGGCCCCCCCGCGACCGCATGGGACCGGGACGAACCCGGGGCGCTCCGTACAATCCTTCACATGCTGCGTCACAGGCTGCGTCCGTTGTACCGACGCCGCGCACTCTCCCCCCGTCCCTTCCCGCACCGGCCGCGCGCCGGCCTGGTGATGCCGTGTCTGGCCGCTCCGGCGGCGGCGCAGGCCGCCGAGGCCGCCACCCTGTCGGGCTCCACCGCGGTCGGCCTGATGGCCGGCGGCGCCCTGCTGGCGCTCGCCGTCGCGGCGGTGGTCGCCGGCTGGGGCCGGCGTCGGCGCGGCGCGGAGGTGGCGCTGCGCGCCGAGCGCGAGCGCAGCCAGCGCCTGCTGGGCCTGTTCGAGGCCGCCCTGTGGCGCACCGATGCCCAGCACCGCCTGCTGGAGCTGCGCCCGGCACCGGGCGCGCCGGCCGCCCCGCTGCCGGCCGACGCCAGCGGCCGCGAGCTGTGGACGCTGGTCGACCCGGCCTCGGCGCCGCGCCTGCGCGCCCGGCTCGAAGCGCAGACCGCCTTCGACGGCTTCGAGTTCGCGCTGGCGGTCGACGCGGCCCGCCCCGCCCCGCGCCAGCGGCTGCGCGCCCTGCCCTGCCTCGACGAGCACGGCCGCTTCGCCGGCCACGAGGGCAGCGCCACGCCGCTGCCGGAGCCCGCGCCTGCCGCGCCGGGCGCGCCGGCCGGCGAGGAGGCCGAGTCCTTCAGCTACACCGTGTCGCACGACCTGCGGGCGCCGATCCGGGTGATCGAGGGCTTCACCAAGATCCTCAAGGAGGACTACGGCCGCCTGCTCGATCGCGTCGGCAACGACCACCTCGAGCGCGTGCTGGGGGCCGCGGCGCGCATGAACGCCATGATCGACGCGCTGCTCGCGCTGTCGCGCCTGTCGGCGCAGCCGCTGGCGCGCCAGACCGTCAACCTGTCGCAGCTGGCCACCTACGTGATCGAGGACCTGCGCCGCCACCACCCCGAGCGGCACGTCGAGGCGGTCGTGGCGCCCGGCCTGCAGACGATCGGCGACCCGACGCTGCTGCGCGTCGTGCTGGAGAACCTGCTCGGCAACGCCTGGAAGTACAGCGGCCAGCGCAGCGTGGCGAAGATCGAGTTCGGCCGCGTGTCCGAGAGCGGCCGCAGCGCCTTCTGCGTGGCCGACAACGGCGCCGGCTTCGACATGCGCTTCGCCGACCGCCTGTTCGGCGTGTTCCAGCGCCTGCACAGCGCGAGCGACTTCGCCGGCACCGGCGTGGGCCTGGCCTCGGTGCGTCGCATCGTCCAGCGCCACGGCGGCGAGATCTGGGCCGAGGCGGAGCCCGACCGCGGCGCGCGCTTCTATTTCACGCTGCCTGCCTGAAGGCGCGACGCGAGCCTCGCGCATCGGACTGACCGGCCGCGGCGCCCGCTACAGGCTGCCGGGCGCTGCCAGCAGCTCGGTGGCGGCCACCACGCGCTCGCATTCGGCCTCGAGCGTGTGGCCCTGGCCGGCCGCGAGCTTGCGCAGGCGTTCGAGCGCCAGCGCGCGCGGCAGCGAGAAGCGGTGCATCACGATGCCGACGGCGATCGCCACCACCGCGGCCAGCGGGTCGTCGCGCGTGACGCTCGGCTCGTTGGCCGGCTGCGCCGCGGTGCGCAGCCGCGCGAAGGCCTGCTCCACGGCCGGCAGGATGCGCTGCATGTCGACCGGCTTGACCAGGTGATCGAGCGCGCCGAGGGCACGCACGCGGTCGCGCGTGGCGTCATCCGAAAAGGCCGAGAGGAACATGAAGGGCACGCGGCCGGTGATGCGCAGCGCCTCGGCGACCTCGAAGCCGGTCATGCCTTCCATGCGGATGTCGAGCAGGGCGAGGTCGGGGCGCTGCTCGCGCGCCAGCAGGATCGCCTCGCTGCCGTTGTCGGCGTCGATCACCTCGTAGCCGGCCTGGCACAGGCCATGGCGCAGCATCGCCAGCACGAGGCGGTCGTCGTCGACCACGAGGATCTTGCCTTTGACTGCCACGCTGACTCCGACGATCTGCTTCGGGCGCGATTGTGACCGAAGCCACGCAGGGCGCGGCGGCCATCGGGCGGGATTCGGAACCGGGGACAGCGCGGGTGCGCCTCAGATGGCCAGCCGCACCAGGCTCGGCGGGCGCAGGCTGACGCTGGCCAGCACGCGGTCGGCGCCGTCGTTGTCGAGCGCCAGCGTCGAGCTGCGGCGCGGCAGCAGCGCGCGCACCAGGCCGAGCCCGGCCACGCCGGCGCCGATCTGCTCGAGCCGGAAGTCCGCCGGCAGCCGGCCGTCGTTGCGGATCTCGAGCCGCACCTGGTCCGCCGCCGACGTGATCGCACATTCCACCGGGCCGCCGCGGCCGTGCTTGAG